>WPCJ01006748.1_pt1 | contig 84188 bp, 54 predicted proteins | sample 5399831 | NCBI WGS metagenome assembly WPCJ01 (sample SAMN12869470, study PRJNA574797) | sludge metagenome | isolation source: wastewater treatment of pH10 | place: China:Beijing | collected 2019-05-20
GCTTTTTGTTCTTTACTCTTAAATTCCTCCTCGTTTCATACGATAATATTAATTTTCCACATAAAGGTCACATGAAAGGAACCCGGTAGATTGAGATAAACCGGACAAGCCTCACAATAATCACGATCCCGGTTCTAATCAATTAGAGTCCGGTTTCCTGAAAAAACCTCACAACTAAATACTGTTATTAAATAAGCACTTTGAAATGCAAAGGTAGAAATAAATTTCTAAAACAAAAATATTTCATGTTTTTTTATTAAATCTGTTAGTAAAACAGCTATTTTTTTAGATTTCTGTAAACAGGAATAAAAACAATTGCCCCCGACATCAGAATGGAGATAACAGTGAACGGGGTTATTGTTGCATATAAAAGGATATAGACAACCAGTACAATCCAAAGGATAATGATAAATGCAATCTGTGTTTGAGAGAGTTTCTTTCTTGCCATATTTTTAGAAATAGTTCTCACAAAGTTAAGAACTCATACAACTCAGGCAAAACATTCTAGTTTAAAATTCAGGATATACCTGTTAATTAGTATGTAAACTTTTTGACACATTTTTCAGAAACAAAACATTAAAAAGACACTATTACTATACTATTTGGATCATTAATATATAATATCAACCAATCTATCATCTTTTTTCTTTGATATTTCGAAAAGATAATGCATTTTTGCACCTTTGCAGTTTATTTTTTTATTATCTTCCATTTAAAAAATTAATCATATATGTGTGGAATAGTCGGATATATCGGGAACAGGCAGGCTTATCCCATTTTAATAAAAGGGCTCCACAGGCTCGAGTATCGTGGATATGACAGCGCCGGAATCGCGTTGATCGATAATGAACATCTCAAAGTGTACAAAGCAAAAGGAAAAGTAGACGAATTGGAGCAATTCGCACAACAAAAAGATATCGCAGGAACGATCGGAATCGCGCATACCCGCTGGGCAACCCACGGGGAGCCGAATCATAATAATGCGCACCCTCATTATTCACAATCGGAAGAAATCGCCATCATTCATAACGGGATCATTGAAAACTATACGGTTCTGAAAGAAGGGTTAATGAAAGAGGGATATACATTCCAGAGCGAAACCGATACAGAGGTATTGGTGCAGTTGATAGAATATATGAAGAAAACAAATGCCACCGATCTGCCCACTGCGGTACAGCTGGCATTGAGTCAGGTTGTCGGAGCCTATGCCATTGCCGTTCTCGACAAACACCATCCGGACCTGATCGTGGCAGCCAGAAAGGGTAGCCCTTTGGTGATAGGCATAGGAGAAGATGAATATTTTATCGGTTCCGATGCAACGCCCATCATTGAATACACCAACAAGGTCACCTATATAGGTGAGGAAGAAATTGTCACCATAAAACGGAACGAACCGCTTAAGATAAAGACAATAGGTAATATCGATAAAACTCCGCAAATCCAGCAACTCGAGCTGACCCTCAGTCAACTAGAGAAAGGAGGATACCCCCATTTCATGTTGAAAGAGATATTTGAGCAACCTCACTCCCTGAGTGATTGTATGCGGGGCAGGGTGAATGTCGACAAGGATAATATTACTTTGGCCGGTTTCATCGACAACAGAGAGAAATTTCTGAATGCCAAACGGATTATTATTACTGCCTGCGGTACTTCCTGGCATGCTGCACAGATCGGCATGTACGCAATCGAAGAATATGCCCGGATTCCGGTCGAAGTGGAGTATTCATCTGAATTCCGCTACCGGAAGCCGGTAATCCACAAAAATGATATTGTGATCGCCATCTCACAATCGGGGGAAACTGCCGATACATTGGCAGCGGTAGAACTTGCCAAACAGCACGGAGCATTTATTTTCGGTATTTGTAACGTAGTAGGCTCATCTATTCCGAGAAATACACATTCAGGGTGTTATACCCATGTAGGCCCCGAAATCGGTGTAGCCTCTACAAAAGCCTTCACGGCACAGGTGACCGTCCTCACCATGCTGGCTATCCTTATCGGAAAGGAGAACGGAACAATTTCACACGATGAATACCTGAAACTGATCCGGGAATTAAGCCTGATACCGGACAAAGTAAGTGAAGTATTGAAGAAGAATGACCAGATTGCCGAACTGGCAAAAACGTTTACCTATGCGAGCAACTGTATTTATCTGGGCCGAGGGTACAATTTTCCGATAGCATTGGAGGGAGCTCTGAAACTAAAAGAGATCTCCTATATACATGCCGAGGGTTATCCTGCTGCCGAAATGAAACATGGCCCTATAGCACTTATCAGCAATGAAATGCCGGTTATAGCCATTGCTACCCAATCCGAAACTTACGGGAAAGTGTTGAGTAATATTCAGGAAATAAAAGCCCGTAAAGGAAGGATCATTTCGATAGTCACCGAGGGGGATAACATAATAAAGAATCTTTCATCTCATAGCATAGAGGTACCTGCAACCATGCCCTGCTTAGCCCCTCTGCTTTCGGTTATTCCCCTTCAATTGTTGGCCTACCATATTGCGGTGGTAAAAGGATGCGATGTGGATCAGCCTCGAAACCTGGCAAAGTCAGTGACGGTTGAATAAGCAAATACCGGATTGTTTTGGATGTAACAAAAACTTAACTATAACTTAATCAAAACGTAACGCCCCATATGGTGTTATCTCGCTATTTTTGTGTGGTTTTATAGATTAAGTTGACAAAAAACATCCATTATGAGATCTGTATTAATACTCGGTTGCTCTCTATTGATTTCGGTGTCTGCTTTTGCTTTCACTGACAATAACAGCGAAAAGAAAAGTAAAGAGTCCACAGCGGTAGACCGTGTGGAAGATGTGAAAGCGTTACAACTGACCGGCTCAGTTGTAGACGATAAGAACAAAGAGACGCTTGCCGGTGCGACTATTATTGTGGACGGAAAGAAATATTATTCCGACCTTGAGGGTCAATTTACCATCTCAGATGTAAATCCCGGCAAATATGAACTAACGGTTGAATTGATTTCTTACGAACCCTATACAACTGAAATCGATCTTACAAAAAATCAAAACCTTAACGTTAGTTTACTGCAAAAATAAATAACAGGTAAAAAAGTAAAGAGAGGTAGGGTTTTCAGATTCTATCTCTCTTTTTTTATCTGAAAACTCAATCCAGATACTACCCATGAATATTACTAAACAGAATTCGCGAGGTAATTATCATTCTGCGAAATTATACATTTAAAACCAAAGCCTTTAAATATCAAGAGGAACCTTACCTATCAACGATGTGCTTTTTCTTTCTGATACCGACTTGGCGTATTGTGCCTTGAAGTTACGGTGGGACTTCATCAGGTTACTTGATTGCAGTGTGATGATTTTCGATTCATTGACCAGATTCAGGAAAAGAATGCTGCTCCGGGTAGTCGACTCTCCTGCTTTCACCCGTTTAATCTGACGTTTGGTTAATTTGGGATTCAAATCCAGGATAGTTTCCCGCATATTCACTATCTGACTAAATTGGCTGTAATCACCTGATTTTTCCATTTTTTCGTACTCTGTAAACGCTTCAGAAAGAATTTTATAAATGACCTTCAGGTCTTCAATCTGCTCTTTTGAGAATGCGGTGTGATTATTGTCGATATACTGGAATGTATTCTCTGTTACTGCTTTCAATGATTTGGTAATCTCATAGGAGTAGTCTACCAACTGCACATATTCCTGTTCAAGATCCAATGCATTGAGTTGTATGCTTTCCAGCGTGGGTACCACCTCATAATCCCGTTTATCCTTGAATCTTTCATACAACTCATAGGCTTCACCCATCGCCTTCTTTACAAGCTTTCTATCCTCATCTTTCAATCCTTCTACTATACGTTTATAGATCGAAAGCGTTTTTTCCAGCATCAGGTGCACGTCATTATTACAGGATGCAACCAGTTGTTGTTCGCTGGAAAGGATTTGTTGTTGCTGCTGTTCTTTGGATTTCAGTTTAGAGTGTAATCTACCCGATTTAAACAGGATAAAGATAACCAGGAACACCATGACAGCGAGGGCGATCTTACCACCCCACATCAGGAATAACCCCACGATCATGGAGGCAGTGAAAGCCACCAATGCTGTCAGTAGCCAACCCGCTACCACCGTAAGAACCCCGTTAATCCGGTACACGGCGCTTTCCCGTCCCCAGGCCCGGTCGGCCAGGGAGCTTCCCATTGCCACCATAAAAGTAACATAAGTGGTGGACAAAGGTAATTTCAACGATGTCCCGAGCGAGATCAACAAAGCCGCAATAGTAAGATTGACGGATGCCCGTATCAAATCGAAAGAGGCTTTGTTTTCCAGTTCTACCGGTTCGAATCGTTTATTAATGAAATTTTTTGATGATGCAGGTATTATCTTACTGATCGATTTACTAAAATTGAGACTGCTCCTTACCATGTGGCGTGAAAGAGGTGATGAGGAGAATCGCTCCACTCCGTCTCCTTTCCGGGCAAGATTTACTTCCGTTTCGGTGACTGACCGGGATTTTTTGGAAAACCAGAGTGCCAACACCATGATCACTCCGGCAGCCAGCAACCACCAGATATTGGCGACGACCGGTTCTGACAACCGAGCCATATGGAGTTGATTGATATCACCTCCTGAAGCAGTCACTTCCCGCGCTATCTGGAATGAATCGTAGCCGGCCATGGATACACCGATAAAATTCACCAGGTCGTTTCCGGCAAATGCCATCGCCAATGCAGCGGTTCCGGTCAGCACAATTACTTTCAGTATCTTTACGCGGAAAAGATGTTGAAGTATCCCCATGAATAACGTCCATCCTATAAAAGTATACAGAAGGGCAGTTCCCATATTATGTTCCAGATAATCGAGCATACCATGGCTTACCAGCACGCTTCCTTTTAATCCCTTAAAAATGGCAAAGTAGGTAATGGCTGTAAGCGCAATACCTCCCCAGATGGCGCCCAGGTATTTGAACGGCTTGACATAATTGAAAGAAAATATTAATCGGGAAACATACATAATGGCACTACCTGCTACAAATGCAATAGCGATAGAAATAAATATACCACCGATAATAGCTAAGGCTTTCCCGCTGTTAAGGAATTCGCCAATGTGTTCGCCCGATCCTGAAGTCCAGACGGAGAACAGGGCAACCGCCACTGCTGCGCCAAGTAGTTCGAATACCAAAGAAACAGTAGTAGAAGTAGGTAATCCAAACGTATTGAACAGGTCAAGCAGAATAACATCCGTAAGCATCACTGCCAGGAACAGGATCATAATAGCCGGGAATGTGAATTTCTCCGGATAAAATACCCCACTTCGGGCGATCTCCATCATCCCGCTGGAGAACATCGTCCCGATCATCACTCCTATGGAGGCGACCGTGAGGATCACCCAAAGGGGTGCTACTTTTGATCCGATACTCGAATTGAGAAAGTTGACCGCATCGTTTGCCACACCTACGATGAGGTCGAGTGCTGCCAGGCCTAGAAGAATAATTACAATGATTAAATAAATAGGGTCCATTTAGTGCCGAATTATTTTGGGCACAAAGGTCTCTTATAAATGTTACAAATTGGTTACGATCCTGTTACAATATTGTTAAGATTACAGCGATAATTCGAAACTGTATCTCCAATTTATTTTCATTATGTAAATCTTATCTTTTTGATACCAAAAAATAGTATCAATATCTTTTCTCATCTATTAACTCACCTTTATCATTCCACATTTTCCAGATCCCGATCTTTTTACCGTCGTAGTAGTTCATTTCATACCGTTGTGTTCCCAATTCATCCCAGATCCGCCATGTCCCATGCTTTTGTCCGTTCCTGTATTCAGCTTCGGAGATCAGTTGCCCCGATAAGTCATAATTCCTCCACAGACCATGTAGTTTCCCATTTTTATAGGAACGCACCTCTTTGGGCTTCCGGTTTTCGAAATAGACAATATAAGGACCTTCCGGCAGACCGTTTTTTATCTGCATTTCCAGCTTGATCGTATTATTCTCGTAATACTCCCGGTAATCTCCTGAATAGAGTTCCGTTTGCGCCCTGTCCCGATAATAAACTCCCCCCGATTGGTATAACTGCGGTGTGTCCTGCGGTCTCTGTGCCGACAAAACCACAACCATACAAAAACCGGCCAGGAATAGCCATATTTTATTCTTCATAAGTCAATATTTATTTTAACACTAAGGTCATATGGAACATTGTAGAAACAAGATTTTTAGAATAGTAAAAAAACACCTTGATTTACACCAAGGTATTTTTTACTTCTGAATAGCATATTATTTTCAAAACTGATATCCTGTCCAGGAAAAGATATCGGTAGGACAACCGGCGTTACCCGTTTCCACAGTTATATTGGCTGTTCCGTTCTTCTCTACGCCACTCAATGCGGTTGTCAATGAGTTGGTAATATTGATTACAGAAGTAGGATCACCTGCTCCTTTTCCGTCAGTCATGTCGACAAGGTCTTTTGCTTGCCCCTGTCCTTTTACCAAAGCATTTTCGATAGTGGCTTTTGCTCCGCGGCGAATCTTCAACACGTCATGCATATAATATCCTTCGGCTGTGTTGGCAGCAAGACGCAGGTCGATAGTCATATTTTTGATCGTGAAGTTAGACTGTCCCTGCTGATCCGGGTTGTTTCCATCCAGGTTACCGTCGGCTTCTACTCCACGGGGATCTTCTTCAGAGCTGACATATCCGGCTTCCCAGATACCATAAGCATTTTCCAGTGTTCCGTTATAACCTTGTGTAAAGTCGAACATATCATCATCGGAATTTACCACCAGCAGGTTCTTTACATTCACAGAACCGCCGAAAAATTCGATACCGTCATCGGCTCCATCGGGAATATACACGTTCTCGATTTTAGTACCGTTACCCACACCGTTAAGAGTAAGTCCGTTGTGTTCCACATCAGCGCTTGAACGGGCTCCGGTATAGGCAAGTATCAAATAGGTGATAGATCCTGAATTGTCGGCAGCATTGGTTCCACCATAAGTATAAGCGTTATTGATTTCAGTCTTACCGGTCTCACCACCCGAAAGAGGCGCTTTTCCGTTGATAATCAATCCGCCCCAGTGTCCCTGTGCTGCATCTTCGATATCGGCAGTCATGGTGACAGGAGCGTTAGCAGTACCGTTCACATTGATCTTCCCTCCCTGTAATACCAGTATATAACTTCCGAATCCTTTCTGTGCTTTAATAGTAGTTCCTGCAGGAATATTCAAAGTAGCACCATCTTCCACGATCAGCGGACCGGTCAACAGATATTCCACGGAGGCATCGAGTGTTCTTGTATCCTGAATTGATCCGGATAGTTTATTGTCATCAACAGGCCCATTATCCGGATCATCATTATCATCGCAGGAAGTCAACACAACCGGTGTCAACATCGCGGTAAACATCAAAAAACTAAAAAAAATCTTTTTCATCTTGTTAATCAATTAGTAAATAAATAATATAATAAAATATGCTGTAATTAAAATTGATAACTCACACCTAAACTGATATTCTGTCCTTTCCTGAATTCATTGAGTATCACTTTTTCATTCGACGTACTGCTTTCCCTCGACAACCTGTAAGAAGCATTCAATAGGTTGGATGCCCTGAGTTTTAAAGAAAACTGTTTATTAAAGTTGTAGGATGAGGCAAAGTCGAGCGTGGGAACTCCCTCTTCGATAATATCATTGAAACCTCTTGCTCCAATTGTATGAATCCGGTCACTGAAATAGTTGAAAATAAGAGAAGCCACAAAACTCTTCTCTTTTTTTGTATAGTTATAAGAGAGATCAAAATTGGCAAGGAATGGCGAGGCACCCTCTAACCCTGTATTTCTGGGATCTGTATTGAGTACCTCCAATCGGAGGTTGGTGTAGATATAAGAAGCATTTAATCCGGCAGAGAGTCTGTTCATCTGCTCCCGCTCACTATTGAACCGATTAAAGATGTTCTTCCGAAGTTCCAGTTCTACACCTCCCACCAGTGCATGGTCGCTTATATTGTCGTAGGTAAGCAGCCCGGCAGAGTTTCCCTGGTCTACCCGTCCGATCGGATTAACAATATATTTATAGAAACCTGTAACAGATAACAATTCGCCGGGATTCATATAAAAATCCCATTTCAGATCTACATTATAGTTATCCGAAGGTTTCAGATCAGGATTACCCTGGTCGGCAAACGAGATATTCACATATTGGTAGGGAGAGATCTCCTTCGATTGCGGCAGGGTGTATGTTTTGCTCGCACCGAAACGTACACTGTTTTTGTCGTTCAGGTCATATTTTAAATTGAGGCTTGGCAGGAAATAATTCTTTTTGATGGCCTCTTTACCGGGGGCAACATGTGCAACATGATGCTCTACGGTCAAATCCACCCTGTCCATACGTAATCCTATGTTACCGGTTAGCACTTTTGAGAGCGGGTAGGATGCTTCGGCAAAGGCGGAATGGATCTGTTTCGTCACGTGATATGAATTCGGATCACCGACTGTCATCGTTAACTGCCCGTTAGCCAGGTTTTGCTCGAACAGCTCATCCATATCCAGATTTTCAATAGATAAACTTGGCATACCCAACGGACTGAAATTATATTCTATTGCTTCGAATTTGTCATCCACAAAACGTCCGCTATAGCCGATTTTCAATTGTGAATTATCTGTTCCGAAGCGGTTTTTGAGTTTAAAAGTAAGTGCGGCTTTTGCATTCAGATCATTGTTCTTCAGTTCGGAAAAGAAACGTTTGTTCCTGTTGCTTCTGGTCAGATCATACAAATTATCCTCTTTTAAAGAGAAATAATTTTCCCTTCGGTCAGGCTCCAACCCTTTTATTGTATTGTAAGAAATACCCACATTAAGTTTTAGTGAATTAGTCAGTTTCCAGTCAGACAATAACTGATTGACAAACAATAGATTGTCATTGGTTTGTTGCCTTCTTGAAAAGCCCATATAGGTAGGGCTTCCCTGATGACGTTCCGAATTGTACCCGCTGTATTCACCTACATATTGATCATTGGCATGAACCAGCATAAAATTATATTGTAGATTGTGTTTGCGGTTGAGACCGAGAAGTGCGTTTGCAAGAACCAGTTGATTGGTATTTTGCGAAAATTTATCTCCGGTCTGATCCTGCCAGATGGTTCCGTCGGTCGTCGTATTACGAACAATCTCTTCGGTATAGGAATAATCTGTACTATGAGAAGCTACTACAAAGAATGATAATGGATTGTTGTTTTCACCCAACCGGAATGATTTGCCGCCGGAAATACCATAACTATGGTTCAACGGCATTGAGACCTCTTTCGGATTAAGGCTATTAGGAAAATTATACTGGTTATCGGAAGGTCGACTGGTATTGGTAAAACCAAAATAGCCGGAACCGTCCTGTCGTAAAAAATCACTACCTGCTGCAGCACTGTTCACACCACCGGAAAGATCCAGCGACAAAGCACGGTCGCCTACCAACTCTTTTGAAATGATATTAATGCTGGCACCACCCACATCGGAGTAGTCGCTGCTGCTGAATACCTTATTTACACTTATATTTTGAATAATATCGGTTCCGAAAAACTCAAGCGCAATATTCTTGTATTGCGGATCTTCCGATGGAATAGCAAAACCATTGAGTAAAGTCACATTATAGCGGTCTCCCAATCCCCGGACAAACACATTTTTAACTCCTTCCTGACGGGAAATACCGGATACCTGGGCGACTGCCGCCTGCGCATCACCGATTCCTTTCCTCGACAGTTCACGTGCACCGACAGCCTGCGTGGCAAGCAGTGCCTGCCGTTGTTCCATCAACAGGATATTCTCACTCTCGCGGTTTGCCCGAGCCAAAACCTCCACTTCCTGCAGGCTGATATCATCTGAATTCAGCAAAAAATCGACTGTGACTTCATTGTTTTCTCCAACGACAACGCCGGTTTTTGCCTCACTTTGATAGGCAACATACGATGCGATAAGCGTGTAACTGCCTGCATCCACATTCAGGATGATATAGTTTCCGTCTAAATCGGCAGCAGCACCGTTGGTGGTTCCTTCTATCAGTACCGATGCACCTATAAGCGGTTCATTGGTTTGAGCGTCCACTATTTTTCCTTTGATAGTACCTGTCTGGCTATAAACATATACCGGAAAGGCAAGAAAAAATAACAAAACAGACAGTATTGACAAATCAAATCTATGTTTCACAAATTACTCCTTACGTTAGATTTTCGGCACAAAGGTCACTTATAAATGTTACAGATCGATTACGGTTCGGTTACATTGTTATTAAGATTTAAGGGATGATATAAAACAAAATAGGGTAAATCACATCGTGAAATACCCCTACACAAGAAAATTCCGTTCTCCGGTTTATCTCTTCCGGTTATCTTTTCTGCTTATGTTTTTTCTTTTTCTTCCCTTCGAAAGATTCAAAGAATTGCTTCTTCTCCTTTTGTGGTCTGTTTTCATCCCGAGAGACTTCAACAACCAGTCTCCTGTCTTCGATATACATCCCCTTGAAGGCTTTTACCACTTTCGGGGCAAGTTCTTCCGGTATTTCGAAAAAGGAGAAATTCTTCATCAGGTCGATCCTGCCTACCGGCACTTTACCTTTTACATGTTCATTGATAAAACCCATCAGTGTAGCAGGATTCACTCCATCCATTTTCCCTATATTGATAAACAGACGAGCATACCCTTTTTCAGGCTGGACTACTCCGTTGTGCTGGCGTCTGCCCCCTCTCTCCGAATGTGCATCCTCTCTCCTGCCCTTCGATGATCTCTCTTCCGGTTCATAGATCTCCTCCGCCTGACGGTAATATTCAATCAGACGATTGAATTCAAGCGATACCACCCGTTTGATGATATCCTCTTTTTCAAGCCACTCCAATTTACGGAAAATAGAGGGTAACAACCGGTCGATCTCCTCTTCGTTGACCTTTACTTTCTCAATCTTATCCACGAAATTGAACAATTGCTTTTCACAGATAAGATCTCCTTTGGGGATAGTCCGTTTTTCAAATTGTTTATTGATCAGTTTTTCGATCTGTGCGATCTTTCCTTTTTCTTTTATATGGATAATAGAAATAGAGGTTCCCGTCTTCCCGGCACGACCGGTTCTGCCGCTACGGTGAGTATATACTTCATAATCGTCGGGTAACCCGAAGTTAATGATATGGGTTACATCATCCACATCTAATCCCCGTGCAGCTACATCGGTAGCAACCAGTATCTGAAGATTATGGTTCCTGTATTTAGTCATCACATAGTCCCGCTGTACCTGCGACAGGTCGCCATGCAATGAATCGGCATCATATCCGTCCTGCATGAGTTTGTCGGCAATCTCCTGGGTCTCTTTTCTGGTACGGCAAAAAACAATTCCGTATATATTGGGATAATAATCCACGATCCTTTTCAACGCCAGATATTTATCTTTGGCATGCACCATATAATAGAGATGCCTCACGTTTTGGGCGCCTTCATTTTTTCTGCCGATGGTGATCTCAACCGGATCACTCATATATTTACGGGTGATCTTCTCGATCTCCTTCGGCATTGTAGCCGAGAAGAGCAGCATAGAACGACTTTCAGGCACACTTGAAAGGATCTCATCAATACTTTCCGAAAAACCCATGTTCAACATCTCGTCGGCTTCATCCAGTACAATGGTGTGTACATGTTTCAACGAAACCGTTTTTCGGTTGATCAGGTCGATAAGCCGGCCGGGGGTTGCCACGATAATGTGAACCCCTCTCTTTAAAGTCCGTATCTGGCTTTCGATACTCGATCCGCCATATACAGGAAGTATTTTCAAATCTTCTACATAGGTGGAAAAATCGGTAAGGTCTCCTGCTATTTGGAGGCATAACTCCCTGGTAGGGCAAAGGATTACCGTTTGCGGTGATAACAGTGAAAGATCTGTTTTCTGAATGACGGGAATGCCGAATGCAGCCGTCTTACCCGTACCGGTCTGTGCCAGGGCAATAATGTCTCTCTTATGGGAAAGTAATTGCGGTATCACTTCTGCCTGTACCGGCATAGGATTTTCAAATCCCAATTCCGTAATAGCCTGCCGGATCTCCGGAATAATTCCCAATTCTTCAAATGTACTCATTTTTATAAATAGTTTTAATGTGATGGGTATTGATGCTTCTCTTTACCCCATAACCACACCATGAAAGAAGAGAGAAAATTCAATGACAACCTTTTATGATTTTTATTGAGGATGATAACCCGATGCTCCAAAAAAGCCGGTTAAAAAATTATCCTGTTTTTTTAATCGGGCGCAAAGGTATGAAAATAAATTCAATAACTGAGTAGAATGAATAAATAAATATTAGAATTGGTAAAGCAGGTATTTCCTCAATAGATTTTTCTTTCCCGAGGTAACCCGAAGTTCTTTTTCGAGATAATTATCTACAGACCCATATTTTTGTTTGATATGGTCGATAACATAGTTCAGGTAAGCTCTATTGACAGAAAGCATAGCGGTAACGGCTTCCTGCAGCGGTTCGGGAAGATTTTGTGCATCAATTTTTGCTTTTGCAGGATCAATCTCCCTGTTCGAAATCATATAATCGTCCTCTAATGTACTGTGAGGTACGCCCAAAGCATGAAGAATAAAATAAGAAGCTAATCCCACACCATCTTTGCCTAATGATTCGGTAAGAAGAATAGGATAATTACTGTCATTAGTCAGTATATCGAACATTTCACCAAATTGCTCCTTGTGATTCTCAACGATATCCACATACGATTCCTGTACATAACGAATAGCATCGCTTCTGTCGAACTGATCATCCCTCAATTGTTCATCTAATTTTTCGGCATCCATCGGACTCAGTGGTAATGATATTTTCCGGATAGAGGGATGAAGAAGTAGCGGATATTTTTTTGCAGTCCTTTCAGATCTGAAATCAATGACCGTTTTAATATTCAACCTGCGTATTCTCTCCTGATCATATAGAGTGGCATCGCTTAAATTGGCTGATCTGTATATTTCTCCCCATTTTATCTGACGGTTATCCGCAGTGAAATATCCACCTATATCCCTGAAATTTTTAATATTATTCATTTCTATGATTCTATTCGCAACCACACCCGAATAGACACCGGCAGTACGAAGTATAAAATATTCCCTTAATCCCGAACCGGTAGGACTTACTCTTAGTACCTGATCGGTAATTTTCTTAGAGGTAAGGGGTGTAAAACTGGTAAGAGAGCTATCTGTAAGAGAAGAATAAATATCTATGTCTCCCTCCTGGTCAGGGCTTACTTCCCATTTCAATAAAAAATCCCCTTCCCTGTCTTTTTCTACGACAGAAGTAATTTTTACTGTTGACATACATGAATACCCTGAAATTAACAGTAAAAAAAGATATGATATGGAATACAGTTTTTTCACCTCTCCTTCTACAAATACTATAAACAAAACAAATATAGTGAAAGCCGGGAGACAAGCTAAGCTTGCTTAAGCTTGTCCGAGGCGCATCCTATATTATACAAATATACAAAAAACTTTATTCCAAAATAAAAACAATGGATATTGATTAACAATATATAATTATTCGTTTTCCTTTTTAATATTCAATGGTTCAGTAGTTATTCGATAGATATTCAATGATTAAACGTGAGTGGAGCGAACGAACAACACAAAGTAAACAACAGCGAAGTTGGATAAAGTGAACGAAGAGAATGAACTGTTGATAACTTGTGGAATGGATGTAAATAGAAATTGATAAAATAATTTGCAAAAGAGAAAAAACCGATCCTTTGTAAAAAATTTTGACATTGCCTAAGAAAGATATTTTTTTTATAGGAAAGATTTCAGCCACTTTTCAACAGGAAAAGTGTAACATAAAAGAAATAAATTATTAACTTTGCTCTTTGTAAACAGTTTATGATAACATTTGTAATTATCACATCTACAGATAGAAAAAAAATATTTTTTTGTTGATAAGTTATGATAACATAGATACAAAGTTTAATAACATCATTTCTTGCTTTTCTATGTAAAAATCATCAACAGTTTCAACAGGCAATCATCAATATCATATATTTTTTAAATTTAAAACTATATATAATAAATATAAATTCGGTTGAAAAATCTTAGAAGGATCTGGATGCCGGAATAGGAGAATAAACAGACGTATGACAAAAGAAGAACTTGTACAGAATATAAAGTTGCTGAAGAAGGAAAAGAATGCTATTATATTGGCACATTACTATCAGGAACCGGAAATACAGGATATTGCTGATTTTGTAGGAGACAGTCTTGCATTAGCCCAATGGGCTGCTAAAACTTCGGCAGATATCATCGTATTGTGTGGCGTACACTTTATGGGTGAGACAGCAAAAATATTGAGTCCGGAAAAACGTGTATTTATTCCCGATCTGAATGCCGGTTGTTCGCTAGCTGAAAGTTGTCCGGCCGGACCGTTTGAAGAATTTGTAAATGCCCATCCCGACCATACCGTTATCTCCTATGTGAATACAACAGCAGCTGTAAAAGCGCTTACAGATATCGTGGTGACTTCCACCAATGCTAGGCAGATTGTTGAGTCGCTTCCGGAAGATGAAAAAATAATCTTTGGTCCGGATAAGAATCTGGGTGATTATATCAATAAGCTGACCGGTAGGAATATGCTTTTATGGGATGGAGTGTGTCATGTGCATGCGCAATTTTCCCTTGAAAGAATACTGGAATTGAAAAAGGAATATCCCAATGCTTTGTTACTGGCCCATCCCGAATGTCCTAAATATCTGTTGGAGATAGCTGATCATGTGGGATCTACTTCTTCTATTTTAAAATTTGCTACCAATTCCGAGAATAAACAGTTTATAGTGGCTACAGAAGCAGGAATTCTGCATCAGATGCAGAAAGAAAATCCCGAGAAGGAATTTATTCCTGCTCCTCCCGAAGATTCAACCTGTGCATGTAATGAATGTTTTTACATGAAGATGAATACACTGGAGAAGTTGTATCTGTGTCTGAAAAATGAAAAACCTGAAATTGTCGTGGATGATGAGGTAAGGGTAAAAGCAGTGAAACCTATTGAGCGTATGCTGGAGATATCGGCGAAGTATGGTTTGTAACCCTTTTTTTGTACCTTTGCATCCGCAAAATAAAAAACATTTCCGTTAAGCAATACATGAACAGAAACCAAGCTTGCCGGGAATGTTTTCGATATGCGAACGCGACTCAAAATGTCTAATGTAATTGAAATATGAATTTCAGCTTTGTCTCCGGTCTTGTGTCTTGATTCTTGGTTCTTGAATCTTTTCTTTTGGCGAAGCGGTCTTAAAGTTTTAATAGAATGGCTCTACAATGCGGTATTGTGGGACTTCCCAATGTGGGGAAATCCACCCTTTTTAATTGTCTGTCAAATGCGAAAGCGCAAGCGGCAAATTTCCCATTCTGCACTATTGAACCCAATGTAGGGGTTATTACTGTTCCCGATGAACGGTTAAATAAGCTGGCAGAATTGATCCATCCCCAAAGGATTGTACCTACTGCTGTGGAGATCGTCGATATTGCCGGATTGGTAAAAGGCGCCAGTAAAGGAGAAGGCTTGGGAAATAAATTTCTGGCTAATATCCGTGAAACAGATGCCATATTGCATGTATTGCGTTGTTTTGACGATGAAAATGTTACTCATGTCGATGGCAGTGTGGATCCGGTACGTGATAAAGAGATCATTGATGCCGAGTTGCAACTGAAAGACCTGGAAACAATTGAAGCCCGTATCAGTAAGGTAGAGAAACAGGCTAAAACGGGAGGAGATAAAGATGCCAGACTTGCTTTCGAAGTTTATTCAAAGATCCGGGAAGCATTATTACAGGGTGAATCGGCACGTACAGTCACTTTCGATACAAAAGACGAAAACAGAATTGCCCGCGAACTTTTCCTGTTGACGGCAAAACCTGTATTATATGTCTGCAATGTGGATGAAGCAAGTGCTGTAACCGGTAATAAATACGTAGAAGCTGTACGTGAAGCGATAAAAAATGAGAATGCAGAGATCCTGGTCGTTGCCGCAAAGATTGAATCCGAAATAGCCGAATTCGATACCTATGAAGAGCGTGAAATGTTCCTGAATGAAATCGGATTGGAAGAGTCAGGAGTGAGCCGGCTGATTAAAGCCGCTTACAACCTGTTGGACCTGCAAACATTCCTGACCGCAGGCGTGCAGGAAGTTCGTGCATGGACTTTTCAGAAAGGATGGAAAGCGCCGCAGTGTGCAGGAGTGATCCATACAGATTTTGAGAAAGGATTTATCCGGGCCGAAGTGATCAAATATGAGGATTTTATTGCTTACGGTTCTGAAAATGCGGTGAAGGAAGCAGGGAAAATGAGTGTGGAAGGAAAGGAATATATTGTGCAGGATGGAGATATTATGCATTTCAGGTTTAATGTTTGACGTCTATAAACTAATTTTATATCGTTAATATCTTATCTCTTTAAGGTAGCTGAGTATTTCTTTTAAAATACTTTCCCCATCTACCTCTTATCCCATATTTAACAATATTTTTATTTAGAATTGATATAAATAAGCATTGTATAGCATAAATATGTTATAGAACATAAGAAATAATTTTTAATTAATCGATTAACTTTATACTTTTGCGTTAAGTTACGTTATAAATGTCTATAGAGAGTGGAAAAAGTTTCCTTAAAAGTAATAGCAAAAGAGTTAGGAGTATCTGCTGCAACCGTGTCACTTGTTTTGAATGGAAAGAACAAGAACGGCAGGGTAAGTGAGGAAATGTCAAAAAAAATCATAGATAAAGCGGCTGAGTTGCATTATATACCTAATAGCCTGGCCAAAGGTTTGAAAATGGGGCATTCAAAGTCAATCGGATTAATAGTCGCTGATATTTCGAATGTATTTTTCGGCACGTTGGCTCTCCATATTCAGAATTATGCCGAGAAAGAAGGATATACAGTGATTATTGGCAATACCAATGAAAAATTGGAGGAGATGGAAAAGATAATTACTTTTCTTAATTCCAGGCAGGTGGATGGTTTAATTATCACTCCTGCAGAAGGAAGTGAAGTTTTGATAGAATCGGTTTTAAAAGGTAAGAAACCGTTGGTTTTGGTAGACAGGGGCTTTCCGGATTTAAATGTCCCTTCTGTGCTGATCAACAATTATGAAATATGTTATCGTTCCACAAAGCAGTTGATCGACCAGGGATTTAAAAATCCGGCATTTATTACTTACAGACAGGATCAGTTTCATACCAACGAACGAAAACGGGGATTCATAGAGGCAATGAAAGATGCAGGACTTTTTACTCCGGATCATGTGAAGGAGGTAAGTTATCAATATTTGAATGAAGATATGGATAAGGCAATTTTACAATTATTGAAATGTGAAAAACAAGTAGATGCCATTTTCTTTGCTACCAATACTATCTCCATGGCGGGTGTGAAGTCGTTGTTTAAACGGGGAATGCTTATTCAAAAAGATATTCAGGTAATGTGTTTTGATGAAACTGATGCTATTAATTTGTTCCCCTTTAGGGTACCCTTCATTAAACAACCTATCGAAGAAATGGCAAGAAGAGCCTTGGAATTATTGATCGGTCAGATAGAGAAGAAGGAAGTTAAAAACCATAAACTTTTCTTGGAAGCAGAATTGATTACCTGAAATTTTTTCTACAATCAGTTAAACGTTTAATTAATCTCTGATAAATTGCTTTTGTATAAGATTAGATAATTATGATAAATGTGGGGGTAGTAGTTAAACGTTTAATTCTATTCTTTATATAGTATAAAAAAGTAAACTAAATTGTATGCAACAAAATTATCCTAAGATCGGAATTCGTCCTGTGATTGACGGACGACGCGGAGGTATCAGGGAATCTCTCGAAGATACCACTATGAATCTGGCGAAAAGTGTAGAGAAGCTATACCGTGAAAATCTTCGGTATCCCGACGGTTCGCCGGTAGAATGTGTGATTGCCGACAGTTGTATCGGGGGGGTGAGAGAAGCAGCTTTATGTGCTGAAAAATTTGAAAAAGAGAACGTAGGACTTTCTTTGTCGGTTACTCCTTGTTGGTGTTATGGGTCGGAGACCATTGACATGAATCCTACTATACCGAAAGCGATTTGGGGATTCAACGGTACTGAGCGCCCGGGTGCGGTTTATCTTTCGGCTGCGCTGGCGGTTCATAATCAAAAGGGACTGCCTGCATTCGGTATTTACGGAAGGGAGGTACAGGATATGAACGACCCGTCGATTCCGGCCGATGTACAGGAGAAACTGCTTCGCTTTGCGAAGGCGGGACTTACCGTAGCTATCATGCGGGGAAAATCATACCTTTCCATCGGTTCCGTCTCAATGGGGATCGGTGGCTCTATGACTAATCCCGATTTCCTGCAGGAGTATCTCGGGATGCGCACTGAATTTATAGATGCAAGCGAAATACTTCGTCGCATTCAACTGGGTATCTATGATCATGATGAATTCGCCAAAGCGATGCAATGGACAAAAGAGCACTGTATGACTCGTGAAGGAGAGGATTTTAATCCTGAACATCTGAAACACAGCCGGGAACAGAAAGATAAAGACTGGGAGTTCGTGGTGAAGATGACACTGATCATGCGTGACCTGATGATCGGAAATCCTGCATTGGACACTATGGGGTATGGTGAAGAAGCCCTTGGACACAATGCCATAGCGGGAGGTTTCCAGGGACAACGGCAGTGGACCGATTTTCTGCCTGATGGTGATTTTTCGGAAGCGATCCTCAATTCTTCATTCGACTGGAATGGGATACGGAAGCCATTCACTTTTGCTACTGAAGATGATCATCTCAATGGTATCAGTATGTTGTTCAACCAACTAATTACCAATACGTCCCAGATCTTTGCCGATGTACGTACCTACTGGAGTCCCGAAGCGATAGAACGGGTAAGCGGATGGAAACCGGAAGGAATATTGAAAGATGGTGCGATCCACCTGATCAATTCCGGCTCATGCACCCTTGACGGTACCGGCCAGCAATCGGACGAAAACGGCAATCCTGTGATGAAACCTTTCTGGGAGATCAGTGAGGAAGAGGTGGAAAAGATGCTCGATGCCACTACCTGGTATCCTGCATCGCTTGAATATATGCGTGGAGGAGGATATTCTTCACAATTTCTGACCAGGGCAGGTATGCCGGTGACCATGTGCCGCCTGAACCTGATCAAGGGGTTGGGGCCTGTATTGCAGATTGCTGAAGGATGGACAGCTACCTTTCCTGAAGAAGTTTTCGACATCATCAATAAGCGAACCGACAAGACATGGCCGTCTACCTTTTTCGTGCCGCGCATCACCGGTAAAGGCCGCTTTACAGATATCTATTCGGTAATGAATTATTGGGGCGCAAATCATGGTGCTATCAGTTACGGCCATATCGGTGCCGACCTGATCACACTGGCTTCAGCGCTTTCTATTCCGGTGAATATGCACAATGTGGATGATGAAAAGATCTTCCGTCCGGATGCATGGTCCGCATTCGGTTCTGATAACGAAGGAGCGGATTACCGTGCCTGTGCTGCTTACGGACCGCTGTATAGATAGAGAACCAAGAGCCAGGAATCAGGACGTTCAGATGTAAAATATTTACACTCAAAAATAAAATAAATGGGGTGAATATGTGAATCGGGACGTAGTGGATCAAAGATTCCGGTTTATCGGAATAATAATAAACCAAATAAATAGATACAATGGAGAGAATTAATTTTAAAATGCTGAAAGTAAGCATCCTTATTTTGGGAATTATGCTTTCATTCCCCCTCTTTTCCCAAACGGAGTCGATGGGAGATATGTTTGAACTGGCGAAATTGAAATCGGGCATGAAAAACAGGAGGATATCCAGTACAGATCCCACAGGAGGAAACCGGGACCATCTGGAACCTTTCAAACCCGGTGAAAAACGAACTATTGCGGAGATAAAAGGGACCGGTGTAATCAACCATATCTGGATAACCATTGCACCTCCGCCCGGTGAATTAAGCAGGAACGATATCATTATCAGGATGTATTGGGACGGGAACGATTATCCATCGGTGGAATCACCTATCGGGCCTTTCTTTGGCCAGGGATGGGAGGAACGGTATAATTATGCTTCGCTTCCCCTGTCGGCAGGACCCGAGGAAGGAACAGGTCTGAGCAGTTATTTTGCGATGCCCTTTGAGAAAGGAGCAAGAATAGAGATTGAGAATCAGACTGATAAGACGATCAATGCTTTCTATTTTTATGTAGATTATCTCGAGATGGCGGAGCTTCCCGAAGGAATGGGTCGTTTTCACGCCTGGTATAATCACAGCTTATCTAAAGCCCTGCCTGAAGGAGAAACTGAATGGGCACTGACAGGCGAATGGAAGCCTAATACCCAGTTAGACCGGAACTATGTTTTTATCGAAACCAAAGGGAAAGGGCATTTTGTAGGGATCAATTATTACGTACACTCTCCTACTCCCATGTGGTACGGCGAGGGAGATGATATGTGGTTTATCGATGGGGAGAAGACTCCTTCTTTGATCGGCACCGGTACGGAAGATTTCTTCAATACCTCCTGGTGTCCCAAAGAGCCGTTCTCACATCCTCATTTCGGTTATCCGAGGGTGAACAATGATATAGGCTGGCTGGGAAGAACCCATGTATACCGTTTTTTTATCAACGATCCCATTTTCTTTGAAACAGAAGTGAAAGGAACCATTGAAACAGGACACAACAACAATCTTACCCTTGATCTGGCCACTGTGGCTTACTGGTATCAGGATAGTGCGGTAAAGTTGCCTCCGGCGCCATCCAAGGAAGTACGCAAACCCAAGCCTTTTATCAACCATATGGATATGCACCGTTGGAGAGATGCCTGGCGGAAAGCGAAAGGAAATGACCCGCAATTGTGGGGAAATGAGTGATCCATTATAGAGGAAATAGTATAAAAAATAAATAGTTTAATCATATGAAAAATTTTATCAGCAAACTTGCTTTGGTTTGTCTGTTCCTGGGGATCACTGTTTATACCTTTGCAACCCAAATGCCCGACGAAGTACAACAGGCTAAAACCATCAGAGGAGTTGTTACAGAACAGAGTACAAATGAACCCTTACCGGGAACAAGTGTATATGTGAAAGGTACTACTGTTGGCACTATCACCGATATGGACGGTAGATACCGGTTGAATGTGCCTTCAGAAAATGCGGTACTGGTTTTTTCCTTTATCGGAAAGAAGACAGTGGAACAATCTGTGAGAGGAGTGACAGTAATTGACGTAGTTATGGAAGATGATGCTACTATGCTGGAAGAATTGGTCTATACTGGTTATATGACACAACGAAAAGCCGATCTTACCGGCTCTGTTTCCATAGCAACAAGTAATGACATTATCAAAAATCCTTCAGCTAATGCAATGAAAGCGTTGCAGGGAAAACTTTCCGGAGTTCATATTACAACAAACGGAGGAAATCCCGCTGAAGGGGTAAATATTCAGATTAGAGGACTCTCTTCTCTCTCGGGCGGTGTGAAGCCGTTGATTGTACTGGATGGGATGCCCACGGAAAACCTTAACCTCAGAGATATTAATTCCGGAGATATAGAATCGATCCAGGTATTGAAAGACGCTGCTTCAGCCAGTATATACGGTGCACGCGCATCCGGTGGTGTGATTTTAATCCAGACTAAAAAGGGGAAAGAAGGCGCCATATCCGTCGAGTATAACGGAAGCGTTTCATTCAGCTCTGTTTTGAATAAACCTACATTAATGAATGCGGAAGAGTACGGAATAGCGGCTTTCAGAGCGCAGGCATACGACGAGAAAGTGTATGGCGTGTCTATGTCATTACCCACTACCTATGATTTTACCTGGTATAGAAATGACAACGGGTTGGCAGTGCTCGACGGAGTGAAACCGGCAGAATGGCTCAATCCGGAGATGACAGCCAGGGGTTCGGATACGGACTGGATGGATGAAATTTTCCGTACCGCAATGATGACAAACCATCAGGTAACCGTTTCCCAGGGGACAGACCGGTCAAAAAGTCTGTTTTCACTGGGGTATTTCAATAATGAAGGTACGCAGATTCATACCTTTTTCAGGCAATATTCGGTCCGTTCCAATACGGAATACGCCTTGTTGAACAACCGGTTGAAAATCGGTGAAAATATTGCATTGAGTTACCTGCAATATAAAGATGCGAACGAAACCCGTTGGGCAATGATCAACCCTCCTGCCGGCCCTGTGTATGATATCAACGGTAACTGGGCGGGAGCTCCCGGTTTTGATGACTTTACCAATCCGGTACGTGTACTGACAATGAATAAAGATAATATCAATAATTATGTCAAAATAATCGGTAATATTTTCCTTGACCTTGATATCTGGAAAGGGATATCGGCACGTACTCAGTTCGGGGTAGATTACGGTAATGCCTATAACAGGGCAGTCGATGGCATCTGGTCTGAGACCGGTGGAAGAAACAGCGACGGAGAAAATTATGTAGGGAATTGGCAATCACATCCTTTGAGTTATGTATGGACCAATACGCTTTCCTACAGTCTGAATACCGGAAGACATTCATTGGATGCGGTGGCGGGTACCGAATTTACCCGATTTGTGCAGGAAGGATTTTCGGCCAGAAGAGAAGGAATATATCTGGAAGACAGGGATTTTGCCCATATTGGTGTGACTACCGGTACCAAATATTCATTGGGTAGTTCGGCAGATGAATATACTTATTTCTCGCTCTTTGGTAAAGTGAATTATGCGCTTGACTCAAAGTATCTCCTCTCATTCACACTGCGACGCGACGGGTCTTCACTCTTTGGGGCAAACAACCGGTATGCTACTTTTCCCGCTGTTTCGGCCGGATGGAGAATCAACAACGAACCTTTTATGGCTGACGTGGAAGTAGTATCTGACCTGAAGCTTCGTGCAAGCTGGGGAGCCAACGGAAGTGTGCAGGGATTGCCGCGTGGATATACTTCCACCCCTTTCACAACCGACTATTTTGGTACATCCTATCCGATAGAAGGTAATGAATCCGGACCGCTCTGGTCAGGTTATCGGAGAACCTGGCTTGGAAATCCAAATCTTAAGTGGGAAACGACAAAACAGACTGACATTGCAGTCGATTTTGGTTTTCTGAATCAACGCCTGTTCGGTTCTCTAAGCTATTATTTTAAAAAGACGAACGATGTATTGGTACAGGTACCCTATATTGCTGCGATGGGTGAAGGAGGTGAACCATGGATCAATGGCGCCAATATGAATAACCAGGGGGTTGAATTTGAAATTACATATAGAAATGATCCTTCAGCTGATTTCCAGTATGCCATAACTGCCAATATAGGTTCTTACAGGACAAAACTGGTAGAACTTCCCGAAAATGTGGTTAACAGGTATCCAGGTGACGGTATGCGTGACTTTGTGATAGGCAGAACACCTAATATCCTTTATGGATTGGTGGCCGATGGTATCTTCAAAACCCAGGAAGAGGTAGATAACCATGCCGAGCAGACAGGAAAGGCTATCGGAAGGATCCGTTATAAGGACCTGGATGGGAATGGGGTCGTTGATGAATTGTATGACCGTACTTTTATAGGAATTACCGATCCTGACTTTTTCGGAGGGATCACCTTTGACCTCGGTTATAAGAATTTTGATATGAACATCTTTTTCCAGGGTGTATACGGTAATAAGGTAAATAATATATGGAAACAGGAAAGTGATCTTTGGAATATTTCCGTTCCCGCTGGAAAGAATCATGAAAAAAGAATACTGGATGCATGGTATTTCGATAATCCCGATTCCGATATTCCGGCCATATCCAATTCTAATCCAAATAGCGAGCAACGGTTTTCCTCCTATTTCGTAGAAGACGGTTCCTATCTGAAGTTAAGGAATATAGAACTGGGTTATACCTTCTCGAAACAGCTTACGAATGCGATGATGATGCAACACCTTCGGATTTATGCTTCTGCACGTAATGTACTTACGCTGAAAAAAGGATGGGGAAAAGACAGATATACCAGTTTTGATCCTGAAATGCCGGGATACGGTTATCTAACGCCATTAACCGTGGCTTTTGGAGTTAATGTAACATTCTAAATTTATAGATTATGAAACGAGCATGGAAATTATTCTCACATAAGAACATAATCATTGCGAGTTCCATACATCGAAATATAAAAATAAGAAATCGTATGAAACAATTAAAATATATCTTTTTGCTCGTCACCTTCCTCCTTACGGCAAATAATTGTTCTGATCTTCTGGAAGTGAATCCCAAACAGGTATTGGATGAAGGATTGCTGAATTCTCCGGAAGATATGGAAGGATTTGTGACGGCAGCATATGCAAGAATTACCGATATACCCTCCTGGGACTCTCCGTTTTCGCCCTGGTGGTCGGGCTCTATGCGGTCTGACGACTCATATAAGGGTGGTGGTGGCGTCTGGGACGGCGGTGACGGATGGGGTTTTATGGAAACCTTTGTAAATCTGACTGCGAACGGTTGGCCGATTGACTATCCGTGGTATGTTTCCTATCAGATCATTCAGCGGAGCAATACCGCAATACAGAAACTCAATAACATATCCGAAGAGGAATATCCTTTGAAGAGTGTCCGAATAGGAGAGATGAAGTTTATCAGGGCTTTCGTTCATTTCAGGCTGAAGCAGTTTTTCAAATATATTCCTTACATCGATGAAAATGTAGTGGGTAGTTCGGCTGAGTTTGAAGCGATTCCTAACAGAGACTCCAATTTTGCGAATGACCAGTATCTTTGGGAACGGATATTGAGTGATTTTAAAGATGCCGAAGAGGCGTTGCCCGATGTACAACCGGAGAAAGGAAGGGTAGATAAAAATGCAGCCACAGCAATGGTGGCCAGAACCCTGATGTTTATGGCATATGAACAAAACGACAGGCATCAGGTGGTCAATATCAATAAAGACCGGCTGTCGGAGGCGTTGGTTTACCTGAACAAGCTGACCGATCAGGAAGGCGGTAAAGTGGACCTTTGTCAGGATTTCGGGGAAAACTTTATTCATACTTCCGATAATAATACCAAAGAGTCGATCTGGGAAATTCAATATTCTATTGATGACGGCAGCTCTACCGGAGGAAAAATCAATCGTGGAGAAGGATTGAATCATCCCTGGAACTGGGCAGGATTCCAATGTTGCGGATTCCACCATATCAGTTATAATATGGGGAATGCCTTTAAGACAGGTCCTGACGGATTGCCGCTGTTTGATGACTACAATAATGACAGCTACGGAAATTATATCAAGAATACGGATGGAAGTGATAATATAGCACTTGTTGAAGCAGGAAATCGGGACTATTTTAATAAGTACAATTGGGATCCCCGTTTCAGCCATACGGCCGGTGTGCCCGGACATCCGTGGAAATACGATCCTGATCTGATTTTTGAAAGCAGAGGAATAAGGAACGGAGCTGAATATGGTTGGTTGAAATCTGTGAAAGAATTACCCCATCCCGGTTGCGATTGTCTCTTGTATGACGGATGGCAATTCAATTCGATGAACAAGAGGATGATCCGTTACGATGAAGTCCTGCTCTGGAAAGCGGAAGTATTGATTCAACTGGACAGATGGAATGAGGCATTAATTCCTATTAATAAAGTTCGTGAACGGGCTGCCAATAGCACTGGTTGGTTGATCAAGGCCGATGGCACACCGGTGATGAACTACCATGTAGAAGTCTATAAACCAGGTGAGAACTGTGTATGGGATAAGGATTTTGCCTGGAAAGCAATGCAGTGGGAAAACCGATTGGAAATGGCCGGAGAAGGACGCCGTTTCTTCGATCTGCAACGCTGGGGTATCCTGGAAGAAGTGATGAATAATTATTTTACCGTGGAGAAGACACGATTCTCATGGATGGCAAATGCCCGCTTCACTTCCGGACGGGACGAGTTTTTCCCGATTCCGCAAAATCAGATGAAATGGGCCAAAGGTAACTATACACAAAACCCCGGATATTGATTCCGGAAATAAAATCTATGGTTATGAGAAAAATAGGAAAACTTATTATTGTAGCACTGATCTTAGTACTGTTTACAGGATGCTACGACAGAGATATTATCGACAGGAAAGATTTTAATCATTCCTTACCTAAAGTAGAGAATCTATCTTATACGCTGGAAGGGAATGTGGTTAGACTGTCATGGCAAATACCCGACAATATCCCACAGAATTTCAATCGACCGCTGGAAGCAAGTATTCAGGTGGTGGAGGATGATATTTACCGGCAAAGGTTCTCCGTATTTGATGAAATCAATTCAGCGGCGGTTACGATAGATCCGAATAAAGAGTACCGGTTTATTGTCAAATTGCTGGGTTTTCTGACTCCCGAAGCAAAAGAAGAAGGATTTACCGACAGGGTCTTTTCTGAAGGTGTGGTAATTAAAATTGAATGACAACTGTGATACCATAAGTAGTGAGGGTGTACCGAAAGCGAGGTATATGTTTTGAGTCACACCGCTTAGCGGTACACCCTTTTATCTTTGTTTACAGAGAATTGGATAAATAGCATTTAGCCGAAAGAAGTGTATGAGCCCGGAAGAAAACAGAAATTATTGGATACTTATAGCCTTTGCTATTATTACGATAATTATATCGTCCTGTAGCAAAGAAGAAGGCAGTGATGAGCCTTATATTCCGGTTGATGAGATCTCGTCGGCCGAAACCGATCTCATACCCGACAAGGAGACAAAAACTGTTTCCACACTTCTCCAGTTTAAAAATCTTGACAATATTGATTATCTGATCATAAATAAGAGTGGAGGAGAAAGTTATTCGGAAAAGATCAGCCGGAGCGAACTCTCTTCCTCTTATCTTTTTACATACAAAGTGAGAGTTTCCGATCCCGATTTTTTCAGGCTGATACTGAAAGCTGTTTATCTGGATGGAAATATCTCGAAAGAAATTTCACTTAATGTAGATAACCGGTGGGGCTTTTTTATCCGTAGTGTAAGCCGGATAGCACGTGTGACCGGTGCCCCGGTATCCGGAGAGACATTCCCCAGTCCCAACAATACACTAACTTGGAATGTGGGTGGGACTGATCTGGGCATTGTATGGGAAATGGAACCGGGTAAATATGGGATATTCTTTGGAGATACTTTCGGGCGGGATTTCAAACCGAACCCCACCCATCCCGGACCTAACGGAGGTAGTTGGAGAAGTAACGTGCTGGCTTTTTCGGAAGATAAAAATCTGGATGATGGGTTCACCTTCAGTAGCATGGCGACCGATGCCAGGGGAGATGCCCGTGAAATCATATATGGTGGAAAGGACAGTTCTGGCAATGGAGACTGGACTTCTATTCCCACAGCAGCCATTCGTGCCAATGGAGCTGATTATGTCCATTACTTCAATATGAGGAACTGGACCGGCTGGATCACCAATTATTCGGGGATGTACAAGTCGACCGATAACGGACTGACATGGGAGAAGTGTGAAGAAGTTACGTTCTCTTCCAACAGTCCCTTTGGACAAGGTGGATATTTTAAGAAAGATGGATATGTATATATGATCGGCACACAAACCGGGCGCGACAGCAAAGCCGCTCTTGCCCGGTTTCGTGAAGCTGATATAGAGAACCGGGATCAGTATGAATATTGGAACGGATCTTCCGGACAATGGATCAAAGGAAATGAAAACCTGGCAACCGTTATTATAGATGATAAGGTGGGTGAGTTATCGTTCATCTATAGTGAGACATTTAACAAGTGGTTCGTTGCTTATTTCAATGGCGACAGGTATAATATCACCATGCGTACAGCGGAACAGATTACCGGCCCCTGGAGTGAACCATATGAACTGGCAGCGGGAAAGGATTATGCGCAATTATATGGATCTTATTTCCATCCCCTGTCCGTAAACGGCGACAACCTCTATTTCCTGATGTCGATGTGGATGCCGTACAATGTTTTTTTGATGAAAGCCGAAATAGCAGATATGGGTAGCTTTCAGGATTAAAGAATAGTACAAACGATTATTTAGAAAACAGAGATATGCGACAGTTACTACTTTCTTTATTTTTACTGATAATCCTCCCTTCGGGTGCTCAGCAGAGTTTTTCGAATTGGAAGCAATTGGCGCCTCCCGATACGGTTGGCATATGGATACAACCGGTACAGGGAAAACCGGCGATGCCGGTATGGGGCCATGCCGATGGTATAATTGTGGGATTGGCTCCGTTACCGGGCCCCAGAGGATTGATCAGAATTTACACTCCCTATCTGGATTATGAATTTCCTGAGGTGATGAATTTCATTGCTTTTGAGCCGATTCCGGGAGGAGCAGAAGAACGTGGGTATTCGGAACTTGAAAAGAGTAGTCTGGATAAGGAAGAATGGGGAAAACGTTTTTGGAGCTCTGACGATGCTACGGCTGTTTTACCTTTAAATGAGCAATACCCGGCAAGAGGAGTAGTGGAAAAGATAGACGGGGAGGAGACGCTGACATTGTATGTCTTTTCCGAACCTTTTGATAATGGAGCCAAAGTATACGTCCGTCTTCGGTTTTTTGAATCCCGCCCTTACGAATTTGAGATAACCACTTATAAATATGATGGTTCTGTGGATTTAGATTATTTCATAACGAGTGCAACAATGGGAAATAAAGCCCGTTTAAGGACGCTTTTCTTCAAAGACAAACAAATATCCTCACTTGAAATATGGCCCGATTACAAGGATATTCATTTTACTTCACGTGAATATTTTTCACAAGAGAAGATGATCCGTGATAAAAAGGGCAACGCCTATTTTATTGCTGCTCCTGATGAGGAAGACTACAGTCAAACCCTGTTTACACACGACACAAAACTGCATTGGCAATACAGGGGTAAACATGCTACTCAATACTGGATAAAAGAAAATCCCGATAGAGATCTGAAAGGAGTGATTACCGGGCGTTTTACCTACTGGGCAAGCGAAGCACCCATACCGGGAGGTATATCCATCGAAAATTTAGAATTGAATTCACCGTTTAAGAACGGAGAAAAGTTTATCTTTGGGATTACTCCGTTGTCACCGCAACAGTTTATCGGGAAAATACAAAATTAGAGAGGTAAAATGAATAATAATCGCAGAACATTCCTAAAAAAAATTGGCCTAGGCACTATTGCCGCGTCAAATATTCCCGGCTTTGCATCGGCTGAAAGTTTATTGAGATCAAATAATCCTGAAAAATTGAATTTTCAGCTTGAAAGAACCGAGAGAAGCTATAACGGAGAATACAGGAATGAGTACTTAAGCAAAGTGGCTTTTCCGATTGGAGGCATAGGTGCCGGCATGTTCTGCCTGGAGGGAACCGGCGCGATTTCTCACCTATCGGTTAACCATCGCCCGGAGATTTACAATACGCCCTATGCTTTTGCAGCTATCAGTATTAAAGGTATAAAAAACGGAGCAAAAGTGCTGGAATCAACTGTTCCTACCTGGAAACTGTTTGGCCCACGCGGAAGTGGAAATGGTTTGGGTAACAGGAATTACGGGTTACCGAGGTTTGAGAAAGGTTCGTTCATAGCCAGATTTCCTTTTGGAATAATAGATTTAGAAGATAAAGATATTCCACTGGATATAAGAATTACCGGCTGGAGTCCCTTTATTCCTACTGATGAGGATAATTCGAGCCTTCCGGTAGGGGTACTGGAATATTCCTTTAAAAACAGATCCAATGAGGTGATTGAAGCCGTCTTCTCGTACAATGCACGTAATTTTATTGACGATGGAGGGTATATATCCGAACAGAAGAACGGCTTCAGGATGATCAAAGCCGGTATTGACAAAAATGATGGAATTGGAGGATTTGCTGTTTATCTGGACGATAATAATGCTGTGACCGATCATTGCTGGTTCAGGGGTGGATGGTTTGATTCGCAGACGATCCTTTGGGATAATATCAGGAGTGCAAAGATTATTGGTAACGCACCCATTGAAGGAGTTTCTCCGGGAGCTTCTGTCTATCTGCCGGTAAATCTGAATCCGGGTGAAGAAAAAACAGTGAAAGTCAATTTCTGTTGGTATCTTCCTAAATCGGATCTTTCTATCGGACAGAGAATTGTTACCGGACCGGCATTTACCGGTAAAACAACAAAGCAACCGGTAAAGGGTCAGCAAAAAGTGTCGGGTTATGTAGGGGAAGGTTTGTTGAACTCTTTTGATCCGAATGGGGATGGACAAGTGGGAACTTTGCTCTCTCCTGAGTTTACCATCAACAAAAGGTACCTCAAATTTTTAGTGGGAGGCGGGAATCAAAAGGGAAAAACATCTGTCAACCTGTGGATAAATGACCGGATCGTGGAGACTGCGGTGGGAAACAATACAGAACAATTAACAGAAGTAATCTGGGATTTGAAAAAATATGCGGGAAAAACTGCCCGGTTGAAAATCATTGATCTGGATACATTCCCCTGGGGACATATTCTCGCCGACCAGTTTGTTTTGACCGACCGTCACGATGAGATACTATCCTCCCCTTCCTCCGGAGCAATTGTGCTGGCTGATTTTGAAGGTAATTATTCAGAAGGATGGGAAATTATAGAATCCGAAGAATTGGGTGTTGTAACTCCCGGGAATTCCTATTATCGTCCGTGGTATGCAACCCGGTTTGAGAATCTGGACAGTGTAATCGGATACTGGAACGAGAACTGTACAACGTTGAAAAAATACTCCGAACTATTCAGTAGATCCTTTTATGACTCGACCCTCCCTCCTGAAGTACTGGAAGCAGTTGCTGCCAATCTGACCATACTGAAATCGCCAACCGTTTTACGTGTATCAGATGGAAGGCTTTGGGCATGGGAAGGTTGTAACGACGATTCCGGATGTTGTCATGGTAGCTGTACGCATGTATGGAATTATGCGCAGGCTATTCCTCATCTTTTTCCTGCTTTGGAACGAACATTACGTGAAACGGAATTTAAAGTAAGCCAGAACGAAGAAGGACATCAGAATTTCAGGACCAATATTCCCATCACTCCTACCGACCATAGCTTCCATGCGGCGGCAGACGGTCAATTGGGAGGAATCATGAAAGTCTACCGGGATTGGAGGATAAGTGGAGATACGGAATGGATGAAATCGTTGTATCCATATGTGAAGAAGAGCCTCGATTATTGTATCCGCACGTGGGATCCGAAGAGGAAAGGATGCCTCGAAGAACCGCATCATAATACGTACGATATTGAGTTTTGGGGCCCTGATGGAATGTGTACCAGTTTTTATCTGGGTGCACTCACGGCTTTTATTGAAATGAGCAAAACATTGAAGGAGCCTTATAAAGATTACCGGGCTTTACTGACAAAAGGTAAGAAGTATATGGAGGATAACCTGTTTGATGGTGAGTATTTTATCCAGAAAATTCAATGGGAAGGGTTGGAAGCCCCTAATCCGGTAAATGTACAATCATTTGGAGGTGCCTATTCTGAAGAGGCTATTGCTTTGCTACAAAAGGAGGGACCTAAATATCAATATGGTACCGGTTGCCTTTCGGATGGGATCTTAGGAATGTGGATGGCCTCCGTCTGCGGACTTCCGGAAATAATAGATAATAAAATGGTTACCAGTCACCTGAAGGCAGTACACAAATACAATCTGAAAACAACGTTACTCGATCATTACAATCCGCAACGACCGACATATGCTTGTGGTGAAGACGGAGGATTATTACTCTGCTCATGGCCGAAAGGAGGAGCATTATCTCTACCGTTTGTCTATAGTAACGAGGTCTGGACCGGGATTGAATACCAGGTGGCAAGCCATCTGATGCTGAAAGGAGAGGTAGAAAAAGGGCTGGAAATAGTGCGCGTCTGCCGTGACAGGTACGATGGTTCTGTAAGAAACCCTTTTAATGAATATGAATGCGGTCACTGGTATGCCAGGGCAATGGCAAGTTATGCCATGATACAAGCGCTGACGGGGATCAGATACGATGCAGTAGATAAAATACTGTATATTGATTCAAAAATAGGAGATTTTACCAGTTTTATCAGTACCGGTACAGGCTTTGGCACACTCTCATTAAAAAATGGAGAACCCCGGTTGGAAGTGTTATTGGGTTCGATTGATGTTAAAAAATATAATATCTTTGGTGAAGAAATTAATCTATAAAAATAAGAAACTGTTTAAATTTTATTGCTATACTATTTTGAGATAGATTTTTTATTTTTTTCTTGCGGATTTAGTGGGCTAAATCAAAAGGAAAAAGTGAAAAAGATGCGCAAAAGAGACCAAAATAGTAGCAAAGAAAAATAGACAGTCCAATTATAAAAAATATTTCGGTAAAATTTAAACAGTTTCTAAGAGTACCAATAATTTTTTAATTTGTTTATTATGCGTTTAAAAACAACTTTCTTTTTTCTTTTTTGTATTGCATTTACGACAACTGTTTTTTCCCAAAATCGTGATTTCAATGGTTTGGATATGAATATGGGTAACCTATACCGGCTATCCAACGCGGAAACACGTTCTATCAGTCCGGAAAATTTTACCGGCGAGAAAGGGAAAGGGGGGATGGCTATCCCGGATCCCAACGCACCCCGCAATACGGCGAATGCTACAAATCCTGCACGTGATCTGGGACAGGGCTGGAAAGTGAATCCGTTTGTGACCATCAATCCGGGTGAAACTTTCACCATGGCCGAAATTGAAGGGCCGGGTGCTATTCAGCATATCTGGATGACGCCGACTGGTAACTGGCGTTTTTCCATTATACGTATCTATTGGGATGATGAAACGGAACCATCAGTAGAGGCACCTGTGGGTGATTTCTTCGGCATGGGGTGGAATGAATATGCCCATCTGAATTCCCTGCCTGTAACCGTCAATCCGGGAAGTGCATTTAATTGTTATTGGGTGATGCCGTTCCGTAAAAAATGCAGGATCACCATGACCAATATCAATGATGAACAGCCGATGAACCTCTATTATCAGATCGATTATACGCTGACCGATGTGCCCGACGATGCTGCCTATTTCCATGCACAATTCCGCCGCACAAAAGTGAATGAAACATCCGACTATACTATTATCGACGGAATAAAGGGTGAAGGGCACTATGTAGGTGTCTATATGGCCTGGCAGGTGAATAACAATGGCTGGTGGGGCGAAGGAGAAATCAAATTCTTCATGGATGGAGACAAGCAATTCCCTACCATCATAGGAACCGGGACTGAGGATTATTTCTGCGGATCGTATAATTTCGACCGGCACGGGAAGTACGTTACTTTTACAACACCTTATGCCGGATTGGTACAGGTATTGCCTCCCGATATTACCTACAGATCCGGACAACGATTCGGAATGTATCGCTGGCATGTGATGGATCCTATACGGTTTAAGAAAGACCTGAGAATCACCATTCAGGATCTGGGTTGGCGGCATGGACACCGTTATCTGCCACAGAAATCGGATATCTCGTCTACTACTTTCTGGTATCAGAAAGAGCCTCATGCTCGGTTTCCCAAGTTTCCTTCCTGGCAGGAATTGGAAGTGAATTGACCCTATGCTCTGAATGATAAAATCGATACAGGAATAATTAAAATATAGTGAAAAGAATGATGAAGAGAATCGGATTAAAGACATTATTACTTATTTTTACGTTTTTATTATCTCTCTTTCAGATGAACGGGCAAACTCAAACCTACCGGTGGAGTGATGAGGTAGAGCTTTTGAAAAGAGTGGACCGGTTGTCTGCATATCGACATAATCAATTGATAGAACAGGAGTCGAGTTACGACCGGACGGGTGGAAATGACGATGGCTTCAGTGGCACTTATTCTTTTATCCGTAAGGAAAAAGAGGGACTGGTGCTGGCCGAATTTGAAGGACCGGGTGTAGTAAACCGTATATGGACTCCTACACCTACAGAAGACACATTGTTGTTTTACTTCGATGGAGAAAGGGTCCCACGCCTGAAGATTCGTTTTATGGATCTTTTTTCGGGAAAGGTCTATCCTTTCGTAAAACCGGTTTGTGGTAACGAAATAGGAGGGTATTACAGCTATATCCCTATTCCATTCGCAAAATCATTAAAGATCGTGTTCCAGGGAGACCGGATCATGTTCCATCAAATTCAATACCGGATGCTATCCGGAATGAATGTGGAAAGCTGGACCGGGAATTTCTCCGCTTCCGACAAAGAATTGTTGGCAGAGGTGAGTGACGTATGGGCTGATATATCACCTACAGTAAACCGCTATGCAACCGGTTTATCGTCTAGTGTCCGTACCGAAGAAAAATCATTTACTATTAAACCGGGAGAAGAGATAGCTTTCTTTGAGAAAACAACCTCCGGCCGTATTGTCGGTTTTGAGATTGACGGTGGAACTGCATTTGAAGGGATTTATAAAGATATCATCCTTTCCGCAAAATGGGATGATGAACAGGTAGAAGCCATCCACGCACCCCTGGCTGATTTTTTCGGTTACGCCTATGGAAAACCGGCTATGCGAAGTATCGTAATGGGACGGCAGGAAACTTCCAACTACTGTTACCTGCCCATGCCTTTCGATAAATCGGCTTCCATGAAACTCATCTATGAGAAAAGGGAAGGAGTACAGCAAAACGCTATACCGGTGAATGTGAAAGTGTATTATAACGACAACGGACGAAATATCAATGAGGAAGGAAAACTCTATACTGTTTGGAGAAGAGAAAAACCTGAATCAGGTCAGTTCTATACTTTTATGGAAACCAAAGGAAAAGGTCATTATGTGGGGACCATCCATCAGGCACAGGGTTTGCGACCGGGTATGACTCTCTTCTTCGAAGGTGATGATACCACATATGTGGATGGAAAAATGCGTCTGCATGGTACCGGTTCAGAAGATTATTATAACGGAGGGTGGTATGCGCTGCTCGACCGGTGGGACAGGGGAATCAGCATGCCGGTACACGGTTCACTCGATTATTCCCTGCCGATGGGACGTACCGGAGGTTACCGTTTTTTCCTTTCGGATAAGATGTCTTTCGAGAAAGAAATTTATCACGGTATGGAACATGGAGAGGTAGGCAATAATTTTCCCGTAGATTATACGTCTGTTACATTCTTTTACGCGGCACAACCGTTGAAAGAACGGATGGAACCGACCACGGATTTAAGGGAGGTCTACTTTCCTGAAAAACATATCTATTTCCCGCAGCTGATGGAGATTACTCTCGACAGGGGAATACAGGCTATTTTAGACAGAGGGCTGATGCTTACCTCCTTTGGACAGGGTATGGTTAGGGTGATGCTTACGGATGTACCCGAAGGGAAATACAGGGTATTGGTCAACTATCACGAAAAGCCGAACGGAGCCGATTTCCAGGTATGGCAACGGCAGAATCGACTGTCGGAGTGGATTTCGACAAAAGCCGACAAAGAAATCTTCAGGGAGAATGTCCATGTAGGGGATATACAACTCACTTCCCAGACAAACTCTGTCACCTTCCATGTGAAGAACAATGACGAAGCCAACCAGTTTGAACTGAATCTGATCATACTTGAAAGAATAGAGTAAGACGATTTATTGATCCCGACTTGTCGGGACTATGTAGTGATAATTTACTGATTTGATGATTTGATGATCCCGGTAAGTCGGGACAACTTGTCCCGATCCTTCGGGAACTTATCCCGATTTTTCGGGAAATAGTAGTGATTTTGATGATTTGAAAGATATGATAAAGAGGCTTATTTATACAGTGTTAGGTACGGTTATGATTTTCTCTTCCGTGGTGCAGGCACAGGATGCGGAGGTAGGGAGCCAATCTTTGCCGATGGAACTGAAGCTGCCCCGTTCATTGGAGAAAGCTGTTCGGAAAATCCAATATAACCTGTTGGGGAGTGAAAAGGGGGCCAGCCGGATCGAGGTACTGGACGAGAATTGTCTTCACATACAGTTCAACTTCTCTCCCAGCCAGACTGTTCGCCAGGATGACTGGCAGGTGGTTGTCACTCCCGGGTTTACCCCGTCTTTCCATTGGGCGCCCCACCTTACACCTACCGGCAGCCATATTATCGACCAGCATGTATTCCGTTCTCCGGCACTGATCGTCGCCGATGACCGGCAGGTGATTACCCTGATCCCCGATCTTGATATTATGAAAAAGGGAACTCCAGTAAGGTGGTATCTTGATCTCGATGCTGAAAATAATCGCCTGGTATTGGGGATGAGTAACAGCAGGGTCGACGATCATGTCTTGTTTGTTCGTGAATCGGGCGCTGAGTATCCGGCAGGAGAAGTGGAGATCGGATTTTTCCTGATGGTGCATAGTGACGAAACGTCACTTAAAAACCCTTTCAGGAAGCCGCTCGATTTCCTCTGGAATCGTTGGGGGCATGATCTTTATCAGGCCGGGAATCCGGTAGATGCCGATTTGGAACGATATGTGGAGCATACCTATAACTGGGCTTTCAACAGTTGGGCGGAGAACGTATGGCAGGAGTTCGAACTGGACGGTAAGAAGGTCGGTTCACCGGTTTTTATCGTGAATGTCACACAGAGCCCTGATTATCCGGGAAAAGTCAATGAACGGGAATTCCGTTCGGTATGGAATCAGGCATGGTTTAGTTCCCTGCGTTCTGCCGGTGGATTGTACCGGTATGCCAGAAGAACCGGCAACACAGCCTTGATGGAAAAGGCGCTGCTTACCAAAGAACTGGCTCTCTCTTTTCCGAAGGTTGAAGGTTTCTTTTACGGCTTGATCGGTACAGAGATGCATGAAGTGGAGATCGAAGGGAGAAAATATAACCGTAGTAAGGGATGGGATACCTACTACTGGGGAAATTCAAACCGGAATCCCTATACCTGGAATGCAGCCGAATCACCATTCCATATCCTCGATATGAGCTGGACGGCGTTGCTGATGCTTCGTTGGTATGATGAACTGGAAAAGGACGAACGATTACTTCATTACGCGGAGCAATACGCCGGATCATTACTCGGTATCCAGTCGGAGAATGGTTTTTTCCCGGGATGGCTCGACCTGCGTACGCTGCAACCCATGGCTCACCTGAACGAATCGCCTGAGACCTCTATGTCGGCGACCTTTCTTTTGAAACTCTATGAGCTGACCGGAAAACAGGAATATAAGGAGGCAGGCCTTAAAGCCATAGATGCGGTAATCCGGGATATTATCCCTACGGGGAGATGGGAGGATTTCGAAACCTACTGGTCCTGTTCACGGTACGGGTCGGATCATCTGGTCGGGAAAAAGGTTATCCGGAACAATATGTACAAACAGAATAATTTCTCCATGTTCTGGACGGCCGAAGCACTGTTCGAATGTTACCGGCTAACCAGCGACCGCCGATATCTGGACCAGGGACAGCGTACCCTCGATGAATTACTGATGACACAGGCTTCGTGGCAGCCACCCTACATGTATGTGAATGTGCTTGGCGGTTTCGGGGTATTGAATGCCGATGCCGAATGGAACGACTCCCGCCAGAGCCTGTTCTCTGAGTTGATCCTGCAATACGGGAAACTTTTGGACAGTGATGAGTACAATGGGAGAGGGTGGGCTGCGCTGAAAGCTTCGTTTGTAATGATGTATAGTCCCCTGAATCCTGTCACCAAAGCACAATGGGAAAAAGTGTATCCCTTCTTCGGAGAGGAAGATTATGGCTTTATGATGGAAAATTACGGCCATGGAGGGCGTACCAGCCCCGAAGGTGAAGGAATGGGAGAATTTACAATATACGATTGGGGAAACGGTGCTGCTGCGGAAGCCTATAACCGTATTCTCGATAAATTCGGAAAAATTGAATAAAAGCTTTTAAATAATACACAAATGAAACTAAAACAAATCTATCGTACTGTACTGCCTGCCATGATCGGGGGTGTAATTTTACTCTCCTGTACAGGCAACAGGAAAACATCAGAAAATATGGAGAAGAAATATGAAAAGGGAACTTTCGGATATGATCTTAACTATCTGTCCGAAAAAGATGAGGGATTGATCGTACTGAAGTCGGAAGATGAAAAGGCACAAATAATCCTGTCGGCGAAGTATCAGGGAAAAGTATTTACTTCCACGGCCAACGGACCGGAAGGTAATAGCCACGGATTTGTGAACTACAACTTCTTTGATGCGGGTATAGTAGATGAACATATGAACGGCTTCGGTGGAGAAGATCGTTTCTGGCTCGGCCCGGAAGGAGGGAAGTATTCCATCTTTTTTGAGCCGGGGAAAGAGCAGGTATATGATAACTGGCATACTCCCAAAAGTATCGATATCGAAGAGTGGGAAGTAAGCCGTGTGACTCCAAAAGAGGCTGTTTTTGTCAAGGAGATGGAACAGAAGAACTACTTGGGAAGTCTCCTGAATATTGCGATAGAACGAAAAGTTGCATTGCTTTCCCCCAGTGAAATAACGGGTAAATTGCAGGTTGAAATCCCTGAAGGAGTGAATGGGGTGGCCTATGAAACAGCCAACAGAATTACCAATGGCAATGATTTCGAATGGACCCCGGAGACCGGCACGGTCTGTATATGGATGCTCGATATGTTCAATCCGTCCGAAGCTGCCGTAACTGTGATCCCTTATAATACCGGTGACGAGAAGGAACTGGGTAAGGTGGTGACATCCGATTATTTCGGTGAGATTCCTGCCGACCGCCTGGTTGACGATAATGGGATCCTCTATTTTAAAACCGATGGAAAGTCAAGAGGCAAACTGGGAATGAATGCCAAACGCACCAAGTCGATTGCGGGAAATTATGATCCGCTTGCAAAGCGATTGACCATCGTGACATTTGATACTGACCCGGATGCGACTTATTTGAATCAGGAATGGAATCCTGACAGGGATCCGCTTGTAGGAGATGCGTTGAATGCTTATAACGACGGTCCGTTGGAAGACGGAAGCATTATGGGCCCCTTCCTGGAGCTTGAAAGCTGTTCGCCCGCTGCATTCCTGAAACCGGGAGAGTCGCTGTCGCACAGACACAACGTATTCCATTTCACGGGCGATGAGGCAAGCCTTTCTCCTATAGCTGAGAAATTATTGGGAGTAAGCCTTGATAAAGTCAGGAATATCTTCTAAATAAGTTCTCTTCTTAACTTCTTAACTTCAGACTTCTTAAATAGTTATTTAAAACAATAAGGGACAGGAAATAAGAGCAAATATCGATTGTTTGAAAGTTGATTTCAAATATCCTTGTTCTTTGTTCTTGACTCTTTATTCTAAACAAAAATATGAACACAAATAATGTAGAAAAGCACCGATTGATCCCTCCCGGGATCCTGTTCCCTTTTATTCTTCTTACTTCGCTCTTCTTTATCTGGGCGGTACCCAACAATATGACCGACACTATGCTGGCGGCGTTCAAGCGCATCATGAGTCTTACCGATACGCAAACAGCATGGATCCAGGTAGTTTGCTATCTTCTCGGGTACGGTTGTTTCGCACTTCCCGGAGCAATTTTTATCAAGAGACGCACTTTCAAGTCAGGAGTATTGTTAGGACTTCTGCTTTGTATAGTGGGGTCGATGTTGTTTTATCCGGCTATGCTGGTAAATGATATCAGTTCACCGTTGAGTTTCGCTACCTATCTTTTCGGTATATTCATATTGTTTGCAGGATTATCAGTACTCGAAACCTCGGCCAATGCGTATGTCTATGCACTTGGTGATCCGATAACGGCCACCCGCAGATTGAATTTTTCCCAATCGTTCAATCCATTTGGTGCACTGACCGGTGTGCTGGCCAGCCAGATATTTGTCTTATCTCAGTTGAATACCATGACGGCCGGCGAAAGGGCTGTCCTGAGCGGGTCAGAACTGGTTGCCATTCAACGGGGTGAACTTAATGCAGTCACCATGGCCTATCTGATCCTGGGGGCAGTGATGCTGGTATTATTACTGCTGATCATATTCACCAAAATGCCGAAAGCACAGGACGACGATAAGAGTTTGGACTTGAAAGCGACATGGAATCGGTTGAAAAAGAATAAGAATTACATCTGGGGAGTATTGGCACAGTTTTTCTATGTGGGTGCGCAGATCGCAGTCTGGTCGTTCATCATCCGTTACGCCATGCAGCAACTCGATTTGGATGCAGTGATCGCCGGTCTGGGTGCAAATCCTTCGCAGGAAGCAATTATTGGTGCATTACGGAGTGTAGAACCGGTGGCCGGAGGTTTTTATTCCCTGAGTGAATTCCTCGGGTTGGATGCACTGCTACCTCGTACGGCAGAACAGGCCGGAGCTACTTACTATATCTTGTCGTTGGTATTGTTCGTCGTAGGACGCTTTATCTGTACCTGGCTGATGAAATATACCCGGCCGGTAAACATATTGTCAGGATTGGGCATTCTTGCGGTAATCTGTTCACTTTTGGCGATTTACGGAGAAGGATTTGTGGGAGTATACGCCTTGATGGGTATTTCGGGTTGTATGTCTGCTATGTTCCCCACCATTTATGGACTTGGTATGAGAGGACTGGGGGATGATACCAAGATTGCCGGTTCTGGCATGGTGATGGCTATTGCCGGTGCGGCGCTGCTGACACAGATACAGGGTATCCTCTCCGATCAGGCGGGGAGCATTAAATTCGCCTACTGGGTACCTGCCGTCGCATTTATTATTATTACTTATTATAGTTTTACGATAGCACGCAGCAAGAAGCTGGGTAACGGAAAATAGATGGATATGGAAAAGTTAGTCATTGGTATTGATTATGGTACCGATTCATGTCGTGCGGTAGCATTAGACGCCGTATCCGGAAAAGAACTGGCGGCAGCGATCTCCGGTTATGTCCGCTGGAAAAAAGGATTATATTGTGATCCTTCTGCTAACCGGTATCGGCAGCATCCGCAGGATTATATTGATTCGCTTGTGGAGGTGATTCATGATTTATTGGCACAGTTATCATCTGATGAGATGAAAAATATTGTTGCTCTCGGAATTGACACGACGGGGAGTACACCCTGCCTGACGGACCGTGACGGCACACCGTTAGCATTGCTGCCTGAATATGCCGACGATCCCGATGCAATGTTTATTCTCTGGAAAGATCATACTTCTATCCGGGAGGCAGATGAAATCAATGTCCTGGCCCGTAAATGGGAGACCGATTTTACGTCCCGCTCCGGAGGAATCTACTCTTCAGAGTGGTTCTGGGCAAAAGCACTACATGTACTTCGTGCAAATGAAAAAATAAGAGAGAAAGCCTATTCCATTATTGAACATTGCGACTGGATGCCGGCATTATTGACAGGAAATCTACGGCCTGAACAAGTGAAGCGTAGCCGTTGTGCTGCGGGACACAAAGGGATGTGGGCGGAAGAATGGGGGGGTTATCCGTCGCAAGAGTTCCTTTCCGTACTCGACCCCTTGTTCGAGGGATTTGCAGCCCGTCTGGAGAACAAAACTTACACAAGCGATATCTCTGCCGGCAAACTGACCGAAGAATGGGCAGAGCGGCTCGGACTACCTCAAAATGTTGAGGTGGCCGTCGGTATTATCGATGCACATGCCGGAGCTATTGGTGCGGGGATCACAGCGCACACGATGGTGAAGATCATCGGTACCTCTACCTGCGATATTGTGGTTACCCCCAAAAAGGATATAGTCGGGAAGTTGATCCCTGGTATCAGTGGCCAGGTAGACGGATCGGTTATTCCCGGCCTGATAGGTCTGGAGGCAGGACAATCTGCTTTTGGCGATGTATATGCCTGGTGGAAGGAGATCCTTTCCTGGTCGTTGAACCTGCTCCCGGAAGAGGAAAAGAGAGATATAACAGCGCAGATATTGCAGAAGCTGACCGAAGAGGCGGAGAAACTGCCGGTAACTGAATCGGATCCGGTGGCGACCGACTGGTTGAACGGACGGCGTACCCCCTTTGCCGACCTCACATTGAAGGGAGGCATTGCCGGTATCACTTTGGCTACTACCCCTGCGCAGATCTTCAAAAGCCTGGTGGAAGCCACAGCTTTCGGATCCCGTGCTATTATGGAGCATTTTGAGAAAGAGGGAGTACAGGTAAATGAAGTGATCGGAGTGGGAGGTATTTCATTGAAGTCGCCCTATGTAATGCAGGTGCTCTCCGATATTATGGGCGTACCTATCAAAGTGGCTGCTACACAACAGGCCGGGGCATTGGGTGCGGCGATGTGCGCCGGGGTTGCGTCAGGCCTGTTCCCAACCATTGAAAAAGCCCAGGAAGCTTTTGTTCAGGGTTATAAAACGATATATATCCCCAGGGGGGAAAGCCGGAAGACATATAACGTGTTGTATGGAAAATATTGTCATTTTTGGGGGAAAGATAAGTTAAGCGGGTAATTACTATCCAAATAAAAAAACCAGGATTGTCTGTCCAGTTTGGGCAGGTGGTCTTGGGTTGAATTTCCACCCGATTTTCTTTCCAAATCCAAGGTTTGTCCTGTGTTGAAGCAAACATAATTTGTACCAGACGTAAAAAGATGTTGTAAAACATATAAACTTATTTTGCTAAAACGATTTAATGAAACTATTTTTGTATTCTATTCTTATTCTTTCACCTGCAAATGGAAAAAAAGGTATCGATAAAAGATATTGCGAAAATGGTAGGTGTCTCGCCCGCCCTTGTTTCAATGGTATTGAATGGGAAGGCTGAACAATACAGGATCGGGGAGGAAGTTGCCAAACGGGTTGTTGAGACTGCGAAGGAGATGCATTATGCGCCAAATCTTGTCGCAAAAAATTTACGGTCCGGAAAAACTCAATTGGTCGGTTTGATCGTTACCGATATTTCCAATCCCTTTTATTCGGCAATCGCAAGAATTGTAGAAGACAGGGCCAGTGAATTGAATTACACAGTATTAATCAGTAGTACGGATGAAAATCTGAAAAATACCGAAAGGTTGGTGGATGTGTTGCTCAACAAAGGAGTAGAAGGATTGATACTGGTGCCATGTGATGGTTCGATGAAGCTTGTCCAAAGACTTTATGACAGCCATTTCCCTACAGTGTTGCTTGACAGATATTTTCCGGATATAGATTTGAGTTCGTCCTGTTTGGATAATTACAGGGCAACGGAACTGGCCACGGAGCATTTGCTCGGACAAGGATATAAAAACATCGCGTTGATCGCTTATAATACAGAAATGCATCATATTCTGGATCGTATTTCGGGATATGAAGACACGATGAAAAATGCGGGACTAAGTGCTTATGTACATGTCAGGAAGGTGAATATCCTGAATCCGAGACCGGGTATCAGGGAAGCATTGGAGGAATTGATCCACAGGAAGCATGTGGATGCCGTTATGTTTCTGACCAATATGCTTGCTACCAATGGATTGTATTGTTTGAATGAAATGAATGTGAAAATACCGAAGGATGTTGCTGTAGTGGGGTTTAACGGAAGTGATGCATTTAATCTCTTTTATTCACCCATAACCTATATCAGGCAACCGATCGAGCAAATTGCAAAAGGATCAATTGATATATTGATTAAACGCATTAAGAAAAGTAATTATAAATCGAAACTATTTTTAGAGCCGGAATTGGTGATTCAACAATCATCCCAAAGAATCTCGTAAGAAACCCTGGAATTGCAGTTAATTATATATACAATATGCATATAAGCTAAAACGATTTAGCTATTATTGGATGAAAAGTGAGATGAGAACGGGCTTTCCGTCTGTGGATAGAGTAAGAAACATATAATAAAAATAATCGTATGATAGACAGGAAAATAAAACCACTCGAAGGGATTATTGTCCCTCTTGTAACGCCATTGTGCGGTAATAACCGGATCGACATAGATGGATTAAATAATCTGGTTGAGCATGTGGTCAGAGGAGGTGTGCATGGAATTTTTATCCTGGGCACCACCGGAGAAGCGCAGAGCTTAAGTATGAGCCAACGTGAAGAGATGATAAAAGAGACAAGCCGTATTCTGGGGAATCGGTTACCTTTGTTGGTCGGTATTTCCGATACATCCCTTACTGACAGCGCTGCTTTGGCTCAAAAGGCATATGAGTGTGAAGCATATGCCGTTGTTGCCACTCCACCCTATTATTTTGCCACGGCACAGTCGGAGCTGATTGATTATTTCGAGAATCTGATTTCCTTGTTGCCACTTCCCCTATTCTTGTACAACATGCCTGTTCATACAAAAGTGGCATTTGATCCTAAAACGATTAAGCGAATTGCTGAGAATGAGAAGGTGATCGGTTTTAAAGACAGTTCCGCCAATGGTACTTATCTCCAGACAGTAATGTACACCATGAGAGATGATCCTGAATTCATGATTTTTGTAGGCCCGGAAGAAATGACTGCCGAAATGGTGCTGATGGGCGCCCACGGAGGGGTAAACGGAGGGGCCAATTTATTTCCTGAATTATATGTTGAACTGTATAATGCGGCTAAATCACACAATATTGAAAAAGTGAGGCGTTTGCAACAAAAAGTGATGCAAATATCTAGCGGTATTTACAGTAAGGGCAAGTATGGTTCCAGTTATTTGTTAGGACTCAAATGCGCCTTGTCAGTAGCAGGAATTTGCAGTGATTTTCCGGCGATGCCTTTTATCCGTTTCGATGAGGAATACAGGAATAAAATAGAGCAGGAGATGGTAAAAATAGAAAATCTACTGCACACCGGAAAAATGTAATTAAATCATTATAGCGAGAATTATCCATGTTATTAATCCAAAAAACGCAACAATTGTATGAGAAGAGTTATCTATTATCTTTCATCCGTTTTTTTGTACTTGCTGGTTTTCCTTTTTCCGGCATGCTCAGACGACGGATCAAAAACAGATCTTCCGCTTTCTGCTGTAATTTTTCACAGTATAGACGGAAAACAGGTTGCTTTTACGGCACTTACCCATAGTGCTGTAAGCTGGGAATGGGATTTTGGGGACGGAAACGTCAGTACTGAGAAAGATCCTGTACATGTCTATGAAGAAGGGGGTTATTATATTGCCACATTAACTGCAAAGGACAATGCCGCCAATTCGGTATCTACGAAAGTGAATCTGGCAGTTTCACTCACCCCATATGCTTTGCTGACAGGAGACCATACGGCCGAAGGGTATGATGGCAAAACATGGAAACTAACCATGTCACATACTGTCAATGACAAGTTGGTGAACTCCGATGTGAACTTCTCATTACTTGCACCCAATATTCCCTCGTTACCGGCCGGGGCTTTTAGTGTATATGTAGGATTGCCTGAAGCATATAATGATGAGTTCACTTTTTATTATGATGGTCGTTACAGTCATAAGACTACTGATGGTACCTCTTTTGGAGGAATCGTATACGCCACTGTATTGCAACAGATGGAATTATCCGAGATTACTAAAGTGGGTGGAAAGGCGGCATTAGGACAGGATATCTTCGCATTGACCACCTATACACCTGCGGAAAACGCCATATTTGTATTGAATGAGAATGAAAATTTCACTATCCCTACTGCTCCCGATTTCGCGACCGGTACGCAGCCTCCCGGCATCCCTGTAGTGACCTATCCGGGTGTGATGACATTAGATTTTCCTGATTCAGATGCATTTATCGGCATACGGGATTTTCACCGGAAAGTGATTGTACAGGAGATCACGAGCAGTTCCATGAGATTAGTGATGTTTATGACTCTGGATCCCAGGGCAATAGTAAACCAGAATCCTCTGATTGCTTTGAGCACTTCTGCAGCAATACTTACATTCGAAGCAGTTAATTAAACCTATTCAAACCAATGTAAACATGGAAGCAAAAAATTTGCCAATGAATAAATATCAAAACTGGTATAAAGTGATTCTGTCTTTGGCTTTTCTCCTCTTATCTATAGGAGTTGGTTCTGCAGAGACAACCGATACAAAGCAAAATACAATAACTCTTACCGGTAAGGTTACGTCTGCCATTGACGGGATGCCACTTATCGGAGTCAGTATCGTTGTAAAGGGAACTGCCGAGGGTACAGTCACTGATGTGGAAGGGAATTACAGGCTTAATGTGCCCTCAAATGCAACGCTTGTCTTTTCCTATATAGGACATATTACACAGGAAATAGCGGTTGAAGGCCGTACAAGTATCAGTATTGTCATGGAAGAGAGTACTGAAACGTTGAGTGAGGTAGTAGTGACAGCGCTTGGTATTGGACGTGAAGAGAAATCACTCGGTTATTCCGTTGGAAAACTGGGTTCTGAAGAACTTGCCAAAGTGGTTCATGAAAATGTGCTTACTTCAATGGCCGGTAAAGTGACGGGGGTCACCATCAACTCGACCGGGGGAGCAGGGTCTACTGTCAGTATGATCATCCGGGGAGCTACCTCCATGAGTACTGATAACCAACCATTGTTCGTGATTGATGGTGTGCCTATGACCAGCTCCGTAAATAATGTCGGTGGTTTTGGTAATGGCAACTTGGTCGACTATGGAAATGCTATTTCAGATATCGATCCGGAAAGTATTGAAAGTGTTTCTATCCTGAAAGGCCCCAGTGCTGCGGCGCTCTATGGTACCCGTGCCGGTAACGGGGTTGTACTTATCACTACGAAAAAGTCAGACCGGAAAGGCGGAATGAAAGTGGAAGTGGTTTCAAATACCGTTTTCGATATTCCGTCAAAGTATCTGGATGTGCAAAACCGTTTTGGATTTGGTATAAGGAGTTATAGTGACTTGAGTTTTCCCAATGGTGTCCTTCCTCCTTACAGTCCCACGGAACAAGTCGGGGCTGGTCCGGAATTGAATAAAGGTTACTGGCAGGTTCAGCCGTTTGCCCCGCTTGATGCCAATGGTGTTCCGATCCCTACGGAGTTGGTTTCTTATCCCGATAATTATAAGAACTTTATTAACGGGAGTGCTGTTACCACTACCAATAGTGTAGCCATTTCAAGTAGTACCGACAGGTTGAACTACAGGCTCGGGGTATCTAATATGACCAATAAAGGACTGGTTCCCAATTCCGATCTCAACAGGAATAACCTGACACTTGCAGCTGCATCGGAGGTAGTGAAAGGACTAACCGTAAGTACCGATATCAATTATACGCAGAACTGGGCGGATAATAGGCCGGCCACCCAAGAAAGGGGTGCCAATCCTTTGCAATGGGCTGCATGGATACCGGCCAACGTAGATATCCGTAAGATGAAAGATTATTCTCTTGACGGGGGAAAGGTACTTACAATCGGTAATGGTTGGGAAAACCCTTATTTCCTTGCTTATGGTATTAACAACAGTTTTAAAAGAAACAGGCTTATCGGGAATGTGTCTGCTACCTGGGAGATAACCCCGCAATTGAATCTTATGGGAAGATACGCATTGAATAGATCGGACGAAGTAAGGGAAACGAAGATGGACCCCGGCTATTCCGGTGAACCTAATAACGGAGCATACGGTATCGTTACCAGCGAAAGCACGGAAACCAATGCTGATGTGTTGGTTACCTATAAAAACCGTTGGGATGATTTCTCTCTTTCTGCCTCCGCCGGAGGTAACCTCCTCTATTCCCGTTGGGCGCATGTCAGCAACTCATCGAAACCGGGATCGGGATTAATTATTCCCTATTTATATACGATCCAGAATATTAATAATAATTCGCTGAACTATTCCAATGCTCGTTATGAAAGAGCGATTAATAGCCTTTATGCAACGGCTAACCTGGGATGGAGAGATATGGTGTATCTTGACTTGACGGCAAGAAATGATTGGGCCAGCACACTTCCTGCGGAAAACAGCTCCTATTTCTATCCCTCCGCTTCATTGAGTCTTCTGTTGAATAATATGTTCGATATGGGAAGGAATGTAAATCTCCTTAAAGTAAGAGGAAGTATCGCACAGGTTGGGAATGACACTTCGCCTTACAGCCTTTATACAACCTATTATGATGCGGGACAATGGGGGGATGCGATCCGGCTTGGAAAGCCTGGGGATCTCTTAAATCCCTTTCTGCGTCCCGAAGAGGCGAAATCCTATGAAGTGGGAATTGACCTAAAAATGTTCAATAACCGGTTGCGGTTTGAGGGAACTTACTATCATGCAGATAATCGCAATCAGATCCTTGGTGTACCACTGGCCGGATCGGCTGGATTCAACAGTATAAAGGTCAACGCCGGATTATTACAAAGTAAGGGTGTGGAATTGATGCTTGGCTTTACGCCGATTGAAACCAAAGACTGGAGATGGGATCTGAATGCGAATTTCACGAAGAATAAGACATGGTTGCTGGAACTGTCGGAAGGTACTGATTTTGTCGAATTCTGGAATGAAGCCAGGGTGAGGAATGTTGCTTATGCAAAAGATGAATCGCAGGGCAGGGATGGATTGATCGGTAATCTTTATACCCGCAAAATATTAAGGGTGACCGATAAAAATTCGCCTTATTACGGATATCCCTTACTACCGGAAAACGATGAAGATGCCGAATGGCAGTCTGAAGACGATTATTCAAAGGTGGGTAATTACAATCCCAACTTTATCATGGGGCTCCAGACCTCTATTACTTACAAGAATTTTACTTTGAGCATGACCTTCGATTGGAGATCGGGTGGACAGTATGTATCCCAAACCTGGCGTTACCTCACTGAAGGAGTTGTTTCAAATACATGGCTTAATGAGTTGGTTACTCCTCCCGAAGGAATGGGTGGAAAACCGAGCCAGGCGCTTCGTGATTGGGTGGTAGCCAATGCTGATAGATTGATTTATACTAATAACCCGAGGCCTGTCGGTGGACCTACCCCTGATTTTGGTGGATTCTGGACCGATTTCGCTACAGGTATAGGAGCCTACGATGGAACTTTTGCACCCGGCGTATATGGACGGTATGACGATAACGGCAATTTTATTCTTATCAAGGAAAATCTTGGCAATGAGGGTACAGAATTCAGGCCTTATGTGATGAGTTATCCATGGGATATCGGGGAAGCGAATCTCTTCGACGCGGATTATATAAAACTGAGAGAAATCTCGCTGAACTACAGAGTTCCTAATAAGACAGCACAGAAACTGAGAATGAGTGACCTGAATATTTCGGTATATAGTAGGAACATTATGCTTTGGGCGAAAAGTGCCGGTATGGGAATTGATCCTGAAAGAGCATATCAATCGGGTAGTAATGGAGGATTTAAGCAAGGTGTCGAGCGTTTTAATGCCGAACCTTGGGTTGTTCCGGTTGGGTTTAAATTAAGTTTTACTTTTTAATCGAAATAGTGTTATGAATAAGTTAAAAAATAGTTTTATCATACTTTTAACGCTGCTACTCGGATTCGTGATTTCATGCAGGGATCTGGATGAACTGAATATTAATCCGAACGGTGTTAACCCGGAGATTGCTGATGTAAATTTCTTGTTACCCACAGTCCAGACGACCGTAGGGCAGACCGTCTACAATATCGGTCTTGGTACCTTTTCCGGAATCATGCAACATACCCAGCAAACCGGCTGGTTTGGACCTTATAATAATTATGATTGGAATACCCTGTCGCATAGCTGGAATGGATATTATAGTATTCTGATGAATAACGACGAGTATTTCAGGAAGGCAGTAGCGCATAATTATGAGTTTCACGAGGGAGTAGCTCGTATTATGAGGGCTTATGTTTTCGGCCTGATCACCGATATTTGGGGAGATGCACCCTATAAAGGTGCGCTTAAAGGTGAACAGGGAGCCGATCATTTTATGCCGGCTTTTGACCCGCAACAGGATATTTATCATGGTATCCTTGCTGACCTAGATACCGCCAATACTCTTTTGTCAAAAACGGCCAATCAGTATCATAATATTATGCCCAGACAGGATGTGATATATAATGGAGATGTAGCCAAATGGCAAAGATTTGCCAATTCTCTGGCATTACGTTACTATATGAGGCTACAAGCCAAAGAACCCGCATTTGCAGAAGTAGGGATCAAGAGAATTGTGGGGGATCCGGCCAAATATCCACTAATCAGAGTGGCTGGCGATGATGCGAATATCAGTTTTCCCGGAACGGCGAATAGTGTTTCCAACCCGTTGAATATGCTTTATGATACAAGACCATTAGATGGAGCTTATATGAGGACGAAAATGGGAAAAACATTGGTCGATGTGATGAAGGATTACAATGATCCACGTCTTGGAGTATGGGCTGATAAAATTAAGATTCCCTTGAGATTGGTTTCGGGAACAGGTATAAATCGTGTTGTTGATATAGATGAGGAGCATAAGGTTCGAGAAGTATCACAGGATGTAGTGGACAAGTTTGAAAAAGATTTTGGGATGAAAGTGGATTTTGGTCCTGAATATGCCGGAGTGACCATTTCTCATCCTTATGTGCAGATCTTTAATATGAACAATGACAATGTTTCTCAGGGAACCGTGAATCCGCATGCATCTCATCTGCACGAACGCTATTCGAAGACAACCGATCCCCTTGTCCTGATGAGGCTGATATCTGCTGCAGAGGTCAATCTGATACTTGCCGAAGCTGCATTCAGGGGATGGATTGCCGGCAATCCGGCCGACTATTATGCCGAAGGTGTAAGGGAATCATTTAAAGCATGGGGAGTAGAAAGTGAATTTGACAGTTATATTGGAAATGTATCTTATGATGGACTGGAAAGTATTATTGAACAAAAGTGGATCGCCCATTGGACAACTGCACATGAAGCCTGGTTCGACTGGAGGAGAACCGGTTTACCGGCACTGAAAACAGGCCCGGCAGCTGTACGTCCTGTATTGCCTGTCCGTTGGTATTATCATACCTCCGATGAGATTGAGAAGAACAGAGCCAATGCCGAAGCGGCTATCGAAAGACTGGAAGCGACACCCTACCAGGGTACAGACCAATCTAAAAACAGTGCCTGGTCGAAGATGTGGCTTCTTCAGGGAACAGGTAAACCATGGTAGATAAATTAGGACCAAGAGCCAAGACAACTTGTGAACTAAAAACTAGAAGAGAAAAGTGAAAAGTTTGAGATGTTCTTTAATTGGTACATTAGTCTTGGTCCTTGGTTCTAAAAATTATAGTCTAAATAAATATTTTAATCATATGAAATTAAGCCAAATAGGCATTTTCCTATGCCTTTTGTTTGTAAAACCTGTTTCCGCAGGAACAGTCTCGCCGATAAAGGACGAACCTTATGCCGTCCCGGTATCGGTGAAGTATACATTATCTCCGAAATGGAAAGATGTCCACTTCAAGAAAGTTGTGGCAGATGGGGATAACAGTATTTTCATATTGACCGATGCCGGCCTGTTCCGCGATTTCCCGGGTGAAATGATTTCCAAAGATCTCCTGTATGCCTCCCTGGCAGATAAATATCCTGTCGATATTTGTATCCAGGAGGGGACTGGTTATCTCTATTATCTGTATCCCGACCGTTTCCTTACCAATAAACATGCCGGAGCAATATGCGGCCTGCTGCCTGAAAACAAATACAGACACATTGCTGTAAATAGCAATGATGATGTGTTGTTGATAGGAGAGCAGGCGGGTGTATTGTATAACCGAAACACAAAGATCAGAGATTTAGGCATTCCACATAGTGAATTGATTAGATTGTATGTATCAGATGATCAATTCTGGTATTTATCCGCTACAGGTATTTATTTGCTTAACCATGATAAATGGGTGAAAATCCATTCCGGTAATAACCTGACAGCAATGGCATTCAATAGAGATAAGATAGCTGTGGGTACAACTGATGGCTATTATGTTATTGACCGGAGCGGAAAAATCGTTGAACCTCACAATAATAGGCTTCCTGTCCTCGTTATTAACCATATGTTGACCGTGAATGGAAAGTATTGGTTTGCAACGGATCAGGGCGCTTTTGTAAAACAACCGGAGCGGTTCGACTATTATGCTTCTAAACGTTGGCTCGATCAGGATAAGATCATAGATATGGCTGCGGATAACGACGGAAATCTTTACTTTTTAACTACGTCTGGTCTAAATAAGGTGCAGTTTGAACAGGAAACTCTGGCTGAAAAAGCAGGTTTTTTGCAGGACAATCTTCGCAAGTATCATCTCCGTTATGGTTTCTCAGCCGCATCGCGGTTGGTCGACCCGGACGATCCTACCACCATGCGCCTCGACGATGATGACAATGACGGTTTATGGACCTCATTCTATCTGGGAAGTCAGGCATTCCGTTATGCCGTCACCAAAGAGGAAAAAGCCAAAGAGTATGTATGGGAATCATTCGAGGCTTTTGAAAGATTACTGACTATCCATCCCATAGAGGGATTTTCGGCAAGGACATTCGAACGGACAGGTTATATCGCCGGAGATACAATCCCCTGGAGGCCTGCACCCGATAAGAACTGGTGGTGGAAGGGAACGACCAGCACCGATGAATTCGTGGGTTATCTCTTCGTTACTTCCGTAATAGACCAGTTTGTCGCACAGACGCCGGAAGAAAAAAAACGGGTAGCAGACTATTTCGATGCTATCATGACCCATATCATCACCAACGATTATTATTTTATCGATTATGATGGTAAACCTACGCTTTGGGGCAGATGGAATCCCGAATATGTGAACTCTTTTGCTACCACGCAGTTCGACCGCAGGTTGAACAGCACATTGACCATTACGGGGTTACAATTAGCATATAAACTCACAGGAAAAGAGATCTATAAGAGTGAGGCGTTTCGTATGATGGAAGAGCATGGATATCTGGATAATATGAAAATACCGACGGGTAATATCCGTTTTACCTCAGGATTCCAACACCAGGGAATCACCATGGGAGAGGACTGGAACCATTCTGATGATGAGATGGCATTCCTTACCTATTGGGTGCTATACCATTATGCGTTTGATGATACGTTAAAACAGGAATATGCGAAAATGATATGTGATCATTGGGAGATTGAGAAACCCGAACGCAATGCACTCTGGAATCTCCTGGCTTATGGAACATCGGGTGATATCGATCTGGAATCTACCCTCTGGTATCTGCAGGGGTTTCCTAAAGATCGTAACCGTTATGTGGTAAAAAACTCACACCGGAAAGACCTGGAATTTCTGCCGAAAGATATTCATACCAACTTTAGGGAGCAGACAACTACCGAACTTATTCCTAAAAGAGAACGGCCGCTGAACAGGCATAATAATAACGAATTTATTATTGATGGAGGAAGAGGTGTGCACCAGCAGCTTACCGGCGATGAGTTTCTGTTGCCTTATTGGATGGCTCGTTACCTTAATGTTATTGAATGATTCAAGATTTAAAATTCAAGATTCAAAATTCTACCATGTGGAGAATTGATTATAAAACTAAAAAAATAATATCGGGTATATGAAGAGATTACTGTTTATTTTAACTGTTTATTTTTGCGTTATTGTTGGATATGCCCAACAAGCGATTACACCTGAAACTGCACTGAATGCTTATCTCCACAATGATGACCCTACATGGGGATGGGAAGTGCGGAATACATACCAAATGGATGACACAGAGGTCTATTCCTTACTGTTCATCTCTCAGAAATGGCATGGGATACTATGGAAGCATGAACTCATTATCTTTGTCCCGCAATCTGTAAAACAGGATGGAGCACTCCTGTTTATTGACGGAGGGTCGGTAAATGATGGCATTCCAAAATTTTCGAAAGAGGATAATGCCTTGTTCATGTTCCTCTCGGCCCTGGCTAACCGAAATAATGCCCTTGTATGTGTATTAAAGCAGGTGCCTAATCAACCCCTTTATGGCGGTTTGAAAGAGGATGCATTGATCTCCTATACGCTCAATGAGTTCAGGAAAGACAAAGATTATTCCTGGCCGTTGTTGTTTCCGATGACCAAAACAGCCTACAAAGCCATGGATGCGGTACAGGAATTTGCCACCCAACAGTTGGATCAGAAGATAAATCGCTTCCTTGTTTCTGGAGCATCGAAGAGGGGATGGACCACCTGGCTTACCGGGGCGCTTCAGGATCCACGTGTGGAAGCAATCGCACCCATGGTGATTGAAATGCTGAATATGCCGGCCAGTCTGGATTATCAGAAACAGGTATACGGGGAATACAGTGAAGAGATCAATGATTATGTCAATCTGGAAATCCCACAGGCAATCCACAGTGAATTTGGAAACGCTGTAGTACAGATGATAGACCCTTATTCCTACCGCGAAAAACTGACAATGCCCAAAATGATCTTTATGGGGACAAATGACCCTTATTGGGTTGTGGACGCCATTAAACATTATATCAACGATATTCCGGGGCATAATCTGTTGCATTACGTTCCCAATGCAGGCCACGGTTTGGGAGATAAGATACAGGCTTTTGGAGCGCTCAGTTCATTTTTCGCGCATATGTTGAACAAGACGGATTATCCTACCTGTGAGTGGAACCTGACGGAGAAAGGTAAAAATATTGACCTGAAAGTAAAAGCCTCTCCTGATAACTTGGTAGGAGCTACCCTATGGGAATCGGTTTCAGACAGCAGGGATTTCCGTAAAGCTACCTGGACTAAAAGTGATATACAGCTTAATGCCAAGAACAGGTCGGCTGTCGACATAAGGATCCAATATCCGAAAAAAGGATTCCAAGCCTTTTATGTGGATCTGGTCTATAAAGATCCCTATGGTGACGAGTATACGGTCAGTACACGGACCTTTGTCTCGGATAATAAAAAAGTATTTGTAGAGTAATTGCTGATTTTTAGAAACTGTTTTGAATTTTTTCATCAATTGTTTTTTAGTAATTTTCTGATGGATTTGGATTTTCATTTATTGAAATGTAGCGGGCTACTTGAAAGAAATGAAAATTCGAAGGCGCAAAAAAGGGCAAAAAACAAGATGAAAGAGTGAAAAAATAAGTGTAAAATAATTACTCGTAAAATTCAAAACAGTTTCTAAGCAAATCGTTCTAAATTACCAACCCGGATTTTGGGTCAAATTTGGGTTAAGTGTCAATTCATCTTGTGGAATAGAGTACAAATAATCTCTGTTTTCTTTAAATTGATATCCGTTGGGCAGTTGTTGCCTGTAGTGGTCAATTAAGCCATTATCGTCTACATTCCCGTTATAATCAGGAAATTCAGCAACATTTAACGGATAACCTTTAGGCCTTTTATTTTTAAATAGTGAATGTGCAGCCCATCTATTTAAATCTTCATCACGCATTCCTTCCAGTGCTAATTCCACTCTTCTTTCCCTCCGTATTTCATAGAGTTCATCTGGAATTGGATATCCGTAATCAATTAAGTTTGGGTCTTCTGTTTGTTTGTTGACAGTGAAATTGGGCATACCTACCCTTGCTCTCAGAAGATTTAATTGTTCATAAACAATTGAGTTGTCAAGTTCATATTTTGCTTCAGCATAATTTAAAAGAACTTCTCCAAAACGAAATATAATTAAACCCGTTTGACTTCCTGCTTCCCATGATTGTGCTGCGCCACTTGAGTAGGGATTTATAGTTTTTTTTATTTGAAATCCTGTAGGACATAATTGGAGTACGCCTGCATCAATTGTCGGTTTATCAAAGATCAAATTTCTTTCAACACTTCTATAATCTCCAGGTATATATATAGTTGACTTTAACCTTACGTCGCAATTTTGTGCTATTTGTATTAAAAAGTCATTACCTTTTGAAGTTCCGGATAAATTCAGATAATCGAAAGGTTTTCCATTTTTACCAAGATATGAGGAAATCAAGTCCCATGTAGCACCCTTTTGTTCTGCATTATAGCTAAGGTATCCTTCCACAGTGTTACCAAAACCTTCGGCTAAATTAAAAGATTTATATAATAATACTTCATTAATGTCACCCATATTTTCTAAACCAAACATTGTGTAGTAATCACTGTCTGGTTTTCCCGTTTCATATATACCCACTAAATAATTACCTCCAATTAGTTCTTCTGCAGCTTCAACACATTTGAGAAAGTATTTATCCGGGTCAATGCCAGGTGTTGAGAATTGTGTTCCTGAGTGATACTTTTGCCAGCTTCCTTCAAATAATGCAACCCTTGTCTGGAAAGCCAATGCTACTTCTTTATTAATGACACAATTTCCCACATCTTTTCTATAATCCAAGAAAAGAACAGCTTTGTCTAAATCGTCCAATATGTTGTCAATGATTTCAGTTCGAGGATCTCTGGGCTGCATAAGTTTTTCATCATTATCAAGTTCTAAAACTTCATCATACCATGGAATGTCACCATACATTTTAAGAAGTTCGAAATAGAACCAAGCTCTAAAAAAATGTGCTTCTCCAACATAATGTTTATAGGAATAGAAATCATCTTCACATTTTTCATAGTTTTTAAAGAATATGTTAATATCCCGGATTTGCCTCCATTCACCCGTCCATCTACCTGTTCTTATGGTTCTTTGTCCGTTCAAAATCACACTAGGGGAACCTCCATGGATCATTTCGTCAGAGTGGGTGGCTAAATCTACAATCATTGCAGAGTTTGGGAATGCCCTTGGATAAAATTGATACATATAGTTTCTTAAATCTGAACTGCTTTTCCAATAATTTTCTTCTGTGATTTGATCTAATGGTTTTAAATCTATAAAATCTTCACATGAAAGCAAAAATGAGATTGAAAGAGCTACAACAATCATCGACTTGTTTCTTATGTTATTCATTTTAATCATAATTGTAATGTTTTAATAGGTAATTGAAAATCCAAACGAATAAATTCTGTCTGCTCCATATGTGGCAGCACCCGCCAAATTGTTAAAACCAACTATAGCTGCGGGATCAATCAATTTGGGAAGATTATCAATTGTAAGTAGATTTTCCCCGGAGAAAAATAATCGCACATCACGTAGATGTAATTTTGAAGTAATTCTGGCGGGAAGAGTATATCCTAATTGTATATTTTGTAACCTCAGATATGCTGCATTTACAAGATACCTGGTATTTGCATGTCCCCTGTTTTTAATGTCATTGGTATTATCTAAATATGGACGCGGGAAAAAAGCTTCAGTGTTAATATTTGCATCGCCTTCATATAGTCCATAATATTTTGTACCAGGTTCATCCCTAAAATAGTCCAAATGTTTACCTTTCCCGTCAATATTTGTATCCCACCATGCCCGCATAATACCCCAATAAAATACTGCATTCTGGTTGAAATAATAATCTCTTTTACCTACACCCTTCCATAGCATCGAAAAATCAAAGTTTTTATATGAGGCTCCTAAATTTACGCCAAATTGTAATCGGGGTTCAGAATTTCCAATAATCGATAAATCACCATGGTCATCTAATGTGTTTTTCCCATTGTCAATAATACCATCACCGTTGATATCTTCATATCTTATATCACCAGGTCTCCAGTTTACAGCGATAAATGAAGGGTCAATTTTTGATAAATATGAATCAACTTCATCCTGGGATCGAAATAAATCATTTACCGTGTATCCCCAGATTTCACCGACAACTCTTCCTTCATACCAGGTAGAAAGTGTATTGTTTGGGTTATAATATTGCGTGACGACAGATTTATAGTCTGACAAGTTTGCATTGACAAAATAAGACAGGTCTTTTCCTATATTCTGTCTCCAATTTATGTTTAATTCCCACCCTCTGGTCCTTAATGTTGCATTATTTGACTGGGGTACATTGGCTCCTAAAACGCCTGGTTTAGGTGCTGAGGGACCCACCATGTCAGTAGTTAGTCTTTCAAATAAGTCAAAGTCAACCTGAAGTTTATTGTTAAACAGTCCTGCATTTAGTCCCATATTTTTGGTCGTTGAGGTTTCCCACGTCAGATTTCTGTTAATTATTCCCGGCGCGCTTGTATAACCAATTTGCCGGGTTCCTCCCGGTTGGAAAATCCAATCCAGTTTTCCTGTATTTATAGGCATTAAAGCCAGATCACTGTATGGAGATATGTTTTGATTCCCTAATTGTCCCCAGGATCCTCTTATTTTTAAAGTAGTGATATATTCTTGAGGAACATTCCAAAATGTCTCATTATGCATATTCCATCCTATTGATAATGAAGGGAAAAATCCCCAGCGATTTCCTTTCGTAAATACGTAGGACCCATCATATCTGAAATTTGCTTCAAGCATATAGCGATCCGAGAAATTATATCCCAATCGGGAGAAATATCCCTGTGTTGCGTTGTTTGATAAATACTGATTGACGATTGCTTCTCCTGTGGCAGTTTGTAGAGAAGGTACATCCTGAAATATCATGTCAGTTTTAAAACCATTCAAAGTAATGTTATTGCCTTTTTCAAATTGAGATCCTACTAAAAATAAAAAATTGTGTTGCTGATTAATATTCAAATTATACGTAGCATAGATATTTGAAGTCCAAAAATTGTTCCTGTAATGCGTCTGTTCATATTGGTTTGGCGTGGTATTACCAAAGGGATAATATGTTTTATCCACGTTCTGAAGGTAAACTGTCTTATGCACTCGGGTATATACCCGTGAGTAATCGTTATAAGTAAAGTCGGCATTCAGCTTGAGGCCTTCCATGAAATTTATTTCGGTTTTTAAAGTATTCCAATAATCTCTTATATCTGATTTATCCGTACCCGACAGTATTGTCGGGATATGAGATTCCATAATATAACCCCCTCCTTCTTCCGGCGATCCCCATCCATTATACATGGGTGTCCATGGGTACGATCTCAATAGATGTCTAAACATGTGATCATAATCACCAGTTTCCGCTTGTGTCATATTCGGCCTTTCCCTGACACTATTGCTATACCGGGGTTCGTAGCTAACGCTCCACCAGTCGGTTATATCGAATTCAAATTTACCCATGAGATTAAACCTGTTATAATAGTCTGTTCCATATTGGATAACACTATTTTGATTCAAATAACCAAGGGAAAGATAATAAGATGAACGTTCGGCACCTCCTGAAATACTTAAGTTGTGTTTATGATTAATTGCGCTACCAAAATAAATATCCCACCAGTTCGTATTTGCATAGTTTAAATTTGCATTGTTCCAAACATTCCCTTCAGGGTACGCCCCAAAGTTCGTTGCTCCTTCAGGCCAATTTGGCATTGACTCCCGTAAATAATCCCAATCCTTATTTTGGAATGCGATCATCCGATCGATTGTTTCATTTCCAATAGGACTCCCGCCGCCATTTCTTCCCGCTTCATTTAAGACACGTGCATGTGTCCATGAATCTAACATTGTTGGTAACGGCATGGGATTCTCAATCATTAAGTTCGAGGATAAATTAATAGTGACTTTCTCTTTACGGTTACCTTTCTTTGTAGTTATAAGAATTACACCGTAAGGAGCCCGTGCTCCATAGATCGCAGATGAAGACGCATCTTTTAAGATTGATATTGTTTCTATATCTTCCGGGTTTAGTAAATTCATATCACCCGGTGATCCATCAATTAAAATTAACGGGCTTCCCCCATTCAAAGATCCCATTCCCCGAATTGTGACATCCATAGTCGCACCAGGCTGAAACCCATAATTGTTCCCAATGGATAAATTTAAACCGGGTGCGGCACCTTGTAATAGCTGCGAGACATTAGGGGACTGTCGATTCTTAAGTTTCTCATCAGAGATGACGTCCACAGCCCCCGTGACATTCACTTTCTTTTGCACGCCGTAACCGACTACCACCACCTCTTCCAAAGTTTCCACATCCTCTTGCAGCACTATTTCGAGTGTTGTCCTTCCGTCGAGGGCTACAATCTGGGAAACCATCCCTACATAAGAGATCTCCAATATCGCGTCCGAAGGCACATTCGTTAAAATGAAGTTTCCTTCGGAATCGGTCACTGTGCCGGTTGATGTTCCCTGTATCATTACAGATACCCCGATCAATGATTCACCCTCTGCGTCGGTAATCATTCCTTTCACCGTTACGGTTTGTGCAGATAAACAGACAGAAGATGTCCACATTAAGAGAAACATCATCCCTTTCACTAAACTTAAAATTACATGTTTCATTCCTGGATTTTGTTTTAGATTGATTAATAAATGATTAGGTGTTAGTAAATGTTATTACGAACCGATTAATTATATATTTCAATGATATTCAGCATATTATAACCCGTAATCATCATTACGTCTGTATAAGCTATGTATTTACCCGCCGACGGTGGATTTGATCCGTTACAAACGGCAAATGCCTTGTCGGCGTTTATTGAAAAATTAAACGGTTATTTCCGGCTAAAGCCGGCTGAGAGAGGAGAGAGTTTGCAGAGAACTGAAACCCGGTGCGGTAACGGGCAATCGTGCGGGCGAAGTATAGATTTTTGATTACAGAGTAAGACAGCCGATAGCCGGATTTCTGAAATCTTACCCGTTATACACTCTGATGTATATATGTGGGGATATAAAAAGAGGCGCGGACGATTGTCGTTATTCCAATCACTAGGCTCCGCAAGGGCCTTATCTCGAGAATAAGACAATGTCCACGCCCTTATTGCTAAGGGCGCTTCCATTCTTTGGCCTCGAGATTTGAATTTTGCGGATTCAGTGAAAAGACCAAAAAAAGCGCTATGTAAATCGTACCGTATTAAACAGTACAAAAATACTCATTTTTTTTATTTCTATGTTTCCATACCTTTTTTTTAATAATTTTAATTATTCTACAAAGATATGGATATGCAAGTCGTATGAAGAATATAGGGCGTTCGTATTTATTAATTTGGGATTCGTATTTATTACAAAGAAAAATTTTGACTATCTTTGAAGATATTATATAAAACCCTATAAAAATGTACTGGCATGGAAACAGTTGAACAAAGATCAAGGAATAAAAATACGCATCATGGGCACGCCGTCAAACGTTTCCGGACTACGTTGGGGAAAAAACAGGAAGCGCTGGCCGCCGATATGGGAATCAGTCAGACGCTTGTCTCTTTTTACGAGAAAAAACAGGTAATTGAGGATGAGATGATTGATAAATTTGCCAAAGCGTTGAACGTAGCCCCTGAACTGATCAAGGAACTCGAAGAAGATCCGGTAACGTTCATCATTGAAAACAATACATTTGAAAATGGAAGCGTCAGTAATATAACTGGCACAAATGAAAATTGTGGCAACACATACAATCCCATCGAACAAATTCTCGAATTAAGTAAGGAAAAAACCGTTCTGTATGAACGGATGCTTGAACTGGAGAAAGAAAAATGTGCTCTTTTGGAACAGATGGTGAAGGAGCGGAAATAGTCAACAAAAAGAATATATCTCACTTACCGACATAGTTATAAGCCAAATGGCCCGGGAAATAACCTCCATGGGATAACCCGAATACAACTAAAGACCTATATAACTATTCAAAAGACAAATAACCATGGCATACGAAATGAACAAAATACAATCACATTTAGAGATACTATCAGGATGTAAAGGCATTGAAGAAAGAGTCTTCTACATTCTTCTTGCATACAAATTTACTCTTTTTCCATAGAGGGTTCCAATGTATGGTAGCGGTCGAAATCTTATGTTGTGCACAACATAACAATTCATATGTTGCGTAGCCATTTATGTTGGTATCCAATCCTAACCTATTGTCTGTAAGTATTCTATTCATTTTCAACACAACATAAATTTTGACTGCAAAAAATAATATATTCGTTATAGACTATCTAAGAGGGAAAGTATAGAGAGATGGTTTTACTTTGCCACAAATTTGTTATATATTTGTGGCAAAGTAAAACTTAGCTAATTATGCAAAGTACTTATAATGAAATAAAACAAAAAATAGAATCTGCTGAACGTGGCACTCTTTTCTTTCCGGATGATTTTGCGGCAATAGGCACGTCTGATGCCATCAGATCCGCACTGGTCCGTTTATGCCGTTCTGATATTCTTGTTCGTGTGGCGCACGGCATTTATTATTATCCGAAGATTGATACTAAATGGGGAAGCGGGATCATACCCCCCGGCATTGAGGAGATAGCCAATGGGATAGCCAAACGGGACAAAGTGAGAATAGCTCCGACGGGGGCGTATGTTCTTAATTTGTTGGGACTATCTACTCAAGTACCGGCCAATGCGGTATTCATCACGGACGGTTCACCCCGTCGGGTTACTATCGGTAAAGGAAAAGGTATTTTGTTCAAACATACCTCCGAAATGCGTAATTTCGCTTATCAATCACGTTTGATGATGCTGATCGTTACCGCCATGCGTGAAATCGGAGAAGGAAATGTAACAGATATTCAAATGGGAATTATCAAATCCCACCTAAGGAACGTGCCTACCGATGAAATAAAAAAGGATATTCAGTTAGCTCCTGCCTGGGTGCGTAAAAAATTATTGGAAGAATGAAATACATAGACTTATCAAAAAAAGACCAACAGGATATTATACAAAGGGTACAAGCTGAAAACGGACTAAACGGGCAAATCATTGAAAAGGATTGGTGGGTGACAACCGTTTTGCGTGCTTTGTTTTCATTACCTTACAGGGAACATTGCTCTTTCAAGGGAGGTACTTCGCTTAGTAAATGCTGGGGGCTGATCCGTAGATTCTCGGAAGATGCGGATATAGCTATCGACCGTGAATATTTAGGGTTCAGTGGCAAATTGTCTAAAACACAAATCAGTGACAAGCTCCGGCGTGCTTCCTGCACTTTTGTCAGGGAGAAATTGCAATATGATTTAGGTGAAAGGTTAGTAGAAATCGGTGTCGATAAAAGTAAGTTTACTATTCACGTGAATATCACTCCGGTTACGACGACAGATCCGGAGATTATCGAAGTGGAATATTCCTCAGTCTTTGAAGATAAAATGCCTTATATCCGTCATAAAGTACTTGTTGAAGTTAGCGGGAGATCAATGAGTGAGCCCGTTGTTCCTGTCCTTCTCAATTCATTCATAGATAAAGTGTTCACTGACGCGCCATTTAGTGAAGCGGAATTTGAAGTAAGGGCGGTTGTTCCTCAACGTACATTCTTGGAAAAAGTGTTCCTACTGCATGAAGAGTTTTCCAAATCCTACGATTTGATGCGGACGGAACGTATGTCACGTCATTTATACGATATTGTACAAATAATGAATACTCAGATAGCGGAAGAGGCTTTGACAGATGAAAGACTGTATCGCTCAGTTATTGAACATCGCCGGATATTTATCGGGTTGAAAGATTTTGATTATTCAACATTACTCCCCAAAAGTATTCGGATTGTTCCTCCTGCCCATATTATAGAAGCATGGCGAAAAGATTACGCCACAATGCAGGAAACAATGATTTATGGCGAATCTCTGCCTTTTGAGGATATGATAGAAAAAATACGGATTTTAAATGAAAGAATCTGCGAATTATCTTACTAAAAAGATTATATTCACTTACTTTTACGTAGTTTAGTTATGTTGTGTAAGGAATGAGGTGTACTGATAAATAGGAAGTTGATAAAACAAGCTAACATAAATGGTTGTATTGGTATATTACTATGTAAAAGTGCTGATAGTGCCGTGGTAGAATACGTTTTTCTCACTTTCCAACCATTGGGAAGGATTAAAAGAAATCGCCGCAGCTTTAGGAGTAACCATAGAAGGATTAAAGAAATACAGTGAGGAAACGGTTCTGTATAATGAGTTGATAGACTGCGGCGAACCAATACCGGACGATAGATAACAGATAAGTATAAAACCAGGGAACAAAGGAACTATCGCTTTGTTCCCTGGTTTTATCTTTTATATTTAACATGCAAAACCTATTCGATCTCCACCTCAATCCATTGGGAACGGTTAGGTGGTGCGGGTACAGTGACCTGAGGACGGGGATTGGTTTTGAGTTCTTCAAGCAGTACCTCTACCGCTTTCTCAATAGAGGGATCGTTTCCTTTGGCCAGTTCTTCGGGGCGATCAACTACTTCTATGTCGGGATAAACACCGATCCCTTCGATAATCCATTCACCGGTTTGATCATAAATTCCAAAACGGGGAACGGAAATGTAGCCGCCATCCACCAGACGGGCATTACCGGAGATACCAACCAATCCGCCCCAGGTGCGGGTACCGATCAACTTGCCTTCTCCGGTTTTACGGAAGAAGTAAGGGAAAGCGTCACCGCCGGAAGAGGAATAGCCATTGATAAGCATTGCCTTGGGACCGTCATGCGCGATACCGGGCGTTTTCATCGGTTGTGGCAATCCGTTACGGTGCCAGTAAACTAAGGTGCGACGGTTAAGCAGGTCGATCATCCTGTCGGGGATAAAGCCACCGCCATTGTACCGGTCATCGATGATAAGCGCCTCTTTATGATGGTAGGCATACATCCCCCTGAAAAGTTCGCGATTGCCTTCGACAGCCGTATTGGGTACATGAATGTAGCCGATCTTGCCGCCGGAGAGACGGTCGACCATTTCCCTGCGTTGATTCACCCAGTCCATATATCTTAGCTCCTGTTCGCTTGTGATAGTTTTAACGTTATAGCTTTTTGCTCCCGAAGCCGAGGGGCTGTTGTTGACTGTCAGTTCGATGTGCCGGTCGCCCATATTCTCGAGCAGTTCATAAGGATTTTGCGCAGTGGTCAGCTCCTGCCCGTTGATGCGGATGATATAGTCACCTTCTTTTACGTTAATGCCACTTTCCGTAAGAGGAGATCGACGGCTTTCGTTCCAGTTTTCGCCGGGATATATTTTCCGTATCTTGTATCGGCCGGCGGAAAGGTCAGCTTCTAATTCTGCACCCAATAATCCTCCATTGATATGGTCTACCCGTGCGATATCACCCCAGTCGACATATGCATGGCCTGTATTGGTTTCACTCACTATTTCGTTGAGGATATAGTCGAGATCGAATCGGCTGGGTACGTAAGGAAGCAATGCTCCGTAACTTTTCTGAATACCTTTCCAGTCTACGCCATGCAGATTATTCACGTAAAAGTAGTCACGAAAAATACGGAATGCATCGGCATAGATCTGATTCCATTCGGCACGGGGATCGATTTTCATATTGAGGTTGTCAAGATTGATCGTACCTGTGCCGGCAGCTTGTCCTGTCTGATTTTTTGCTACACCGTAGTTATTACCCCGGCGATAAATAAACGATTTTCCATCTGCCGCAAGGATGCCGTAACCAGTCTCGTCAAGGATATCTTCAGCTTTTTCTTCGTTGATATTGTAACGCATGATCTTATTTCCGGTGGCATACAGGAGCCCCTCTTCTACAGCACCAATGATGCGATAGTTGCCGGGTTGTAGGGGTAACGCCTGTATCCGGTTTCGTGCGTTATCTATATCTATCTTTACTTTTATCTCTTCCGACAATTTACTATCACTATCTCTATCTTTTTCTTTTGCAGTACTTTTTATCCCGTTTTTTTTCGCATTATCGTCTTTCTCCCCACCATAGGGTTCCTTGTCTTCTTTGTAGGGAGTGAGGGTTGTGCCGTCATCACGTAATGGAAGGGAATAGATACGGGTAGCGTTGTTATAAAGATAATCGAACTCGAAACTGCTAAAAGCGAGGTTGAAGTCGCGATTGGAGAGGAAAAAGAGGAATTTTCCATCGCGGCTGAATACCGGGTTACTGTCGGAAAAAATGGCATCGGTAAGTTGATACTTACGGCCACTGGAAAGCTGATATACCCAGAGTGCAGATTGGTAGTTGGGAGATGATTTGCTATAGGCTATCCAGTCACCATCAGGAGAGAAGGAGTAATCTCTGATCTCTTCTGCAGTCGCTTCGTCGATAGCGGTCTGCCTGCCAGTGGCGACATCCACCAGCCATAGCTTCATAGTGCGGTCGCTGTAGACGAGGTGTGTGCTGCGTGGCGACCATTCGGCCGTATGCTTCCAGGCTGCGGAGCCGTGGGTGACTTGTCGTGGGGTTGCTCCTTCCTTATTTTCGAGTATGTAGAGTTCGTACTCTCCGGTTGCGTCGGAGTAGTAGGCAATCTGTTTACCGTCGGGCGACCATACGGGAGAGATTTCACGGATACCTTGAGTATTGGTAAGATTTCGTATTTCTCCTTTTTCTACGGGTACGCTGTAGATATCGCCGCGAGCCTCGAAAAGTGCCCGTTTGCCGGAGGGTGAGAGACTATAACTGCCAATAAATTCCTTTACATTTTTGAAATAGGGTTGCAGATTGGGATTGTCGTAATGGATGGCTACGGTTATCTTACGGCTGCTGCCGGATGCAAGATCGAGCACATAGAGATAACCTCCGTTTTCATAGACCAACTTGCCATTACGGCCGGAGGGCCACATCACATCAAAGTCGCTATGGCGTGTAATTTGCTCATTTTCGCCGGTAGTTACGTTATGGCGCCAGATATTAAGGCGCGTATCGCGGTCGGAAGCATAAAAGATATTATTGCCGTGCCATACGGGCCACTGGTCGGAACCGACCCATTGAGTGATCTGTTGTGAATGGTCGTTTGACAGGTCGTATGTCCACAGGTCTGTGGCGCGCCCTCCCTTATACCGTTTCCAGGTGCGGAACTCGCGGTCGACCGGGGTGAAGCAGAGTTGTGATCCGTCGGGTGAAAAGGTGGCGAACCCACCGTTGACGATGGGAAGCGGTTCCTCAAATCCGCCGTCGATACTGACGGTGAAGTAACGTCCGTTACGGTCGCCGAAACTCGTGCGATTGGCCCGGAAGAGGATACGTTTGCTATCGGGTGTCCAGTCGAGTACAACGTTATCGAATCCACCCCTCGGCGGCATTTCTCCTACCGGGTTGTAGAAGGTGAGTTGCCGCGCGGTACCTCCCCCGGATGGCATTACCCATATCTGTCGACTTCCTGAATATTCGGCTGAGAAAGCGATCCATTTGCCATCGGGTGAGATCTTGGGGAACAACTCGATACCGCGGTGTGAGGTAATTCTTTTTGCGGAACCACCATTGGCATTTACTGTCCAGATATCACCTGCATAAACAAATGCGACCAGGTTTCCGTTGATGTCGGGATAGCGCATCATCCGTGCGTCATCCATTGCCGAAGCCTGTAAGAAAAACAGGCTTGACAGGATCAGAGTAGTGAGTTTTCTCATAAATATAAATTTGTTATTTTGAGGTCAAATTTACAGCTTTTTTTCGAGAAATTCTTTGTTTTCAGTTATTCGGTCAAATTATGGAAATTTTTCCATAATTAAAGTAGGAAGTGAGTTATTATTGTTATACTTTTGCAGTGTATAACCTATTTAATAGAAAAAACCACTAGTATGACACAAAAACTTTTAATCAGAGATCTCACGTTACGTGACGGTCAGCAATCGGCTTTTGCCACGCGGATGAACCAATCGCAAGTCGACAGAGTATTACCTTACTACAAGGATGCCAATTTTTATGCCATGGAAGTATGGGGAGGTGCTGTGCCTGACTCGGTAATGCGTTTCTTGAATGAAAACCCCTGGGACAGGTTGGAGAAGATCCACCAGGTTGTTGGGGGAGTCTCTAAATTGACCGCTCTTTCGCGCGGACGGAACTTGTACGGCTATGTCCCTTATCCCGATGAAATTATCGACGGATTTTTTAAAAATGCTGTAGCTTCGGGGTTGGATATCATGCGTATTTTTGATGCTTTGAACGATGTGGACAATATAGAATCGAGTGTAGCGTCGATCAGGAAATATGGAGGTATGGCTGATTGTGCCGTATGTTACACCATAGATCCGAAATATGATGAGGCTCCTTCTCCCGAAAAGAAAAAAAGAGGATTATTTGGTTTTCTTTCCCGGAAGCAAGAAACCGGACATTCCTCCCATACACCCATTTTTACGGATGAATACTTTTTGAATAAAGCAAAAGAGATGCTTGCCCTGGGTGCCGATATGATTACCATAAAAGACATGAGCGGTTTGATCCCACCTTCACGGGTAGCCACACTAATACCTTTGTTTAAGGAACAACTGAAGGTGCCTGTTGATTTCCATACCCATTGTACGCCGGGATTTGGACTGGGAGCCGTACTCACTGCCATCATCCATGGGGCGGATATCGTAGATACCGTTATCTGGAATTTCGCAGGCGGGCCGGCAGCCCCGGCTATTGAATTGATTTATATTTTCTGTAAGAGACTGGGGATTGAACTGGATGTGGATATGGAGGCTGTGGCGAAGATCAATGAAAAATTGTTTGATATCCGGAAGGAATTGGAAGCATATGATGCCGTAAAACAGTTCCCCAAGCCATTCAATCCGTTGACCGATACCCTTCCGGTTGAAATCGACAAGAAGTTTGATCTGGCTATTGAAGCGGTCAAACGTAATGATGAAATGGCATTGCTGGATGCCTGCCATGCTATTGAAGCCTATTTCAATTTTCCAAAACCTGACGAACGTGTCAAAGAGGCGGAAATTCCCGGAGGGATGTACACTAACATGGTCGCACAGTTGAAACAGGTCAATTCGCTCGATATCCTTCCTGAGGCGATGAAACTGATCCCCAGTGTCCGTCTTGACGCAGGACTGCCACCACTGGTAACGCCCACCAGCCAGATTGTGGGAGTACAGGCTGTGAGCTCGGCGTTGAACCTGAAGAACGGCCGCCCCAAATATGCCAATCCTTCCAATCAGTTTGTAGCACTTGTAAAGGGAGAATACGGAAAAACACCTGTTCCGGTAGATCCGGAATTCCGGTTACAGGTTGCCGGTACACGGGAAGAAGTCCCTTATGATACTTCTACTTATAAACGTCAGGAAAACCCCGTTCTGGAAGGATATGGAGGCGTCTCTCTTGCAAAAGATGAGAAAGAAGAACTTCTGCTGGAATTATTTCCCGCTGTTGCCGCAAATTACCTGAAAGGACAACGGCAAAAAGAGTGGGAGAATGCACAGGTTGAAAATCACATGCCGGAACAAGAGGGGGGAGCACTTCTTGGCCAGGTTATCCCGCATACGCCCGAAAATGAGGGTGTGCAGGTACAGAGAGCCGATGACACTCAATCTCCCAAAGGATATTGCGTAATGTGTCCGATGCCGGGTAATATCTTGCATATTTCTGTAAAAGAGGGAGATATTGTAAAAAGAGGTGATAATATCCTTGTGCTCGAAGCCATGAAAATGGAGAACGATATTGCATCGGAAACCTCAGGAACTGTGCATCATATTTTCGTTCACCAGGGGGATACAGTAATGGAAGGGATGCCACTGGTAGAGATCATCTGATCAGGGGTAATAAAACCTGCTATGCCGAAAATATATTTGCTGTTCATTTTGAGAGCAGCAAATATATTGTATCTTTATGCCGTTTTCAATTCAAATAAAAGGTACAGATATGGGAATTTTATTGGTTATTCTTGCACTGGTTGTCATAGCGCTGCTTTGGGGCGTATCAATCTATAACAAACTGGTGAAATTACGTACAATGGTGGAAGAGGCGTGGAGTGGTATCAACGTGCAGTTGAAGAAACGGCATGACCTGATCCCCAACCTGGTGGAAACAGTAAAAGGGTATGCCACCCATGAGAAAGATACCTTCGAACGGGTTACTCAGGCGCGGGCAAACGCTATGCAGGCTGGTGATATAAAATCGCAGGAAGCCGCAGAAAATAACCTGAATGCTGCGTTGATCCGGCTGTTGGCTGTCGCAGAGCAGTATCCCGAACTGAAAGCCAATCAGAACTTCCTGCAGTTACAGGATCAGCTGAGTGTGATTGAGTCGGATATCGAAAAATCGAGACGATATTATAACGGAACGGTGCGGGAGAAGAATATCGTGATTGATTCATTCCCAAGTAATATCATAGCCGGGATGTTTAACTTCACCAAATCACTCTTTTTCGAACTTGATAACGAGGCTGAAAAAGAGGTTCCCCGGATACAATTCTGATGCGGTTATTTATCCCTTCTCTTTTGCTGCTCTTTTCCTTCACTGTACTGGTAGCACAGGAGGAAAAGGTATACACGTTCCATTCCGATATCAACGTGGATAGTTCGGGGGTTATCACCGTACGTGAACATATCCGTATCTATGCACGGGGAGACCTCTTTAAGCGGGGTATCACCCGTTCACTGCCGCTGACAAGGCGGGACAGGGAAGGAAACCGGATAAGGATGGAGTATGGGGTCACCGAAGTGCGGCAGGATGGCAATCCCGTCGGGTTTTTTACCGAGAACGAAGGGGGGGACATGACCATTTATGTGGGTGAAAGAGATATATTGCTGCAACCCGGATTTTATTCCTATGAAATTGTATATGAAACATCGGGACAGGTCGGCTTCTTTGACGAGTACGATGAGCTGAGCTGGAACGTGAACGGTGAGTCTGACCGTACTCTCGATTCAGTGAGTGCCGTAGTGCATTTGCCGGAAAAGGCAGAGATACTGAGCTACCGGTGTTATGCCGGTGCTTACGGGTCTACTGAAAGTAATTGTGTGGCGGAAAACAGGGCGGATGGTTCGCTCTTTATCGGCACCGTCGATTTGCCGCCACGGGAAATGCTGACCCTCTCGGTCGGATTCACTAAAGGAGCGGTGCGGCAACCTCCGTCCGTCCAACCGCGAAAACTGACCTTCTTCGATAAAAATGGACTGGCAGTAGTGAGTATCATTACTGTCATATTGCTTTTCTTCTACTATATCCATACCTGGCGCCGATTTGGCATCGATCCGCCCAAGCCGGTCGTTATCCCTCAATTCACACCTCCGGACGGGCTCTCGCCCGCAAGTGTGGGGATGCTGTACAAAGGGTGGTACCTGGACGACCTTGTTACCACTTCCATCGTAAATCTTTCTGTGAAGGGCTATATCTTTATAGAAGAAGTGATCAGGAAAAAGGGGTTATTCGGCATACGGCAGGATAGATGCTATTCGCTTACCATGAAGAAAAAGGACGATGCAACCCTTCCACCTGAAGAGCGGGTGGTAATGCAGTACCTGTTCTCATCAGGCGATAATTTTTATCTGGATGGGAAGTATAATAGAAGTATTGAAAATATGATGCAGGCTTATCGGAAAAGTCTGAATCATCAATATGGGGCGGTCCTGAGAGAAGGACGCAATCTGAAATTCCATATTATTCCCTGGCTTGTGATGATCGCCTATCTGTTTATCCTTATCTATTTCGCAAATGAAAATCTGATTGGTTTCCGGGTGAATAAAATGGCGCTTTATATAACACTCCCACTGATGGTGGTCGCGTATCCGGTGTATGCCTGGCTGATCGTGCGCCCCGGGGAGCGAAAATTACATTATCGCTCTTCTATAGAGGGATTGAAGATGTACCTTGATTTTGCCGAAGAAAAACAATTGCAGTTTTTTAATCCTCCGTCAGTGACACCGGCCGTTTTTGAGCAATTGCTCCCTTATGCGATTGCCCTGGATATGGAGAAAGTGTGGGGTGAGAAGTTTGAGAAAACCTTCCTTTCGGCCTCCATGCAACCTGACTCTTACCGTCCCGCATGGTATGGCGGTACATACATTAACCCTGCGGCTTTTGGCCATGCACTCAACAGTACGCTTTCCAATACGGTGAATCATGCGGCTATACCACCGAAATCCTCTTCATCAGGAGGTGGAAACTGGAGCAGCGGTTCATTTGGTGGTGGCTTCTCCGGTATGGGTGGCGGCGGTGGCCGTGTTGGCGGCTGGTAAAGGAAGGGAGTGCCCGGGTGGTTAAGTGATTAAGTGCCCGGTACCTGAATATCTAAGTGGTTAAGTTAAGTGTCGCCAATTTTTGAACATCCCTCATTTTAATTTGTTGAATAATAAAGTTCATTACGAAGGGAAAACCGATGTATCTTGTGTCGGGAAGTTCTCTCTTTTACGGCTGGTTTAAAAAGAATATGGACAGTATTAAAGGGACAGTTGAGATCTATGATCTGGATGAATACAATTATCCTAAGTTCAGAGGCCAACTGATAGGGCTTTATCTGCATGCCTTTACAACCGGGGATTATAGCCAGCATATTGACCGTGAAACGGTGGAAGTTACATTGGATGATATACTGCAAGACGGATCCGGTTGTATGGCATTCGTCGGTAATCGGCTTGTGGGATTGCTTGCCGCTTTCCCTTTAAAAAGAGATCCCGATTTTCCTGCTGATACGTGTCGTGATATCCCGGTAGGAGAAGCAATCTATATAGCGGAGGTAATGGTGCATGCTGATTATCGGGGGCGGAGGATCGCTTCGAAGATGCTGAATACCTACTTACAAGAAAAGTCGGAGAATTATTCCTATGCCGTGATTCGGGTATGGGAGAAAAACATGCCGGCACTGGAACTTTATAAAAAGTTAGGATTCCTCCCTGTTACCACAATTTCACAGCAGAAATTGAGTATCGACAAAGAGGAATTTGTAATGTGGAAAGTTTATTTGGTAAAAAAAATAAGAAGTTAAGAAGTGAGAAATAAGAAATTAGAAATTAGAAATTAGAAATCTGAAGTTAAGAATCTTGAATTTTAAATCTTTGAATTTTTGAATTTTTGAATCTTGAAATTAAAAAATATATGAAAGAATTAATTACCAAAACAATTGATCTTAGAACCGGTTCGCCGGAAGAGAAACGGCAGGAGATCCGGGATTATTTCCTGAAAACCTGGACAATTGACGAGTTACTTTATACACAGTTGAAGTCGGATGACGTGTTCTATATGAGAGGTGATCCGTTGCGCCATGTTATCCTCTTTTATCTGGGGCATACTGCTGTCTTTTTTATCAATAAACTTTATCTGGCAAAGATCATCGACCGGCGCATAAATCCTAAGTTTGAGTCGACCTTTGCGATAGGGGTGGACGAGATGAGTTGGGATGATCTGGATAATAACCATTACGACTGGCCACCGGTATCGGAGGTACGGGTTTATCGTGATCAGGCAAAAGAGTTGATCCTGACCGTGATTGACAATACCCCGCTTGAGTTGCCGATCGATTGGGAGAGTCCTTTCTGGATTGTGATGATGGGGATCGAGCATGAACGGATCCACCTGGAGACCTCTTCAGTGTTGATCCGTCAGCTGCCCTTGGACCAGGTGGTTGAAGGCCGGTTCGGCGAACGGTGCGATGCCGGTGGTGAGGCGCCGGTTAACGAATTGATACCGGTTGCAGGTGCCACAATGAAATTAGGAAAACCCATAGATCATCCGCTTTATGGATGGGATAATGAATATGGCGCTTATGAGGAAAAGGTAGCCGATTTCTCTGCATCGAAATATCTGGTTTCCAACAAGGAGTTCCTTCAATTCATAGACGATAAAGGATATGAAACGGAGGATTATTGGACTGAGGAGGGATGGAACTGGCGTAATTTTAAGCAGGCACAGATGCCGCTATTCTGGAGGAAGGATGGGAACGGCTACCGGTTGAGGCTTGTGGCTGAAGAGATTCCTATGCCGTGGAACTGGCCGGTGGAAGTGAACTATCTGGAAGCAAAAGCCTTTTGTAACTGGAAAAGTGCGAAGACAGGCCATAACTTCAGGTTACCCACCGAAGCAGAATGGTACCGCCTGCATACAGTGGCCGGATTGACAGAGGTGACGGAATGGAAGCAAGCACCGGCCAATATCAATCTGGAATATTTTACATCGCCATGCCCTGTGGATACATTCGAACAGGGAGATTTCTTTGATGTGGTCGGTAATGTGTGGCAATGGACCGAGACTCCTATCACCGGTTTTCCCGGCTTTAAGGTACATCCGATGTATGACGATTTCTCCACGCCGACTTTCGATGGGAAGCATAATCTGATCAAGGGAGGTTCATGGATATCGACCGGTAACGAAGCTACCATTCACTCGAGATACGCTTTCCGGCGGCATTTCTATCAACATGCCGGATTCAGGTATGTAGAATCGGATGTGCCACTGGTGATACAGCAGGCGGATTATGAAACGGATGAGGAGGTGACGCTATCCTGTGAGAACAACTGGGGTGATACCTGGAATAATAAACCCGTTTTCACTATCCGGCTGGCAGAACTGGCGGATGACTTGCTCAAGGAGAATGCCACGGCACGTATTCTGGATCTGAATGCCGATACGGGACGGCTTGCCTTTGAACTGGCAAGAAAATACAAAGATGTGACCGCCCTCGACTTTACTGCACGTATGATAAGAATTCCCATCCAATTGCAGGAACAGGGTTATGTGCGGTATACGACGAAAGATGAAGGTGAACTGGTGTTCTACCGCGATATTGTACTGGCTGATTTCGGTTTGTCGGAAGTAAAGGGGAATATCCTATTCATGCAGGCAGATGCGATGAACCTGAAACCCAACTATTCGGGATATGACCTGATCATTATTCCTGCATTATTGGAAGAGTTAAGCGACCCGCTGCTGTTCCTGTCACACATCCACGAACGGTTGAACGACAATGGTTATCTGATACTGGCGTCGGACTATGAATGGGACAGGGCCAGGACGCCAAGGGATAAATGGCCGGGAGGTTTTAAAAGGGATGGGGAACCGGTGACATCGCTCGACGGCATAAAAGCAACATTGGCTCCACAGTTTGATCTTTTGTCCGATCCCCAGGAGATCAACCGGGCAATAAAAAGATCGTCGCGATTGACGGAGAACCGCTTAATGCAGATTACCATCTGGAAGAAGAGATAATTGTATGATTGCAATAGTACTACTCTAAAAGTCTAATTAAACCAGCGGGTGAGGGAGTTGAAAATATTTTCACTCTCTCTCCGCTTTTTTCCACGGAGACCATTGTCAGGAGCAAGTACTTTTAACCCTTTATGGATAGTTTCTACCTTGATTTCATTGCCGGTACTCACCGGCTCACCATCCACATGCATCATCCCGGCACGGGAGCGTTTAATAAGAAGGTTGCGGGTGATTAAAGAGGTCATCTTACTGTTCTTGTCGATATTGTTCGTAAAGAGCTGGATGGTCGTTTGAGGTACTTCGATGGCATTGAGAGGTTTCAATATGGATACATTCATCATGCCGTCATCCATACTGGCTCCCGGTGCGATATGCGCGTCGTTGCCATACTGCGATGCATTGGCACATGTCAGTATGAAAGCGCGCTCGGTTATAGTTCCATTGTCGGTGGTAATCTCGTACTCTTCCGAACGGAAATCGACCACACTCTCAAGGATATTACGCACGTAACCCAGTGGGCCCCGCTTTTTGCCTTCTGCAAACCGGTCGCTGATAAAAGCATCGAAGCCGAAACCGCAGGTACAGAAAAAGATATGGCCGTTAGCCATGCCGTAATCGATAGTACGCGTATGTTCCCGGAGGATGATCTTGATGGCCTTCTCGGTATCCAGTGGAATACCCAGTTCCCTGGCCAGCCCGTTACCCGATCCGGATGGAATAATTCCCAGCGTGGTATTGGTATGCACCAGCGATTTGGCTACTTCATTGACCGTACCGTCGCCGCCGGCCACAAGTACGTATTTGTAATTCTTCTTTGCTGCTTTGCGGGCTATCTCGGTGGCATGATCGGGATAACCGGTGATACGGATAAAGAGATCATACTTCCGTTGATCAAATGCTGCCGCTACTTCCTCAGGGATGTTTTTCTTGGAGTCCGTACCTGAAATAGGGTTAATAATGAGACATATCTTTTCTTTTGCCATCTGTATTATGATTTGACTTTGTACCATCCTTCCATATATCTCCAAGCGACTCATACAGGACCTACCTGCCGTCTCTTGCGTGATACCGCTGAGGATATTATTTTATAAACAACCGGCGCTTCATTTTGTTTTAACCCTTTTTATTTGCCCTTTAGCACTTTGTTTTTTACATTTGTACTCCTATTCACGATTTTATCTCGGAACAACACCTTTTTTGTATGCAATCCACTTTTATCCTGATTGTAATCTTCGTTTATTTCGCCGTGTTGATGCTCATTTCCTGGCTCACCAGCCGGAAAGGATCGGGCAATGATACTTTCTTCCGTGCCAATAAATCGTCCAAATGGTATGTGGTGGCTATCGCGATGGTTGGCACATCGATTTCGGGAGTGACTTTTGTTTCAGTGCCGGGGATGGTGCGAAATCTGGATATGTCATATATGCAGATGGTGTTCGGGTTTTTCTTCGGCTATCTGGTGATTGCCTATGTGTTGCTGCCACTTTATTACCGGTTGAACCTGACCACGATTTATGGTTATCTGGATCAACGGTACGGATCGAAATCCTATAAGACGGGCGCATGGTTTTTCCTGATCTCGAAAATCGTGGGTGCGGCGGCACGACTCTATCTGGTGGCTTTTATCCTGCAGACGCTGGTGTTTGACGCCTGGGGAATTCCTTTCGTGGTGACGGTGATAGGGATTATTCTGGTGATCTGGCTTTACAGCCACAAGAGCGGCATCAAGACGATTATATGGACAGACTGGCTGCAGACAATACTTTTTATTACAGCATTGATATTGATTGTTTGGCAGATAGCTGTGCGATTGAATCTGGATCTGAGTGGTGTAGTGACGACGATCTCGAATAGTCCGCATTCACGCATTTTTATCTTTGACGACTGGGCAAGCACTCAGAATTTCTTCAAACAGTTCTTTAGCGGGATGTTTATCACTATCGTGATGACGGGACTGGATCAGGACCAGATGCAGAAGAACCTGACGATCCGCACGTTGAAGGATGCACAGAAGAATGTGGTGTCGTACGGGTTGGCGTTTGCACCCATTAATTTCCTTTTTCTTTGTTTAGGAGTGTTGTTGATTACCTATGCAGGACAGAATGGTATTGTGTTGCCGGAAGTATCCGATAATATTTTACCGGTAATTGCCAGTGAATACCTGGGTCAGACGGTGTTGGGGATTTTTGTTGTAGGGATTGTTGCCGCAGCCTTTTCAAGTGCCGACTCGGCACTGACGGCGCTTACCACGTCATTCTGTGTGGATATCCTGAATATGAAGGCGGTTTCTCAGACAAAAGCACAGGAACAGAAGGATATCCGTACCAGAAGGATGGTGCATGTGGGGGTTAGTGCGTCATTTGTGCTTATCATACTGTTGATCGAAGCAATTGGGTCGGACAGTATCATCACTGCCATCTATAAATTGGCCTCTTACACATACGGGCCATTGCTGGGCCTCTATGTCTTCGGGTTATACAGTAAAGTGAAGCCGGTGGACAGATGGGTACCCTATGTGGCTATTGCCGCACCCGTACTCTGTTTTATCATTGAAATGGTGATGCAACAGCTATTCAGTTACCAGGTAGGTTATGAACTGCTGCTGATGAACGGTCTATTCACCGGACTGGGGCTTTGGATGGTTTCACATGTGAAAAAAGGTGGGAAGGGGGAATGGACAATTGACAATGGAAAGTGAGTGGAACGTAGGGAATGAAGAGTGAAAAATGAAGAATGAAGAGTGAAGAATGAAAAGTGAAGAATGAAAAGGGAAGAATGAAAAGGGAAGAATGAAAAGGGAAGAATGAAAAGGGATTTGTTGATTTAACGATTTTGAATTTTTGAATCTTGAATCTTGAATCTTGAATTTTTGAATCTTTGAATAAAAAATAATATGATTATAAAAAGTGCAGAATTCGTGATAAGTAACAGCGACTACCGGAAATGTCCACAGGACGGGAAGCCGGAGTATGCGTTTATCGGCCGGTCGAATGTGGGGAAGTCGTCATTGATCAATATGTTGACTAACCGGAAAGGGCTGGCGATGACTTCTTCTACTCCGGGGAAGACGATGCTTATTAACCATTTTCTGATTAATGATGAATGGTATCTGGTGGATTTACCCGGGTACGGTTATGCACGCCGCGGAAAAGAGGGACGGGATAAACTCCGTAAGATCATCGAGGATTATGTCCTGGAGCGGGAAGCGATGACCAACCTTTTTGTACTGATAGACTCACGCCACGAACCGCAGAAGATAGATCTGGAGTTTATGGAGTGGCTGGGAGAGAACGGCGTACCGTTTGCCATCGTCTTTACCAAAGCCGATAAACTTGGTTCGGGGCGTCTGCAACTGAATATCGACGCCTATAAGGAAAAGCTGCTGGAAACCTGGGAGGAGTTGCCGCCTGTCTTTGTCACTTCATCCGAAAAAGGACAGGGCAGGGAAGAGTTGCTCAGCTATATCGAGCAGATCAATAGCGCATGCCAATAGCTTTAAGCCTGTTACAAAGTTCTTTTTTACACGGCTGTAAGTTCTCTACCCAGAAGATGCAGCGCGGCTTTTATCTGCCTGGTGCGTTCTGCTGATGGTTTTTTTATGCCGTAAATATATTTTGCCAACAGGCTTTTATTTATCCCCATGCTGCGTGCCACTTCCGACACGTTAAGCTGTGGAAAACGGTTGAATATGTGTGCTATTTCGTTGTCAGTATCCGGCTCTGCCGTATCAAAAAAACTGCTGATGTGAATATCCTCGTCCAGTTCCTCCCACCGCACATCATCCAGAAATTTTCCTATACGGAAATTGCTACGTTGGCTATCGGTGGCATCTTTCAATTGTGGAAACGCTTCTAACGGACGACTGTAGGTATCCCCCGCAGAAGTCTGCACATAAATACGCCCATCGGCAAACCATATATTTTTTATTGTTTCCATCATTATTATATTTCTTAGTGATCATTCCCCGTGAAATTCATTCCACTTTTCAATAATTTCATCTTGATAGGTTTCAATAATCCTTATTGCTTTTTTTATATCTTGAGGTTTTATTCCTTTGTTATACACCGTTTTAATGGGATCAATATTTATTTTTGCCCTGCCATCCCCATTTTCAATATGAATATGTATTGGCAGGTGTTCGTCTGCGTAAAAGTAAAACCGTAACCCGAAAATAATAAATAATGTCGGCATTATTATTGATTTTAATACTGCAAATATAGGGCTAAAAATTTATCCCTCCAATTGTTTGACCGATTTTATTTTGTTAAGTTGTCTTTCAATAAGGCATATAAATAGCTTTAGGCCTATTATAGGGCTCTTTTTTACACGGCTGAACGGTTCAATTTTTATATCATATGAAAAACGATCAGTACCTTTGTCCCTTTCCCGGTTTCCGATATAAAGGATACTTCTCCCGGCAGGTTCTCAACACGTTCACGTATTGTTCTTAGTCCTATACCCCGTGAAGAGGCGGTAGGGTCGAATCCTTTTCCGTCGTCTTCAATAAAGAATTGGAATGTATCTCCGGTATATTCAAACCGAAGGGAGATATTGCCTGCGTCGGCATGTTTTATGGCGTTTGAAAATCCTTCCTGTACAATACGATATACATCCAGCGCAACGGTAGCTGTCAAACTGTTCCACGCTTCCCGACGGTAAATGGTGCACTGTGCATTTCCCTTGAAGTACTCTTTCTGCCGGCTGACATAGTCTTCGATAATATCGCAAAAATCGGCGTATTTAAATACCGGAGGCATCAGGGAGTGTGAAATACCTCTCAATTTATCGTGCAGTGAACCCAATGTCTGTTGAAGTGATTCCTTGTCAAACCCGTTTTGTTCGATTTTCATGTGGACTGCCACAAAATCGTTCGATATTCCGTCGTGCAGGTCCCGTGCCAGTCTCCTCCGTTCGGCTTCAAGGCCTTCGAGATACGATTGGAGTTGACGCTTTTGTGTCTCGTTGAGCAATGTTTCAAACTCCCGGTTTTTCTCTTCCAGCTTTGCCGTTCCAAGGGCGGCTTCGAGTTCGGCTTCCTGCTGTTTCAGCTTCACCATATTGAGTTGTGCCGCATCTACTTTCCGTTTATTGCGGAACCAGATAAGGATAAAGAACAATAGAAACAGCACGAGGACAATAATCCCGATGTAAAGATATTTCACCTTTTGCTGATACTCGTTCACCTCTGTCAACTGGCGGATACTCTCTTCTTTTTTCTCCACTTCATGCTTGGTCTCCAACTCCTTGATGATATTGTATCTTTCCGTATCGTTGATTTGAGTTATCAACCTATTTTCTTTCTGTTTGTACTCATAAGCTGCCCCATATTGCTTTTTTGCGGCATAAAGATTAGCTAACCCGGCATATATAATGCTTAGTTCCCGGCCAGGGGCACTTAATTCACCACTTTCATGATATGCTTCCGCTTGTTTCAATGAAACTTCCGCCTCATCCAGTTCCCCCCGTTTCGTCTGTAACATTCCTTTTGCCACAAGATATTTGGACTCTGTCGAGGGATCGTTTACCAACAATTGTTCGCCTTTTTTTAAATTCTCCCAGGCTCCATCGATATCTCCCCGTTCCTGTAGGGTTTTAGCTATTCTGTAATAGTTCTGGCATACGAGCCTGCGGGCTCCACCTGGATTTGGGGCAATGTCAATATGACTGTGGTATATATCGACAGCCTTTCTTAAGTAATATAATGATGAGTCGAGATATGCTTCTATATTCAGCGGATCTTTTTCGGCTTTCAAATGAAAATAGGAAGCTGCAAACGAATTGATATTGTCATAATATATCTTGAAAGGTTCATCCAATTCAATCGCGAGCATTTTAGGCACTATTCTGCCGGCGCTAAGCGTATCCTCCCTTTCAATATATTCACTCCCGACCCTGTAATATATCATGGAAAGGAGTACCTGCTTGGTTTCCGATTGCTCATAGTATTCAATCGCTTTGTAGTAGTGTGTATGGGCAGTGGTAATATCTGAAACAGTATAATAGTAATTTCCCAGTTGGTAGTATAAAGCTCCTAGGGCATCTACATTGTTGGTCTTATCTACGTACAACATGGCACTGTCCAGATATATCTTCCCGATCTCATGCTCTTTGGAATTGTGATAAAGATTGTTCAGCATACTGTATAGCGTAATCAATTTTGCTTTGTCATTTTCTTTTTTCGCCCATTCCAACAGGGCTTTTTTCATGGTTATTTGCTCTGTGAGCGCCAGATGACCAGTGGACTGGATTAACGCGTATTTCTCATCCATTGTCAATTTGTTATCTGCAATTTGCTCCAGGAAAATATCTAAAGTGGGTTTCTCCTGCGGGAATACGAACATGGCAAGGAATAGAAACAGTAAAGTTGACAAGATTTTCATATGACTAAAATTATTTATTTTCAATGGTGTCATATGGAACTCGCTTTTAGTCATGTTCTTGTGTGAGAACAATTCTCATGCTCGTTTCATATGATTATTTTATTTTTTCTTGTTGGTATATGGAACCTTTGATGACTAAAATAATCATTCCCTTTGGGTGTTTAATGATTATTTTAATCATGTCGGTTTCATATGATTAAAATTATTTATTTTCAATGGTGTCGTATGGAACTCGCATTTAATCATGCACTCGGGTGAGAACAGTTATCGTGCTCGTTTGATATGATGATTTTATTTGTTTCAAATTGGAAATTTATCATTCACAATCCCGGTTGATAAAGCCACGGACACCAATTGCGCCGCGTTGCGGACATCGAGCTTGACGAACAGGTTCTTTCGATGCGTTTCTATTGTGTTCTCGCTCAACGAAAGCGTTTCGGCCATTTCGCGGGAAGTTTGTCCGTCCACAATATATTTGAGGATAAGTTTCTCTTGTGCGGTGAGCGGTGTCTTTTTCTTTGTCCGGGACATATATTTCGAAACATACTGGTTCTTTAAATGCGAAAAACGGGGACAAAGATACCTGTCGCCCGACAATACTGTATTTACCGCCTGTACGATATGTCCGGATGCCGAACTCTTCAGGACGATACCGTCCACGTTCATTTCCGCCAGCCGGTTGATGGTCCACACCTCTTCGTGCATAGTGGCGACGATAATACGCGCATTGGGTTGTGTCGTACGGATGGCGGTGATCAGTTCGAAGCCGGACATCTCTTTCAATTGTAAGTCGATAATATAGAGGTCGTATGTCCCTCTTTTTATCTCATCAAACACTTGCAAGGCGTTTGAAAATCCGATAATTTCCCCCCGGGCAAAAGCTTTTTTTAATATCTGGCTAAGCCCATCAAGAATCAACTCATGATCATCTACCAATAAGATCCTGCACTCCTTCTGATCCGTATTCATTTTAATCCAAATACTTTTGTGAAAAATAGTTTACGGCTTGTTGCGGCCGCTATTCACCCCCTATTTCCAGGCTGTAAAGATAGGGAAAGAAACGTAAGCTTTTTGTAATTTCTATTGCGAAAATAAAATAAAAGGCTAAAAATCACGGAAAACCGTGAGAAAAAGTAACGAGGGACAATTGATGCTCGTTTCAGATTTGATAAAACTTTTCCTGTAAAGTCTTCATATAGTTTCGTGATACGCAAAGGTTTTCCTCCCCGTCGAACGGAGGGACCAGGTGGCAGTTCGTTCCCCTGATCGTGCAAAGATAATTCAGGTTGATGATTTGGCGTTGGTTGATCTGAACGAACGAAGAAGAAGCCTCCAATATATCGCCCGCCTTTGTGTTTCTTCTTAACGAAACCTGTTTACCGTCGGTCAAAGCAGCATTCCATTGACGTTGCGAATTGATATAAGTGAAATAGCCGATCTGGTTTATGCGGAGCAATTGGTATCCTGTAACATCAGGCACCATAAAGATCTGGTTTGCCGGCAGCAATTCGGAAAATTTCCGGTCGAAAAACTGTAGATTCTTTTGTCTGGTTGCGTGTTCAAAAAAACGACGGATGATCAATGAGAATTCTTCATGCCCATAGGGCTTAAGCAGGTAATCGAAAGCGGATTCCCGTAAGGCGTCGAGCCAATATTTCTGGTAGGATGTATAAAACACCACCTGCATAGGCCATGTAATGCGGTATTGCAAGTTATGTAACAGTTCCACTCCGCTCATTTCAGGCAGTTCCACGTCGAGGAAAAGCAGGTCGGGGGTTTTTTCCAGTACCAGCTTGATCCCCTCTTCCGCTTTCCGGGATTCCCCCACGAGGGTTAATTCGGGAAAGCCTGCCAACGATTGGCGCAGGTTCCGGATGCAGACCGGTTCATCATCGACCACCGCCACGGTGTACATTTTGTGTATCATGTCATCTGACTGTTTTATTCAAACGTTTTCGAACTTATAATTATTCGGTATGTAAACCGAGACCTTTGTTCCACCCAACCCCTCTTCGTCCGAACGAAGGATGCGGAAGAGTATCTTTTCCTTGTTTTTGTGGTTGAACAGGTCTATACTCTGGTATAATACTTTTAGTCCGGTACCGGTGCCCGCCGATGGGTCCCTTTTCCCCGGCGAATAACCGGGACCGTTATCCTGGATGAGGATGCGGAAGCCATTCCCTTCGTTTTCCACACGGACGGATAGTCTTTTTTCTCCCTCTTTTTGGCGTAAAGCATGTTTGATGGCGTTTTCCACCGGTATCTGGATGATCATCGGAGGTACGAAAACGGCTGTTGTGTCGATATGCGGATCGATGTGCCATTCGAGCCGGAAGCCATCGCCGAGGCTTTCCTGCTCCAGACTGATATATGCCCGGGCGAACTCCAGTTCCTGTGCAAGCGTCACATAAGTCTGTGCGGTCAGTTCAAGGCTTCTTCGCAGCAACATCACCAGGCCCTTCAGGTGGGAGTCTCCGGCGTCTCCCGCGGAACTTATTTCCCTGTTGAGCACGTTGAATACGAAATGGGGGGATATACGGTTGCGGATATTGGATAATTTGAGTTTGGTCATCTGGTCATGAAAGATCATCGATTGCAGGTCTTTCTGCTTTTTCATGACCAGAGACACAATTACCGCCATAGCCACGACCAACAGGCTGACCGTTACCCATACGAAGCTCCTCATCCGGAGCGACCTTATATTGGATGCCTGGGTTTGGATAAGCATTTCTTTTTTCATAAGGGTGGTATCCTGGCCATAGCGCATATCTATTTCGGCGATGCGCATCATGGTCCGTTCCGAACGGATTGAATCGTCCATCGCCCTGTTTTTCAACAGATAGGAGTATGCTTGTTTGAAGTCGCCCGTACGGGTAAAATAATCTTGTATATACTTGTTTCGAATGCCCGTAAGGCTTGGTTCTATCCCTGTGGCGGCGCTGTTTTGCAGGTAACGCCGCGCCAGTCGCGGGTCATTGTCTTTCAAGGCCATGCCTGCCCTGATCGTCCCGATATGGTAAAGGAATGTCTGTTCATTGATGGCTGAGAAATAGGCATGCGCCTTGTCCAGGTAATAGCGTGCCGAATCGGGCTTGTCCAGGTGGAAATAAATTTCCCCGAGGTTCACATTGACCAGGTTTTCGGAAAACCGGTATCCGCCGGGGACGACCAATGCTTTCCCTTTTTCGAACCAAGGGAGGGCGTTCCCGTATTCTTCCTTAAAGAAGTAATAATTTCCTCGGGTATTGCAGTAAAAGAATTGCTCATTCAGCGTCTGCCTTTTATATTGATTTTCCGCAAGCCGGAAATAATGGTCGGAGAGGTCGAAGTCCCGTAATTCCATATATAGTTGTCCCAATCCTGTATAGATAGGGAACCCGGTTTGATCCGTCATGCCCAGTGAATCGCTGATGGACAGTGCTTTCCGGTAATAGAACGCGCTGTTGGCGAAATCCCCTTTTCGCATGTGCATATCGGCGATATTGATAC
>WPCJ01213396.1_pt1 | contig 84134 bp, 80 predicted proteins | sample 5399831 | NCBI WGS metagenome assembly WPCJ01 (sample SAMN12869470, study PRJNA574797) | sludge metagenome | isolation source: wastewater treatment of pH10 | place: China:Beijing | collected 2019-05-20
TATAGTGTTTTGGATTATTTACAGGATCACTCATAGCCCCGCCTTTCGCCATGCCTGATAGTCAGTGCAGAGCGAACGCCACCGGTCAGCCGCCGTACTGTCATTATTCAATTCTTTTCTGGATGTGATGCGCAGTAATGAGCGCAGTTTCTGCGCTGCCCTGTCATCTGTGAGCGGGCGTTCCAGCCCGTGACGTTCTTCTAAAAACACAAGAAAGGCAGGCTCACCGCATTTCATCGCCGCTTGTGCCGCATAATTGATCTGTTTGCCCGCTGGCTTCGCCTGCTGAGACGCATTCGCACCTACCCGCTGTGTCGCCGCTATGGCACGATCAACAAGGCGCAATAACAGGTCGACCATGCGCGGTGCATTGACGAAGAAATCAATCTCATCTGTCGTGGCTTTATCGCTGAAATGAGCAACGACAACACGTTCCCCACCCGTCCGCGCCTCGACAAATGTCGCTGTACCGTCTGCCGTCAGGAGCCATTCTACTTTGCCAAGTGCTGCGTAGCGTTCTCTGGCCTTTCGCAATTCTATTGCTTCTACACTCATTACCGGCCTCCCAATGTGAGCCAGATAAGCGCGAACGGAACGCCATAAGCAGCAATAGTAACCAAGATAACAGTTAGAATTTCCAAATAAACGGGACGGATATTCATGTGCCAGCCTTCCGCAGCTTACGGAGACTCCGCCCCATCCGCGCCCGTTTGCGCTGATAGGCTGAAACGCCAAACAATATCGTGGTATGATCGCGTCCGCCCATGCGCCGACCGATTTCCGTTGCCGACAAGGAGGTTAAACGTCTCGCCCAATAACAAATGGCCTGCCGTGCATAGACGACTGAACGATTGCGTCGCTCTGAATAAAGCTCATGAAAAGACACTTTGAAAACAGCGCAGATCCGACGCGCAATCACGTCAAACCGAGCAACATAGCGCTTTTGCTTTATCGCACTCCAGCACCCTGAATATTCGGCCTGCACAGCCGCCATGTACTTTTCAAATTTTACATCAAACACAGACTTGAGCGAATTATCCGGTACGATCAGTGGCCTACGCATTGGCTGCGGGAATGCAACGACATTTGATAACCGCCTTGATTGCGCAGCCTTTATGCCCCGTTCGGTATGGCGATAAGATGCGATCAACATGAGGCACCTCCTGCCTCATAGCCCCACGCATCCCAGCCAGAGCGAGGTGAGCGGCTGAACAATTCAAGCTTAGGAATGTCTGGATAAAGTTTCTCAATCTGTTCCGCGAAAAATGCTGGCTTGGCTGAGTGCCTGCCCTTTTTCTCGCTATGAACTGTCTCCGGCTGCATTCCCATCAACGGTGCGGCCACATCACCTCGCCTGCCGATTAACAGCAACTCATGCCGGTCACGCCCCCAATATCCAGTACCAGCAACCTGCTTGTCCCAGATCCAGTGGTGAACATATGTGAATCCCCAAGCCTGCATGACTTGCAGAGCCTGTGGCAGCATTGGATTGGTTGCCCAGAGAAACAGCACAGCATCATTTGAGACCGGATTGCCGATTTTCTCAAATAAGGTACAAATGTCATCCGTATCCATTGTCGGATAATGATTTTCCGCACTCTTTTCCCGTCCGGTCACTTCCGAACGGACACCGAACTTCCACGGCGGATCCGCATAAATAACTGGATACTTGAGCAGAACCTTATCAGGCGCTGTTTCGCCGCCGCTTCTGGCAACAGCTTCCATTTTGATCAGACGCGCAGCATGGCGCACCCGCTGCTTATCTGTGCGGATTTCCTTTGCTTTGGCGACAATCTGTTTCTGCTCTTGGCGGACAATTTTGCACTGTTCCGCATGCTGAAGTTCAGACAACGCCTCACCAGCATGGATCGAAACTTTGCCTGCCCGAATTGCATCAATCAGTTCAGGTGCACCGTGATCACGCACACGCCGCGCGGCAGTCACCGCCCGTTCAGAAATAGACAGTTTCGCCGCCGCGGTACGGGTCGGCAAATTTGCTGATCCGCCCGTGGTCTGGTTTACACCACGCTCCCAATCAACGATGGACGCAGCCACCATTGCCCGCTGGCTTTCGGTCAGGTGCCGCCGGTGCAGGTTTTTGGAAAGTACAAAATTCAGCGGATCAGAGCCGGAAAATTGGCCATAAACCGGCTTCACACCGGCATGGCGGCAAGCCCACTGTCGGTTGCGGCCATCAAGCACCATGCCTTCCAGCAGCAAAATAGGCTCATGCTGACCATGAACGGCAATATCATCGGCAAGCAGAATGCGTTCCGGCTCATCTATCATCGGAAACATATCTGCCAACGGGTGTGGTGGATAGAAATCCGGCTCCAGCTCAGCTTTCTTTACAGAAGCAACTGATCGTTTCGAAGTCGTTTTTTTCTGTATCGCCTTTAGCGCAGGAGCCTTTCTAGCCTTTACTGGCTTCGCTGAATAAGGATCATAAACTTGCGTCATGGCCTGCCCCTCACACCATACCAAGCGCATCCATATAGAGCTGGATCATTGCCTGCTCTTCTTGGCGCACATGGACAGTTTGTTTTCGTAAACGGATAATGGTGCGGACAGCTTTACTGTCGAAGCCCGAGCCTTTCAGCTCTGCGAAAACCTCTTTGATATCATCGCCGATTGTTTTCTTCTCTTCTTCAAGCCGTTCAATTCGCTCGATAAAAGCGCGAAGCTTGCCGACCGCAATTGTCTGTGCACTGTCGCCTGAAATATCATCAGTCATGATCCTGCCTCCGTTTCATATCTGGATGGACAGGCGCGAGGCAAAGTCGCTGCGCACGACCTTCAACAGTCAGTCGTGCCAGCCTGTCAGCATGATTAGGGAATTTTTTTAGAACGGCCTTGGATCTGGCCGCTCCATAGCGGGAATGAGAAACAAATGGCTCAGAACCATGAAAACGGTATGGACGTGTCATGAACCACCACCAGCCGTTTCGACCGCAGGAAGTTTCATTGTTTGCGGAAAAGCCTTATCCAGCGCCTCACCGATATCAGCAGCGGCAATGTCCCATCTGCTAACATCACCACCTTCGCGGCGTTTTCGTTTCGCAAAATCAGCCGCTTTATCCAGTATGGAATAAATATCCAGATCATCCGTGAAAGGGGCTAAATCTATACCTTCGGTCACCAACCAAGGACGATCAGCCACGGCTGAGAGCAGCGGCTTAATAATCTCACTGGAATACGCCACTGAATCTTCGCCAAACTCAGAGCGGCGAATTCCGGATAGTACCAATGTAACAGTTTTAGAGTGCCCCTTATCGACATAACCCCGAATGAGGGACAAAGCGGTAATCTGACCAGGCTTTTTATTCTCAGTCGAGATATTCGATGTCATTAATTTACAGTCAGCTGCCGCGCAGGCCTCCTGACAAGCAAGCGCCCATGATTCACCAGCCGCCAATCCAGCGCGATAAATCTGGTACGGCGTTACCTTTGTCATCATTCCGTTGATGGCGGCAAAACTGGCAGCCTGCTCTTTTGCCGACATCTGCACGATCTGGCACGGCACTTCGGTTAAACCGCACAATGCTGCTGCGTGTGTCCGGTGCTGTCCATCAATGATGGCATATTTGCCGCCAAGTGACGGAGCAACAAACACGGGAGAGAAACGCGACCAATGAAAATTACGGGCAATCTTGTTAATAATAGTCCAGTTGCCACGGTTCAGCTCACGCTGATAATCATCATCAATCACTAAATCAGCTATGGGCAACCAACTCAGCATAGGGGGACTTCCGGCAGATTGCGGTTCCCGGATCACATCTTTTTCTGCAATTTCCACTGTGCGCATGCCGTTTCCTTTCAGATTGGCCACTAACAAGGCTCAATCGTTGACCACGCGCAGGCCGCCATCAGCCCGTGCCCCTGCTAAAATTTTGCGAAATTCGGATAATGATCGCTCCACATCCGCGGCCACGCGGTCGAGCTGGGTTGCTTCTGTAGGAGTAATTTTCCCGTCAGCAAAAGCTTGCGCACCTGCCGCCATCATCTCACCAGACTTGCGCACTGCCTCAGCATAGCGTGAGAGTATGCTGCCGGTGGCTTTACCCAGATCATCAGGGTCCTGCAGTCGCCGACCATTGAGATCGGCCATGACACCGGTCACAAGCGGCGTGCCGCATTCAGCTTCCAGCAGCAGCACGGCTGACAATGGCATGAGTTCTGAATCCGTTGAGTTATTCCAACGTCCGACAGTGCTTTTGCCAAATGAGGTAATATCACCTGCCCGCTCTATGCCGCCGCACTGTTTAATCAGGTCGCGCTGCGCCGCTTTAAGCCGGTAAAACCATACATCTGATATCTCAGCCATGATTAACTCCAAAAAAAAGACAAAAGGTTTCCCGCACTGGGAAAACCCAGCGGCGTTTCCCGTTGTGGGAAATGGTTCAATGTGAAAAATTCAGGCTATCAGATCAGCCTAATCAGGAACAAAACGTCATGAAACAATGCCTCGCCAGAACATCAAACGCCCTCCGGGTGAATATGTGTCGGGACGCATTGACTACTCCCGCCACAATGCGTCTCGTTTTCACCAGTATGGAAAGTCTCTGGCCAGCTCACTTGATCAGGCCAATTATCTAAGAACCACCGCAATACTTCGTCGTATTTTTTTATGGTGAATGTTTTTCCTTGCCGGATGCGCGCAAAAAAGCGCCCGTCAGATGCACACTGACGGCCAACTGTACTTTCTTCAATGCTCTTCGCTTTGGCGTAAATCGCTGCAAGATTGAGCAAATGAGTTGCGAGTTGTGTTTCCATAAAGAAAACATAGTCGGATTTATCCCACTAATCAATGGGAAACTTCCGATTTCCGTTTATTGAGGAAAAATCCTACTATGGTTGCATTATGGATTTGAAGAAAATTGTCATAGAGAGATTATCTCAACTGCAACTTGGTGCTGTAGAAGCTGCTACAGCGGCTGGGATTGAGCGCACATATATTCGTGATATCGTCGAGGGTAAGAAGAAATCCGTTCGCGCGGACAAACTCCCAATGCTAGCGAAAGCATTAAAACTAGACCCAGCCGCATTAGCTGCCGGTCAACTCGTGACAACTGAAGCTACTAGCGGCATGAGTCCTGAAGATGCAGAGTTTATGGATCTTTGGAAAAAAGCCACCAAAGAAGAACGTGGCGTTATTTTGGCTCTTTTACGAGCAAAATCCTCCTAATAACTACCAGAAAACGTTGTTTTTGAGCCTTTGATAAATGGTGCCATTCAGAGGGAACCTCCTCTTCTTTAGGTATGTCTGCACTAATCGGCTTTATGCGATCTTCCTCATCCGTACTCATGGACAACTCCCCGCTCTCACAATTAGAAAACTATTGCCCACGCATATAAGACATCAATTTCTATACACACCATCGGCACAATGCATTAATGAGCTATCCCCACCTCAATAGAATTTGATTTGCAAACCATCCTATGCACCTAACTAGACGTTTGTTTGCCAAATCTATTCATCACGATTCACTGACGTGACGATTATGAAATAACATATATCCGACAGATGGGAAGTTTCCTACATTTTACTTGACAATGGGATTTATCCCACCCATCATAATACCATCAAGCGGTGGAGGTTATGATGCTGCTCCTAGAACTTAGAAACATACAGCCCCAAATAAGCTGGCAGAAACTTTCAGTGGATGAAATGGCTGCCACCATGCAGAACATGGATGCGGCGGGCGTACGCACAACGCTAGAAAACCTGCAACAATACGGTTATTCAAAAGATGATATTAGTCGTTTCGGCCTTAGCGCTGCTCGCCTTGCCCGTACACGCACCGCATTACAGGCGGTGTCGGCATGACAACTCAACTGTTATCGAAAGCACAGTTCACAACGGAGAGGACCGTAAGCTCATTTTCCGGTCGGCTGCTGGGGTGCATCAACCCACTTCATTTGTGCAACAGACCCTTTTTCACCGTAGAGCTTTTCAGCATCCGCGCAGTTATCTTTCATGGTTTTAGTCTTGCGTGCTTTCACCGCGCTAAGATGCGCCACAATGAGATCCTGGGCATAGACGCCCCCCTCATTAAACTGCTCGGTACTCATCCCGTTGTCAGCGACATATTTCGCAAACGTGTCTCGGGCAGGCTCACGTTGTGGGCAAAGACGGGTAATCGCCCATATATCGCCAGCAACCTGAAGAACTTCCTCGACCGTTGCGGCTTTCGCGTTCACAGAAACCAAAACCGACATACCAACCGCCGCAGTGACTGCAGCCAATTTCCTGAAATTCATAGCTCAGCCCTCACTCGGAAAAAAAATGATTGTATTAATTCATCCAAAATTTTTATTAACGTCTGGGTATTCTCTAAGTATCCATTGTTGAATCTTAATAATTTCTTCTTCCAATTCTTTACGAAACCACTGAGCACGCTCCCACTTCTCGACACTACGTATAGAGGTCATGTCCCGCTCAGATTTAAGATAATTTTTAATCTCATCTCGAATATTGCAAAATTCATCCATCAGAGATTTGAAGTTTCTATGAACTTGAATTGGAATTTCCATGTAATCAGAATTTGTATAGCCAGTATACTGTTTGGAAATATTACCCATAACATGCAAAAGACCTTGCAAGTCTTCTGTTCCAACCTGCCCTTTTATTTGTTTAAAATCATCAAACATACTCATAAATCCCAAACGAATATCAAAATGAGAGAGCTCTTCGTAACACCGGTTCATCCTTCTAATTTCAGGAAGCTGCTGCTGCAAAAGTTGTTTAGAAAATATCTCCAGTTGTTTGTTCGTACTACGCCGCATCTCAAATACAGTTAAACCTGCAGCACCCGCTGCTACAAAACCTGCAATAAGAGCCTGAAAATTATAAATCCAAATCGTCCAGCTATCCGTCTTTAAGTTACCAAATGTGGGCAACCAGATAGCTAAGAATATAATTAAAGCTAAACAGCCTAAAACTTTATTTTTATTATTACGCATAACTGTCCCCATAGCTTCACATTACATAGCTGATGCGGAGCAATCGGTGAAGATAACAACTATCATATAACAGGTGTCGGTATGACTACACAGAACAATTCATCCAGTTTCATCAATACCCGCCCTCGCCTTCGCCGTAAAGACGTTCCGGAATACTTAGCCAATAAGTATGGAATAGATATCGCGAAAGCTACGTTAGCTAAACTCGCCAGCATTGGCGGCGGCCCTGCAATGCAATACATCGGCCGCATACCGCTATATCACCGTGATGATCTGGATGCCTGGGCAGAAATGAAATTATCTAAATCCGTCAAAAACACACTAAAAATATAGTCATATATTAATAAAGACAAAAATTAAGCTTCTAGAATTTATTTTCGATGCTAGACATTCAGTCAGTTAAACACAAACCCAATAGGCTTGCAATGTCTGCGTTAATCTTTGAACACGCTGTAATAAAATTATTTAACATTACATCAGATGAATATATGCTGAATAATCAATTATCAGATCTATAAATGTTTTATGCCGATCAAATTGATTTATATAAACAGCTATTCACTGAGATCGTTATAGGAGATATGCAGAATGAATACATTGAACATGATATAAACACCGTACATAAATACATTAGAAGATCATTAATTAATATTAAATCCAAGATTAATAATGAATTATTTGATAGTGATATAGAAACAAAAATTGACAAAATTTTTAATATATCGAATATCCCAATCATCAGTAAAACAGACGTGATGAATTTATTAGGCACTACAATGATTATGCCTATAGTCGATTCATTAAAGAACTTTGAGTTTCTTTATCAAGCCTTAGCGTGTGAAGTGAATATAAGAGCCACCGAAGGTAAACCATCTGAATTCAAATACCCAATTTTTCGTGTAGATGAACGCATTAGAGAAGACTACCTTTCTAAAAGGAAGGCTTTAATTAATAAAGAAAATACCATCTATAATTCAAATAACGAAATTAACAATATAAATATTAAAATAAGTAAAGCACATGAAGAATTATTAAACATAGAGAAAATTATTACAAAATCATTTGGCTCTATTAAATCAAATGCCGACACCATAACCAAAGAATATAACAATATAAATAAAATAGTAGAACAAAATAAAAGTAAGGTAGAAAAATTTATACAACAACAAGAAATATCATTGGTAGAAAACGCCAACGACGTGAAGTTAACAATAATTAAACACCTAGAAGAAACTGAAGAGAGAATTAAGAACTTTGAAGTATCCGCAAACGAATCTCTAAGTACAATGCAAATGGGAAAGCTGTGGGATAGCCGTGCAAATAGCGCATTTTGGTCGTTAATATTTATCGGCCTTATACTTGCCGGTATGTTTGGCACTGCGATAGCGGGTATACCGTATTATAAAGATGAAATATCGGCTCTGATTAAAATCGACGAAAACATAAATGTAGCACAGTCCACTCTATTCGCACTACAGGTTAGCCGAACATTTTTAATTGCTGTGCCTATCTTCATGTACTTCTGGGCTATTAAACTTCTAATAAGAGTATTTATTAGATCACTATTACTTTTTGACGATGCCCGCCAGCGCCGCACAATTATGGATACATATCTGTTTATGCTTAAAAACGGACAAGTTGATGAAAAATTCATGCCCTTAATTCTATGGGCATTGTGTCGTCAAGTACCTGGTCATGGTTCTGACGGAATAGAGCCACCCGATTTTACTGAAGTCGTGAATGCTGGGTTGAATTTTAAAAATACCCCGGGTTAATTAAAAACTCTAATAATCGCGGAGGGCATCACCTGCCCTCCGTCATCTGCCTCTTGATTTCAAGAGAGATTTTATCGGCTGCAGCCACCAGCACACTATCTAGTCGATGAGTATATCGACTGGTAACGGTATTGCCTGCATGACCAATAATGGAACCAATAGTGCTGTCTGCATAGTTTAGATCTGCAGCTACGGATGCAAAACTATGACGCAAAGTGTGTGCAGTCACCCCCTCCAATCCAGCAGCTTTAACGTGACGATCTACAGCGCTATCCAGCGCTCCGTAAGAAATCTCAGGGTTACGCACACCATATAATACAAATCCGGTCGGACGGTCTGGTTGAATTGATTTTAGCAGTTCTACGACTGGCTTACCGATAGGGCGCACAGATGCCCCAGTTTTACTATCGCCTAGCCTGAGTACCTGCCCTTCAAGATCAACCTCTTCCCATTTTAGTTTGACTATCTCTCCGAGACGACAGCCTGTCAGCGCCAGAAGCTTTATCCCAACAATTGCCTGCCATGGTTCATGATCGTGTTTCTGCAGTACTGCACCTAATGAGCGGAATTCTGCAGCGTTCAAGCGCCTATCTCGTTTTTGGTACGCCGGTTTAGAAACGCCATGGGCCGGATTGCTTTCTATTATCCCCTCAGAAACAGCATAAGAAAGAATGCCGCCCAACAATCCTGTAGTTCGGGTTGCAGTGCCCGCGCCACCAGACACTAAAGATACCCCCCTTAATTTCGTTGATTTTTCTTTCAACGCAGTTTTGCCTGCCGTCACATCACGAATGAATTTGGCGATATCCGGTCGCTTCAGATCTATTACGAGCTTCCTTCCAAGCAGCGGCTTGATGTGTCTCTCTATCCGTCCTTCATCAGTTTCGAGGGTGGTGCTCTTTTTAGCTTTCCCGGACCTTCCGATGATCAAGCCTTTTCGCGCGGCTATCAGGTAATTATCGCACAACTCAGCCACGGTCAGTGAAGCACGTCGGGTTCGCCTTTCGAGTAGCGGATCATCGCGCTGCAAGACAATTCCACCCATGGTCTCAATGGCAAGCTTTCGGGCCTGTTCAGTCGTTATAGAACCATGGCGACCGATGGTCATGCGCCTTCGGCTTCCCTCCACCGCCCTATAGTCGACGAAGTAGGTTTTTGTGCCAGTGGGATGAATAAAGACCCCAAAGCCTTTAAGGTCGCTATCCCATATTGTATATTGCTTTTCACGGAGCACGGCACGATCAACAATTGTCTTCGTTAGCTTTGACACTCTAACCTCTGCCCTTGGGATTTAACTCACCAAATACTCACCATAGAAATGGACACAAGGGAATGCAGGGGTAAACAAAAAATCACACAGCATGACAGATTATCAAATAAAATCATCATCTTGGTAAGAAAAATAAAATTCAAGCAAACTACTGAAAATGAATAAAATTCGCCCTCCGAAGGCAGAGGTCAAAGGTTCGAATCCTGTCGGGTGCGCCAAAAAAATCAAGCACGTGGAAAAATACCGTTTAATCCTGTTGCCGCACAGATGAACATCACCTCCGCTTGGCACATGGATTTCCGCCACCTAATCTCTGCATTTTCAGCTGGATGGCTCAGGTACAAGTGCAATTTTAAGTCCTTGCCCCTGAAGATAATCAAGCACCGCATAAAGCATGATTAAAATGCCAAATAGCTCCAATGTTTCCTCCATCGTCGAAACAATGAGATAGGACGGGGTGAAAAAGGTTTCATCCGCCAGAACAGCGCCGATCCCTTCGAAAATCAAGGCGCCGGTCACAAAAACGGCACCGGCTATAAAGAACAATATTGTTGTGCGTCGTGGCAGTGCAATCAGCCAGCGGATGTAAATCAGAGCAATGATGAGCACGACAAAAATAGCCGGGACGATCCACGAAAAGAATGCATGCGTTGTACCGGGAACCACATAGCCATCTACCCGCCACAAACCATGCATCTCGGTTGCCTCATCAAGCGACATATAAAAGAATATCACTGCCAACCCCCACCATGCGATTGCAGGGCGTGATCGTAATCGCTGAATCCATGCGGCCAGCGCCAAGCTACAAGCTGTCACAAATAACTGGATCACCGAAAACCAGGTTGGTATATTCATTTCCCGGTTGAGGTCGAACATATGGCCAAAGCGGTTAATCGGCTCCATCGCCACCCCACAGGCTTTGGTATACCAGCACACCATAACAACAGAATGAAAAAATATAAGAATGGCAATTGCACTCGCCAATATGAGTGCAATAAAAGACGGCCGGATATTGAAGTACTGATGTTCCTGAGTTTGTTGCATCGTCTTCCCCCGAAAAATGCATCCTCATATATACATTTTACAGCAACAATAGATTTGCTTCAACTGAAGCAATGCAACTGACTTTTACTTCTTCATCTACCCGTAATTTGGCACGAGTTCTCCCGCTGGCCTATACAGTCATCCTCCGCATTGTCTCATCAGCCCCCATGCTCGTTGCTGGCTCCAATCAGGGGCTTTGACGCATCTTTCGATGCGTCAAAGTTTCAGCTTTTAGCTGGTTTCCGTTTCGCGTTTGCGTCTGAGCAAGGCGTGAAAATCCGGATCACCGGACAATGTTTGGAGTGCCCAGAATCTTTCAAGCCATTCAGCCTCTCCCTCCCAATCACTCTCGATCAGCAAGCGGATATTCTTAAGCGCATTCTCCCTGTCACCTGAGAGAGCACGCGCGCCGGCAGCGTGGAAATAACACCAGTTGATCTCCTGACTTGCCTTTTCAAAATGCAAAGCAAGATTCAGACAGGTTTCATCGGTCAGATCACCGATATTTTCAGCAGGAAGGCTGCAACTATAGGCCATATGGTGATCAAGCTCTGTCAGTCCGACAGCTTTGCCAATGGCCAGCGATCCTTTGTTCGAAGCATGACTGTGCCATTCGATACCGTGAATGCCCCGTCGGATGCATTCCGCAAGAGTTGCAGAAGACACTGCGCGTCCCAGCCCCATACGCCGGAAAGCAGGATCTGTGTCCACACCAATTTCGCAGCGCGTGCCAGAAACACTATCCGTCAGGCAATGGCTGACCATTGCTCCCTGATGTAATGCGCAGAAGCCGACTGCATTTTCAAAGAAGGCAACCGCAGAAACCCATCCTTCTGCCTTCTCCTCCAGCAACTCAATGTTTTCCGGATTGCGGCTAAAGAGTTCCTGATTAATCGGAACGATTTCAAACTCTGCTGATGGCAGATAAGGTTCCGGCAGCGCATTGCCTGCAACATATCCCATACGGATACGGGGATGCGGCACGACAAACTGATTGCCCCAGATTTTGGTGAAATGCGGAAACCAGCATTCCTCTGCAAACAGATAAGCCCAATCCGGAATTATATCCCTGATATCATTCGCAGTTTGTTGCGAAATATCCGGATTTCCGGCCAGAAAATACCCGTCTCCATTAATGACGATGACAAGCTTAGGGTTTACCGGACTGTCCGCCCAGACTTCCCCGTCGATTGATCCGTCCAGAACGGAAGCGATAGTGACATGAATTGAAGAAAGTTCAGCCAGAATGGCCTGAGCGGCCGGATAGGCCTTTTGCTCTAATTTTTGCATATAAAAGCGATCCTATGGATGCGATGCCATGCATTCGCACCATGAGTGATACCAGTCGGAACTGATAAACTGTTCCGTGTACAGCCGGCTTACGCCCGCCGGCATCCGGCGAAAAAGTAACTGTCATCCTGATACCCCGCTTTTATCTCAAACATACTGCAATCACGTTGCAGAACAATCAGATATGACTGGCAGAAGTGAAGCACAAGAGATATTTGCGCTCCACTTTGAGACCTCTTCAAGTCTCGACAAATACCTGACAAAAACCCACAATCACACCTCTCAGCCCCCCTGTTCTTGCTTTTTGCAGAGCTTAAACGGAATAATAACTTGCCTATCCCAAAGGAGAAAAACCATGGAGACGTTTACAGGCGGGTGTCTTTGCGGAAATCTGCGGTTTTCCGCTACGGGAAAGCCCTATCGGGTTGGTATTTGCCACTGCCTTGATTGTCGCAAACATCACGGCGCTCTTTTCCATGCATCAGCAATATTCCCGCAGGAGGCTGTCACTGTCAGCGGTGATACACGCAGCTATGCGGAGCGCTATTTTTGCCCGCAATGCGGCTCAACGGTCTTCGGGCTATCGGATGACGAAATTGAAATAAATCTGGGCTCACTTGATGAGCCGAACCAATTTGTACCAACCTATGAATTATGGGCTATTCGCCGTGAAGCATGGCTTCCGCCCTTCCCGCTTCAGAGGAAATATGAGCGACACCGCACTTCCACGCGCCGTCAGGAAGAATAAAATCTGAGCCGTAAACTTCCGGATGTGCTATATTGAATTATACCCGCACATTCACGGAGGTCACGATGTTAATCCATGACATGCCCCGTCCGGAAGTTGAGGAAATGCTGCGCCATGTAGGCATCGGCTATCTGGCCTGTTCGGTTGAAGACAAGCCCTATGTAGTGCCGCTCCGTTTCATACACAGCAACGGTTATCTCTATTCCCTGACTTCCGAGGGGAAGAAAATGGAGCTCATGAGAGCCAACCGCAATGTATGCGTCAGCTTTTCAGATGTTCATGGCTCCAATAACTGGCGCTGTCTGGTTATTTCCGGTCATTTTGAGGAAATACCCAAATCCCTGAGCAAAGACAGCCTGTATTATCACGCACATGAGCTGCTGGCAGCCGGTGCGAACTGGTGGGAACCCGCATATGTCAAAACCATTTTGCGGGGTGAGGAACGGCCGTTAGAACCTTTATATTTCAGAATATCGGTTCTTGAAACGACCGGTCATCAAGCCCAGCCCTGAGAATGGCTGAATTATTCAGCGGCAACCATTGCCTGCGGCAGCGTAAAGATCATGTCAAAAATATACGTAAAAACAAACGTATAAATCAGGAAGAACAGCAAGAGCACAGCTTCCATCTGAAAGGCTTTCCAGAAGCCGACAGAATACCAGACCATATAAATCGGAATGATAATCACGAACAGGCCGAACTCAAATATGAAAGCATGGGCGATACGCACCCAGACACTGCGTCCGGTTGACTGACGGCGTGCCTCCCATTTCTCAAACATGAGATTAAATGTGTAATTCCACGTCACTGCGATAAGAGAAACGGCAATAGCAACCGGCAGAGAGCCCTGCGCGTCGCCGCCGCTCAAAAACATCAACAACAAAGTTGAAGCGGCAATCGCAATAAGTTCAAAAGTACCGACATAGACAATACGCCGCTTAAGCGGTTTAAGCTCGAACATAGACAGCTCCTGAACAGAATATGTCGCATTCACTGCGCCCACTCTGCTCGTTCTGGATTCTCGGATGCGCATGCCACAAAGCGTTAAATGTATCCGTTTAACGGGGACACATCCTGAAAATCTGACTTGTGAGCCGGCACGCCCCGGCACTCATAAAAACGGGAAAAAATCAGCAGATCGCGGTTTTCCATCTGCGAAATTGAGAAATAAGAGCCTCAACCGGATATGTCAACAGATGAGCCGCCACTAATTAGATCAAGCTAAATTGAATAAAGTAAATGTGCGGACAGAATTTTGATCGCCCGCACATCCTTCAAACACGCATAAACAGCAGAATTAACTCGTCACCTCGGAACGATGATAAGTGACCTGCGGATAAGGAATGTTAATCCCCTCATCGCTGAATGCGGATTTTACCCGTTCCGTTGTCGTGTTGCTGACCGTGAAATAATTCGGCGCTTCAATCCAGTAACGGCAACTGATAACCACAGAACTGTCTGCCAGCTGGGAGACAAAATAAATCGGCTCCGGTGTTTTCAGCACGCCTTTTTGTTCAGAGATAATGGTTTTGAGAATAGTGAAGGCTTTTTGCACATCATCCTCATAACCAATCCCGACTTTAAAATCGTGCATACGGGCTTTGTGGCGGGTGAAATTGGTAACCGGCGTATTCCAGAGAACCGAATTGGGTGCCATGACGAACAACCCGTCATAGGTTTTCAGCTCTGTCGAAAACAGCCCGATTTCCTGTACGGTACCGGCAATTGCACCCGCATTAATATATTCACCGACTTTGAAAGGGCGCAAAACCAGCAGCATAATACCGGCAGCAATATTCTGTAATGTGCCTTGCAATGCCAGACCGATAGCCAGACCAACCGCACCCAATGCAGCGAGAATTGAAGCAGTCTGGATACCGAACTGCCCCAGCACCATCACCAGAACGACAACCAGAATGCCATAGCGAACAGATGCGCTGAAAAACACAACGAGCGTCTGGTCGAAGCCTTTGAATTTCGAAAGGGATTGCCGCGTCCATCGCTGCAAAATCCCTGCGATGATCCAGCCAACGCTGAGGATGATAATCGCGCCGATTGTTGAAAGCGAGTAACTTAAAACGAGATTGGAAATCTGGATGGCAAGGGCATTGGTATTTTGAATAAATTCAGCTGTCTGTTCCTGCATGTGTCATCTTCAGTTTAATGTTTGATAGCAGCGAAAATGGTGAAATAGCTCTTTATCCGTCAATAATTTAATGCACCAGAGGTTTAAGACAAGAGAATATCGCGGAAATCACTGCGAGTACGGGCACATAATTTGTTTCAGCCTGAAATTCTGAAATGCTGAATATATTTCGCGGAAAAAGACATCATGGAATAACTGCACATGTCATGTTAAAAATTGCGAATATCTTCCGTGAACAGGATAGCCAATGCCTGACACATTATTAAACAACCGTGATGCGCGCCGTCTTTTTCTTCACCGGCATCAGCTTTTATGTCGAGAAACCGGATCAGGCAAAGGTGCAGATCTGTCCGGTGTTTTAACTGATCTCGGCTTTGTGCAGGTCGACAGTGTAAATACACTTGCGCGGGCGCATGATTTTATTCTGTGGTCGCACCGCAGCCGCTATCAGCCTGAAGCACTCAACAAGCTGATTGCCTCTGAGCGCAATGCATTTGAACATTGGACCCATGATGCTGCAATCATTCCCATGCAGTTTTTTCCGATGTGGCGCTTGAAATTTGCCCGTGACGAAGCCCGTATGAAGCAAAGATGGTCAAGCTGGCGGCGGGACGGCTGGGCCTCGCAGTTTGATGAAATATTGGGTCATGTCGAAAAGTACGGGCCAACCACCTCTTCCGATGTCCGTGGCGACACGCCTGCCTCATCCGGTGGCTGGTGGAACTGGCATCCTTCAAAAACCGCTTTGGAATTTTTGTGGCGCTCAGGGCGGCTGGCAATCAGCCACCGCGAAGGTTTTCGCAAGTTTTACGATCTGACGGAGCGGGTCATACCGGAACCGTTTCAACGCTCGCAAATGCATGAAGCAGAGATTATTGACTGGGCAATGTCTGCATCAATGGATCGTCTGGGCTTTGCAACCAGTGGCGAACTTGCTGCATTCTTTGACATTGCAACACGCGAAGAGGCAAAACAATGGTGCATTGAAGCCAAAGCTGCAGGTCGTCTCGTCGAGCTTGATGTTGAAATGGCTGACGGCTCTCTACGGCGTTGCTACTCCACAGAAGCACTTCTGAGTTCCGTGTCTGATTTACCTGAACCGTCATCACGTGTGCGGATCTTATCACCTTTCGACCCTGCCCTGCGTGATCGGGCACGGGCTGAAAAACTGTTCGGGTTCTATTATCGTATTGAAATATTTGTACCGGCACCGAAACGCCAATATGGCTATTATGTATTTCCGGTCATGCAGGGTGACAGGCTTATTGGCCGTATTGATGCGAAGCGGGAGGATAAAAAGCTCGTCATTACTGAATTCTGGCCGGAACAAAATATCAAAACGGGTAAAAACCGCATTGCAGCGTTACAGGCAGAGCTGGAACGCATCGCATCATTTCTGAAGCTGACAGAACTATCTTACCTGCCGGACTGGTTGCGGAGTTAGCACTGCATCACGCCGCTGCAGAAATACTGCATTAAAGATCAAGAAGCAGTTTCTCTCGGGCTTTCAAAAACAATTTCCGTTGCTCTGCACGCTTCTTTTCCAGGAGACTTACAATTCTATCGTAATTATTCAAAACTCTGTCGATGCGTTTAGATATAGCATCTGCATCATCCACCCGATCCTCGACCAACCAGCTTGCAAGCTCCTCATCAACTTGAGAATAAACATCTCCAGCGGGGCCAACTATACATGGCACAAGGCAAGCCCAACTCTCTAATGCAATCATAGGAGAGCACTCGGTGTTCGTCACGTAAAGATTAATATTCTGCTTCTTAAGAATATTGAGAAAATCCTGTCGCGCCATATGATGAACATACTGGACATTCATTTTCTTAGAAAGAAGAGGTTTTACATCACTTTCGTTCATGTTTGTAGTTAATATAAAATTTTCTTTTGAAGATACAGACAAAATTTGAGGGAAAGGGTTTTTATACCATGAACTAATAGCTGAAAAAATACCAACTTTAACTTGGTCTTTATTCAACTCATTATACCCAGCACTATCATTAATATACGGAACAGGGTTGTTAATATACCAGGCCTTTATACCCATCTCTGTCAAAGTGTTTTCTAAACCGCTTTTTAGCGTAATAACCCCTGATATAATCCCCTGATCATATTCATGACGCCAAGACTGAAAGAGCTGATACTGCCCACGATCCACCCATTGAGCCGGGGATCCGTGCCACATAAAATATTGGCGCTTATTTGGATTTTTCTCTTTAACTTTACGGGCCAAAATCTGATGTATTTTGGAACCACCGCTATAAATAATTACTTCTGATGCGCAACCTGCAAGCTGATCAACCATCCTGCCAAGATAAACATGATCCGTAACTTCCGGATATTCATGATCTGAAAATGGGTATTGAATTGAAAAATGCTGGAATATAGCGGCAGTAGAGGCAGCTACGCCTTTCCACATAGGTGCATTAATAACAACTGGCTCCAAGGGGCTTATTTTAGCCAGCCTATCCGCATAAATTGTATCAAGCAACGAATAGTCAATCTGAGTGCGTTCACTATTACCATGCACAAGCCGGTGGTAAGTTGCACCAAATTTAGGGGAAATCTTATTTAATACCCTAACGAGACCTAAACGGCTTACAATGCGCCCGCTTGCGCGCACAACCGAAACAACATACCGTCGAAGAACTCCGCTCCCTGCAGGTGCTAGCTTTATTTTTTTTGCGCTTCCCTCTTTTTTATAACGAGACAACGCATCAGCAAAAAAAGCGTGCCATTTCTCAAGCAGTGGACTGGCTTCTCCAAAATGTTTTTGCCAAGCTGCATAATTACGCTCACCAAGCTCCGCTATCAGCGGACGATCGGACAATAATTTATCAAGCTTATCGAACAACATCATGCTCGAACGCTCAAATATGAATTCATGTTGAGAAGCGGGTAAAATCTCGGATGCAATACCTACAGGCGTGCAAACTACTGCACATTTATGTGCCATTGCCTCGATTAAAGTCAGTGGAGTTCCCTCTTTTTCTGAGGCAATAAGAAGTATATCGGACCCACTAATTAATTCCAACACCTCAGAATGAGGCGTTTTTACTTTTGCAGAATCAAGGCAAATAAAATCTATATTCTGATATTTACGCTTAAGGTCATTTATCGCCGGGCGTATGATAGTCTCTAACCCTTTATAGTCGACATAACCGGCATATTCGCCCCATATCGAATTGCCGGACCAGATAATTTTTACCGCTTCATCCGCATGGCGCAAACTTTTTCCATTAGGTTCTAACTCAATCCAATCATGGATAACCCCCCAAGGGGCTGGAATAAGTGCACTGGAATTATAAATCTGATACAAATCACCATTCGTGGTAAAGTACCCGTCTACAAACTCAAATAGTGCTTTTCGCTTTAACAAATCCAGTTCATCGTTAAAAAGATAGTCTGGAATATGTGTAGTGATGGCACGCGAACAAAAAGCTTCGAAAGTCTTTGATGTTTTAACTGCTGTTTCCAGAATTAAAGAAATTTGTTCCCGAAAGAAAAAATGAACAAGATCTGGGTTCAAACCAACGATGTGAGTAACAAATTTTGCTGGAGATGAAAAATCCTCCCAGTAAACAATACTGATATCGATCGTATTCGAGATCTTTTGCTGAATATTTTGAGCAATTCTATCAAAAGCCCAATTCCGTATATCTACCACCAAAACTATACGAAGAGGATTTTTCATAAATTTCTCTTAACTTTCGAATATATTGAGAGCAACCAATGTTTATATTAATTTAGATTTAATTTTATAGCTGACTTGCCAATTTTGCGCCTCATGAAAGCACTATAAAATATAAACCGAAGTCTCCCGGGTAATGCTCTAACTAAGACTTTCAAGCTTAACATCAGCATGAATTCTGGAACGCTTATAAATTTCCATTTCAACATTTTCCGATGCATATCTAATTCGCGCTTTATATAACGCAATCCACCACGTCGCTCCTGTATTGCAGCACCTGCGCGCGCATATACGACGACCTCATCCATATTATCCAAATGTGCGCCATTTAAGAGCATTCTTAACCATAAAGAATAGTCTTCGAACAAAGGCTCATCCTGATAGTTTCCAGCTTTCAAAGCACAGCTTTTACGAAACATCACAGACATATGATTTAAGGGATTACGCCATTTTGCATAGCGAAGGATATTCGAGTGGCCGCTTGGAACTTCTCGGACAACAAATTGCCCCTCGGTCAATTCCTTTTCAAACTCGATAATAGGGGCACTAAATGCATCAACACTTGAGTGTTGTTGAATAAATTGCAATTGCGTTTCAAAACGATTTGGAAAGCAAATATCGTCGCTATCAAACCTTGCAATCCACTCATGCTTACAAAGTAAGAGACCTTTATTTAGTGCCAAACCCAAGCCTGCATTCCTATCCAACGGAAGCAGGGTAATCGGTAGAACAGGTAAAAAACTCTCAATTACTTTTGAGAGTGCATTATTTATCGGCCCGTCAACAACAAGCACGACTTCATTTGGTTGTATTGAGTTACATAGGACGCTTTGAAAAGCACTATGTAAAAACGAAGGGCTGTCTCCATCATATACAGCCATAAGAAGCGAAAAGTCTGGATAGGAAACCATTCTAATATCTTAAAATCCGCTAACTTATCCACCCATAATGCAATAATGCGACAGCGTTTATTCCGTCCATATGTACATTATGACTCATCGCCCCATTCAATTAAGCTAAAACTAGCAAGAGCAGTCAAAAAAAACATCAGTGAAAATAGGCATTTAAAACCTCATTAGGATTTCCATCCATTTTAACTCGCCCATGTTCAAGCCAGATAACGCGATTACAATTTTTCTCCAGCAATTCTTTTGAATGACTCGCCAACACTAATATTTTGGTAGAGTTGACTAAATCATGCATTCTTTTATTGGCACGCTCTTTAAAATCCTCATCGCCAGTTGAAAGCCATTCGTCCATAATTAATATCTCTGGTCGAATAGAGGTGGACGCAGCGAAAGCCAATCTCATTTGCATGCCAGACGAATATGTCCGGAATGGGACTTCCAGAAACTCCCCAAGCCCCGAAAACTCTGCAATTTCCTCGAGTTTTCCAGAAATTTCCGACGGATGCATTCCCATCATCGCCAAGCGAAGACGGATATTTTCGCGACCTGTTGCATCAGGATCGATGCCAAGGTTGATATTAATCAATGATACGCAATGACCATTTGTGATAGCTGATCCTTGTGTTGGCGTGTAAATACCAGACAAAACACGAAGCAAAGTTGTTTTTCCTGAGCCGTTATGGCCAATCAACCCTACCCTGTCTCCATCATTGAAAGTCATAGTCGCATCATCAAGCCCGCGGATAATGACCAGGCGATCTGTACGACGCTCAATTTTTCCACCTGTAGCTATGCTTAGAACCCTGTTTTTCAACGAGCGACTTGATGAGTTGTAAATGGGAAAATCTACACTCACATCCTGCAACTGAATTAATGCCATTTTACAACCAATACGCTACACGCCAACGATACTTCCCTAAGAAAGCAATGGCAATTAACCAACCAATGATTACCAAGCAGATTGAGACAATCCAATTCGAAGCTGTTGGCACATTACCGAATAAAGGAGCTCTAACCAACTCAATAAAATGATAAAACGGATTAAAATCAATGTAGGCCCGAGACACATGATCGGGCAGTATCTTGGTCATCCACATAATAGGAGTCGCATAAAACATCACTTGCAATATGTTCACTACCACTTGCGTCATGTCACGGAAACGGGTGCAAATTATTGCTAATATTAACATCATCCAGGCCAGATTAAGAGACAAAAGCAAAAAACCTGGCAACACCAAAAAGATATTCAATCCGAACCCTTTCCCAAAAATGAGCATCACAATTGGAAAAATAACAATATTATGCGCGAAAATAATCATATTTCGCCAAAGAGTTCGCATTACATGTGTAAAAAGCGGCATTCTTATCTGGAGAATTATTCCGTCTGATGAACTAAAGGTAGTACACCCCTCAGACAGGGACGTCGATATCATCCCCCACACGATTACACCGACACATAAATACGGCAAAAAATCGCGCATCTCAGATTGAAAAAGCGTGCCAAAAATCAAGCCAACAGCACAAATGAATACCGCCATATTCAGTGTCAGCCAAAAGGCTCCCAACCGTGAACGACGATAACGTTGCGCAACATCTTGCCAACCAAAAATCAAAGACAAACGATATTTTACAAGAGCTTCTTTTATGTCACGAAGAGCAACAACATAGCCGGTAGTCGGCTCAGTTAAACCCGTACTATCTTGACGTTTTTTAATGGCTATATCGTCAGTCATGGGCGCTTTCATCTAGCTTAAAATGTGCAAAACAGAGATCTAACATCTTCAACTGTAGGGCAGCTACATGGAGAAGCAAGCCGATAAAGTCAAGAACAGATATCTGTCATCCTTTTTACAATAGATTAGCTTAAAATAAGGCGATAAAGCATTTTCAATGTGACAATTTTCCCCTTTTGAGAATTAAACAAGAATTTGCAATTGCAATATTGGTTGACAAACTGACATTAGTCGGCTTGTGGTCTCCCAAACAAATGTGGACGATTTTCCTTTGAGGTCGAACGTGGAAAAAATAGACGCAACAGTTATTTTAAACTTGCATAAAGAAGGGCTCTTTTTAAAGAGAACTCTACTATCATTGGACGTTGCTGTTCAATATGCGGCTGATGCTGGACTGAGCATTCAACTAGTTGCTGTTCTAGATAGAGCTGATGAGACAACGCGTGAGGTTATGATACAACATGACGCATATCCTTATGCGTCAGTAATCATCCTAGATGTTGATAATGGTTCACTTGGCCTCTCCCGAAACGACGGAATTGAAGCCGCAACAGGTGAATATATTCTCACTGCTGATGGCGATGACCTCATTTCCCAAAATTTCATACTTGATACGATTACAACAGCTGCCAACGGTCCTCAGGAATGTTTATACTTTCCGGAATTCTTGTTCGCCTTTGGAAACAATTATCATATCAGCGTATATAGACCCCTAGATGATGTCACTCCGCTTGCATTATTTGATATGCATCCATTTATATCGCGCGTATGTGCGCATAAGAGTGTTTTTGCGCGCTTCAAATATGACGACTTGCGCCTGACAAAAGGATACGCTTTCGAAGATTGGCATTATAATGCCAATGCTGTAGCTAACGGCCTTGATATACGTATCGTTCCCGGCATAATTCTATTTTATAGACAACGAAGAAATAGCCTTTTGCAGCAAGCAAATGCTATATCTGCCCGGCAAATTGCTCCATCAAAACTATTCGAACCATTGACTTGGCTTGAGCGGTGCAAACCGTACATAAGAGCAGCACAAACAACAGCTGACACCCGGCTCAGGGCTCAACCAGCAACACGGTCAATTCTTGAATGCCCAAATATTCAAAGATGGGTTCGCCAAGCCAATAGTATTGAATCTATGATCCAGATGGATCGATTTGTTAACTCTGCTATTTTTACAAATGCACAGAGCGCCCTGGACGTTGGAATTGCATATTATCATATATGTGAATTACTGGCAGATTTGACATTTGACAATGTTTTCCTATTCCCCTTTATTTCAAAAGGAGGAGCAGAAAAATATTTCCTAGAAGTTATGCATTCTCTTTATCGTCAGTTTCCTGAAAAAAATTGCCTTGTAATTATGGGAGAAGATTTTGACGGCCCTTCATGGTGCAACCAGCTCCCCCCAAATGCGATCACTATTGACCTGCAATATATGACTAATACTTTAGCTCCAGAGGCTCGTTTAATTATCGCGCTAAAACTGATTGAGGCCACAGCAAAAACTGCACACATACACATTCGTCAATCTACATTTGGCGATAATTTCCTGCAGAATTTTGGCATGTTGTTTCCAGATCAAGCCCTTGCTTATTATCGATTTACTGATGATGAGGTATTTGTTGATGGCCATGAAATCATTCGCCATTCACCTCTCGACCTAATTTCTGAAACATTGGATTCACTAACATATATTGTCACAGACAATGAAACCGTCGCAAAAAAAGATATCGGGCGTTTAGGTGCTTTTACAGACAAATGGAAGGTTCTCCACGCGCCAATTGCTATTACTCGTCCTGCGCAAGCCAGCCAACACAACAAACTAAGTCAAATTTTATGGGCATCTCGGTTGGACTATCAGAAACGACCGGCTGTCGTCTCTAAAATTTCTGAATATTTAAATACGCACAATTCCGAATTGTGTATCACAGCATACGGATCATCAGTTTTCCAGGAATATACGCCTGCGATTTTTGATGGCCACGAAAACCTTAAATACGCTGGACCATACGATGGCTTTGCATCACTACCGTCGGAGAAATATGGCATTTTTATCTATACGAGTCTTTTCGATGGCGTACCAAATGTACTGCTAGAAGCTATGGCTGCCGGACTTGTTGTCATCGCTCCTGATGTCGGAGGGATTTCTGAAATTATTAAGGACGGTGAAACAGGTATATTGCTGCCATCCTTAGCCAATGACACAGAAATGGCGGAGTCTTACGCTAGAGCAATAATTGACCTTTCTACAAACAAAGAACTTGCAATAAAAATCTCAAACAATGCAATCCATCTACTTCAGCAACGCAACTCTTATCAGGTTTACGACAAAAAAATCTCAGAACTTTTTAGCAGTGGGAACTAACCTTGGCTGAACGACTAAGTTTTAAAACGGATGAAACTCCATACAACTCAATAATCGCAGCAGAGCATCTGGGACGCTATGCTATTGCATTAACTTTCTGCAAGGGCAAAAGTGTTTTAGATATAGCATGCGGCGAAGGCTATGGTTCAGCTATTCTGGCTGATGGTGGCGCATCCTCTGTCTTGGGAGTTGATTGTTCTGTCGAAGCTATTGCATCAGCGAAATCCATTTTCAGCAGACCCAATGTTTCTTTTGTCATCGCTGATGCAATGGATATGAACGCATGGAATCCTGATCATAAAAAGTTTGATGTTATTGTCTGCTATGAAACGATCGAACACGTCTCATCGCCAGAAGCGCTGTTAGAGATATTTCGTCAAGTTTTGGCTCCGCAAGGCACCATATTGATAAGTTGTCCAAACGACCACATTGATATTGAGCATGGTGAATCCAATCCCTTCCATATGCGCCCTTATACATTTGAGGAATATCAAGAATTAACAACAAGCATACTTGGTGAAGCTGATCAGTGGCTTCTCGGAACTCCATTAACCGGTATGTCTATTCTGGATACGCAATCAGATTTTTTGAGTAGCAGTGAACAGTCGATTCAACAAATGAATCGCTTCATCAGCATCACGGATACACTGTTTTTGCCGGCTCAAACTGGCCATAATGTCAGTCCTCGGAATAGTTCTTTTTATCTGGGTATATGGAACGGCCAAGCCAAAACACAGTTAATTTGCGCCCCAATGTCGCGAAGCGCGTATCTTGACCCTTGGTACTCAATGCTGTCTGCAATAAAGGAACGTGACGATGCAAACGAAAACATCGCCAAACTCGAAAGCCTTGTTCAAACTTCTGAGCAAAGTGTAGAGACTATCCAGCGTACATCATCCTTGGAAATCAGTACGGCAAACGAGAAAATCAACGCGCTCGAAAAACTCGTCCAAATTTCTGAGCAAAATGTAGAGACTATCCGCCGCTCATCATCCTCGGAAATTAGTGCTGCAAATGAGAAAATAAGCAAGCTCGAAAACCTCGTCCAACTTTCCGAGCAGCGTGCCGAGACTATCCGGCGTACTTCATCCTTTGAAATCAATGCAGCAAAGGAAAAAATCAGCAAACTGGAAAAACTTGTCCAGCTCTCTGATCAGCGTGCAGAGACTATCAGTCGTACTTCATCATTTGAAATCAACACGGCAAACGAGAAAATCAACAAACTTGAAAAATTTGTACAACTTTATAAACAACGTACTGAAACAATCAGACGCATCTCATCTTTTGAATCTGAACGATTAAAAGAGAGATCTAATACCCTTAAAGAAATCGTAGGCGCATCCCAACACAAAGAGGCAGAACTCCTGAAGGAGTATAACTCCATTATGGAATTCGAGTTAAATAACTATAAATTCCTTATTAACAATTACTCGACATCAAGAGCCCATAGACTAGCTGCTCTTTACACACGAGAAGCCACTGGAAGCAACGCCATCACCAAAACATTTCAATTCAGTAAGGCAGCTCTATTTTCAGCATGGAGAGCGATTGTCAGGAGGTTTAACCGATAAATTACTGATCTGAATCTGCAAATCATTCGTGCTGACATCGCCCCCAAGTTTTATCTATTTCTAAATTCTCCCCAATGGTTTTGGGATGCCGTATTTGGGGTGGTAGCAGCGCGTTGCGGTGCGGAACTATTTCAACTTCACAGTGCCTATCAGGTCACAGGTTGATAGTCAGAACAAACTCGGCTGGTACCATCCAGTCAAGATCAGCATGGGGTCGATGATCATTGTAGTCGCTGCGCCAAGTTGAAAACGCTGAGCGAGTATGGGGCAATGTCGAGAAGAGCGTTTCATTCAGGAATTCATCTCGCCGCCCATTACAAGATCGCGTTGCTGGTGAATTCGCTGCCATTGTCACTACCGATCATTTTGGGTTTGTCACGTTCTTCAATGATCCGTTCAAGTTTGCGGGCAATGCGCTAGCAATGCAGTGATGTATCGGCGATGAGCCCCAGACATTCTCTGCTGCAATCATCTACAATCGTCAGAACCCAGAACTGTCACCCATCGTTCAGTTGATCCGAAACGAAATCCAGCGACCAACGATCATTAGCTGCCATAGGGATCAGCATTGGTGCACGTGTGCCAATGTCTTCATTCGCTCGAGAAGGCCGAGGTCATGGACACGGTTGCTTTAACAGAAACGTCATCCGGCAAATGCCGATGGCTTTACACGCCGCCCTTCGCTCATCCGATGATGGTTCACCTTTTCGTCTTCAAACGTCTTCTGTCACTTCGCCTTCAGACACGTCCATCCCCCCTGAACTTGGCCTTCCATTTATAGATGCTGGCATCGCTGGCGCTGTGCTTGCGGCAAAGCTCCGAGACCAGTGTGCCCGCCCCATGCTCCTGCAGGATGCTAATAATTTGTTCGTCTGTGAAACGGTTGAGCTACATTTTCTGGACCTCTCAATGGGCCAGAGCTTACTGCAATATGGATGATGTCAACGAGTAAGGTCACTCCATGCCCCAATTACAGCACAACAACTGATGCACACAGAGTAAAGCCCTTCAAATAAAAGCGGTCAATTTGCCATCTGGATTTTTTGAGCTGTAATCTCTACCTGAATGCCATCATGACAGAAAATTCCCCTGCACAGAGTCGCCCCGCGACAAACCGTAATGATCTATCTGCACGTTTTCAGGCTGCTGACGGCTCTCCGCCTGTTGAATGGCTGGTTGCCGATGGCCTCACAACCTACCCGGATGCTGAAGCATTTATGGAAGCCCGCGTAGCAGCCATTCGTGACGGTACGGCCAATGAGCTGGTCTGGCTTGTGGAACACCCGCCGCTTTATACTGCAGGTACCAGTGCCCGCGAAGAAGACCTGCTCTCACCTGATCGTTTTCCGGTTTACAAGACAGGACGCGGCGGTGAGTTTACCTATCATGGTCCGGGGCAGCGCGTGGCCTATGTCATGCTGGATCTGAAGCGACGTCGCGAAGATATTCGCGCCTTTGTGGCCGCACTTGAAGAATGGATCATCCGCACGCTTGACAGCTTTAATGTCAAAGGTGAGCGTCGCGAAGACCGCGTGGGTGTCTGGGTTATGCGCCCTGAAAAACCTCGCCTCGCCGATGGCTCAATGGCTGAAGACAAGATTGCTGCAATCGGTATTCGTTTGCGTCGCTGGGTCAGCTTTCACGGCATTTCCATCAATGTAGAACCGCAGCTTGAAAATTTCGGCGGTATTGTTCCCTGCGGCATTGCCGAACATGGCGTGACCAGCCTTGTTGATCTGGGATTGCCAGTTTCGATGGATGATCTGGATGTGGCATTGAAGCAAAGTTTCAATGATGTTTTTGGCGATGTGAAATAACAAAAACATCAAACAACATATTATTTTAAAATGATAAAGGCGGCTTTGAGCCGCCTTTCTTTTTCACTCATGCGGAAAGCATTGCCTTCTCCGCTTCCGCACTGCGCTTTTGCTCGCGGATGAACACATAAATACCGGAGCCGATAATGATGGCGATGCCGAACCATTTTGACAGGCTTGGGAAATCCCCGAAAAAGATCAGTCCAACGGTCACGGCCATAACAATTTCGACATATTGAAATGGCGCGAGAATAGATGCCGGCGCCAGCTGAAATGCCTGCACTACCAGCAAATGGCCGCTGGCTGCAAAGACGCCGATCATAATCAGCATGAACCACGGGAACAGCGAGGTAGGCAGTACAAATTGCAGATCGGGAATAGCCGCAGCCTCACCGAAGATCATAACAGCAAGCCCCATGATACTGCCGCCGATACCGGCATAAAGCTGCATGACGACGGGACGCTCATTGAGGCCGAATTTACGGTTCAGCACCAGATAAACTGCAAACAGAAAAGCTGAAATCATCGGCAGAACCGATACCCAGCCAAACACACTCCAGCTTGGCTGAATCACGATCACGGTTCCGAGCAGGCCAACCAGCACGGCACTGAGACGACGCCAGCCCACCTTCTCATTGAGGAAAATCATCGAAAGAACTGTGAGAATGAGCGGCTCAACAAAGAACACTGCCAGCGCATCGGCCAGCGGCATATATTTTACCGCCGTGAAAAAGCACAGGCTGCCGAGTGCAAGCAGACAGCCACGAAACAGATTACCCCAGAGATGCTCTGTTTTAAGGCCAAGTCCGCGACTGAACAGGACAATTGCACCTAAGCTAATCAGCCCCTGCACAAAGAAACGCATGAAGCTGATGGTGGCAGGCGGAATATTCTCTTCCATTGCCAGCCATTTGCCGGTTGCATCCATAAGCGGCACAATAAGCATGGCACAGATCATCGTAATCATTCCGCGCACATGCGGCTGTAACCGGTCTTGCATTTTCATTCCCCTGCGGCAGAGCCGCCTTCATTTCATTCTCTGTTCTCATCACGGCTTATATGTTTAAGCAACCACTCTCTCCCGCCCCTTGTCTGATTGTGCCAAACCGTCACCATAAGGACACAGAGCCCGCTATGCTGTCGCGGATTGGTTGCAGCATGATTTGACAATTCCGATATAATTGTTCAAACAAAATAAATCTGCGGAAAAGTCAGGATTACCGGCATTTAAACGGGAACGTAAAGAGAACCTTTATCGCTTTAGCGATATAAACATGCCAAACTATCTATGATTCGATTTTCCGTAATTCCGAAGCGGTTCTGGTTTTCCTGAAACAGAAAACCCGTTTCGTAACTTTGTTTTCCCGCATTTATGCAAAGCTGAAGCATTCATTCAGCAGCAAAATGCTCCGTATCTATTTGAACGAACAGGCCAGCCATTTCACATGGATAATAGCGACGATCTTTTTTCGAATATTCTCAGCAATGCACGCGGACGTCAGGCGATACAGCCTGAATCTCCGGTCAGTGTTGCCGAAACTGTTTCGTCTCCTCTTGAGCCTGCACCTGTTGCAAAGCCAGCAGCAGAGTTGCGTCCTGCGCCTGCCGTGAAACCTGCTGTCGTTGAAGCTGCTCCAAAACCTGTCGCAGAGCTTCGCCCCGCTCCGACTTCTGCACCTGTCGCGGAACTCCGCTCTGCTCCGGCAAGTTCCGATGGCAGCGATTATAACGCTTCCGCCATTCGTGTTCTTGAAGGGCTGGAACCGGTGCGCTTACGTCCGGGCATGTATATCGGTGGTACCGACGAAAAAGCACTGCACCATTTGTTTGCCGAAGTCATCGACAATGCGATGGACGAAGCTGTTGCCGGTCATGCCAATTTCATTGATGTTAATCTTGATGCAGAAGGCTTCCTGACCGTCAGTGATAATGGTCGCGGTATTCCGGTTGAAAACCACCCGCAGGTGCCGGGCAAATCCACACTTGAAGTGATTATGACCAAGCTTCACGCGGGTGGTAAATTTGACGGCAAAGCCTATGAAACCTCCGGCGGTCTACACGGCGTTGGTGTTTCCGTGGTCAATGCACTGTCCGACCTGCTGGAAGTGGAAGTAGCGCGTGCCCGCCGTCTCTACCGTCTGCGCTTTTCGCGCGGCCTGCCATTGGGCGATCTGGAAGAACTGGGAGAAGTGCATAACCGTCGCGGTACGCGTGTTCGCTTCCATCCCGATCCGGATATTTTCGGTAAGAATGCGAAATTTGATTCTGAGCGTCTGTACCGCATGGCACGCTCAAAAGCCTATCTGTTCGGCGGTGTTGAAATTCGCTGGTCCTGTGACCCGTCTTTGCTCGATCCGAAAAAAGGCATTCCGGAAAAAGCTGTTTTCCATTTCCCGGGTGGTCTGAAGGACTTCCTCGCCGCCTCGCTCGGCAAAGAATTTATGGTCACCAGAGAGATTTTCTCCGGCAAGACCGAAAAACAAGGCGGTCACGGTGCCGTTGAATGGGCGATTGCATGGTATGGCGGCGACAGTTTCGTCCACTCCTATTGTAACACCATTCCGACCGGCGAAGGCGGTACGCATGAAGCGGGTCTGCGTCTGGCGCTGACACGAGGCCTGAAAGCCTATGCGGAACTGACCAATAATAAACGCGCTTCGGTGATTACCACTGATGACGTGATGATTTCTGCTGCCGGTATGATGTCGGTTTTCATCCGCGAACCGGAGTTTGTCGGTCAGACCAAGGACAAGCTGGCAACAGTTGAAGCGCAACGCATCGTGGAAAATGCGATCCGCGATCCGTTTGACCATTGGCTGGCAGCCTCCCCGCAGGAAGCCTCGAAACTGCTCGACTGGGTGGTTGAGCGTGCGGAAGAGCGTCTGCGTCGCCGTCAGGAAAAAGAAACCACCCGTAAGACTGCAACACGCAAATTGCGTCTGCCGGGCAAGCTGGCCGACTGTTCGCAGAATTCGGCTGCCGGTGCGGAATTGTTCATCGTTGAGGGTGACTCGGCGGGCGGCTCTGCAAAACAAGCGCGTAACCGTACCAATCAGGCGATTTTGCCGCTGCGCGGTAAAATCCTCAACGTGGCCAGCGCCGGTCGTGACAAGCTGACAGCCAACCAGCAGATCGGTGATCTGGTGCAGGCACTCGGCTGCGGCACACGCAAGAATTATCGTGAAGATGATCTGCGTTATGACCGCATCATCATCATGACCGATGCTGACGTCGATGGTGCACATATTGCATCGCTGCTCATCACTTTCTTCTATCAGGAAATGCCGCAGCTGATTACCGGCGGGCATCTCTATCTTGCAGTGCCTCCGCTTTACCGCCTCAGTCAGGGTGGTAAAGTTGCCTATGCCCGCGATGATGCGCATAAAGATGAGTTGATGCGCACTGTGTTTACCGGCAAAGGCAAGATCGAAATCGGCCGCTTTAAGGGTCTTGGCGAAATGCGTGCCGACCAGCTTAAAGAAACGACCATGGATCCGAAGAAGCGCACTTTGCTGCGCGTGGATCTGGTGGAAGATGAAAACGGCTCGACCAAATCTACGGTAGATGACCTGATGGGCACCAAGCCGGAAGCCCGCTTCCGCTTCATTCAGGAAAATGCTGAATTCGTTCAGGAACTGGACATTTAAGGCTTTGGCTCAAGGCTTCGCCTTGCACATTAGCGATGATATCAGACATCCGGGGCGGTTCCGGTGAATACGGAAATGTCAGAACCGCCCTGTTGATTTTACACGCATCTTGTTCCGGTCGAAACAGGACAAGAAATCATTCCGGTGAACTGATTTCCCTGCATGGGCGCTTCACGCTTTTGGGGATGCACTCCAACTCTGGCAATATATTCTGATCTGAATTGCAAGACCGTTCAACCGGAGCTGCTGATGTGTGCCGCGAAAGCCATAATCCGGACAATTGATGAGCTCCGGCAGCGACTTGAATCTGAAGCACTTCAAAAGAATATTTTAATTGCCGGAATATGCGGATTAGCAGGAGCCGGAAAAACCACTTTATGCCGGCAGCTCACAGCAATATCAGGTTTCAATATTGTACATCTGAGCTGTGACCACTTCTCTTCCCATAGTTATGCTGACCGTCAGGCAAGCATTGAGAGCGCCCATGCTTCCGGCATAACAGAGCATATCGCTTTTGCTGAAAATCCGCAGAACTGGTATGCCTATGATGATATAATAGCTGCCATCCACGCATTAAGAGCGCACGGACATTACAGCTATAATCGCGCATGGAACGGGAAAACTGGCAATCTGGACGAGCATTACAATATTACGCTGTCTGAAAACGCTCCGTCCATTGTGTTATGCGATGGTATTTATCTTATTCATGAACCGATAAGCACTGCATTAGACCTCACCATTCTGGTTGAAGTTACGGTGCAGCGCGGACACAAACGATCCAACGATAATACCGGTCATTTTATGTCTATGGAACGCCTCAGGCAGACATATACTATGCCGTATTTTGAGGCACTCTCAGGCCAGGCCGACATTCTTTTTCAACCGGAACCTGCCCCATCTGACTGCGTTTAAACAGTCTGCATCAAAGCAGATCAATAATCATCCAGATCAGGAATACGGCCAAAAGCGATCTTACCGCCAATATAAGAGCCGGGGGCAATAGATGGTCCGAGGCTCAGAACATCCGAGCCGAATTGTTTGCGCACGCGGTCAAGCGTATCTGAAACCTGCTCCCAACGCTGCTGACGCTGCTTGTCTTGCGGCTCATCAAACAGGTCGTGACTGTCGACCACTTCACCGGACAGATGATGCAGATAAATATGCACATTCTTGACCTGCCGGAAATCTGCCTTACGAAATGCCGGATGCATGAGCAGTCGCCGGTGCAACTGTGAAAGACAGGTGAGAAAACAATGATCATCCCGTGACGGCGGGAACACACCTTCAACCGAGACGGAGTCCTGCCCCTTAATCCGCCAGCCATAGACCAAAGCACCGGCACGATAATGCTCTTTACGCAAACGGCGCGAGGCACTCATACAGAGCAGCCGCGCGCATTGCAGTATCTTATCCGGCTGGCGCCAGTCCCGTGGCAACACACGGCCATGGCCGAACATACGGCGATGCGTTTCCTGTTTCTCCACCGCATAGCCATGCAATCCGGCGATGAACCGCTCCCCCTCAACACTATTCCAGATCGCCCGACCTTGTTTCGGGCTGATCTTCCAGAGCTCTTCAACCGTCGTAATACCGGAGCGCAGCAGGCGCGCTTCCACACCGGCGGCAATGCCGGGCAAGTCCCGCAATTGTAGTTTCAAAAAACGATGCGGAATATCTTCCGGCCGCACAATCACCAAGCCGTCCGGCTTGTCGATTTCCGCAGCAATTTTGGCCAGTAGCTCATTGGGAGCAACGCCTATAGAACAAGTCAGGGCCGAACCGAGCTTCTCACGCAATGCCGCTTTAATCGCCAGTCCCAAAGCCTCTGCCTGTCGGGACTCCGACGGCAGCAAGCGGCAAACCAGTTCATCAATTGAGCGCACACTGCCTATCGGCAGCACCGTATCAATAATATCCAGTATTTTGTGATGAAGTTTGACATATTCATCCGGCCGCGCTTCCACAATCGCAATCTCAGGGCAGATTGCCCGTGCCTCACGCACCGATGTGCCGGTTTTCAGGCCGAGTTTCTTGGCCTCTTTGCTGGCCGCAATCAGGCCGGTAAATTCGCTGGCATGAGGCACAACGCCCACCGGCCTGCCCTGCAAAGCAGGATTCATCTGCTGCTCGGCACTGGCAAAAAAACTGTCAAAATCGAGATAAAGCCGTTCCGGCAAATCAGGTTTACGCATGGTATTTGTTCCGCAACTATTACAGAACAAAATAGGAACATTAAATGATTTTGGCAAGCCTGAATTACAGATCAGCCTGCATTTTCACCTTTTCCACAACTCGAGCCAGACTGTCTGACCATTCTTCATAGCGGCGGATAATCCGAAAACCGCATTTCTCATAAAGCTTTATTGCAGGCAGATTGCGTGCATGGGTGCCGATTTCTGCGGTTTGAAATCCAAGCAATACAATCTGCGCCAGCAATGCATCAACCAGTAAAGTACCGATGCCCTGCCCGTGATGCGCCGGATCCACCCAGATATCAGATATATAGTTCTGATTGCTATCACGTGCGCCCCAGCCGCAGATCACGCCATTCTGTTCAGCGACGAGAATATAATCCAGATAATCCTGCGCTGAATGCAAAAAAGCCAGTTCAGCGCGTCTGCGCTGATCCGGCTCTTCTGTTTCATGACTGAATATGTGGGAAGCCCATGCATCCGCTCCGATACGGGCAATCATCGCCAGATCAGCGTTTGTTGCCTGCCGGAGCTGCATGCGGAGTTACCACCAACGTTTAGGCGCGAACTGGCCTGCAGCCTGCTCAATCACATGAGCTGCCTGAAACAGTGCTTCTTCCTCAAACGGACGACCAATCAGCTGGAGACCAAGCGGCAGACCATTTTCGGACAGACCGGCAGGTACGGAAATACCCGGCAGGCCAGCCATGTTCACAGTAACGGTGAAGATATCATTGAGATACATTTTCACCGGATCAGCAGCCAGTTCCTTGTCGCCCAGCTTGAAGGCAGCGGATGGCGTTGCAGGTGTCAGGATTGCATCCACACCGGCAGCAAACACATCTTCAAAATCTTTCTTGATCAATGTGCGGATTTTCTGCGCCTTGACGTAATAGGCGTCATAATAACCGGCTGACAGCACATAGGTGCCGATCATGATGCGGCGTTTGACTTCCTTGCCGAAACCTTCTGCACGGGTGTTTTCGTACATTTCAACAATGTCTTTACCCGGTACACGCAGGCCGTAACGAACGCCGTCATAACGTGCGAGGTTCGACGATGCTTCAGCCGGAGCCACAATGTAATAAACAGCCAGCGCCTGTTCGGTATGCGGTAGCGAAATGTCAACAACTTCCGCACCGGCATCTTTCAGCCACTGAACGCCCTGCGCCCAGAGCTTTTCGATCTCCGCAGGCATACCGTCGATGCGATATTCGCGCGGAATACCGATTTTCATGCCTTTTACGGATTTGCCAAGCGCTGCTTCATAATCAGGAACCGGCAGATCAACAGAAGTTGTATCTTTCAGATCAACAGATGCCATGGATTTCAGCAGAATTGCGCTGTCACGCACATCACGGGCAATCGGGCCTGCCTGATCGAGCGAAGATGCGAAAGCAATTGTACCCCAGCGGGAAACACGGCCATAAGTCGGCTTGATACCAACAGTACCGGTGAAAGCCGCAGGCTGGCGGATCGAACCACCGGTATCGGTTGCAGTTGCACCGGCGCACAGGCGTGCAGCCACAGCCGCAGCAGAACCACCGGAAGAACCGCCCGGAACCAGCTTCTCTTCTGAGCCTTCTGCGCGCCAAGGGCTGACCACAGGACCATAATAGGAGGTTTCATTGGAGGAGCCCATTGCGAACTCGTCCATATTCAGCTTGCCGAGCATAACCGCACCGTCTGCCCAGAGATTGGCAGTAACAGTCGATTCATAATCCGGCTTGAAGCCATCGAGAATATGCGAGCAGGCCTGCGTATGATCGCCTTTGGTCGCGAACAGGTCTTTCACGCCGAGCGGAATACCTTCCAGCGCACCGGCCTCGCCTTTTGCCAGACGTTCATCCGAAGCCTTGGCCATCGAACGGGCTTTATCATGGGTAACGCTGACATAGGCGTTGATCGCACCATTTGCTTCGTCAATCGCCTTGAGATAGGCATCGGCCAGTTCGGTTGCGGTAAAGGCTTTGGCCTTCAGCTTGTCACGCGCCTCGGCAATGGTGAGTGCGGTTAAATCAGTCATTCTATCAATCCTGTTCAGGGCTTTTTATGTGCTGTCCGCACTGTTTCAAAAACCGGACTTCACGTCGGGAGCAGTTACAGCTCATATTGAAACAGGAAACAGCAGTCGGATGGATCAGGGCGGAGATTATTCGATAACTTTTGGCACCATGAAGAAGTTTTCTTCCGTGATTGGTGCATTGGATACGATTTCCGAAGCGATATTGCCGTCAGACACTTTGTCTTCACGCAGACGCATGGCGGTTGGAATAACTGAAGTCATCGGCTCCACGCCATCGACATTCACACTGTCGAGCGATTGCACAAAGCCCAGAATAACATTGAGTTCACCGGTCATTTTCTCGGCTTGTTCTTCATTGACCGCAATACGGGCAAGATGCGCAACGCGCTTGACTGTAGTTAAATCGACGGACATGTCGTTCTCCGATAAATGCAATCACGGCCTCGCAAACGGCCGCGCTTATTGTGTCATAACCGGCTATAACCCTGCACCCGCCCAAGTGCAATATTGACGCGAAATTTTACGACTGTTTCGTCATGCCTCGCTGAATGGGACTTCACATACCCGTGATAAATGCAGGCATCACCATAAAAGCATGACACTGTTAAAAGCAACAGTAACCTTATTCACCACAATATATTAATGTACAAAAGTAATTAATTTAAATTATTTGCCATTTTTTTACAAATAACAAGGGGCAACAATGACCAAATTTACATTAAGACCAATTTCAAATAGCAGTAAGTATTTAACAGTTACAGATCTTAACTTAGGCAGGAAATACCTCCAAGTTATAGACTTGGACCCAAGACCACAATTTGCGGATAGCGTTATTTTCGAATCAAACCAAACACCAAATAACAATGTATCTTCACCTGATACAGCCACAATAAAAGATGTAACTTCAGGATTATTTATCTATATTGACACTGATTTTGACTCTTATGGTGCATCTTTTGCAAAATTAACTCCAGAAATGAACAACGCCTCCCAATTTACAATACAAATGATTGATGAAAATACATGCTATATATTGAGTAACTACGTAAATGGTACAAATCCATTTGTGAACTACAATACATCATGTGCTTTGTCTTATTGGAAGAATGATCCAAATACTTATTTTTCAAAAAGCCCTGCTTTTCCAGATCAAAAGCTATGGTACATAGATATAGTAGAATAATGTAGAAATAAATTTGACAACCTCCCCGCCTAAATCATAAGCGGGGAGAGTTTCATTTTAAACACTCAATGCTTTCCCGACTTCCAGAACCTTAACTTCCGTTGAGGTCTTTTCCATACCGTGTACAAAATCATCTGCGGTTGCATCCAGCAGACCGAATGTACCGAAATGGCATGGAATAGCTGTTTTGAGCGCAGGGAAATAACGCTGACAGGCCAATGCGGCCACTGCACCGCCCATGGTAAAGCGGTCACCGACCGGCACCAGAGCTATTTCCGGCTGATGCAGTTCATTAATCAGCGCCATATCGGAGAAAATATCCGTATCGCCCATATGATAAAGCACCGGCGCGCCTTCACCATCAAAATGGAACACCAAACCATTGGCATTACCAAGCGAATGGGAAATACCGTCTTCCGTCAAACTTGCGGAAGAATGCAGCGCATTGACGAATGTTACAGAAAATCCGTTGTGAAAGACTGTACCGCCGGTATTTGTCGGATCGACTTTCGCGACACCACGATGCTCCAGCCAGTCACAAAGATCAGCATTAGCGATAACCGTTGCGCCTGTTTCTTTGGCTATGCGGATGGTGTCGCCGACATGATCACCATGGCCATGGGTCAGGGCAATATGCGTCACGCCTTTGGTCACTTCAGCAAAATCCAAAGCGGAACCGGTCGGGCTCTGACTGATAAAAGGATCGATCAGAATTACCGCCTGCGAAGTTTCAACGCGGAAAGCAGAATGGCCGAGCCAGGTGATTTTCATGATATTCCCTTTGCCGATGCATATTGTTATAGGCACAGTTAGAATGCACTGCGCTGTCTTTGCAATATAGTATGACATTACCGGATCAGGAAACGAGATATGGCTGTATCAACAATTGAAGAGCTTGCGGCAAGCCTGAGCTATGGACAGCTGGTTGCCGGTCTTGATCTGGGTACCAAAACCATTGGCATCGCTGTCTCTGATCTCGGACTTTCCTTCTCCCATCCGCGTCCTGTTCTGAAACGACGCAAATTCACGCTGGATGCGCAAGAACTGCTGGAACTGCTGCAAAAAGAAAAAGTCGCTGCAGCCGTTATCGGCCTGCCGGTCAATATGGACGGCACAGAAGGCCCGCGCGTGCAGGCCACCCGCGCTTTTGTACGCAATATGGAAAAGCTCACCGATATTCCGTTTATCTATTGGGATGAACGGCTTTCAACCGTCGCTGCAGAGCGCGCCTTGATCGGTATGGATGTTTCCCGCGCCAAACGCGCAGAGCGGATTGATTCCGCTGCCGCCTCATTCATTTTGCAAGGCGCACTTGACCGGCTGCATATGCTGCGTCGTGACAATGAGCAGGATTAGTCAGCCGTCCGTCAATGAGCCGGTTACAGCTTATTCCTGCGGATAGAGTGCGTTGATAATGCCCAGCGCGTCATGGCGGGCATCAATCATGCCATAGGTCGTGCGCCACTGACCACCAAGGCGGGTTTCGATAAAGGCATCACCGATATCATCCGCTCCGAGTTCTTTCAGGCAGGCGGCACTGGCGGCCAGCGCCATCTGCTCCGTGAGCATACGTGCCGCACCTTCATCGGTCATGGTTACTTGCATCGCAGCCCGCAATACGGCAACAGTGCCCTGACCGCGACGGCCAAGCTGTGTGCCGATCCATTCCAGCACATCGTCAAACAAACGTGGTGCGCGATGAAGAACACGCACAATATCGAGCGCCATTACATTACCGGAACCTTCCCAGATCGCATTGACCGGAGCTTCGCGATAAAGCCGTGCCAGCGGATTTTCTTCGACATAGCCATTGCCGCCGAGACATTCCATCGCTTCATAAAGCAGTGCCGGTGCAATTTTCGCCACCCAATATTTGACGACCGGTGTCATAACACGGGCAAAGGCAGCTTCCATACGGTCATTAGCCGCCATGTCAAAGGCGCGGGCAAGGCGCAGTGACAAAGCAGTAGCAGCCGCCACATCCAGCGACATATCCGCCAGAACACGCTGCATCAGCGGCTGATTAATCAGCGGCACGCCGCCAACCTGCCGGTAGCGGGCATGGTGAACAGCTTCGCTCATGCCGGCACGCATCAAACCGGCGGAGGCCACGGCACAATCCAGACGGGTCAGTGTCACCATATCAATAATGGTTTTCACACCCTGCCCCGGCTCACCCACCATCTGGCCAAGTGCATTTTCAAACTGCACTTCGGAAGAGGCATTGGAGCGGTTGCCGAGCTTGTCTTTCAAACGCTGGAAGCGGAAGCCGTTGCCGCTGCCGTCCGACAACAAACGCGGCACAAGGAAACAGGACAGGCCGGACTTGTTATCACCGGCAGCCTGACCATTGGCCTGCGCCAGCACCATAAAGGCATCAGACATCGGTGCGGACATAAACCATTTATGGCCGTTGAGACGGTAGACGCCATTACCCGCATGATCGGCACGGGTAGTATTGGCGCGCACATCAGTGCCGCCCTGCTTTTCTGTCATGCCCATACCAAGCGTCAGACCGGCTTTTTTAACAGGTGGCTTGTTGGACGAGTCATATTTACGGGTCAGAATGCGCGGCGACCATTCATCATAAAGCGCCGGAGAGGTCATCAGCACTGCAAGTGATGCGCTTGTCATAGTCAGCGGGCAGAGATGACCGCATTCAAGCTGTGCAGTCAGATAAAAACGTGTCGCACGCGCCTGATGGCGGCGGCCTGCTTCAGGCGATTGTTGCGGGCTGTTTTCCCAGATGGATGAGTGCAGGCCATGCGCAACGGAGCGGCGCATCAAAGCATGATAGGCCGGATGATATTCCACCTGATCAATGCGGTTGCCCTGACGGTCATGGGTTTGCAGGCGCGGCACTTCGGAATTGGCAAGGCGCGCCATTTCCTGCGCATCGGCAGATAAAACAAAACGGCCGGTCTGTTCGAGCTCTTTTTGCAGGTTTTCCGGAAAGCGCGCTGCACATTGCAGCAGCAGCGGATCACTCAGATAGGCATTATATTGCGGAGCAACCTGCCCGTTGAGATTTTTGGTCGCGGAATATGGAGACGTATCCGGCGCATAATTGGTGCGCTGCGGCGCCTGATTAGTTACTTCAGAAACGTCTGCAGGAGTGTTAACCGACATATTCCATCCATTTAGCCGGAGATTTCAGCCGCCGGTTTTTGTATTTAAAATCTATACGCGAATCTCTAATATCCGCCTTGCGGTATTGTTTGCGGCAAAATTATAAATATCCCCTCAATAATCCGCTTTTCTCCACACTGTTTATTCGACAAAGCCGCAAAAGCATATATAAGGCCGCAAACAAGTTTCTCTGCAAACATTATATGGGAATAGCTGTGATGACAGAACAATCTCCCGCGCCTCTTTTTCCCCACCGCCATTTGCTCGGGATTAAAGGTCTTTCTCCTCTCGATATTACCACATTGCTGGATCTGGCCGACAGTGAAGTTGCTGTCTCCCGTCAGCCGGAAAAAAAGAAAACAATCCTAAGCGGTCGTACGCAGATTAATCTTTTCTTTGAAAACTCCACCCGTACCCAATCTTCCTTTGAACTTGCCGGTAAGCGCCTCGGTGCCGATGTGATGAATATGTCGGTTGGCAGCTCGTCAGTTAAAAAGGGTGAAACGCTGATTGATACGGCGATGACACTCAATGCGATGCAGCCGGATATTCTGGTAATCCGCCATGCATCTGCCGGTGCCGCCGCACTTCTGGCGCAAAAAGTCGGCTGCTCAGTGGTGAATGCCGGTGACGGTGCCCATGAACATCCGACACAGGCCCTGCTCGATGCGCTGACCATCCGTCGCGCTAAAGGCAAAGTCGGTCGTCTGATTGTGGCAATCTGCGGTGATGTCCTGCATTCACGCGTTGCCCGCTCCAATATTCTGCTGCTCAATGCGCTGGGTGCGCGGGTACGGGTGATTGCACCGTCCACCCTGCTGCCATCCGGCATTGAACAAATGGGCGTTGAAGTGTTCAACTCCATGAAAGAGGGTCTGAAAGACGCTGATGTAGTGATGATGCTGCGCTTACAGCGCGAGCGCATGAGCGGCTCTTTTGTGCCGTCGGTGCGCGAATATTTCCACTTCTACGGGCTGGATAAAGAAAAGCTCAAATATGCCAAGCCGGACGCATTGGTGATGCATCCGGGCCCGATGAACCGTGGTGTAGAGATTGCCTCGGATATTGCTGACGGCCCTCAAAGCGTGATCCAGCAACAGGTGGAAATGGGTGTTGCCGTACGCATGGCCGTGATGGAAGCTTTGCTTGATCCGCGACGAAATCCTGAAAACTTTAACGGTGTTGGAGCCTGATGATGAGCACTACAGTTTACACCAATGCCCGCATCATTGATCCTTCGCGCAATCTCGATGAAACCGGCACGCTGATCGTTCAGGACGGCATTATCGTCGCCAGCGGTGCAGATGCTAATAATCAAGGCACGCCGGAAGGCGCGGAAATCATTGACCTTAACGGCAATGTACTAATCCCGGGTCTGGTCGACAGTCGCGTTTTCATCGGTGAGCCAGGCACAGAACATCGTGAAACTATTGCCTCGGCCAGTCAGGCTGCTGCTGCCGGTGGCGTAACCTCCATGATTATGATGCCGGATACCGATCCGGTGATTGATAATGTGGCGCTTGTGGAATTCGTCAAGCGAACTGCCCGCGACACCGCCATTGTCAATGTCCATCCGGCTGCTGCCATCACCCGCGGCTTGCTCGGTGAGGAAATGACCGAAATGGGTTTGCTGCGCGAAGCCGGTGCGGTTGCCTTTACCGAAGGCCGCAAATCACTGGCCAATACGCTGTTGCTGCGCCGTGCGCTGACCTATGCCAAGGATTTCGGCGCGGTGATTGCCCATGAGACAATCGACCCTTATCTCGGCGGCGGTGTTATGAATAGCGGGCTTTATGCCAGCTGGCTCGGCCTTTCCGGTGCACCGCGCGAAGCAGAAGTTATTCCGCTGGAACGTGACCTGCGCTTAGCAAGCATGACCGGCGGCAATTATCACGCTGCGCAAATTTCCTGCGATATGTCGGCTCAGGTGCTGCGCCGCGCCAAAGAAACGAATTCAAAAGTCAGCGCTGCTGTTTCAATCAATCATTTATCGCTGAATGAAAATGATATCGGTGAATATCGCACATTCTTCCGTCTTTCACCGCCGCTGCGTAATGAAGATGACCGTCAGGCGATGATTGAAGCCGTGCGCAATGGCACGATTGATGTGATTGTCTCCGCGCATAATCCGCAGGATGTTGATACCAAGCGCCTGCCATTTGCCGATGCGGAAGCCGGTGCAATCGGACTGGAAACCCTGCTGGGGGCAGCATTGCGCCTCTATCACAATGACTCATTGAGCCTCTTGCGTCTGATCGAAGTGCTTTCCACCGCTCCGGCCAAACTCTATGGTCTGGATGCAGGCACTCTGAAAGTTGGTGCAAAAGCTGATTTCGCCGTGGTCGATCTTTATGAACCATGGGTCGTAAAGGCTGAAGAATTGCACTCACTCTCGAAAAACAGCTCTTTTGAAGATGCTAAATTTCAGGGTCGCGTGATCCGTACCGTGGTCAGCGGCAAAACAGTCTTCGCATTATAAATATTGTTTTGGTGCGGATTTTATGCCTAATTTCTGCTGTCCGGTTGCGCGGACAAATCACTCTGAGGGGACTTCATGCTTGAACCACTGATTATCACCGGCAGCGCGGCTGGCATTTTTGCAGCGCTGGTCTTTGGCTATCTGCTCGGTTCAATCCCCTTTGGTTTGCTGCTCACCCGCATGGCGGGTCTCGGCGATGTGCGCTCCATCGGTTCCGGCAATATCGGCGCCACCAATGTATTGCGCACCGGCAATAAGAAAATTGCTGCTGCAACCCTGCTCTGCGACATGCTCAAAGGCACGATCGCCGTACTGGTTGCGGCCTATTTCGGTCGTGATTACGCGCTTGCTGCTGGTCTCGGCGCTTTTCTCGGTCATATTTTTCCGGTCTGGCTTGGCTTCAAAGGCGGCAAAGGCGTTGCCACTTATCTCGGTATTTTGCTGGGTCTGGCATGGCCGGGTGCACTGGTTTTTGCCGCAGTGTGGATCGTTATCGCGCTTCTCACACGCTATTCTTCGCTCTCTGCGCTGATCGCCTGTATCATCGTTCCGCTTTCTATTCTCTATCTCGGACTGACGAAAACAGCGCTGCTCTTTGCAGTTCTGACGCTGATAATTTTTATCAAGCACCGTGCGAATATTGAGCGGTTACTGAGCGGTACAGAAACCAAAATAGGATCAAAATAAATGATCGCAGAGACGGGTTCGCAGTCAAAAGGAATTCGTCTCTCAGATCAGCAGAGACTCAACTGGTTGCGGCTGATCCGCAGCGATAATGTCGGGCCTGCCAGCTTTCGCGATCTGATCGCCTATTGCGGCAGCGCTGCTGCCGCACTTGAGCGCCTGCCGCAACTGGTGCGCTCCACAGCCAAACGCCCGCTGCGCATTCATACGATTGATGAAGCCGAACAGGAACTGGAAGCGATAGAACGCGCCGGTGCCAAACTTATCGGAATGGGCGAGCCGGAATATCCGCCTTATCTCAGACAAATCCTCAATCCTCCGCCACTGGTAACTGTGCTTGGAGATACAACGCTGTTCAGCAAACCGCCGGTGGCGATTGTCGGTGCACGTAATGCTTCCGCCACGGCCTGCGCTTTCACAAGCCAGCTGGTTCGCGATCTCGGGCAATCCGGCTGCGCCATCGTTTCCGGCTTTGCGCGAGGCATTGATACGGCGGCGCACAAAGCCAGCCTTGAGACCGGTACGATTGCCGTTCTGGCAGGCGGGCTTGACCGTCCCTATCCGCCGGAAAATATTCCGCTGCTCGACCAGATCATTGATAATGGCGGGGTCATTATTACTGAAATGCCGATGGGCTGGGTTCCGCGCGCGCAGGATTTTCCACGCCGCAACCGCATTATCGCCGGTCTGTCGCTCGGGCTTGCTGTGATTGAAGCGGCACAGCGTTCCGGCTCACTCATCAGCGCACGACTGGCTGCAGAAATGGGCAGATTGGTATTCGCCGTACCGGGTTCACCGCTCGACCCGCGTGCGAATGGTGCCAACAGTCTCCTCAAAAACGGCGCTATCATGCTCACCGAAGCACAGGATATTTTGGTTGCGCTGGAGCCGATGCTGCGTAAGGACGGTACGGCACCAATGCAGGCCGGAACATTGTTCAATCAAGACACAGCACAGATTTTGATGAAACAACCGGCAAATACCGGTTTTGACGCCGGTAAAAATCCTGTTCCGGCACACAATGATTATGAGCGTATCCGCAACGCTCTCAGCAACACCCCCGTTTCGGCGGATGTGATTATCCGCCACACAGGTCTCAGTGCCTCTGCCGTGCATCTGGCATTGCTGGAGCTTGATCTCGCGGGGCAGTTGCAACGCAGCGACAATGGTCTGGTTGCGCTTTTGCCCTCACAATAATCAGTTTTTCGTCATCCGGCCTGACTGGCTACGCAAAATATCTGATGCCTCAACCCATGCCATTTCTATGAAATAAGCCAGCATCGGATAGTGGTTGGACTGAGCAATATGACGTAATTCCAGTAGTTTATCATGAACATAAATGATTTCATGATAGGACTTCTCTTTATCTGCCTTCATGAGTCCGCCTTAAGCCTAAATATATAAATTAAAGAACCAAATAAAATGTCATTCTATTGAAACCGGAACAGACAAATTTGATATGTACAATGCCTGAAATCAACCTATGATTACAAAATAAACAATGTCAACCTGTCGTTGTTTTGCGTAAAAAACAGTGGCTTGCTCTTGACCAATCTGATTTCGCTGTTCATTTGAATGACAAATATCCTGCCAGCCTGATGATTTTCAATACTGGCGCAATCCGGGCATATCCGGCTGTGTACGTTAATCTGGACCCGCAATATGAATGTCGTTGTCGTTGAATCGCCCGCCAAGGCCAAAACAATCAATAAATATCTAGGCTCAGGCTATAAGGTTCTGGCCTCTTTCGGTCATGTCCGCGATTTGCCTGCAAAAGACGGCTCTGTTCGTCCTGATGAAGATTTTGCCATGAGCTGGGAGGTCGATGCGGCCTCTTCCAAACGCCTTTCCGAGATCGCCAAAGCGGTCAAGGAAAGCGACGAACTGATTCTGGCAACTGACCCTGATCGCGAAGGGGAAGCTATTTCATGGCACGTTCTGGATGTGCTGCGCGCTAAAAAAGTTCTCGGCTCCAAGCCGGTCAAGCGCGTGGTGTTCAACGCCATTACAAAAAATGCCGTGCTCGAAGCCATGGCCAATCCGCGTGAAATCGACGTGCCGCTGGTGGATGCCTATCTGGCGCGCCGTGCGCTCGACTATCTGGTAGGCTTCACCCTGTCGCCGGTTCTGTGGCGCAAATTGCCGGGTTCGCGCTCGGCTGGCCGCGTGCAGTCGGTTGCACTGCGCCTCGTTTGTGACCGCGAAACCGAGATCGAACGCTTCATCCGTGAAGAATACTGGAATATTGCCGCCCTGCTCCAGACACCGCGCAGCGATAATTTCACTGCCCGCCTGACTGTTGTTGACGGCAAAAAACTCGGCAAGCTCGACATTAAAAATGAAGAGCAGGCAAGCGCCATCCGCACCATGCTGGAAGGCGCGGCCTTCAATGTCATGAGCGTTGATGCCAAGCCAACCAAGCGCAATCCGGGCCCGCCATTCACCACTTCCACCCTGCAGCAGGCCGCCAGCGGTCAGCTCGGCTTCTCCGCATCGCGCACTATGCAGGTGGCGCAGCGCCTCTATGAAGGTATTGAGCTTGGTGGGGAAACCACCGGTCTGATTACCTATATGCGTACTGACGGTGTGCAGATGGCACCGGAAGCAATTTCCGCAGCGCGCAAAGCAATCGGCCAGACATTCGGCGATAATTATGTGCCGGAAAAGCCGCGTTACTATTCCACAAAAGCGAAAAACGCTCAGGAAGCACACGAAGCAGTACGTCCGACCGATTTCAGCCGTCATCCGAAAGAAGTACGCAAATATCTCGATGAAGATCAGGCTCGCCTTTATGAGCTGATCTGGAAACGCGCTATCGCCAGTCAGATGCAGCCTGCTGATATTGAGCGCACAGTCGTTGATATTGAAGCCAAAAACGGTGCCCGTTCGGCTGTATTGCGTGCCAATGGTTCGGTTGTCCGCTTCAATGGTTTCCTCGCGGCCTATACTGATCACCGCGAAGAAGAAGATGAAGACGAGGACAGCGCACGTCTGCCGCAGATCAATGCCGGTGAGACACTGAAGCGTGAGAAAATCGATGCAACCCAGCATTCGACTGAACCGCCTCCGCGCTACTCCGAAGCATCGCTCATCAAGCGCATGGAAGAGCTCGGCATCGGCCGCCCGTCGACTTATGCTGCAACGCTGAAAACTCTGGGTGACCGCGATTACGTTACGATGGATAAGCGCAAGCTGATCCCGCAGGCCAAAGGCCGTTTGGTCACCGCTTTCCTTGAAAGCTTCTTTGAGCGCTATGTGGAATATGATTTCACCGCTGCGCTGGAAGAAAAGCTCGATCTGATTTCCGACGGCAAGCTGGCATGGAAAGACGTGCTGCGCGACTTCTGGCAGGATTTCTCCGGCAATGTCGACAGCACCAAAGAACTGCGCGTTACCAATGTGCTGGATGCGCTCAATGAGCAGCTTTCCGCCCTTGCCTTCCCTGATCGCGGCGACGGTATGGATCCGCGTATCTGCCCGACCTGCGGCACCGGTAATCTCTCGCTGAAGCTCGGCAAATATGGTGCTTTCGTCGGCTGCTCCAACTATCCGGAGTGCAAATTCACCCGTCAGCTTGGTGGTGAAGGCGAAGGTGATGCGGCGGCTGCATCGGACGAGCCAAAAGTGCTTGGTCAGTATCCGGCAACCGGTGAAGATATCACTGCGCGTACCGGCCGTTTTGGCCCGTATATCCAGCGCGGCGAAGGCAAAGAAGCCAAGCGTTCCAGCCTGCCAAAAGGCTGGTCACTGGCTGAACTTGACCTGGAAAAAGCTTTGCAGCTTATCAATCTGCCGCGCGATGTGGGTCCGCATCCGGAAAGCGGCAAGATGATCACCGCAAGCCTCGGCCGTTACGGCCCTTATATTGCCCATGACGGCGCTTTCGCCAATGTGGACAGCATTGAGGATGTTTTTGAAATCGGCATCAACCGCGCTGTGACTGTGCTGGCAGAAAAAGCGGCCAAAGGCGGTCGTACCCGCGCAACACCGGCTGCGCTTGCCACACTCGGCGATCATCCGGATGGCGGTTCAATTACGGTTCGTGACGGCCGCTACGGCCCTTATGTCAATTGGGGCAAGGTCAATGCCACGCTGCCAAAGGGCAAAGATCCGGCAACAATGACAATGGAAGAAGCGCTGGAGCTGATTACAGCGAAAGCCGGTTCCGCCAAGAAGACCACGAAGAAAGCCGCACCGAAAAAAGCTGCTGCTCCGAAGAAAACTGCAGCGGCTAAAAAAACAGCCAAAGCGGATGATGCAGATGCTGAAGCCAAACCGGTGAAAAAGGCAGCAGCCAAAAAACCGGGAGCAAAAAAGACTGCGACTAAAGTAGCCGCTAAACCTAAAAAAGCGGATGCAGCTGAATAAGCAGCACAAAGCACGCAAAACAAAGGGCACCATAGTTACTATGGTGCCCTTTTTATTTGCATCAGCACAGGCACAGCAAATGTTTCCATTCTGTGCTGAAATGCTTTAAAGAGTTTTCAGGACTTTATGAAAAGTAAATATTAAGGATGACCGGATTGGCTCGCAGAATAGACCCTTCTTCTGACCGTAACAGCGGCTCAGGCAAACAAAAAAACCAGAAGGGTGCAAAAAACAACAAGACCTTTTCCGGTAAATCCAAAGTGAAGCCGCTCTCGGAAGCCTATCTTCCGAGCAAAGAAGATATCCTCACTTTCATCACTGAAAATCCGGATCGCGCTGCCAAGCGTGATATTGCCAAGGCGTTCAATCTCAAGGGTGATGCCCGCATTTATCTCAAAGATATTCTGCGTGAACTGGCCGATGACGGACAGGTGGAGAAGCGTGCCAAGAAACTGTCACGCCCGAATACCCTGCCTCCGATTGCTCCGCTGACCATTACCGGTCGCGACAGCGATGGCGGCCTGATTGCACGTCCGATTGAGTGGAATGGTGAAACAGCAGCGCCGCTGGTACTGCTGCGCCGGACACACAAGGATAAAGGCCCGACAGTTGGCGTCGGCGATCAGGTTCTGGCCAAAATCTTTGCCAGTTCCGATAGAAGCGCCGCGCCTTATACCGGTCGCGTTATCAAAAAACTGGAAAAACGCGATAATGCTGTTCTGGGTGTTTTACGCCAGCTGCAGAGCGGCGAATACCGTCTTGAGCCGGTCAACCGCAAACAGAATGAAATCAGCATTGATGCGCAACATCTGAACGGTGCTGAACCGGGTGATCTGGTTGAGGCGATCCCGCATCAGAAAAGCCGCTTTGGCCTGCCGCAGGGCAAGATTGAACAGGTGATCGGCTCGATCGGCAGTGAAAAAGCGCTGTCGATGATTGCGATTCACGAATATGAAATACCGCATATTTTCCCTGAAAGAGCGATTGAGCAGGCGGAAAATGCCAAGCCCGCAACGATGGCTCACCGCGAAGACTGGCGCTCACTGCCGCTGGTCACCATCGATCCGGCTGATGCTAAAGACTATGACGATGCGGTTTTTGCCGAACCGGATACTGATCCGGCCAATGAAGGCGGCTTTGTCATTGTCGTGGCGATTGCCGATGTCAGCCATTATGTGCAGCACGGTTCCTCGCTCGACCATGAAGCACTGAAGCGCGGCAATTCGGTCTATTTCCCTGACCGCGTGGTGCCGATGCTGCCGGAACGCATCTCCAATGATCTGTGCTCACTGCGTGAAGGTGTTGACCGTCCGGCCATGGCGGTGCGCATTATCATCGGTGCAGATGGCCGCAAACGCTCGCACAGCTTTCACCGTATCATGATGCGCTCGGTTGCCCGCCTCGCCTACCAGCAGGCTCAGGCGGCCATTGACGGCGCTCTGGACGAGAAGACCGAACGCGTCATTGATATCAGCCTGAAGCCGCTGTGGAAGGCCTATGCCGCGCTGAAAAAAGCCCGCGACAAGCGCGAGCCGCTGGAGCTTGATCTGCCGGAGAAGAAACTGATCCTCGACGATCAGGGGCAAGTGCTGAAAGTTATCGTACCTGACCGCCTCGATGCACATAAGCTCATCGAAGAATTTATGATTCAGGCCAATGTCGCCGCCGCAGAAACATTGGAAGCCAAGAACCAGCCGCTGATCTATCGTATTCATGATTTGCCGTCGCTGACCAAGCAGGAATCCCTGCGTGACTTCCTCAAAACACTGGAAATCAGCCTTGCCCGCGGCGCAGAACTGCGCCCGAGCCAGTTCAACGGCATTCTGTCCCGTGTTCGGGGGACAGACCATGAAGAGCTGGTCAATCAGGTGGTGCTGCGTTCGCAAAGTCAGGCCGAATATAATACCGACAATATCGGCCATTTCGGCTTGAATCTGCGCCATTACGCGCATTTCACCTCGCCGATCCGCCGTTATGCAGACCTGATCGTCCATCGTGCGCTGATCCGCGCGCTCAATCTGGGGCCCGATGGTCTGAGCAATGACGAGATTGGCGAATTGCCAGCCATTGCGCTCAGCATTTCCCAGACAGAGCGCCGCGCTATGCTGGCCGAGCGTGAAACGACAGACCGTCTGATCGCCCATCATCTGGCAGAACAGGTTGGCAATGAGTTTCAGGCACGTGTGCAGGGTGTGACCAAAGCCGGTCTGTTTGTGACCCTTGCGACATATGGCGCCGACGGCTTTATTCCCATTTCCACTTTGGGCCGGGAATATTATCACTATGATGAAGCCGGTCATTCTGTCGCCGGTGAAAGGTCTGGCAAAGGCTATCGTCTTGGCGACAGTGTGGAAGTACGGCTGGTTGAAGCGCAGCCGGTTGCCGGAGCACTGCGTTTTGAAATGCTGACAGAACCGCGTTTGCTGCCTGCATCCTTGCAATCGCACCACAAAGCTACCAAATTCAGCCGCAAAGCGGGGAAATCCCGCACCGGCGGTCCGGCCAGAGGCAAACCAGCCCATATTTCGCGTAAGAGCAAAAGATAACCCCGACACAGGTATTGGGAGACGATGATGAGCAGCGATCAGACCCTGACACAGACGGAAACACAGGTTTTCGGCGGCGAGAAGACAAAGCCCGCCCGCACCCCGCGCCCGTTGGGACAAGCCATGCAGCGCGGTTTTCTCTCCCGCTGCCCGCATTGCGGTGACGGCAAATTGTTCCGCTCCTTCCTGCGTCCGGTCGCTAATTGCTCTGTCTGTAATGAAGATTACACGCCGCAGCGCGCCGATGATCTGCCTGCCTATCTGACCGTGCTGATTGTCGGCCACGTCGTAGTCGCACTGTTCATGATGGTGGAAAATATGGGCGGCCTGTCACTCTGGGGGCATCTGGCTATCTGGGGGCCGGTGACCATTCTGATGTCACTGGTGCTGCTGCAACCGATTAAAGGTGCCACCATCGGCCTGCAATGGGCGCTCTATATGCATGGCTTTGATAAAGAAAGTCAGCAGGAATATATCTGACGCAAATGTCAGGACACAAAACAGACCACGCTTTGCAGGATATGCACCGGTCGGATGATGCGACAGCCCTGAACAATCAGGACACCGCAGCATCCCGCATTATACGGCCGCGTGATGCTGCCTCACTCATCCTCATCGACCGCAACGGCAATGAGCCGCGTATTCTCATGGGGCGCCGCGCACGTGCGATGCATTTCATGCCGGATATGTTTGTCTTCCCCGGCGGCGGTACAGAAGCGCAGGATGGCAGAATTAATGCTGCCAACAGCCTCAGGCCGCAGGATGAAGCCAAATTGCTGGCAGGGCTTGGCAAACGTGCCAGCACACAACGCGCGCGTGCGCTTGCCATGACTGCGATACGCGAAACCTATGAGGAAACCGGTCTACTGCTCGGTACGCCGCATGATGATGCGCAAACGCATCCGTGGACAGGTTTTGCCCGCTGTAATCACCTGCCCGATTTATCGCAGCTGCGCTATGTGGCGCGAGCGATCACGCCGCCCGGTCATGTACGCCGCTATGATGCGCGTTTCTTTGCCAGTTTTCTGGATGAAATCAGCACAGAACTCCCTACCCGAAACAGCAATCCGGCTGACATAAGTGCTATAGAATCATCTGCTTATAATGAGCCGGAATTGTCTGATTTGAAATTTGTAAGCTTTTCCGAGGCCTTTAATCTCAATATTGCAGCGATTACGCGCATTATTTTGCGGGATATCGAAAAACTCCTGCTCGAAGACAGGGATTTGTCCTCTATATATCCGGTTCCGTTCTATCGTAAACGGCATGGCCGTCATGTCCGTGAGGTGATTTAAGTTTCATGCAGCAAGACCATCTTTCAACTGAACCCGCATCAGAGGTACTTCAACCAACGCAATGGCGCTCTCTTGGCGCAGCCATTGCCACGATCAGTGCCGTTGGTGCAGCGATCGGCCTTGGTATTCCGCTGCTGAGTGTGCTTCTGGAAAGCCGTGGCTATTCAGCCAGCACCATCGGTGCCAATACGGCTGTTGCCGGTCTTGCATCGCTGTTTGGTGCAGCGCTATCCGCGCGTATCGGCTCCTATCTGGGCGTTGCCCGTTCGATGATGCTGATGCTGTTCATCAGCGGTCTGTCCTTCCTCGGTTTCTATCTGTTTCCGAATATTATTGCATGGTTTGCACTGCGCGTTTCCTTGCATTTTGCGCTCACCGTATTGTTTGTGCTGTCTGAATATTGGGTCAACACCTCTGCCCCGCCGGCCAAACGCGGGCTGGTGCTTGGTATATACGCGACCTGTCTTTCGCTCGGCTTCGCAGTCGGCCCGTGGCTGTTCTCAATCATCGGCAGCGGTGGTTTCATGCCGTTTGGTATCGGCATCGTCATCATTGCGCTGGCAGCCTTCCCTGTGATGATTGCCAGTAAAGACAGCCCTGAATTTGAAGAAGGGGAACACGTTCCCTTCATGCCGTATATTTTCGCCGTTCCGGCAGCGACAATGGCCGTTTTCGTCTATGGTGCAGTGGAAACCGGCGGCTTTGCCCTATTTCCGGTCTTCGGCACGCGTGTCGGTCTCAATGAAGGTGATGCCGCGCTGCTGCTGACCATGGTCGGTCTCGGCAATGTGCTGATGCAGATTCCGCTCGGCCTCGTCTCCGACCGCATCGGCGACCGCCGTATTCTGCTGCTGATTTGTGCTATTATCGGTTTCGCAGGTATGGTGCTGCTGCCTTATGTTGTCACCAACTGGTATCTGATGGCAGTTCTGCTGCTGATCTGGGGCGGTGTGGTTGCCGGTCTTTACACTGTCGGCCTCGCCCATCTTGGTTCGCAATTGCAGGGACGTGAGCTTGCTTCGGCCAATGCCGCGTTCATTTTCTGCTATGGCATCGGTATGCTGGCAGGCCCTCAGGCAGCCGGTGTCGGTATGGATTTGCTGGGAGCAACAGGTTTCCCGGTCACTTTATCACTCTTTTTTGCAGCATTTATCATAATTCTGCTTATCAGACTGGTAGTTCGTAAACAGCGGGCTTGACTTTTCGGCGTGTATCCGTAGTGTCGCGCCAAATTCCCGCACCCGGATGAAATCGCCGGACAAGCAGGCGGTTTTATTATTTAAAAGAGCAGGATATCGTTATGGCTAAGGCTACAACAATTAAAATCAAGCTGTTGTCGACCGCAGACACAGGCTTCTTCTACGTAACCAAGAAGAACAGCCGTACAATGACTGAAAAAATGACAAAGCGTAAATACGACCCAGTTGCTAAGGCACACGTCGAATTCAAAGAAACCAAAATCAAATAATTCTGGTTTCGGTTATTAAAAAACCCGGACTGTTATCAGCCCGGGTTTTTTGTTGTCTGAATACAGAGCATTTCTGATTGGTAATTTGTGTCGGAACCGTAATTAAGGCGCCCAATCTGCCTGCTGCAAAACAATACGGTAACCGTCAGGATCTTCGAAAGTTACCCCTTTCTTGTCCCAATAGGGATTGAAGGCGATCACAGGTACAAAGCCGGTCGCTTTCATACGCTCAACAGCATTTTCCCACTCGGCATGATCCGGCAAATAAAAAACCAGCAGATTCTCTTTGGTTGGTGCTTTACCGGCCTGATGCTTATCGGTGCGTGTAAATGCAAAATGATAGGGCACATTTTCACGCCCCATAATGATTGCGTCAAAACCGTCATGATCCTGAAAACTATCAAGAACTGTCAGTCCTAAACCATCCCGATAAAAGGGAAGCAATGCATACGGATTATCTGTCGGCCTTACAATGCGGAACGTAGGAATTTTCATCATTCACCTCAATAAGGCGAAATCCTGTAACTACAGGTCGCCGAGATAGGACTTGATCGTCTCAATAAAGCGCGGCACGGAGATCGGCTTGGAAATATAGGCCTCGCAACCGCCCTGACGAATACGCTCTTCATCGCCCTTCATAGCAAAGGCTGTGACGGCAATTACCGGAATGGCTTTCAGGTCGTCATCTTCTTTCAGCCATTTTGTGACTTCAAGGCCGGAGACTTCCGGCAGCTGAATATCCATCAAAATCAGGTCGGGATGGTGGATTCGCGCCAGATCCATAGCTTCAAGACCATTACGCGTACGGATGGTTTCATAACCGCTGGCTTCAATCAGATCGCGGAAAAGCTTCATATTCAGCTCATTGTCTTCGACGATCATTACTTTTTTGGTCATGAATAAATACCTTATTACTCAGAACATTGTCTGAATATATCCGCGTGCTGGCCGCAGCATTTCGTAGTTTTCGGCTCACGTCAATTACCACGCACGGGTACAGCACACAGAGACCATGATTATTCCAACCCCATAAGCATAGCATTGAACAATGACCAAAATGCTCCTAAACAGCTTTCATACAGCTAAAGATACAATTACAGTTGCCAAAACGTAAAAGCCAGCCGGATAAAAAATGTCAAAAACCATCTTGAATCAAAGCGATGCTGAAAATCTGGCCATTGAAGCTCTGGTCTTTCTGGCGCAGCAGCCGGATCTGATGAATCGCTTTCTGTCGCTCACCGGTATTGAGGTCTCATCTATCCGCGAAGCCGCAGGTGAACCGGCTTTTCTGACCGGTGTATTACAATTCTATCTGGCGCATGAGCCAACGCTCATGCAGTTTTGTGAAGCCACCGGCCATAAGCCGGAGAGCATGAATCAGGCGCTGCGCTTTCTGCCGAACGGCGACAGTGCTTACGACCAATCCATGTAAGTGCGTTCTCCTGCATCGCTGCAGATTGTGTATAAAATTCGCTGGCGCTTGAAATCATCTGCCTTTATTGTGCAAATGTTCCGCTTATGTTCGGATCATGCTACAGGTTTTTACAATGATCAACGGTGTTTCCGGTTATTTTGCTGAGGCCGATCCGCAGGCAGGTTTCTGCCGCGATTGCCTGACTGTGCAGAAAAAACGCCGTAGTGAACCGAGACCACGCTGCAGCGCTTGCGGCAGCCCGCGTCTGGTACGTCATGAAGAGCTATATAATTTAAGCTTTGCACATATTGATTGCGATGCTTTTTACGCCTCCATTGAAAAACGCGACAATCCTGAACTGCGTGACAAGCCGGTGATTGTCGGCGGCGGCAAGCGTGGTGTGGTTTCCACCTGCTGCTATATTGCGCGTATTCACGGCGTGCGTTCGGCCATGCCAACCTTCAAAGCCATTGAGCTCTGCCCGCAGGCCATATTCGTTAAGCCGAATATGGAGAAATACCGCAAGGTCGGGCATCAGATTCGCCAGATGATGTTTGATCTCACGCCATTGGTCGAACCGCTTTCGATTGATGAGGCGTTTCTGGATTTGCGCGGTACGGCCAAACTGCACCGTGCGCCGCCTGCTCTTGTGCTGGCAGAATTCGCCCGCCGGATTGAACAGGAAATCGGCATCACGGTTTCTGTTGGCCTGTCCTATTGCAAATTTCTAACAAAACTTGCCTCGGACATGGAGAAGCCACGTGGTTTCTCGGTGATCGGAGAAAAGGAAACGCTGGAATTTCTGAAGCCTAAGCCGGTCGGTATGATCTGGGGTGTTGGTAAAGCACTTAATGCCAAGCTCAATGCTGACGGTATTCAGACCATAGGACAGCTCCAGCAAATGGAAGAATCTGCGCTGATGAAGTCCTATGGCGTGATGGGGCAGCGTCTCTACCGCCTCTCCCGCGGCATGGACACGCGCACAGTCCAGCCTGAAAGTGAAATGAAGAGCATCTCCAATGAAACCACTTTTGATATAGATATCGCCAAGGCTGAGGAATTGGTGCCGGTTCTGCGTGCGTTATCGGAAAAAGTTGCCGGACGGCTGAAACATGGCGAAATTGCCGGTCATACAGTGGTGCTGAAGCTCAAGACCAAGGATTTTCAGAGCCGTACTCGCAATCATCGTCTGAGCGATCCTACGCAGCTTGCAGACAGGATTTTCCGCACCGGCCTTTATATGCTGCAAAAGGAAATTGACGGCACAAAATATCGCCTGCTCGGTATCGGTGTTACCGACCTCACCGATCCGGTAAAGGCTGATCCGCCGGATCTCGTGGATATCAAGGCAGGCAAGCGTGCGGCGGCTGAAACAGCCATTGATAAGCTGCGCTCAAAATTCGGATCGAAGACAGTGGAGACCGGTTACACATTCGGCAAAGGCAACCTCGCCCGCCCGCAGACACCGTCAGATAAATAGGTTTGGCCTGACTTCGGTTTTCCCGCGAATAAATTGCTAATAAAAGCCATGTCATCATTTCTTCATGGAAGTGACATTTGTCTGAAACAGAGAACGGCGAAACCTCCCCTCAATGTCTGAATCAAAAAGTGGCAGGCCATAGCGAAAATGGTGATTTCGAGCACCGGAACGCAGCGTACATATAAGTACGTGAGTACCGGAAGTATAGAAATTGCCATTTGCAGCAAGGCATGGCTGCTTTTGGATCAGAGATCCAGAATTTATGCAACATTCGGGGATAATCATGTCGCGCCGTTCTATGAGACTTTCTCTCATCACCGCTCTTACTGCCACTCTGGCAAGTTCCGTTGCTTTTTCCGCTTCGGCTGAGCCGGTTTTCAACCGCATCGCCAGCTTTGCAGTCGCCGATAACCTGCCGAAAGATGCGGATGCAAAAGCGGCAACCTCCTCCGAAATCATCACGGTTTCCGAAGACGGCAATATGCTGATCTATTCCGACAGCCCGTACGGTGGCATCGGTTTTGTTGATATTACAGACCCTAAAAACCCTAAAGCCGGTGGCGTCCTGAAAGTTGAAGGCGAGCCGACATCAGTTACTGTAGCAGGCAAGCGCGTTTTCGCCGGTGTCAACACATCTGAAAGCTATGTGAAGCCATCAGGCCGTCTGGATGTCATTGATATTGCATCGCGCAAGGTTGAAATGAGCTGCGATCTCGGCGGCCAACCGGATTCCGTTGCGGTTTCACCGGACAAGACATTCCTCGCCGTTGCTATTGAAAATGAGCGTGATGAAGAGCTGAACGATGGTGAGCTGCCGCAGCTGCCAGCCGGTAATCTGGTTATTCTCAATCTCAAAGACGGCACACCGGATTGCAAAACCATGAAAGTGGTTGATCTGACCGGTATTGCAGAAGTTGCACCGGAAGATCCGGAGCCGGAATTTGTTTCCATCAACAGCAAGAATGAAATCGCTGTTACCCTTCAGGAAAACAACCATATTGCGATCGTCGATGCTGCTTCCGGCAAGATCACTGCGCATTTCTCTGCCGGTTCTGTTGACCTCGACAAGATCGATACCAAGAAAGACGGCCAGATCAAATTTAACGGCGAGATGAAAAATGTCGCCCGCGAGCCGGACACGATCAAATGGGTTGGCGATGACCGTCTGCTGACCGCCAATGAAGGCGACTATAAAGGCGGTTCCCGCGGCTTCACGATCTTCGACAAGACCGGCAAGGTGACTTACGAATCCGGCAATACGCTGGAGCACAAGATTGCTGCTCACGGCCATTACCCTGAAAAACGCAACAAGAAAGGCGTTGAGCTGGAAGGTGCCGAGGTCGGCCGTTTTGGTGAGACCAACTATCTCTTCGTTGCCAGCGAGCGCGGCTCGATGGTCGGTGTTTATAAAGATACCGGTAAAGATCCTGAATTCGTTCAGCTGCTACCGTCGGGCATCGGCCCTGAAGGTGTGCTGGCGATCCCGTCACGTAATCTGCTGGTAACCGCTAATGAAACTGATCTGGGTGAAGACGGCGCCGCCCGCTCCCATGTGATGATTTATGAATTGCAGGACAAAGCTGCAGATTATCCGCAACTGGTTTCGGAACTGACGGAAGAAGGCACACCGATCGCCTGGGGCGCGCTCTCCGGTCTGGTTGCTGATGAAAGCAAAGACGGCATTCTCTATGCAGTCTCTGACTCTGCTTATTTTGCCGCCCCGACAATCTACACGATTGACGCCAATCAGAAGCCTGCGAAAATCACCTCTGCGCTACTCGTCAAACGCGGTAAAGATGCGGCGCAAAAGATTGATCTTGAAGGCATTACGACCGATGGAAAAGGCGGCTTCTGGCTGGCCAATGAAGGCGACCAGAAGAAACTGGTGCCGCATGCCATTCTCAATGTGAACGACAAAGGCGAAATCAAAAAAGAAATCGCTTTGCCTGAAGACCTGCTCAAGCACCAGACCCGTTTCGGTCTTGAAGGCATCACCCGCACGGGTGAAGGCGACAATGAAACGCTCTGGATGGTTGTACAGCGCGAATGGGCTGATGATGACAAAGGCACTGTCAAAATCCTCAGCTACAATCTGAAGAGCGAAGAATGGGCTGCCGTTTCCTATCCGCTGGATAAGAAAGAAAAGGGTTGGGTCGGCCTGTCAGAAATCACTGCCCATGACGGTCAGCTCTATATCGTTGAGCGTGATAACCTGATCGGCAATGAAGCTGTCAATAAGCGCCTCTACAAAGTGGCAATGGCTGATCTGAAACCAGCGAAGATCGGTGAGAAACTGCCGCTTGTCAGCAAAACACTGGTCTATGATTTCATTCCTGACCTCAAGAAGCTCAACGGTTTTGTTCCGGATAAACTTGAAGGCTTCGCCATCGACAAAAACGGCATCGGCTATGTTGTGACTGATAATGACGGTGTGGATGACTCCAATGGTGAAACCCAGTTCTTCACCGTCGGTAAAGTCAGTGAGTTGAAAGTTAAATAAGCCTCCCAAGGCCATCAAAAGAAAGGCCGCGCTGCATAACAGCGCGGCCTTTTTCTTATTATTTTGCCGGAAGAGATTTCGCCAGAAATGCAATAATCATATCAGCGACTTCACGATGGATCGCCTCGCGGCCGCGCTCTCCGCCGTCTTTACAGACAATACCGTCTCCCGGTGTCTCTGCCTCAATAAGCTCTGCCGCACCGGCCTTGCATATCTGCATGAAGCTGAAATGCATGGCATCCGCAATCTCAATATATTGCGCGGTTTTTTCTGGCATATTGGTAGCGACATAGCCGGATTCTAGTTTTGCAGGCAGATCACCAATATCAACGCCTGCCCCAAAAATCAGCGCCGGTATAGTAATGCTGTTCAGACTCTCCGGTGTAAAACCACGCGCCAAGCCCAGATCAAGCGAGACAATCGCACCAACACGCGGGTCGGCCTTCATTGTTTTCAGTTTTTCAGCTGCCACTTCGCCTCGCGGGGTAATCAGCTCACTCGCCAGACCACAAGTGCGCGGATTAGGTTGCTCTGTGCAATCCCTGTCAAAGCGCGCAGGGTCAAATTGTGCGCCAGCCAGCGCCACCACAGACCAGCCTCCGAGTGAATGACCAATCGCGGCAATGCGGCTTGGCTCAACCTTGCCCGCTAAGGCGCTGTCAGTGGTCACAGCATCAATCACACGACTGAGATCATGCCCCCGCTCCCAGAGCTGCGCAGCCTGCTCTTTGTCACGATTAAATGTCGTTGTGCCCGGATGATCCGGCGCGGCAACGATATAGCCCTGCCCGACCAGCTCACCTGCCAGCCAGTTCAGATTACGCCAGCTACCGCCATAGCCATGCGACAAGACTACAAGCGGATGCGTTTTGCCGTCCGGTGCTGCGCCCTTAACGGCCTGAATGCCAATAAATGCTGGGTTTTCACCAATCATCTCGGCTGCTTTTGTGTCGGATGCCGGATACCAAAGCGCGACTTTCAAATCACGCTTGCCGCTCTTATCTGCCAGTTCGGTTTGCCGGAAACCCACCTGCTCACTTGCAAAGGCCAAACTGCCGGTCAGCGTCAAAATACCAATCCCTGCCGCCAATACAGCAACTGTCTGTTTCATCATTACAATCTCCGCTGATATTCTTTTTCATTACCGGCAGTACAACCCAATCATAAAAAGAGCGACCTGAATCATGATCAAGGTCGCTCATTTATCAGTTCATTTTTGAATGCTGATTATTTCAGCGGAATATAGATCTCAGTCACGCTTTCAGGATTCATCGGCCCGAGAAAACGCGCACCGCTATATTCAAATTCCGGCCCTTCATCAGGCTGCATGCCTGCACTCGGCAGCCATTCCGAATAGGCCGCGCGGAATGTTTCCGGCAAAGTCGTCACTTCACCCTGATGCTCAACTTTCGCGTAATAGCGCCCCGGAATTTCCATGGCGACCAGTCCTTCAGGAATGGTTGCATCTGCGCCAACCGGAAGACCCGCAATATAACGCCACTGCCCGTCTTCCAGCGGCTGGCAAATGCCGAAAGTACCGACAGGCTCATTCAGGCGTTCAATCTCATGCTCACGCGCTTCAAAACGATCCCACATTTGCGCGATACTACCCTCATCCTCAGGATACCAGCACATGCCGATAATCCGTTGAGCAGCGAAGAAAACACGTTCAGGCTTTTGTAATTCAGGCATTTTACGCTCCGGTTGTGCGAGATAGCGATAAAGATGATCGAGGGTTTTCTGACGGCGGTTGATGTCAGCCTCAAGTTGCGCTGCGTGATTTTGCAGGCTTGCATGCATCTTCTCCACACTGTCCAGACCGCCGCTGGCAGCCAGTGTTTTGATCTCATCCAGCGCCATACCAAGCTGTCTCAGCCAGACAATGCGCCCCAGTGTTACGATCTGTTCCGGCCGGTAATAGCGGTAGCCATTATCCTGCCCGCTCAGGCAGGGGCTGAACAGACCGATACTGTCATAATGGCGCAGTGTTTTTGTCGTTACCCCTTGGGAGCGCGCCATTTGTCCTATTGTGAGCATGCTTTCTCCTTGTGACTATCATCGCACAAGTTATGCAGGCTTGCCCTTAGGTTAAGGTCAAGTGCTTTCTTTTAAAAAAGATTTTATCCGCAGGAATAGTGAAGATTGTTCCCCGGAAGCGGGAATAGCAATTTGCGGCTTTGCTCTAGTTCCGCAGGCCAAAGCCCTGCAGAAGCCGACGGATCGCATAATCAGGTTTTCCGGATGTAAACACAGCCAGATCATCATGATGATGGAGAATCTTGTCTTTATTCTCAGGCAGCAGCGACAACATGCGCCGGGCGATTGCTTCAGCCGGATCAAGCCAGTCAACCGGCCACGGCGCTAAACGGCGGAATACATTGGCCAGAAACGGATAATGCGTGCAAGCAAGCACAACAATATCTGTACGCTTACCGTCTTTCTCAATGAAGCATGGCGTGATTTGCTCAAGCACCAGCTCATCATCAATCTTCTCACCGCGAATATGCGCTTCGGCCAATGTGGCAAGCCGGTCAGCGCCGACAAGACGCACATGGCACTGTGTGGCGAAAGACTGGATCAGATCACGTGTATAGGCACGTTTAACCGTGCCCGGCGTTGCCAGAACAGAAACAAGACCGGAATTGGTACGCTCAGCGGCCGGTTTAATCGCCGGAACCGTGCCGACAAAAGGCGTATCGGGAAAAGCCTGCCGCAGATCATCCAGCACCAATGTGGACGCCGTATTACAGGCAATCACGCAAAGCTGAGGATGAAACCGGCGGATCAGATCAGCGAACAGGCTGACAATGCGCTCGCGCAAGGCCGGTTCTTCCCATGAACCATAAGGAAAACCTGCATCATCAGCCACATAGATAAAATGGCGGTCGGGCATCAGCACCCGCGCCTCGCGCAACACGGTCAGACCGCCGATACCGCTATCAAAAACGATAACCGGCGCATCCTGCCTGCTGGAAATATTGGTTGCTGTATATTGCGCGAGATGGTGCATCGCAAACCTGCCTCAGGACTTCTCGTCCGGTTTATCCTGCTCGGTATTCTGTGTCTCGTCTTTATGCACTCTGGCTCGGCCTTCAGGCGCGGCATCATTGGGTATTCTGGCGCGGCCTTCGGGAGCGCCGGAACCACGCGGGCTCTTCGGTGAGAAATAATCCAGCGAGGTCAGCACGCCGCGCAGCAAGCGGATTTCAGCTTCCGCAAATGCCGGACGGGTCAGCACTGCCCGCAGATTATTCACCATAATTTCCTTGCGCGCTTCAGGGCGGAAATAACCGCGCGTATCCAGAGCTTCCTCCAAATGATTAAAGAAACCGTGTAGATATTCTTTATTGGCCGGTTGCAATTCAGGCCCGCGGAAAACCGTGTCTGTTTCATTTTCCAGACCGGACTTCATCCATTCATAGGACATCAGCAGCACAGCCTGCGCAATATTAAGCGAGGCAAAGGCCGGATTGACCGGAAATGTCACCAGTTCATCGGCCAGACCGACTTCATCATTTTTCAGGCCGACGCGTTCACGGCCGAACATGATGCCGGTTTTCTCACCGGTACGGAATTTCTGGCGCAGGATTTTGCCTGCTTCCACGGGACCGCGCACCTGTTTGAAACCGTCACGCTCGCGTGCGGTTGTGGCATAGACAAAATTCAGATCAGCCAGCGCTGACGGCAGATCATCATAGAGAACCGCGCTGTCAATAATATGATCGGCCTTGCTGGCGGCAGAGCGGGCTTTATCATTCGGAAAGGCTTCACGCGGATTGACCAGACGCAATTCGCCGAGGCCGAAATTCGCCATAGCGCGTGCCACCATGCCGATATTTTCCGGCAATTGCGGCTCCACAAGAATGATTGCTGGGCCTTCTGAAATCATCGGGCGCTGTTTGTCTGTACCGGCCATTATCTTCTCAAAACTCAAATTTCGCGCGCAAAACGAGACATTCCGCATGCGCTTTTCGCGCTTTTCTTAAACGGAAGAGTGGTGAAATTCAAATCATGCATGATAATTAAACAGGTATCAGCTTAAAAAACTGAATCGCCAGCAACCTGTACCGGCTCTCTCATGCAGCGAAGCGAAGCAAATCTCACACCATCGTGAACAAATAAATTGCCCTCTGACAGTATAAAAACCCGTTATCTCCGGCGTTTTTTATTATTCCTGTTCTCAAGGCGTCGTTAGCACTTTGCCTCTCGCCTAAGCAGTGCTATGAGAGGCGCAACTTCATGAAGGAGAGGTTTTAATGGCAAAGATCAAAGTTGCAAATCCCGTTGTTGAGCTTGACGGCGATGAGATGACCCGCATCATCTGGCAGTTTATCAAAGACAAACTCATCCATCCATATCTCGACATCGATCTGAAATATTATGATCTGTCGGTAGAACACCGCGATGCAACCAATGATCAGGTTACCATCGACGCAGCGAATGCTATCAAAGAGCACGGCGTTGGTGTGAAATGCGCCACCATCACCCCAGATGAAGCCCGCGTTGAAGAATTCAAACTCAAGAAAATGTGGAAGTCGCCAAACGGCACCATCCGCAACATTCTCGGCGGCGTAATTTTCCGCGAACCAATCATCTGCAAAAACGTACCGCGTCTGGTGCCGGGCTGGACTCAGCCAATCATCGTTGGCCGTCATGCTTTCGGTGACCAGTACCGCGCGACTGATTTCAAATTCCCGGGCAAAGGCAAGCTGTCGATCAAATTCGTTGGTGAAGACGGCGAAACCATTGAACACGAAGTCTATGATGCACCATCCTCCGGTGTAGCTATGGCTATGTACAATATCGACGAATCCATCCGTGAATTCGCACGCGCATCGCTGAACTACGGCCTGCAGCGCGGCTATCCGGTTTATCTGTCGACCAAGAACACCATTCTCAAAGCCTATGACGGCCGTTTCAAAGATATCTTTGAAGAAGTGTATCAGGCTGAATTTGCTGAGAAGTTCAAAGAAGCCAAGATCTGGTACGAACACCGCCTGATCGACGACATGGTTGCTTCCGCTCTGAAATGGTCCGGCGGTTATGTCTGGGCTTGTAAGAACTATGACGGCGACGTGCAGTCCGACATCGTAGCACAGGGCTTCGGCTCGCTCGGCCTGATGACCTCGGTTCTGATGACACCGGATGGCAAGACTGTTGAAGCAGAAGCTGCTCACGGTACTGTAACCCGTCACTATCGCCAGCATCAGAAGGGTGAGGAAACCTCAACCAACTCGATCGCTTCGATCTTCGCATGGACCCGTGGTCTCGCACACCGCGCCAAACTCGACGACAATGCCGAGCTGAAGCGCTTTGCCGATACACTGGAAAAAGTCTGCGTAGACACCGTTGAATCCGGCTATATGACCAAGGATCTGGCTCTGCTGATCGGTCCGGATCAGCCTTGGCTGTCGACAACAGGCTTCCTCGACAAGATCGACGAAAACCTGCAGAAAGCAATGGCTGCTTAATCAGTCATGATTTGTAAAAAGCCCCGCCTGAATAATCAGGCGGGGCTTTTTCTATTTGAACACGCTTTCTCATGCGGATTAATCATCACCGCTAAGTTGTGAATCCGCTATAAGTTATACTGTAAAACAATACCGGAATGCCTGTAATGACCACCCAAGACCCGTTCGGAAAAAGTGAAAATGCCTTAGCCGTTGTGCTGGCCTTAGCAATGGTTCCGGCACTGGGATTGGGCTTTGCGCGTTTTGCCTATGCGCTTGTGCTGCCGGATATGCGTGCTGATCTGCACTGGTCCTATGCCGATGCAGGCTGGATGAATACCAGCAACGGGATCGGCTATCTGTTCGGCGCTTTGCTCGCATCGCGCCTGCTGCGCTATATCAGTGCCTATAAAATGATGATCATCAATATCTGGCTGGTTGTCGCTTCACTGGCACTCTGCGCGGTCTTCCGCGATGTGCTTATTCTCAACCTGCTGCGATTTATTGCCGGTCTCAGTGCAGGTCTGGCTTTTGTGGCCGGTGGCCTGCTGACAACCGGTCTTGCTCAACGCCATCCTGAACGCAGTTCGGTTATTCTCGGTATTTTCTATGCAGGGCCGGGCATTGGTATTTTCCTGTCCGGTCTCGTCATTCCTTATCTGATTACTTATTTGGGTGCAGGCTCATGGCCTTATGCATGGGCCTTGCTGGCGCTGATCGCCGCCCCTTTGGCTCTGTTGCTGATCGGCGCGCGCGGACAAAATGTAACGCTCTACAAGCCGGATCAGAAAAGCAAACCTTACCGCGTTGATTACAAAGCCATGAGCGGCATTCTAGCGGGATATCTCTTTGTCGGTGCCGGTTATATTGCCTATATGACCTTCATGATCGCATGGGTGCAGAATTCCGGCGGCGGTGCCATGTTGCAATCGGCTTTCTGGTTTGTGATCGGGCTTGGCGCAATTTCCTCACCATGGGTTTGCGCAGGTATTCAGAAAAAAGTACTGCATGGCTATGGTTTCGCTCTGCTCTCACTCGTCACACTGATTGCATCACTGCTGCCGATTTTCTCATCCTGCACACCTCTGCTGATGGTTTCTGCTGCCGGTTTCGGTTGTGCCTTTTTCGCGGTCGTTGCCTCAACCACAGTCTATGTGCGCCGCAATCTGCCGCCTGAAGGATGGGCAGCAGCAATCGGCATGATGACTGTTATGTTCTCAATCGGGCAAATTGTCGGCCCTGTGCTGATCGGCTTTATCAATGACCTGACGCACAATCTCTCAAGTGGTCTGTGGGCTTCAGCCGGATTGTTATTGCTGGCAGTGATTTGCAGTCTTGTGCAACGTGATCTTACACCTGTCCGGTAATCCGGCGATAATGGCTCGGCGGCACCGCATTATATTTCGACCAGACACGGCGCAAATGGCGGGCTGAGGTAAAGCCGGTTTTCTCGGCGATATTCTCCATATCCAGCGGCGAATTGGTCAGAATATCCTTGGCCAGCGTCACACGGATCAGATTGACATATTCCGTCACCGTCAGTCCCGTATGCTCCTGAAACAGACGCGACAGATTGCGAACACTCATAAAACCGGTATCGGCCAGTTCTGCCAGAGACCAGCACCGCGCCGGATCAGCAATAATCGCATCCTGAATACGATGAATTGCCGGATGAATATGATTACGCCCGCTCAGCCACGGCGAAAATTGCGGCTCACCGCCGGTACGCCGGATATAGACAACCATATAGCGGGCAATGCTCAGCACCACGACCGGTGATGTCAGCTTTGCCACCAGATGCAGCATAAGATCGGTTCCGGTGGAAATACCTGCGCTCGAATAACGTGAACCATCTTCCACATAGAGCCGGTTATCCAGCACACGCGCCGCCGGAGCAATTTCACGCAACTCATCAACAGACAGCGCATGAGTAGTGCAGGCATAACCATCGAACAAACCGGCACGTGCAGCAATCAAGGCACCGGAGCAGATCGTTACGAGATGCATTGATGGCCGGAAGACCGTTTTCAGCCATGTAGCCAATTGCCGGTATTCCGGCTCAGGATCAATTGCCTCTGCCGGTGCTGTTATGGTGCCGCAAACAAGAATATAGGCATCATCCGGCAGCTGTGCGGGCAACGACTCAAGCCCTGCAACAGCCAGCCCGATTGAACTCACCTGCTCCGCTTGCGTTGAGACAAAATGATAATCGAACAGAATGTCCTTCTGTTCCGCATTGGCACGGCGCAGCACTTCCACCGGCCCCGCCACATCCAGCAGCAGGATATGCGGCGGCACAACAACATAGACTGGTATAATCTTTGGGACCGTTGCACCGCTTGGCTTATTCACAATCAAATTTCCTTATACTGAGGCAGCCTGAAGTGCTTCTTCAACCGTAGCAATACGAGCAAAACGTCCTGCCAGAACCAGTTCCGTACGCATTTTGATATCCTCAACGGAGAAGACCTGTCCTGAAGGATGCTGCATCGGAAAAGTCAGAGTGGCTTCCGTTACATAATCAACCTGATAGCCCAGATCGGATGCATGACGCGTTGTCGTTTCACAGCACTGTTCGGTTCTGATGCCGCAGATAATCAGCTTGCGAATACCGCGCTCCGTCAGCCAGATATTCAGCCCGCTTTCCACCAGAGCAGAATGACGTTGCTTGTAAAACTGCACAGTTGGCTCGATCTCCACGCCTTCCAATGTGCGCACAAAACCGCTTTCCAGCTGAAACACATCATCATTATCCGTGTGCAAAATCTGCACGACCGGAATCTTGCGCTTTGTGGCACCATCAATCAGCGCCTGCACATTCCGGATAAAAGGACGGGCAATATCATCCTGCCATACAGGACACTGGCGAAAAGATTCCTGAACATCAATAACGATCAGAGCAGTATCATTGGCGGACATTTTAGGTAACTCCTGTGAAGTGATATAACAGAAATTACCGCTCTAAAATACAATAGAAAAGCCAGTATCAGGACAATGACCGGACATATCCGGCCATTACATGCAAAAACAGTTTAAGCCGGAATATGATAAATAATCAGCGTAAATTTAGGGTCTTGCTCGGTTGAGACAGGTTTACCACCAAGGCTTTCAACAAGTTTGCGGCTGGCTAAATTTTCCTCTGCCACAGGATAGATAAAATACTCCGGCGCATAATTTTGCCGCACCCAATTCATGACAGAAACTATGCCCTCAGGCCCGAACCCTTGCCTGTGCAGTTCCTCACGCACCCAAAGACCTAAACGTGGCGCTGGTGTTTTAAAACTATGCATACCGAATAGACCAATAAAAGAATGATCCACTTTTGTCCGCGCGATGAAAATGCAATTGCTTTCTTCAGCAAATTGCAGCGGCCATTTACGCCAGATTTTTTCAAAATCTTCAGCCCGCTCAGGCGGCTCCCAGCGCATATAACGTGCCAAATTCGCTGTCATACACGGCCAGATTTCATCCGCATCTTCTGCCCTGAACGGGCGCAGGATCATACGCGTTGTTTCAATTTCTGGTATCATCGAGTTTCCTTATAAAGAAAACCCGATGATATGACTTCAGCAATGCGCGGCAATTCCAAGAAATTACACGTTACCGCCTATACTCCGCGTATGTTTTAAGCCGGAATGTGATAAGTCACAGCCATATATTTCGGCTTCTGCTCCGAAGAAACAAGTTTGCCGCCCAGAGTTTCGGCAATCTTGCGACTTGCCTGATTTTCTTCGGCCACCGGATAGACGAAATAGTCTGCCTGTAACGCTTCCTTTGCCCAGTCGAACACAGCTGTGACCGCTTCTTTACCGAAGCCCTGCCCGTGTACGTCCTCACACATCCAAATGCCGAATTCCGGTGTAGTCGTTGTAGCCCGATGCACACCGACAATACCGATATAGCGACCGCTTCGGATATCTCTGGCAACGAAGTGGTAATCTGTCCCCTTCAGAAAACGTTCCTCCCACAGAGGTTTGTTCTCCAGAAACTCTTCATAGGATGCAGGCGGCTCCCACGCCATAAAACGGGTCAGCGTCGGTGTGATATGGCTGTACATTTCCGCAGCATCCTGCGGTGCATATATCCGCAGTTTCAGACGCTGCGTTGTCAGTTCAGGTCTTGTCATTTTCCCTCCAATAAAAAAGGGCGCCTGAGGCGCCCTTTAAAATCTGTTTCCGGATGTTCCAGATCAGTTACCGGCTTTCGCCTTTTCCTGTTCTGCTTTCATCTTGGCTTCAAATTCTTTCTGGCGCTTCTGAACTGCGTCCTGAAGTTCTTTCTGGCGCTGTTCAAGTTCGTTCTGCTGCAGACCCTTACCATTCAGAGCATCGGAGAAACCGGTGAGCTGAACAGTGATCGGATTTGGCTTATTCTGGAAGTTTACGGATGTAAGGGTCAGTTTGCCGCCTTTTTTCAGCGCATTGACCATTTCATCTGTCAGCGGAGCTTCTGCAATGCAGCGATCCGGGAAGCAGATACCGTATTCAACCTTGGTGGTTTTGTTCGCATCAATCTGCATGCCGATACCGGCAGGGATCAGACGACCGGTCGGAACGGAAACCTGAAAAATCTTACGATTAATCTTGCCTTTGATTTCGATCAGGTTGATCGCGGTCAGCAGCTGACCGGAATCTGCAGTCACGATATTCTGTGTATTGCAAATATCATTATCTTCCTGCTTCGAGCAGACCTTGAACCATCCCTGCGGCGGCAGCTGTTGAGCTGTGGCCGGAAGGGTCGCGGTTGCAAGCAGGGCAACGGCGCCGGCAATTGCGGATGCGGCAGCGAATGTCTTCGTGCTGGTCATGATCAACAGGTTCCTTTCAACACTCTGATCTGAATTCTGGCTATGCTGTTTCAGAGAAATAAACAGCCTGTATTTTTTACGGGAATTATCATCGAGACTGGCAAGACAACATTTTCCCCTTGCGGATCAGCAAGTGAACCGAATTTTCGCAACCATGACTGCGGATAAAATACGGCAACAGCGTGACCCTGCGTTATTTGCGGTGTTACACTGACTGTAACGCATTATCCAGTGCCGTTTTATTAACCATAGTTTTTTAACGTCGATTTGCGCTATAAAAACAACGCATTTCCCGCCTGACTTATCAGAAAACGAAAACCGGCCGGTCAATATTTCATATTATAATTCTGTGGCTTGCTGCATATTCCCGCTAAAAAAGCTGTTTATACAGTGCATCCGATACGAATCAAATATGGTACCGGAACGGTATAATCCTCAAACATTCTCAAAATTAATCAAAAACACGCAAAATTCTGACAAATCAGAGCATTCTTATAATTTTACCGGATAGTGATTGACCAATGACACAGCCGTTCCAGCCCTTCCCGCGCATCATCAACAGGCGTCATCTGCTTGCCATGCTGGGAACCTCCGTTCTGGCAACCGCATTTGGCACAACCGGCCTGCCCTTTACTCATGATACAGCACAGGCGCAAACTGTAGCTACCGCACAAGACAGCGTGCCATCCTACGCATTGTCCATGCATGGCGACATTGCGCTGCCAGCCGATTTCAAACATTTTCCTTATACCAATCCGGCAGCACCTAAAGGCGGCAATATCACCTATGGTGTGGTCGGTACCTTTGACAGCCTCAATCCGTTTGTTCTGCAAAGCATGCGCACCACAGCGCGCGGCATGTTCAATGATGCGGATTTCGGTAATCTGATGTTTGAAACGCTGATGCAGCGTTCAGCCAATGAACCTTTTACGCTTTACGGCCTGCTGGCAGAACGTGTTGAAACGGATGATGCGCGCAGTTTCATTGAATTCACACTGAACGAACAGGCAAAATGGTCGGACGGCAAGCCGGTAACACCGGAAGATGTGATATTCACCTATGAAATTCTGACGGAAAAAGGCCGCCCGCCCTATAATGCCCGTATGAACCGCATTGCCAAAATCGAGAAAACCGGTGAACGCGGCATCCGTTTTACCTTTAATGACAAAGCTGACAGGGAATTCCCGTTACTGCTGGCCAGCACTATGCCGGTGCTACCAAAACATGCGGTTGATCCGGAAACTTTCGGCAAAGCTTCACTGAAGCCACCGATCGCCAGCGGCCCTTATATTGTTAAGACTGTTAAACCTGGTGAGCGCATTACCTATCAGCGCAATCCTGATTACTGGGCAAAAGACCTGCCAAGCCGCAGCGGTTTCAGCAATTTCGACACCATCACCATCGAATATTTCCGCAATGAAACCTCCTATTTCGAGGCTTTCAAGAAGGGAATCGTTGATGTTTATGTTGACGGTTCACCTAATCACTGGAGCAAAGCCTATGATTTCCCTGCCGTAAAACAGGGAAAAGTCATTAAGGACACTTTTGTCAAAGGCACACCAGCCAATATGCTCGGCTTTGTCTTCAATACGCGACGCGAAAAATTTGCCGATGTTAAAGTGCGCCGCGCGCTCTCCGAACTCTTTGATTTTGAATGGGCAAACCGCTCACTGTTCTCCGGTCAATATGACCGTATGGCAAGTTTCTGGCAGGGCTCGGAATTGTCATCCGTCGGTCGTCCGGCGAGTGAAGGTGAAAAGCAGTTACTCGCGCCCTATCAGGATAAGATTCTGCCGGAAACAATGGACGGCACATGGCGCCCGACCACAACCAATGGCAGCGGTCATGACCGTGCGCCTGCCAAAAAAGCCTATGATCTTCTGGAACAGGCAGGCTTTACTTTTGAAAACGGCGTAGCGCACACACCGGAGGGCACGCGTCTGAGTTTCGAAATTATGACCCGCTCGGTCGATGAGGAAAAGCTGGCACTGGCTTATAAGCGCAATCTGGCACGGCTTGGTATTGTGGCGGAAATCCGTAGTGCTGATGATGCACAATATCAGCAGCGCTTGCAGAATTTCGATTATGATATGATTATCGGTGCGCTGACAGCCTCGCTCTCACCCGGCAATGAACAATGGATGCGCTGGGGTTCCGGCTCCCGTGATGCATCCGGCAGTTTCAACTATCCGGGTGCGCAGGATCCGGCTATTGATGCGATGATTGAAGCCATGCTTGCCGCAAAAGACCGCCCTGCTTTTACCGATGCAGTGCGCGCCTTTGACCGGTTACTGATTTCCGGCAGCTATTATCTGCCACTCTATTATTTGCCGAAACAGCAGGTTGCACGGTGGGAACGGATAAAAATTCCACAAAAAACCTCGCTTTACGGCTATCAATTCCCTACATGGTGGACTGAAACCACCTCTGTGAACTAATAATAACTGGCAAATGATGACAGGTAATTTCATGACTAATAAACAAATCACAATCGATGTTATTTCCGATGTCGTCTGCCCGTGGTGCTTTCTGGGCCGTCAGCGCCTGAAAGCCGCCCTTGAAATGTTGCCGGAACTGAATGTTGAAGTGCGCTGGCGTCCGTTTCAGCTCGACCCGACACTTCCGGCTGAAGGCAAAGAGCGCAAACGCTATCTGGTTGAAAAGCTCGGCTCCCAGAGCCGCGTGAACGAAGTGCATGACCAGCTGATCGCCATCGGCAAAGAAGAAGGCATTGAGTTCGACTTTGATGCGATTGAAGTGGCACCAAATACGCTGGATGCCCATCGCCTGATTCGCTGGGCGGGTGAAGTCAGCGCGGAAGTACAGGATCGCGTTGTCGGCGAATTGTTCTCGCTCTATTTTGAACAGGGTGAAAATATCGGCAGCCATGAAATCCTCATCGAAGCCGCAGAAGATGCCGGTATGGAATATACCATTATCGAAACCCTGCTCGAAGGTGACACGGACAGCGATAATGTTCGTGCGGAAATCGCCGTTGCCGGACAGATGGGCGTGACCGGTGTGCCATGCTTCATTCTCGATCAAAAATATGCGGTCATGGGTGCACAGAGCGCCGAAGCCATGGCTGATGCTATCCGTCAGATTGCGGAAGGTTATGAGCCGGGTCTGAGCGAAGATCGCTGATCTTTAAACCACTGCAACAATATTATTCTAAGGCTCTTTGGTGCTCACCAAGGAGCCTTTTTCGTCTTTCCTTCCATTATAAAGGTGCTCTATGGCAGATCAGCCCACAAATGATGCATTGAAACGCTCAGTATCAGAAAATTGGGAGGCCAATGCTGCGACATGGACGAAGCTTGTCCGCGCCGGTTATGATATTTACCGCGATGCGCTGCACACACCGGCTTTTCTGGAAATGCTGCCGGATATCAAAGGCTTGAACGGGTTAGATGTCGGCTGCGGTGAAGGTGCCAATACGCGCGCTCTGGCACGCGCCGGTGCGAAAATGACCGGCATTGATATTGCCCCGACCTTTGTGCACCATGCTTCCGAATATGAAGAAATCGAGCCGCTTGGTATCCGTTATCTGACGGCGGATGCCCTGCACCTGCCGTTCGATGATGCACAATTTGACTTCGCCAGCGCCTTCATGTCGATGATGGATATGCCGCAACAGGGCGATCTACTAAAAGAAATATTCCGCATTCTCAAACCGCAGGGTTTCTTCCAGTTCACCATTCTGCATCCGTGTTTTGTGCCGCCGTTTCGTAAGAATATTCGTGATGAGAATGGTAAAGTAACCGCGGTTTTGGTTGCCAATTATTTTGAGAATATTGACGGCAGTCTTGAGACATGGCTGTTCTCAAGTGTTCCGCAAGCTGAGCGCGAGCAGCATAAACCGTTCAATATTCCGCGCTTCCACCGCACTTTGAGCGAATGGATCGGCATGATTAACGCTGCAGGTTTCATTCTCGAGGCCAGTGTTGAACCAATGGCCTCGAAAGAACTGGCTGCACAAGAAGAAGTCGTTGCCGATACGCGCGTTACGCCGATTGCATGGATTGTGCGCCTGCGCAAACCCTAAAGTTAGCCGCGCAGGAAGCGTTCCAATATGCGGTTAAACAGCTGCGGCTTTTCCAGAAAAGCCGCATGGCCGACCTGTGGCAGCAGGAAGATCGTTTCTTCCCAGAGGTTCTTGTAGTTCAATGACGCGATATGCGCATTATTGATGAAATGATCCTCAGCACCATTGAGAATAGCCAGCGGCACGGGGCAATTTTCAGCCATATGCTGCTGGTCGGCGATATTATCAGCCAGAATATTCTCAAACATTGTCTGACGTGTCAGCCCGTCGGTTCTGCGCACGGCATCCACCACAAAATCCGGTGTCGGTTTATCCGGATGCACCACATGACGCGCATAGGATTGTGCCTGTTCATCGTCGAGATCACGCTGACCACCATATTTCAGCGCTTCACTTGGCACAAATGCCTGTCCTACGGCGTCCGGTTCTTTCGAGAAAGGCGGCGTTCCGGTGATCATTAAACGGCTGACCGGTGCCTGCTGTGCAATCATTTCCAGACCAATATGCCCGCCGAGCGACCAGCCAAACACAGCTGCAGATGATACATCCAGTACCTTCAGTACATCGGCTGCGGCCTGCGCATAGCCATGCAATGTATAGGACTTTTGCGGATCAGCGGCATCATTCGAAGCGCCATGCCCCGGCAAATCAAAAGCGATCAGCCGGAAATCATGTGCCAGAGAGGATTCAAACTGCTTGTGAAACACTTCCTTGCAGGCCGAATTGCCGTGAATAAACAAAACCGGTGCGCCCTTGCCTGCGCTTGTCATGACCTCAAGACGGCCATGTCTGGTTTCAACCAGCTGTTTTTGCATTCTATTCCCCCTGTTTTTGCTTATTCTCCGGCGATTTTTGCCAGTTGCGTCATGATTACGGCTGAACCGGTCAGGCGTTTTTCAGCGGTCGGATAATCGCGGATAAACACAATACTCTGATCCGGCCGGATCTTTGCCAGCGAACCCTGTGCTGCAATCATCTGCACCAGACCTGCCGGATTAGGGAAGGTCTTCTCACGGAACTGAATAACAATGCCCTTCGGCCCTGCATCCAATTTCTCGACATTGGCCTTGCGGCACAGCGCCTTGATAAACACGATCTTGAGCAGATGCTGCACTTCTTCCGGTAACGGACCAAAACGGTCGATCAGCTCGGCACCAAAACCGTCGATTTCCTGCGTTGTTTCCAGATCAGCCAGACGGCGATAAAGCCCCAGACGCAATTGCAAGTCAGGCACATAAGTTTCCGGTATCATCACCGCCGTGCCAACCGCAATTTGTGGCGACCAATGGCTATCCACCACAGGGCCTTCGGACTTCAGCTCGGCAACCGCCTCTTCCAGCATCTGCTGATAAAGCTCGAAACCGACTTCTTTAATATGACCGGACTGCTCATCACCCAGCAAGTTACCCGCACCGCGAATATCCATATCGTGGCTGGCAAGCTGGAAACCAGCGCCCAAAGTATCCAGCGATTGCAGCACTTTGAGACGGCGTTCGGCTGTCTGGGTCAGAGTTTTGCCTGCAGGCAATGTGAACAGCGCGAATGCACGCTGCTTGGAACGGCCAACGCGGCCACGCAACTGATAAAGCTGCGCAAGACCAAACATATCCGCACGATGCACGATCATTGTATTGGCAGTCGGAATATCCAGACCGGATTCCACAATGGTTGTGGAGAGCAGCACATCATACTGCCCGTCATAGAAGGCATTCATAATGTCTTCCAGCTCACCGGCAGCCATCTGGCCATAGGCGACAGCAACTTTCAGTTCCGGCACATGCTGGTCGAGGAATTCTTTGATCTCGGCAAGATCGGAAATACGCGGGCAGACATAAAAACTCTGACCACCGCGATAGCGCTCGCGCATCAGGGTTTCACGAATGACCAGCGCGTCAAAAGGCGAAATGAAGGTACGCACCGCCATACGGTCAACCGGCGGCGTGGTAATCAGCGACAATTCACGCACGCCTGTGAGCGCCAATTGCAAGGTGCGCGGGATCGGCGTTGCGGTGAGTGTCAGCACGTGAATATCGGATTTCAGGTCTTTGAGGCGCTCTTTATGCTTCACGCCGAAATGCTGTTCTTCATCGATAATCAGCAGACCGAGATTTTTGAACTTGATCGAATTGCCAAGCAGCGCATGGGTGCCGACAACGATATCCACGGTGCCCTCTTCAACGCCCTTCTTGGTCAGTGCCAGTTCTTTGGCTCCGACAAGACGCGAGGCATGGGCAACATTAATCGGCAACCCGTTAAAGCGCGTGGAGAAAGTTTTGAAGTGCTGGCGTGACAGCAGCGTGGTCGGCACAACAACAGCCACCTGATAGCCGTTAAGCGCAGCCACAAAAGCCGCACGCAGCGCAACTTCGGTTTTGCCAAAGCCTACATCACCGCAAACCAGACGATCCATCGGTTTGCCATCACCAAGATCATCAAAGATCGCATCAATAGCGCGCTGCTGGTCTTCTGTCTCATCATAAGGGAAGCGCGCAGCAAACTCACCATAGACACCCTCCGGCGGGGTCAGCACCGGTGCGCCACGCATTGCGCGTTCCGCAGCAATACGGATCAGTTGTCCGGCCATTTCCAGCAGCTGCTTCTTGAGCTTGGCTTTACGCGCCTGCCATGCCCCGCCGCCGAGCTTATCCAGAACGGCGGATGAGCCTTCCGAGCCATAGCGCGACAACAGTTCAATATTTTCAACCGGCAGGAACAGACGGTCGTCACCGGCATAATGCAGTTCAAGACAATCATGCGGCGCGCCGGCAGCGGTGATTGTGCGCAAGCCGACAAATTTGCCGATACCGTGATCGACATGCACAACGATATCGCCTGCGGTGAGGCTACCGGCCTCAGTGATGAAATCCGCATCGCGTTTACTTTTCTTGGTACGGCGGATCAGGCGGTCACCGAGAATATCCTGCTCGGCCACGACAACCAGATCACCGGCATCAAAGCCACTTTCCACGGCCAGCACAGTTGCGGTGATCTTATCGCGCGACAGGGCTTTAACAGTTCGCAGGTCTTTGACCGTCTCGATCTTTTCCAGACCATGTTCGTCCAGTACCTGTAGCAGACGGTCAAGCGAGCCTTCTGTCCATGCGGCGATCATGATCTTTTTGCCGCTGGCACGCAGCTCAGCGATATATTTGGTTACGGCCTCGAACAGATTAACGTCTTTAGCGGCGCGTTCCTCGGCAAAGCTGCGGCTTTTATGAGCATCCGCATGGATAATATGCCGTCCGCTGGCTTCAGGCGCTTCAAAAGGCGTGAGGTCATAGCGCTTGCCATTGGCCTCAGCCGCCTCTTCCACCTTGCGCAGCGACATATAGAGCTGGCTTGGCGCTACAGGCTTATAGGGAATAGCGTCTGCTGCTTCTTTGCCTTCTGCTTGCTTCTGGCGGGCATCATAATGGTCAAGCACCAGCTTGTGACGCTCGGCAATGGCTTCCGGTACCAGATGATCGAACACAACCGGCATTGCGCCGGTATGATCAAACAGCGTTTCCATCTCGTCATAGAACAATGGCAGCCAGTGCTCCATACCGGCGAAGCGACGACCTTCCGAGATCGCAGCATAAAGTGCGTCATCACGCGACGGCGCACCAAAGGCAGCGATATAGTTCTTACGGAAGCGGCTGATCATATCCGGTGAGAGCGTAATCTCGCTCATCGGCTGGAGTGTGAACTCCTTGCGTGTCTCGGTGGTGCGCTGCGAAGCCGGATCAAAGGCGCGGATGCTTTCCAGCGTATCACCGAAGAAATCCAGTCGCAGCGGCTCTTCCGCACCCGGTACAAACAGATCGAGAATACCACCGCGTACAGCAAACTCACCGACATCGCGCACTGTCGGCACACGTTCAAAGCCATTGCGCTCAAGACGCTGGGTCAGTTCATCCATATTCACGCGGTTGCCCGGACGTGCGGAGAAACTCTGTTCAGCCAGCACAGCGCGCGGCGGCAATTTCTGCAACACCGCATTGGCTGTGGCAATAATCAGCGCCGGATGTTTTTGTTCGCGTAAGGCGCTCAACTGGCTCAGCGCATTCAGACGTCTGGCAGAGACTGTTGCACCGGGGGAAACGCGGTCATAGGGCAGACAGTCCCATGCAGGAATATGCAATACCGGCAGTTCCGGCATGATAAAGCCGATCACCTGCTCAATATCCGCCACGCGCTGACCGTCACGCGCGATGAACAGGACAGGCCCTTTATCCCCCGCCTCTTCCAGAATCTTGGCCAGCACAAAGGCTTCATAACCATCGGCGACACCGTCAATCAGCACATGATTGACGAGTACCGGTTTCAGACCAAGTTTGGAAAATACGGGCATAGTATGACTCTGCTATGTGTACGAACTTCTGATTTATAAGATCAATAGTCGATTTTATCGCGGAACAAAATAAGATCACGGAACAAAACCGTGTCAAAAGCTTCCGGTGTTTTGTCTTCGCCGGTAATCCATTTGAACAGATCGCGGTCGAGCACTTCGAGCAGGCGCTCAAACTCATTCAAGGTATCTTCATCCATGGTTGCAATATGCATGTCAGCATATTGGCCAAAGATCAGATCCATTTCCTTCATACCGCGATGCCATGAGCGAAACAGCAGCTTGCGACGACGCGGATCCAGTTGTGCGCCTGCCTCGGTGCCCGATAATTTACTGCCTGTGCTCATATCACTCTCCGGATTAACGTCTGTGCATTCAATAATGTTACCAGCCATATAACGCGGGATGAGCGCGATGTCAGCTTGCAAGTTAATAAGATCTAAGTAAGTTTGCTTTCATGCGTCCAAGTCTGCTTGATCCCCTGTTTGCATCCGTCCGCACCCTTACCGGTATCGGACCTAAAGTCTCTGCTCTGCTGCTGAAATTGCTGGGCGCGGAAAGTGCGACGATGCTTGAGCCGCGTGTAGGACAATTGCTGTTCTTACCGCCAAACAGTGTGATCGACAGGCGCAACCGTCCGGGTGTGGCTTTTGCGCAGGAAGGTGCGGTGGTCACGCTGGAAGTGACGATTGATGAATATCAGTTCTCACCCTCTACGGCCAAATCAGGTGCCTTTATGCGTGGCTCCGTGCCCCATCGCATTTATGCCCATGATGATACGGGCGAAGTAACACTGGTTTTCTTCCGTGCTCAGCGCCCGTGGTTGGAAAAGAGCCTGCCGCTTGGAGAGAAAGTCATCGTCTCCGGCAAGGTGGAATGGTTCAACGGCCGTGCTTCAATGGTGCATCCCGATCATATTGCGCCGATTGACGGCAGTGATGATCTGCCGCTGATCGAACCCGTCTATCCGCTGACCGCCGGTCTTTCACCCAAAACACTGGCACGCGCGATGCGCGATGCGCTGACACGCATTCCTGATCTGCCGGAATGGCAGGATAAGACGCTGATGCAGCGGGAAGGTTTTCCGTCTTTCACGCAGGCGCTGCATCATCTGCATTTGCCGGAAGAACCGGAGGATATTGCTCAGGACAGCCCTTCACGCCGCCGCCTCGCCTATGATGAATTTCTAGCCGGACAAATGGCGCTGGCGCTGGTGCGCGCCAAGACCAAGCGTCTCTCCGGTCGCCCGCTCAATGGTACAGGCAAAATCACCGCGCAGATATTGGCCAATCTGCCCTATAGCCTGACGAAAGGTCAGGAACAGGCGGTTAAAGATATTATCGGCGATCTCAAACAGCCGGAACGCATGCTGCGTCTGCTGCAAGGTGATGTCGGTGCCGGCAAAACTGTGGTTGGCTTACTGTCTATGGCACATGCAGCGGAATCGGGCGGACAATCTGCCCTGATGGCACCGACAGAAGTGCTGGCACGTCAGCATTTTGCCACCATTGCGCCGCTGGCTGAAAAAGCCGGATTGAAAGCAGCGCTGCTGACAGGGCGTGAAAAAGGCAAAGAACGCCAGCGTATTCTCGACGAACTGGCTGATGGTACAATTCATATCATCATCGGCACCCATGCGCTGTTTCAGGATAAGGTCGAATATCATGATCTGGTATTTGTGATTATTGATGAGCAGCACCGTTTCGGTGTGCATCAGCGTCTGCAACTTACCGCCAAGGGTACTGCGCCGGATATGCTGGTGATGACTGCAACGCCGATCCCCCGCACGCTGGTTTTGACCGCCTTCGGCGATATGGATGTGTCCAAACTCACCGAGAAACCGGCTGGTCGCCAGCCGATCACCACGGCGATTGTGCCGAGTGAGCGGTTGAGTGAAATTGTTGACCGGATGCGTAAGGCAATTTCCGAGGGGCAGAAAATCTACTGGATCTGCCCGCTGGTGGAAGAATCAGAACATGTTGAGCTGACCTCTGCCGAAGAGCGTTTTCAGTCCTTTCTGCCGGTGTTTGGTGACAAACTTGGCCTCATTCATGGCCGCATGACCGGACAGGAAAAAGACGATGCCATGCTGGCTTTCAAGCGCGGTGATACAAACCTGCTGATTGCCACCACAGTAATTGAGGTCGGCGTAGACGTGCCGGATGCCACCGTGATTGTGATTGAACATGCCGAGCGTTTCGGCCTGTCGCAATTGCATCAGCTACGTGGTCGTGTCGGACGTGGTGATAAACCATCTACCTGCCTGCTGCTCTATAAAGGCCCGCTCGGCGAAATCGCCAAAGCGCGTTTGCAGGTGATGCGTGAGACGGAAGACGGTTTCCGCATTGCCGAGGAAGATTTGAAACTGCGCGGCGAAGGTGAATTGCTCGGCACCCGCCAGTCCGGCACACCAGGCTTTAAGCTCGCCTCAATGGAAGCGCATACCGACTTGCTGGAAATTGCTCGTAAAGATGCACGTCTGATGCTGGAACGCGATATTGATCTGCAATCTGAGCGCGGTCAGGCGCTGCGTTTGCTGCTCTATATTTTCGGTCGTGATGAAGCGATCAGATTGCTGCGTGCCGGATAAAAAAGGCGACCTGATAAGGTCGCCTTTTTCTTGTTTTAAATTAAATTTATGATGTAAATTATTGAATTAATTACTCAACAGTCACAGATTTTGCCAGATTGCGCGGCTGATCCACGTCTGTACCCATAAACACCGCAGTATAATAAGCCAGCATCTGGATCGGCAGAGCATAAACCAGAGGTGCAATGAATTCCGGCACATCAGGCATAATCAGCACGGAATGGGCATCCACATTGGCGTGTTTCGCGCCTTCCTTGTCAGTGATCAGGATGATACGGCCACCACGGGCTGCCACTTCCTGCATATTCGACACGGTCTTCTCATAGAGGCGGTCAAATGGTGCAATCACAATCACCGGCATGGTTTCATCAATCAGGGCAATCGGTCCGTGCTTCAGCTCACCGGCTGCATAGCCTTCTGCGTGAATATAGGAGATTTCCTTGAGCTTCAGCGCGCCTTCAAGAGCCAGCGGATAGGAAGTACCGCGACCGAGATAAAGCACATCTTTAACATTCATCAGGTCACGGCAGATCGCTTCGACCTTTGGTGCCAGTTTCAGCGCTTCATGCAGCACGCCAGAGAGATTGCCAAGCTCATTGACCAACTGCTTCTCTTCTTCTGGTGTAATTGTTCCGCGGGCTTTGGCAGCGGATAGTGCCAGCGAGGCCAAAACCGAAAGCTGGCAGGTGAAAGCCTTGGTCGATGCCACACCAATTTCAGGGCCTGCCAGTGTCGGCAGAACAATATCGGACTCGCGGGCAATGGTGGATTCGCGCACATTGACTACAGCAGCAATCGGCAGGCCTTGCGAGCGGCAGTAGCGCAGCGAGGCCAGTGTATCGGCGGTTTCACCGGACTGCGACACAAACAGTGCCAGCGTATCGGTTGAGAGCGGCATTTCGCGATAGCGGAATTCCGATGCAATATCGATCTCTACCGGCAGTCGCGCATAGCGTTCCAGCCAGTATTTGCCGATTGTTGCTGCGTAATAGGCGGTACCGCAGGCGGAAACGGCCATACGGTTGATCTTCGACCAGTCGATATTATTGACATCGGTGCGGATCGACGAGGATGCGAAATCCAGATAATGCGCCAGCGTGCGGGAAATCACTTCCGGTTGTTCATAGATTTCCTTTTCCATAAAGTGCTTATAATTGCCTTTATTGACAACATAAGCGCCACTGGCCGACTGCTGCACAACACGGCTGACCGCATTATTGCCTTCATCATAGATGGCCACGCTGTCACGGGTCAGAACTGCCCAATCACCATCTTCGAGATAGGTCACTTTATCGGTGAACGGTGCCAGCGCGATCGCATCGGAGCCGAGGAACATTTCCCCTTCACCATAGCCGATTGCCAGTGGTGAACCGCGACGCGCTGCAACCAGCATTTCATTTTCGCCGGTGAACAGGAAAGCCAGTGCAAATGCACCGCGCAAACGGCCAAGCACATTGCGCACCGCATCAACAGGCGTATCGCCGGATCGGATATTGCGGGCGACCAGCTGCGCTACAGTTTCAGTATCCGTATCGCTCTGGAACTTAACGCCTTCAGCTTCCAGCTCTGTACGCAGTTCAGCAAAATTTTCGATAATACCGTTATGAACAATCGCAACCTGCTCAGTTGCATGCGGGTGCGCATTGCGTTCTGTCGGCGCACCATGGGTTGCCCAACGTGTGTGACCGATACCGATTGTGCCGCTCAGCGGTTCTGCCGCCAAACGGTTTTCCAGATTAACCAGCTTACCTTCGGCACGGCTGCGGGCAATCTGATTATCCACCAGAGTGGCAATACCGGCTGAATCATAACCGCGATATTCAAGACGCTTCAGCGCATCCACAAGCCGCATTGCGACCGGCTGTTTACCGACAATACCAATAATTCCGCACATGAGTGTCTGTTCCTGTTGCGTCTTTGTTTTAAGGTCTGACCTATAGGCCTTAAGACCACACAATTCCTATCATCACTTTAAATTTAAAAATGATGATTTTATGATAATTATTTGTTTTTGCTTGCCTTAATGGCTTTATATTTTTCGCGCAAAATCTCTGCACGGCCTTCTTTATTAACCTGACGGGCGCGGCCGAGGGCCAGTGCATTTTCAGGCACTTCATCGGTAATCACACTGCCGGAAGCCACATAAACACCGTTACCGATTGTCAGCGGTGCAACCAGAGCAGAATTGGAACCGACAAAAGCATTGCTGCCAATCGTAGTTTTGAACTTGTTATAGCCGTCATAATTGCAGGTAATGACACCCGCGCCGATATTGGTTTCCGCACCTACGGTCGCATCGCCGATATAGGACAAATGATTGACCTTGGCACCGGTGCCGATATCCGCATTTTTCACTTCGCAGAAATTGCCAACCTTGGCTTTCTCCGCCAGTTTTGCGCCCGGACGCAGGCGTGCAAACGGCCCCACACTGGTATTGGCACCAATATGTGCACCTTCAATATGCGAGAATGCATGGATAACCGCGCCACTCTCAACGGTCACCTTTGGACCAAAGAACACATTCGGCTCAATCAGCACATCGGCCTCAATCAGCGTATCATGCGCAAAGAAAACCGTTTCAGGTGCAATCAGCGTCACGCCGGATAGCATCACATCACGGCGCTTGCGTGCCTGCCACAGAGCTTCAGCTTCGGCCAGTTCAGCACGATTATTGATGCCGATGACATTCTCAACCGGCACATCAATGGCAATAACATTCAGCCCCTGCGCATGTGCCAGCTTCACCACATCAGTGAGATAATATTCGCCTTTGGAATTATCGTTCTTCACGGCAGAGATCAGCTGCAGCGCATATTTGCCATTCAGCGCCATCAATCCGCCGTTGCAGAAAGTAATTTTGCGCTGCTCGTCCGTCGCGTCTTTTTCTTCAACGATGGCAATCAGCTTGCCATCTTCTTCAACCAGACGGCCATAGCCGGTCGGGTTTTCCGGACGGAAACCCATCACCACAATATCCGCGCCTTCCGCCAGCTTGTTGCGGGCAGCGCGCAGTGATGTTTCTTCGATCAGCGGTGTGTCACCAAAGACGACCAGCACATCATCATGCGTTTTCGCCAGAGCTTCACGCGCAGCCAGAACCGCATGGGCAGTACCAAGACGCTCGGTCTGCTCGTAGAAACGTGCTTTATCGCTGATTTTGCCAACAGCCTTCTGTACATCAGCCGCGCCGCGACCGACAACAACGGCCAGATCAGCCCCATCATCCGCGCCCTGCACGGCCTTAACCACATGGCCGACAAGCGGCAGGCCGGCAATCTCATGCAAAACTTTGGACATGGAAGACTTCATGCGGGTACCCTCACCGGCAGCGAGGATGATAGTCAGGCAAGATCTGGAAGTCATATTAATTCCGTGTTTCATAACTGGCAAAGAGGTCTGAATTATCAGAACCACTTTAAAGGCAAAACGTATAGATTCATTTACACAAAACAAGCAAGGTGCCGATGATTTTGCATGAATCGCGGTATTATTCTGTTTTTAAACAGTTTCCTGTTCAGGATTTATGGTTGTGCCGGTCACTTTTCAGAAACAGCCGGTACGTATCGTGATTAGCCGAGCTTGCCCAGCACAGGGAATGTCTCAAGCAGCCAGAAAGCAAAAGCTTCCATACCGCCGGTAAGGAACAGGATACCTGCAAGCACCAGTAAAATACCCATTACTTTTTCGACCTTGCCCATATGCACGCGGAAACGTGACAGGAACCGCATGAAACGGCCGGAAAACAACGCCGCCAGCATAAACGGAATGCCCAGTCCCAGCGAATAAACAGCCAATAGTGATGCACCATCCAGCACCGATGCCTTTGAGCCTGCAAGCGTCAGGATCGGCCCCAAGACGGGCCCGATACATGGTGTCCAGCCGAATGCGAAGGCCAGCCCCATAATATAGGCACCCAAAGGTGTGGCCGGTGCGGAATTTGCCTGAAAACGGGCTTCCCGTGACAGCATCGGAATGCGGATCAGTCCGAGAAAATTCAACCCCATCACAATAATAACAAGACCGGCGGCAATCGCCATTTCCTGCTGCCATTGACGCAGAAAGTGACCGATTGACGATGCACCGGCACCAAGCGCCACAAATACGGTGGTAAAGCCGAGAACAAATGCAAATGACGTTACCAGCAACCGGATGCGGTTGCGTGTGGCCTGCGAGGCCTCTCCGCCATTGCGGAAATCATCCACACTCACACCGGCCATATAACAGAGATAAGGCGGCACGAGCGGCAGAACACAGGGAGAGAGAAAAGATAAGGCACCGGCACCAACAGCTGTCAGATAAGAAATGTCGATTGCCATATTATTTCCCTGTCAAATTACGAAATCTGCGACTTTCAGCAACCGCCAGCCTTGCTCCGCTGATTCATCGCGAGCTCACAGGCATAGTGCTGCTTATAGTCGTGCGGGTCTTATAACCAGAAATGTTCCGGATAGGAACTGCGGGTGCGAATATCGGTAAATTTTCAGGAATCAGTCACGCAAACAATGGCTTGCCGGAATCATTCTTTAAAAGAATCTCATTCGGAGACATGAATCGCCCCTCTGAATTTTTCTTCAGAACACAGAAATCATCAAATATGCATGATATGAGCGCGCTTTCCGTACCTCAATATGGGGAAAAACCGGAAAAAACTTCAAAAAATCCGCTTTCACATCAAAAACAATGATTTTTGGTGTTGACGATAGCGATATCGGCACCTATGTATCGCCGCACTTGCAGAGCATTACCGAGATGCTCCTGACAGAGACTTCTTGTCTCAGAAATTGCAAGAGCGCGTAGCTCAGCCGGTAGAGCAACTGACTTTTAATCAGTAGGTCCACGGTTCGAACCCGTGCGCGCTCACCACTTTCTCCCCTTATAAAATCCTCTTAAATTTGAACAGCTTGTTTGTCTGCGCTTTAAATCTGTCTTTGTGCCTGTCTTGTGTATAAACTTAAGATTTTGAATTTAAACAGTGATTTTAGTGTTGACGATGGCGCCAAACCGCCTTATGTATCGCCCCACTTGCAGAGCATTACCGAGATGCTCCTGACAGAGACTTACTGTCTCAGAAATTGCAAGAGCGCGTAGCTCAGCCGGTAGAGCAACTGACTTTTAATCAGTAGGTCCACGGTTCGAACCCGTGCGCGCTCACCACTTTCTC
>WPCJ01245178.1_pt1 | contig 83954 bp, 82 predicted proteins | sample 5399831 | NCBI WGS metagenome assembly WPCJ01 (sample SAMN12869470, study PRJNA574797) | sludge metagenome | isolation source: wastewater treatment of pH10 | place: China:Beijing | collected 2019-05-20
TAGAAACTGGCCTGGAACATCTCTATCGCCCGTCGGAAATGATAGCGAAATGGTATTTTGATGCCCCCTCCGAATTTCAAGATTGCTGGAGCTATCCTTCGACAAAAAAGAAATCAGCTACTGAACCGTCCCGAGTTTGCCGGAGGCCGTTTGTTTTGAGTCACGCCGCCATGGCCGGTTCTTTCAGCATGGCGTAGTAGCGTTCTTCGGCTTCGGCCGGCGGGATGTTGCCGATAGGCTCCAGTAGCCGGCGATTGTTGAACCAGTCGACCCAGGTCAGCGTGGCGAACTCGACGGCCTCGAAGCTTCGCCAAGGCCCGCGCCGGTAGATCACTTCAGCTTTGTAGAGGCCGTTGATCGTCTCGGCGAGGGCGTTGTCGTAGGAATCTCCGACGCTGCCGACCGAGGGCTCGACGCCTGCTTCTGCCAGGCGCTCGGTGTAGCGAATACTGACATATTGGGATCCCCGGTCCGAGTGGTGCACCAAACCGCCGTGATGAACGGGCCGCCTTTCGTGCAGGGCCTGCTCCAGAGCATCGAGCACGAAGCTCGCATGCGCCGTTCTGCTCACCCGCCAGCCGACGATGCGGCGGGCATAGGCGTCGATGACGAAGGCCACGTAGATGAAGCCCGACCAGGTGCTGACGTAGGTGAAATCCGAGAGCCAGAGCTTGTTCGGGGCCGGTGCGTGGAAGATCCGGTTCACGTGGTCGCGTGGGCATGGCGCAGTCTTGTCCTGCACCGTGGTGCGGATCGATTTGCCGCGAATGACGCCATGAAGGCCGAGGTCGGCCATCAGCCGTTCAACCGTGCAACGTGCGACAGCAAAGCCCTCGCGCAGCATCTGACGCCAGACCTTCCTCGCGCCGTAGACCTCGAAGTTCTCTGCGAAGACGCGCTCGATCTCCGGTTTGAGCTCCAGGTCCCGCTTCGCCCGCGCCGACAGCTTCGCGGGATCAGCGCGCTTGGCGACATGATCGTGGTAGGTCGATGGGGCGATCGGCAGCACCTTGCAGATCGGCTCGACCCCATGCGCCTCGCGGTGATCGTCAATGAACGAGATCATCGTTTGAATGGGCGGTCGAGCTCCGCCTGGGCAAAATAAGCGCTCGCCTTGCGCAGAATCTCGTTGGCCTGCCGAAGCTCCCGGTTCTCCCGCTCAAGAGCCTTCATCTTCGCCGCCATATCCGTCGACAAACCGGCCCGCTTGCCGGTATCGATCTCGGCTTTCTTCACCCAATCCAGCAGCGTGTGCGTCGAACAGCCGATCTTGGCGGAGATCGACTGGCAGGCAGTCCAGCGGGAGGAATGATCAGCTTCGTGATCCAACACCATCCGCACGGCACGCTCGCGCACCTCAGGGGAAAACTTGTTCGTCGTTTTGCTCGTCATGGCTCCATCCTATTTGGAAGTTGGAGCCTCCGGCAAACCCGGGGCGGTTCATTCCCCCCTAAGGTCGCAATACCACTTATTGAACATGCGACGCTGGAGGATGACAATGGTTTGTCCACAAAGTGGGCTAACTTGCTAGCCGCCGCTCTAACTCCCTCGTCTGAGGATGTCACCAAGAGATTTATAGCGACTCTTTCCGCGTTAACAGCTGAAGAGGCTAAATTCTTGGATGACCTATTCGCCAAGGTTCTGAACAACCCGGAAAATAACATGCTCCAGTTTAGCGGTGATGCGCTTAAGGACCCAAAGGCGGACATGCTTCGACATTTTATGTCGCTTGGGCTAATTGCGTCTCTACCCGGTCACCTCCAGTTGGCAGCAAAAGGGTTGCAAACCACCGGCGGTGAAGCGATTCCAATCGACTGGGGCTTCAAGAGATTCACGTTGACGCCGTTCGGGAGGTCCTTTGCGGAGGCAATCAAAGGCTGGCGCACCCACTGCCGCAAACGTCCGGCCCGTCCTGACCTGATTATTCGGATATCGCTCTCAGTTTTTTTGCGTTGGATGCCGTTGCGGTTCAACGCTTCAAGTATTCGCCTGTTGGTCTCCAACCCACAAAGCGAGTTCCATTAGCTAGCACGGTATCAACAGCTTCAACGTGTCTTGCCCCAACACAGGCATTGAATTGGTCCGCGGTGGCTTGGACGCAGTTCCAGAACGCGGCAAATGGCTTCTGACCAATGCAGGCGTTGGGTGGCGGCTCGCACCTCTGGACAACCTCTTCGCGCGTGGGATGTGCGGTGCAGCCGGAGATCTTGAAGTCGTATGGCTTGGACTTATCCAAGACCATAACGCTATCGTTGACCTCTAGGTTGTATTGTTTGTGAGGGTACTGGGTTCCATCGATCTGCACGGTCACGGTTCTGCAGATGCCTGCTGCAGCAATAGTGTACCAGTTGGTTTTCCTATCCAGAGCAAAGCTCGCACTGCACGATCCGTTCGATTTATTGAAATCGCAGGCATCAAGATCGTGCGCCGTTGCTGAAAGAGAATTGGCCAATCCCAGAACGGCAGCCAAACCAGCTACCCCGATCGTAAATCTCATTGTCCCCCCCTTGGTGGAGTCCGCATCCAACCATCAAGCGTAAGGCGAGGCAATGGCACGAGCGAGTGATGGAGCAGAGATCTATCGCCCGCAACCATCTTTGCTGTCCCCGCGAGTCCTCCACTGATGCCGGCTACGTCAAGGGCATGTCGGAAGTGGTGCTGCAGTTCCTATCGCAGGAACAGTTGGAAGTTCTGCTGAAGGCGTCGAAGAAGGGCTTATAATGAGCCGGCACGTCACCTTAATGACGATCGACGACGCGGAGCACTATTCCCCGGAAGAGCGCGCCGCGATCATTGCCGCGTATCCGGCACATGAGCGTGAGGCCAGGGCTCGGGGTATTCCGGTCCTCGGCTCGGGCCGCATCTTCCCGGTGGCGGAAGAGGACATCTCCATCCCGGCGATCAAGATGCCGAAGTTCTGGCCGCGCATCGGCGGGCTCGATTTCGGCGCCATGAAAGAATTGGACATCGAGGGTGAGCCGTTCCCCGACACAGATGGCCGGTGCACGGTGTTCACACGCAAGGACAAGACCCGGATACTCGTGACTGTTCGGCCCGGCGCTGAGAAAGCACATTCACCCGTCGAGATTGCGGGCATCCTCGTCCATGAGGCAGCGCACGTCTGGCAGGAGATCAGGGCCGCGATGGGCGAGAAGAATCCATCAATCGAATTTGAAGCCTACTCGATGCAGGCCATATTCCAGGAACTCTACTCGGCGTTTCGAGCCACCCGGCACAAGCTCTAGCGACCAAGAAATACTGATTACAAGCCCTTTATCGCGGAAGCCTTCATCGCGTTGTACTTCTCGATCGCTTCGCTCCAGTTGTCGATCGCGCACTGCTCCCGGTTTAATATGTGGTCAAAAGCTTCCTGGGAGAGCTTCAAGGCTTCCGGTCCAGTTTGCCTTTCGACTATTTTTTGCTGGTGAACGACGTGCTCATCCCGCTTGCGTCGTAGGAAGTCTTCATAGTCGTCCATCTCCCACTCCCCTTAAAATGGAGCGGGCATCCAATCATCAACCGAAGGAAGCCGCAATGCTCAAGATCGGAGCACTCGTCACTTATCGCGACCGCTCGAACCGGATTCGACAGGGCCTGATCGACAAGACAAGCTCGGCGTCTGGGCAGATGCTCTTTCGCGTGAGCGACCGCTGGTTTACCCGTGACGGCCTGGTCGCCGCGTAGGAACTCCGATGTCGGTTCGCATTCGCGGCGGGAACCTTCGCGATCTGTCCTACATCGCGGCGAACCTGCGGCCGGAAGACTTAGCGGAGATCGATTGTCATGCCGGTGCGTGGTCGCCTGAACTGCTCGCACTCTCGACCCTGAAAGGCCTCTCCTACGTCGCCGAACTGAACGGCAATCCGGAAGTGGCATTCGGTGCACATGAACAGCGGCGCGGTCTCTGGATAGCATGGAGCTGGGGCACGCCGCGCCTGAAGCGCTGCATTCCACGTGTGACACAATTCTTCTTCGCCGTGCTCGGCCCTGCTGTTGCTGAGCGTGGCGCGTGGCGCGTCGAGGCGCGGCCGATAGCCGACAATCCGGTGGCAGTGGCATGGCTTCGCAAGCTCGGCGCGACCGAAAGGTGCCGGCTGCCCAGCTACGGCAAGAACGGTGAAGATTTCCTGCTGTTCGACTGGACCCGCGAGTCCTGGTCGCGGCTCATAGGAGAAAATCGAAATGTGCCTATCCAGCCTTTTCCCGAAGCCGCCCGAACTGAAGCCGCTGCCGCCGCCTCCGTCCATCAACGATGAAGAAGTGCGCAAGCGAGAGGCTGAGGAAGCCGCGCGTCTGCGGCAGGCCGGCGGTACCGCTGCCACGGTGAAGACTGACCTGTCGCCGTCAGAGGTATCGGGTCAGCAGCGCCGCGTTCTGCTCGGGGTCTGACACATGCCGAGGATGAACCGCACGTTCCGGAACTGGGGCGGCTTGTCTGACATGATGGTTTACGGGTTCAGCATCGCGAGCCGCTTGGCACGTAATCTTGCAGTCTTGATCTCGTGCTGCCTACGCTCGTTTCGGATTATCTCGGTCGCTATTCTATGTGCCCGCTCGTCTTTGGTTTCCTTCTTGCTCTTCTGGATTGCTGTCAGCATCTGAAATACTCCTATGTTCTTTATGGAATATAGCAATTTTGTAAGGAAATACAAATGTTTCCGGTTCGCATTGATGTCTGGCTTTTACGACGACATGCAGGCGATGGTCGCCGATCTGCTGATGCCTGACACGCAGGGCGGGCTCGGCGGGTGGTGCGGGATATGACGGAGATTTCAGTGCATGGCTGACGCTCGTGCCAGAGATATCCTGGCGCTCCAGACTGAACTTGAGACCGAACGTCGGCACAATGAGCCGGCGTGGGAAGCGGTTGCCGAGTTCTGCGACCCTGACGCGCCCAACATCTGGTCCGGGCGCTTCAGCAGCCAGCCGTCGCAGACGGAACGCAACGAGCAGCGTGGCAGCCGTGTGTACGATACCACGGCGGCTTCTGCCGGCACGCGCCTGACTGCCGGGCTCGAAAGCCTGATCATTTCCCAGTCGGAGAAACGGCACGGGCTGTCGACGGCCGCCATCAACGACGAGGAAACCGACGAAGAGAAGGAATGGGCGGAAGGGCTGCGCGACTTCTTGTTCTCGCTCCGCTATTCGGCCGGCTCAAACTTCGCCCGGGCGACGCAAGCCTGCCTGCGAAATGTCGTCTACTATGGCCCGGCCTACCTGTATGCCGAAGAAGGCTTTGGAGGATCGCTTGTCCGCTACGCCTCTACTCCTGTGCATGAGGCTTACATCGCGCGCAACCGCTGGGGCGTGACGGACACGTTCCATCGCAAATACCAAAGGACCGCCCGACAGGTTGCGCAGTTGTTCGGCTACGACAAGCTGCCTGCGAAGACCAAGACGCTCGTCGACGATCCGACGAAGGGGCAGACCAAGATCACGCTGCTGCAAAGCGTGAAGCCGCGCGACGAACGGCGCATGTGCCGGATCGGCAACCAGTCCCCAGTCTATCTCGACACAGATTTCGTCTCGTATCACGTCATCTGCGACGAGGAAGAAATCGCCAAGGAAAGCGGATTCCGGACCTTCCCGGTTTCCTGCTTCAACTGGCGGCGCTACGAGGACGATACCTACGGCAATTCGCCGATGATCGAGGCGCTGACCACGATCCGCGAAATCAACGCCGTGCGACGCACCGGTCTTCGGACGCTCCAGCAAGTGGCGGACCCGTCGACGGCTTCGCGTGCCAAGCTCGACGTGGTCCCGGTGCTCAATCCCGGGCAGAATTATCCTGGTCTGGTCAGCGATCAGGGGCAGCTTCTCATCCAGCCAATTCACACGGGCGGAAATCCCGGAGTGGCGTTCGACTATGCGGCCAGCCGGGCGGAGGAAATTCGCGATATGCTGTTCGTGAACCTGCTCTAGACGCTCATTCAAAATCCGCAGATGACGGCGACCGAAGCGCTGATCCGGCAGGAAGAAAAGGGTCAATTGCTTGGCCAGTCCGGTTCGATCATCCAGCCGGGCTTCGCGAGCAATCTCGATCGCGAGCTGTCGATACTGGAGGCGAAGGGCCTCTATGCCGAAGACAGCAGGTTCCTGCCTCCGGAGAGCCTGTCGGGCAAAACCGTGCGGCCGACCTTCACGGGTCTGCTGGACATCTTGAGAAAGGCAGCGGAATCGCGCGACGCGGACATGGTTGTTCAGTCGGCGGTACAGTTGGCCACGGCGTCGCAGGACCCGAGCGTCATGGATAACATCGACAGCGACGAGTACATCCGGATCAAGAAGGATGCGAGCCGCGCGCCTCAGAAGCTTCTTCGGTCTCGTGACGAGGTCGACGCGCTGCGCGACAGTCGCGCGAAGGAAAAGCAGGCCCGGCAGGGCTTGGCCACGCTCACCCAGGTGGTGGTCTCCTGAAGGATGCTGTTCCCGCCGCCGTGCAGGCGCGTGACGCCGGCCTGATCCCTGCGGGGAACGCATGAAGAGCTGGTTCGCGTTCTCCCGTCAGGCGAAAGGACAGGCGTCCGCCGATCTTGCGCTGGTGCAGGCGGTGCGCCGGGTATTCGACGGCAACGGCACGAAGGCCGACGCCGATATGCTGCTCGTCCATCTCGTTGACAAGGCAGGATACTACCGGCGCCCGCCCTACGCGGAATGGATCGCCAGCACCAAGAGCGCGACCGGATATGAACTGCACTGCGCCCTGTGTTCGGCGCGTGCCGAGGTCGTGCAAACCATTCTCGATTTTCTGGCGCTCGACGACGACAAGCTGATCGAGCTTCAGAGAGCCGCGCTTCTCGAAGGGCGCGAATAGTCCCCACGGCGGGGTCAGCCGCAATCCCTCCCAAGAATGAAGGAACATGACCATGGCACGTGGACTTCCGCGCACCCTTTCTCGCGCCGCTGCTCGACAGCTCGGCAAAGTCGTCCCCAAGGCGGGCCTGTTCTGCAAGGTGTCCGGCCAGGGCGGTGCATATCGACTGGAATTCACTTTCGTCAAAGTGAAGGTCGCCGTCACCGATGCGCTGGCCTATGCCAACCAGAAGCTTTTCGATTTCGTCGAGGGCAAAATCCGAGTGAAGGGCGGCACCGCCACGTTCACGTTCGGCGTGGACACGGCACGCGCCAGCACCATCAACGATTCCGCGTCGCTGACGTGGGGCATCGGTTCGGCAGCGGCTTCCTCGGCCATACTGGCGACGGCCATGCAAAATGTGGTCAACACCGTCACGCGCACCCTGACTGTGCGGTGGCGGCTCCTTCCCCCGCTGGGCGGCCGATGTGGTAGCCACGGCGTTCACGCTGGACGGCACGTCCTCGGCGGTCGACCTCTTCATGAACTTCGCGTTCGCCACCGGAGCGGACATTGATGGCGACGGCATTCTCTCGGTCAACGGCAAGCTTACGCTGCTGGTCGAGAACTGGGGCGACAACGCCTGACGAATTGACCGGCTGAACGCCGGTCCAATCCCTGTGGCTGGGTGAGCCGCATATCCTGCAAAGGAAATCGACATGACTGACGCGGCACCTGCCGGGTCCGTGGAAGCCCCTGCGCTTCCGGCGGGCACCCCTGCACAGCCAACCCCGCCTGTAGAAAACGGGTCTCCTGCTGGCGGTGACACTCCATTCTCCGGTCTTTCCGAAGGCACCCGGAAATGGGTCGAGACCAAGGGTTACAAGGACATCGAATCGCTCGCCACGGCGGGCATGAACGCGGAGCAGAAGCTTGGCGCGTCGGTTTCAGTGCGGGCGGCCGATGCACCGAAGGAGGAATGGGACAGGTTCTATGCCCGCCTTCCGGAGGATATGCGTCCGGTCGAGTCCGCCGAGAAGCTGGAATTCAAACGCCCGGAAGGGCTCCCTGAGAATGTGCCTTACACCGCTGAGCTTGCCGACGCCTCCAAGTCATGGATGGCAGAGGCCGGCGTGAACGGGAAGCAGGCAGGCGCTGCACGACAATTTCGTGGGGTACATGGCCGAACAGACGCAGGCTCGCCTTCAGGCGGTAGGCAAGTCGGTCGAGGATACCGCGGATGCGCTCGTGAAGGACTGGGGGCCGACGGACAGCGAAGGCTACAAGACGAAGCTGGAGCTGGCCAACCGGGCGATGAAGAACCTCGGCCTTGTGGATTCCTACAAGGCTTCGGGCATTCTGCTTCCCGACGGAGCGCTGACCGATCCGCAGATTGCACGCGCCTTCTCGGCGATCGGCGAAGCGATGTTCAAGGAAGACAATCTTCCGGGCGGCGGCGCGGCCTCCGGCGACAATCCTTTCAAGAAGGACGCCAACGGCAACCGCAATCTCACGGCGATTTCGCCCCTTGTTCGCAGCGACCCTCAACGCGCGGAGCAACTGGCCCGGGAAGCAGGGGAAAACCCCGCTCTCTGGATCTCGAAGCATCCCCTCTGAGTAGGGGCAATCCGCTTCTCCAAGAAGGAACAGAACCATGGCTGACGCCTGGACCCGACTGTCGGACAGCATCATCCCGTCCGTCTATGCACAGTATTCGTTTGAGGCTCACGTGCAGAGCCTCGAAATCTTTCAGGCCGGGGTGCTCTACTCCGATCCGGAAATCACTTCCAAGCTGAGCCTCGGAGGACGCTCCGTCGACATGCCCGGCTGGAAAGACCTCGGCGACGATCCGTCCGAGCCGGTCAATGACGATCCCTCCGATTCGATCGAACTGAAGAAGATCGGTTCGCGCAGGGAAGTCGCGGCACGCAACATCCGCGCTCAGGCTTGGGGCGCGTCCCCGACCTGACTTCGGTGCTTGCCGGCGATGATCCTCTGAAGACGATCATCAACCGCCAGACCGACTATTGGCAGCGCGCCCAGAAGAAGACGATCATCGCCACGCTTCAGGGCGTGATCGCCGACAACATCGCCAACGACAGCGGGGACATGGTGCTCGACACCAATGCCTCGATCACGGACGAAGACGCAATCGATGCGGCCTACCTTCAGGGCGACTGCGCCGATGAGTTTGCCGTCTGGTGGATGCACTCGAAACAGATGCGGGTCCTGAAGAAGGCCAATCTGATCGACTTCATCCCATCGTCCGAACAGGGCGGTATGCTCCTGCCTCACTACATGGGGCTGCGCTGCATCACCGACGACGGCCTGCCGGTCTCGTCGGGCGAGTACACCGCGTTCATGCTGAAGCGTAATGCCATCCAGTGGAACGAACTTCCGGTCAACACGGAAGGCGGACCTCTGGAGCGCGACCGCAAGCCGCGCCAAGGACATGGCGGCGGCGTCACCGAACTGGTTTCGCGACGCCACTTCGTGCCGCACGTTTCGGGCACGCGGTTCCTCGACGCCTCTACGGCCCGCGAGTTCGCCACCGACGCGGAACTGGCGCTCGCCGCGAACTGGGATCGGACGGCTTCCAGCGTGAAGTCCATGACCTTCGTCGCGGTGAAGACGACCGAGACCTGATCATGGGGCGGGGCGCTTCGGCGCCCTGCCTTTTTCATGGAGAGTGACATGTTGATCCAGCCAGACCGGCGACATTCCCCCAGCCGGAACGATGATCCCAAGCCTGAGAACCGGATGCGGCAAGGCTATCGCCTGCAAGCGGAACTGCTCGCGCCAAACAAGGCCGTGCAGGTTCTGGACAGCCAGAGACGGCCGAAGGGTCGCCCTCATTCGGTTCGACTGAAGTAGGCCCAATATGCCAGTCACCCCGGAAGACATCGCGAACATGGCCATCGGCCTGGTCGACGAGGCGTCGATCGACAGCCTCGAAGAGGACTGCAAGGCGGCGCGTCTCTGCAAGCTGCACTTCGACCTGACGCGCGAAGTGGAATTGCAGAAGCACGCATGGGTGTTCGCCACCTTCCGGGAAGCGGTCACGGGGACCAATCTGCTCGAAGGCAGGCTTCGCTGGGCATATGAAGTGCCGGAAGATGCCTTGCGCGTGCTGCCGCTGACGGAAAACGGCGAGCCCGACGGCGTGCCGATCAACTGGCGGCGCGAGGGTGACACGGTCTATTCGGATCATCCGCTACATCGCCAATGTCGTCGATCCGAACGACTGGACCGCTCTCTTCACAGAGGTCTATGTCGGCGCGCTCGCCATGAAGATCACCTATCCGCTGACCCAGAAAATCAGCATGGTCGACCGGGCCAAGGTCGCCTACGACGAGGCCGTGGAAAACGCCATGCTGGCCAATGCGCTGGAGCGCGGCGGACAGGCGCCCGACAACACATGGGAAGTCGCTCGCGGCGATCTTCGGTGGGGGCGCTGACATGTCGGTCTTCCCGCTGCAAGATACCTTCGTTCGTGGCGAAATCTCTCCCCGCCTCCATTCCCGCGCCTCGCTCGATCTCTACCGGGCGGGTCTGTCGAAATGCGTGAACTTCTTCACGCTTCCCCATGGCGGCATCCGCAAACTGGGTGGCACTTACTTCGTGGGCGAGGTGAAGGATTCCAGTAAGCGCACGCGCGGTGTCCCATTCATCTTCAGTGCCGATCAGGCATACTTTCTCGAATTCGGGAACCAGTATCTCCGGGTCTATGCTTATGGGGCTCGCGTCGGTACGGTCGAGGTGACGACGCCTTATCTGGAGGCCGACCTTCCCAAGCTGATGTTCTACCAGTCGGCGGACGCGATGTGGATCACGCACGCATCCTACCCGGTTCAGAAGTTGACGCGCACCGGTCACACCACATGGTCGCTGGCCGAATTCGTGATTGATGAGGGCCCCTATGATGTAGAGGAAACCCAAGGCACCACGCTGACGCTCGCATTACGTGCTTCAATCACACCGACGATGACATCGAACACCGCACCTAGCGGAACGGTCTCATCAAGCAGCGGTGCCAGCAATGCGTATCTGGTATTCGACGCAACGAGGGGACAGAGCCGGGGAATCTCGGCGGCTCAAGTGAATGGGTCCAATACCGGCAGGCGGGCAGCGCGCAAGTGGTCGCGGACGCATGGTGGATAGTGTCGTCCACCTCAGAACACGAATGGGGCGATACACCAACCTCGTTCGAACTGAGCGGGTCGAACAATGGCACCACGTGGGTTACGCTCGACACTCGCGCGGCTGAGGTTGGGTGGCGGAACACCGAAACGCGCTTCTACGAATTCGTGAACGACATCGCTTTCGAGTACTATCGCATATGGATAAAGGGCGGCGGCGGTAGTGACAGCAACGGTGCGCGTTTCGCCGAGGTAGGCATTCACCGCAAGGCCAGCGACCAGACCCCTTTCAATCTCACGGCTTCTTCTGCGGCGGGCATCAATGGGGGGTGACCTGAGACCCTGATCTCCTCCGGTTTGAGGGAGAGTCCTAGGTTTCATTTCTGGCCTCATGCGGCCTGTTTTTCCAGCGTGGATTTCATTGCGAACTCGGCCGGCGGCACGTTGCCGAGTGCTGAGTGTGGTCGATGGTGGTTGTAGTCCTCCTTCCATGAGGTGATGGCGCTGCGCGCCTCGGTTGGCGTCGAGAATAGCGTGTCATTGAGACATTCGTCCCTGAAGCGCCCGTTGAAGCTCTCGACAAAGGCATTTTTCGTGGGCTTGCCCGGGGCAATGTCGTGCCATTCGACGCCGGTTTCCTGACACCATCCGAGCACGGCCATACTGGTCAGCTCGGTGCCGTTGTCGGAGACGATAGTGTCCGGCCGGCCGCGCCAGCGGATGATGGCGTCGAGCTCGCGCACGACACGAAGTCCCGACAGCGAGGTGTCGGCGATCAGTGCCAAGCACTCCCGCGTGTAGTCGTCGACCACGGCCAACACCCGGAAGCGACGGCCGTCGGTGAAGGTGTCGGAGACAAAGTCCAGGCTCCAGCGGGCGTTGGCGCGCTCGGGAACAAGCATGGGCCTTCGCGTGCCCAGCGCCCGCTTGTGGCCGCCGCGTCGGCGCACCTGCAGCTTCTCTTCCTTGTAGAGGCGTCGCAGCTTCTTCTGGTTCATCACGATGCCCTGACGGTCCAGCATGACGTGGATCCTGCGGTAGCCGAATCGCCGGCGCTCCGCCGCCACCGCCTTCATCGCCTCGCGCAATGGGGCGTCGTCCGGACGGATGCTGGTGTAGCGCACCGTCGAACGGTCGATCCTCAGAGCCTGGCACGCCCGACGCTGGCTCACCCCATGCACCTCGCAGGCATGAACCACCGCCTTCCGCTTCGCATCGGGCGTCACCATTTTTTTGCGGCGACATCCTTCAGGACTGCAACGCCCGGCGACTGGATCATCAAGGGCGTGAAAGGCGAGTTCTATCCATGCAAGCCCGACATCTTCGAGGCCACATATGAGGCCGTCGAATGACCACCATCGTCGCCCTCTTTGGCCCTGACGGTATTCTCTACGCCCTTCTGGCCGCAATAGTCGCCGCCTTTGCATGGAGCATCCGCAGGGGCGGCAGACTGGCTGAACGAAACGCGCAGAAGGCGAAGGAGCTGGACGCCTATGAAAAGCACCTCAAGGATATTGCTGACGCTTCCAATGCTCGCCCTTCTGGCAGCGTGTCAGACAACCCCTACAACAGGGACCGGCCGGTCTGCCTGATCTGGACGCCCGCCACCTATTCAGGCGCTGGTGATACGGCAGAGACAGTTGAGGGAAATCGCGCCCTCAACGCCAAGCGTGATGCCTATTGCGGGAAGCCGAAATGACCGAATCCGACGAACGGCTACTCGGCAGGCTAGAGACGAAGGTCGACATGATCCTGGCTGAGCAGGCTAGAGCGATCGACGCCCGAAAGCTCATCTACGAAAAGGTCGACGCTCTCTACCGCAAGGTGGACAAGACGGAATCGAAGGTCGAGGAACCCGTTGCCGACTTCAACAGGTGGAGAGAACGTGGGGTAGGGGCGTTGATGCTCATCACGTTCATTTCGGGGTCAACCGGCGCGCTGATAGCCACGTTTGGCAAGAAGGTGTGGGCTGCCGTAGCTGGCTCCTGATCGAGCTATTAAAATTCGCTATAGATGTCCCGCACCGTTCAGATTTCGTTCATCGGGCGAAAACTAAGTTCGCGCCCGTCGTCCAAGGGCAGGTGGTCTGCCGTTCTGGATGGGCATTGGGGGCATTTTGCCTTTATTGGAGGGAAGACCTAGTGAAGAAGTATATTTCTGCTGCGCTGGCCGCCGTGGCCGCTATTGCGGTTTCCAACACGGCTTTTGCGCAGTGCTTTATCTACAGTGGAACAAATTTTGAAGGCCAGAGTGGGATCATTCAGCCCAATGATTTTGTTAAGTTCTACGAAGGTGATGTGGGTGAATTTCCGCACAGCGATGTCAAGGCAGATGCTCGCGTGTTCACCGATGTCTCCTGGCTGAACAACATCGGTTCGGCGAAGGTGACAAATGGCTGCAATCTGATCACCTTCGACAAGGCGTCAGGCAAAGTTAAGCATAGTCGGTTCGTGAAGGACTCGCCTATCCTGGAGGCCAACATGACCAATGAGGTGCCTACCGAAATGGCCTCCGCTTATTGCTCGTGCCCATGATCGGATAGTTTCGCCTCACGGCGTACATTAGGATTGATCACGGAAGCAACCGCCCCGCTGGCTTTGGCCGGCGGGGCTTTTTTTCTGCTAGATGATTAGCGGTGGTTTTCCAGCGCCGCCTGATCGGCGGCTGTGTCCTCTGCTGGCGAGGACAGCATGAAACTGGTTTCGCGCGCGCAGGAGAATTCGTCGTTGGGCGGCATTGCCAGAATTGTAGTGGCTACCAGCCATAGGAGGATCACCTCAATTTTCTCCACTCACTGCGCCAGAGCCTTACATTCGGTGAACATCAAGCAAAGTTTGAAACCATTTAGATCGTCTGGTTTCACATTTTAGCGAGGTCTAGCGCAGATAACACTCCCAAATGGGAGCTGTTTGGCTTCAAGAATCCTTTATTATACCAGAGTGTATTGAATGAGAGAGAGTATCGTGCGGCTTGCAGTAAAAACAATGGCGATGCTCGCGTTGGGAATATCGTACGCTTCTGCTGAGATTTGGCCCGCTCCAAAAATCAGCGACGAACAAAGACAGGCCGTCAGCAGAATGTGTAAGGGGAAAACATACGTCAATGATTGCCTGAAGCTTGAGAAGAGCAAGCAGAGCTATACCCAAGGAAAATATACGTTCAGGTACGACCGATTGACAAACATCTGCTCCACGGATGTGCACGTTATCGTTGTGGTCAATAGAGAAGACTCGCAACGTACCCTGGCCAGATGTGGATACCCGGCGACGGCATCGGAATGAATTCTTTCCTGTATGAACAGGGCCGAACATCCAGATATTTCGCTAATTGGTGGGCTTGTCGTTGAACGGTTGCCGTGGGCATGCAAGTGAAAACCACGATTTTCGTGGGAATTTTTTCAAAGCCGCTTCGGGTAGAAACGGGCGGCTTTTTCACTCCATGTCGGGAACATCGCCAGCCTGAAATAGCGTGGTCGGCTCGCCTTACTCTCCCAGCGCCGGATTTGATTCACGGCTCCACGCGATGACGCCGGCATGCTTCGCGGCCAGTCCTTTGGCTGTGCGGATGGCGCGTTCCTCGCTCTGCTGCTCGGCCGGGCCAAAGACAGGCTGCAACTCGCCGTCTTCGTCTCTGTCGAACGCCACGACGACGATGAGCTTCGGAAGCTTCCTCTGAGGCTGGATGGTTTCGGCCATGCAGCCATTCTATCACGAGATACGTGGGACGGCTCGCCTAAAAAACCTAACGATTCCGTCGAGGGAAAACTGTCCCACTTTTTTCAACCTCTTCGGGCGGTGGTACAGTTTCGTCCATTTTTTGTTCTCGCAGGAGCTTGTGCGCGGCGCGCCTTCTTCGTGTAGAGCGTCGCCTGAGCCTTCGTCACCCAGCCGAAAATCGCCATAAGGTCTCGTCGGTCGCGCCGTTCTCAGCGACGATGCTCGCGCCGGCCTTTCGGAGGCCGTGCAACGTGCAGTCGTACAGGTTTGCCTCGTCGCACCACTGGCGCATCTTATTGCCCAGCCCGGCCACAGTGAACGGTTTGCCGAACTCGGTAACGAGGAAGGTCGTCTCGCCCTTGTCCTTGGCGGAATCGATCGTCTGTTGAAGAATCGGAAGGATGGGCAGGTCGACGTTGACTGCCTCCTTCTTCGACCGCTGGTTCTTGCCGGGCTCGCCGGGGGCCTGCTGCGCGTTCTCGCGCAAGCGGTACAAGCTCGGGAGAAGTTCGCTTCGCCCGTCTGCGGGGCGCTGGCGGCCGGATACCTGACCGACCCGGTGCTGTACTATGTCCGGGGTCTCGGGATCGAGGTTCATTCAGCAGGTCGCGACTAATGCGGCCGCGTTCTGCATCGGCGCGTGTGGCATGTGGATCTCGGACATCCTGCTTGAGCGGGTGGTACGCTACTTCAAGCCAGCTTCTTCTTGAGGTTTTGCGTTTGTAAACCTTGGAGCTACCTTGGAAGCGGGTTGTAAGTTTAGGAGGGAGGGGCATCATCCAAGTCGTCACGAAGTCATCGAAAGCCTTAACGTTCCTCATCACCTTAACCCTGGTGCTGTTGCCGTGCCCCACGACTCTCATCGCTGATGAAGGGAAGATGCCGCCGAGGCCGGACATGGAAGCTGCCGAGGCGAGCGCCAGGCAAATGGTAAAGGACGAGATAGAGCGGCGGCGGGCCTAGGAAAGCGTGGCTTGCGGCAGCGGCCCTAAGCTGGACCCTTTTGAAGTCTGGAAGGATGTGACCAGCCCTGCTGACGCCCGCCGCCTGCTAGTCCAACAATCTAAGCTTATCGGTTCCGTTGAGAAGATGGACGATTGGCTTGAATGCCAAGGCTTCCACGCAGACGTTATAACCGGCAAAGTCGGGTCTTTCCCCGATGCACCAGAAGCCGAAAAACGTCTCAGCTTTTCATTCATCATTGAGGAACACGGTGGGCGGCGGCTCTGGCCCAGACAGTTCCCGTGGCTGCCCGTGAGGGGTTATTCCTTCATAATGGTCTTCGACTTTGACGGCAAAGCCATAGGAATTGGAATCGACGAAGTTTCTATATTCTCTAAGTAGCCTAGCTCTCGCGTTGAACATAGCGGCGCTGCCGCCAGTCGTAGACCAAGCCGGCCGGGACGCGAAAACCCCGCGCCGGCTTTCTTGTGCGCGGTGTGGCCATCATGGCCATACCTTCGGACGTCAAGGTATGTGTGTCATGCATATACCTTGAGGTGCCTGCATGATACAGGTGCCGTTCGCCCTGCGTTTCGCCTTCCTGATCCTCGGCAAGTCTTCGGTGAACGTCTTGACCTTGGCGCATTCGACATGGGCCGGACCGCAGTTTGGATTCGTGTCCTTGCCCAGCAACCCGAGCGCGCGCTTGTGCTCAATAATCCACGGGTCGTCATGCCGGTGGATCGGCCCGCCGCAGATGCAGCACGGGGCGAGATTGTTCGCGGTGCAGTTCTCGGAAAAGATGTGCTGGCGCCGGGCAGGGGACATCTGGCCGCGGGGAGTTGGCGAGATCATCGCCTTTTACTAGATGTGCTCGACAAGCCTTCTTTCCGCATCTGCAACCTGATCCTCAAGGCATCCTGTCCGGACATGGGTTGTTCGCCCGGCGTAGGACTCTGATCCGAGGCCGGGGTCGGGCGGCGGGCGGGTTTCACACACCGCCTCTTCATCTCTTCGATTTCTCGGCGAGTGACAAAATCTTTCCGCGCGATCTGCATCAGCACGAGATTTCCTTTCGCCGCTTCGGTGCGAAGTGATGACGGCGAGAGACGGCCGCGCCGGAGAAAAGAGCGCAGCGTAGCTCCCGCGCGGCGGTTACGAGGACGCGGGCCCGGTTGCTTCGGCGGCCGGGCCTTTTCATTTTGGTGGCCGTGCCCTGATAGGACGGCTAGTGCTCAATCTTCCCTGAGGCGTCAGCAGCGAAAACACCCTGCCATTTGTGCGAGGCATCATCGTGCGCGGCCTCTTGATGTTTAGATGGCCAGTTGTTTAGGCCGGATGTCATCAGACTTAGCTCTCCCGCAAGCAGCGAAATAGTGGCCAACAAATCCGCCAGTTCCCCATATTTTACGAAACGCTTTATCTCTGCCCACTGGATGTGAGCGATTGCTGCGTTACGAAGCTTTGGAGCTTCCCAGTCGTCGCCCAGGCTATCGTGGCATATGCTGCATTATAACGATCGATCGATGCCTGCGCCGCGGCGAGGTTTGGCTTGCTACGCGGTGCCGCTTCGGCGCAGGCATTTGCGATCTCGGTAACGGCACCTGTATTTTTCAGGTAACGATGCACTGATTGGAGCGAGATTTCTGCCTCTCGGTCGATCGTTGCGAACGTCCGCATCACGCACAAGAGTGCTGCCATTTGTCGGTAGTGATCAGCATGCCCCACAATCGGGGCGGATTTGTCGAGCGCCGACTTGATAGCTTCGTTGATGCCTGAGTATGTGCCGTAGGCGTGAGCTGCCATGGAAGCCCGTTCATTGAGCTTCGGCGCCATCGCCAGAACTTCTTCGATTGACGGTGTATATCGGCCTAGTGGCACTCGATCCAACACCCGCACCGCCTCAGCGTCCATGATCCCTCTCCCATGTCGCGTCCAGTGGCCGAGTGTCTGTGAAAAGAGTCGTAAATCAAGGCTGGAACCCGGTGGAAGGTTTAGCCGGTGCGGTGACTATTTGGTGACTAGGCTGGAGGGTTTGATAGGGAAAAGGCAGCTAAAGCTTTGAATTTATTGGTGCCGCTTGCGTGACTCGAACACGCGACCCCATCATTACGAATTGTTTTTCGTAATTATTTCATATAGTTAGATATCCTGCTATCTGGTTGGACGCTGTTGCATAAGCCATTGGCCCGAATCCACTTTCAGGAGCTGAGGGGTAGCATGGGGTATCACCCCGTTGCCAGCCCTTTGATCCCGTCCCGCTACTAAGCGCCTATCAATCCCAATCCGCCCTACTAATCGGCACCGCACCCGGCGGACCTCCCCCTATCAACGGCACTGACAGGTCGGCGCGGGGGTGGGAGTCCGTTGGCGTCGGGTTGTCCGGGTTCAGCCGGATTTTTGAACCCCACTCCTCCGTATCGGCAAAGTTAGCACAGAATCTGGCCGGCTCCCTCGCGCATTTCCTCAAGACTGGCGATGATCTCCCAATCGACTACGATAGAAGGCAGCTAGTGATTCCATCAGGGGGTCGCTAAACATGACGGCGATTACATTTGTTGATCAAGAGCCAGTGTCGGAGGAAAAATGGCGCAGATAAGTTTCATCGCACCTCTGGATCAGCCGCTTGGTTCAAGGCGCCTTCTTGATTTGCTGCGCGAAGGTTTGACTGATCCCCGCTTCACATGCCTGCGTATTGTTACAGCTTACGCTAAGTCCGGCCCACTACTGCGGCTTGAATCAAGCTTGGCGACGTGGAAGGCGGCGGGAAAGCGAACAGAGGCGATTTTCGGCATTGATCAGCAGGGCACTAGTCGTGAGGCTCTGAAAGTCGCGGCTGAACTATGTGACGCTCTCTATGTAACGCGCGAGCGAGGGATCACCTTTCATCCGAAAATCTATCTATTCGACGGAGCAGCGAGCGCTAGGGCGATTATTGGCTCCAACAATTTGACTGTGGGCGGGACTGAAACCAACTTCGAATGCTCGACTGTAATCGATCTTGATCTGCCGCAAGATCAACCAGTTTACGCAGAACTGACGGCTATGTGGAATAATCTCCTTCCTGCCACTTGTTTGGCGACAGTGCTCGTAAACGAATTAATGCTCAATGAGTTGATTTCAACGGGAACAGTTCTGAGCGAACGTCAATTGCAACTTCGGTCACGAATGACCTCCGCTCCTCCTGTTACGCCAAAATCGGGACTGCCCCTCAAGCCTGCCAGCCCCCTTCCTGCTGCTCTTATGACGGCGGGACCACCGACGGCACCTGTAAAAACAGCAAATATCGACATCGCCGAGCCCGCTCCTCCGCAAATTGCACCTGAGTCGGTCGCGCAGCAGAGCGTGAGTGGTCTAGCAATTCAGATCAAGCCGCATCATAACGGCGAAATCTTTCTTAGCAAAACTGCCGTTCTACAAAATCCGGGGTTCTTCGGCTGGCCATTTACGGGAACGACCGTGCCAAAGAAGGCGAGCAATCCCGCATATCCCCAGCGTGTTCCAGACCCGATAGTCAATGTCGACGTTTTTGGCGTAGGGCCTCAAGCAAAATTATCCTTGCGCGCATACGCTTTGAACACAGTTTACTATTCAACCAAATCTGAAATTCGAATCACAGCCTCACCACTCGTGACTGAGGTTCCTGATTACTCCGTGATGATCATGGTTCCAGGCACTTCTGAAGGTATAGACTACGAGATAATAATCCATCGGCCAGACAGTCCTGAATATCAAGCTTGGCTTGACGCCTGCAACCAATCAATGCCTAGCGGTGGGCAGGTGCCGCGAAAATTTGGTTGGTTTTGATGCAGCAGGCCAAACAGCCAATCAGCGTTCAATTTGGTTTGTGCAGACGTAGCACGACATTATCGAGGATCGCGTTCTTGATATGCCTGTAGTTTTCAGTCGTCACGGATATGTCGATCCTCTCAACCCCTTCTAAGCCAGCGGCACTTGCGATTTCTTCAACCAAGTCCGTACACGGGATTCTGAGTTCTTGTCCTCCGAGCGTGGTTCGATTGTCGCCGATGACCATCATCACCTCTCCTCCTGGTCGGAGAAGCGGTACGATTTGCTGAATCGTCGCCGACATGTCGAGCAAGTAGCGCGCTAGCAGAGCAGGCGAGTTGCGTTTGCGGAATCCTGCCGTTTTGTCCGTCTCAACCACGTCCAGCATTTTTGACAAGAAGCGTTGCGATCCCTGCGGGAGAGGGGTCCATTCGACATGCTGTTCCAGCCGTCGTCTCTCAACTGTACCGATTTCCCGGCTCCCAGTCAAAGCGGCCTCGACGGGGCGACGCTGAGAGCTGGTCAATCCCATAATCAGAAGCAGGGATAGGCGATCTGTGTCTATATATGGAAGTGCAGTGCCATAAGGCGGGCTGGTAAGGACTAAATCTACATCACCATTGCTCAACCCTAGATGCAGAAATGTCGTCGCTTCACGATTGTCGCCTTCGATTGCGGTCGCTGGTAGGAAAGCTTGGGGGGCGTTTCCCCGAACCTTCCAAAATTTCTCGATCCGCTCAAATTGCTCGGCCAATCTCGACTCAAAAAGACCAATAACGTCTGCGTCCTGAAGCAACTCTGACCGATATCGAATCCGCAGATCGGTTGGCTCTTGGTTAGATACCTCTCGAAGGATGCTGCTTAACACTACTTCCAGGAAGTCGAGCGTCACACCTGCGCTTGTTCTCCTCAAATGGGTAAGTAACCAATTGAGTTTGGACACGACTGGCTCTGCAAACCACCGAAGCACTTCTTCACGGCAATCTTCAGCTATCTGGTCGAGCGCGGAGGGAAAACGCATCGGAGGACTCGCTATGACGGCCTGCACGCTTGTAATCACCTCACGGACAGTGTCCGGGTTCAGCTCCAAAACCCCGAGCTTTGCTCTTGAAATCTTTGCAGCCAAAGGATTCATATCGCAGCCATGAGCACGAAAACCATTCAGATACCCCTCGAGTAGCGTTGTACCACTACCGCAAAAAGGATCTAGAACGGTCGCGCCGGGCTTAAGTCCGGTAATGTTAAGCAACGCTTTGGCGAGCTGAGGATAGAACTTTCCCTTATAGGCATGGATGCCGTGAGTGACGTATTTGGGATCCTTGCGCGCGCTGGCCGACCAAGCGCCGCCATTCTCTAGAATGGCCTGCCAAGTCGGCTCCGGAGAACAATCGCCGATCTGAACATGGTGCGAGAAAACAGTACGCTTGTATCGTGTCCGATCTTCATTGGAGGACGGGAAGCTTATAGGTAAATTTGGGTTGGCACTGTCCGAGTCAAGTCCAATTTCGCGCAGGCGCAGAGCCGCCTCATACGGCCACAGCCGATATGGTGGTGGCGTAAGCCGTACAAATGTAGGCGCCTCCTTGCGACGCAGAACGAGAATGTGTTCAGAGGTCGCACGCCTCCCGGCGTGCGCAAACGATCGTTTCACCGCATGGATCGGTCGGTCCACAATTGCACAAGGTTCAAACCCAAGCTGGTCCGCTCTATCGCGTAGTGCCTGCGCCGGATCGTAGGTTGTGCCCCCATACACAGAATCGCCGATCACGAGCGCCGCATAGCGGCCTGGTTTAAGCGCGCGACAGATAGTCGAAAGGGCTGCCTCCATGTCCGCCAAGTAACTTTCGAAGCCATTGGACTCTCGTTGATGCTTCAAATGAGAGCCAATCTCGATGTGACCAAGCGCGATGGGGTCAAATCCAAGCCACAGCAGGCGAAAACGATGATACAGATGGTAGTCTGTTGCATTCCCATAAGGTGGTGACGTGACCACGAGGTCAGCGACACCTTCTGGAAGAATATCAGCACCTATCGAGCGGATATCAGCACATATGAACTTCGAGATGCCGTAACGCGTGGCGGCCTCGTTGCGCTTAACCGATTCCATCACCGCTTCAAACTCACGAAGATACCGCTTTAGCGTCTCGCCTGACAAAACCGTGCGGGGCACGCTCTTGTAGCGCGTTTCGGAATCTTGGAACGAAGCTTTGATCACCATTCTCGACAGCGCCACCAGTGCGATATCGCGGCTGGGGCCATCTTCCAGTTCGTTGACTCGGGATCGGATCAAAGAGAGTTCAGCATATGCGCTATCAGCAAACCACTTTTCACGATTGGCTATACGCGGCGCATGCTCTTCATATCGGTCGATCAGAATCTGTGGCGATAGCTCTCCGCCCTCAAGTTGAGCAAGAAGCGCAGCGTGGTGCACATTCAACGCCTTTTGAGTGTCGGCTTCTAACTTCGCCGTTTTCACTCTTCCGATAAGTGCAGATAGCGGGTTTGCATCAATACTGATTGCTTTGCGTCCTAAGCGCACTGCTTCCAGAGCCGTCGTGCCGCTCCCACCAAACGGATCGAGCACCGTCTCCCCGTGAACGCTGAGGCGCCTGATCAAACCGTCTGGAATTTGCGGGATAAACTTTGCTGGGTAGGGATGAACGTCGTGACCGGGCAGTCGCGTATCGGCGTCTGTAAAACTCCAATCCACAGCGCTTAGGGTACTTGCAACTTCCTTAGTCGACTGAAGATGTAACGCTTCGTTACGCGCCGTTCGATCCGCAGGCTGTGCGGAAGTGAGGGCGGGCGCGTCGGCTGCTTCGGTGATCTGCTGATCTTTCAAATTTAACATTCTGGGAGTTTACCAATTCCCCAGATTTTGGCAACAGTGAAAGTTCCACATCACCCACTGTCTGAATATTTTGCCTGTTGACACAGCGACCCGCAATTGTCACCGCCCTTTCAGTTGGCGGCTAAACTGACACTGGTGTTTCTGATTTGCGCCCGCTCGCGCGCGTGCGCGTATATCGGATGGCGTTGGACAGGGTTTCCTGTCTTTGGCTCAGAGGTCTTTTCGTGTCATAAGTCTCTGATATCACTAGTAATTTCACGTTATTGACGTTACGTTGAGTTGAGGCCAACAGGAGGTCTCAATGCCAAACTTACGTCTCACCCGCCGCGTGGTTGATGAAATCCCCCATCCCGCCAGCGGCCAAGTTTTCTACCGTGACACCACGCTGATCGGCTTCGGTCTTCGCGTCGGCACACAATCCAAGGTCTACTATGCCGAGGGGCAGGTGAACCGGCAGACCCGGCGCGTGACCATCGGCCGGGCCGATGTCTTTGCAGCGGAAATTGCCCGCAAGAGGGCGATGGCGCTGCTCGCCGATATGGCGGAAGGCCACGACCCTAATGCGAAGAAGCGCAAGGAGGTCGTGGCCAAGGTCATGCTGGCCGATGCGTTTGACAGCTTCTTCATCGCCCGTCCGCACCTTTCGCCGCATACGGTGTTGAACTACACGAGGACTGCCAAGCTCTACCTCAAGGCATGGCGCAAGAAGCCGATCAACGAGATCACCCGCCAGATGGTGCTGAAACGGCATCAGGAGCTTTCCACCGAAATCGGAAAGACTACGGCCAACAATGTGATGCGGCATCTGCGGTCGGTCTACAATTTCGCCGCTGCGACCCACGACGAGTTTCCGCTGAACCCGGTGCAGATTCTGACTCAGGCTCGGGCATGGCACCGCGAGCAGCGTCGGCAGACAGTGGTGACGGCGCTGGACCTGCCGATGTGGTGGAAGGCCGTGATGGCCGAACCGGAATACTCCCGCGATTTCCTGCTTATGGCGCTGTTCACCGGTATGCGCCGGGGTGAACTTATGGCTCTGCGCTGGGAGAACGTGGACCTGACCGCCCGGACGCTGCACCTGCCCAAGACCAAGAACGGCGATCCGCTGAACCTGCCTTTGTCCACCTTCCTCGTGGATCTGCTGACGGCCCGCAGGGAGCAGGTCGGTGACTCCCCGTTTGTGTTCCCCGGCCCCGGCAAGCAGGGGCATCTCATGGAGACCAAGAAGTTCCTGCTCCGGGTCGGCGCCGGTTCCGGAGTCAGCTTCACTCTGCACGACCTCCGGCGCACCTTCATCACCATCGCTGAAAGCCTCGACGTTCCCTATTACGCGCTCAAGCGTCTCCTGAACCATCGCGCCAATGGCGACGTGACGGGCGGGTACATCGTCGTGAATGCCGAGCGCCTACGGGGGCCGGTTGAGCTGGTCGCGGCCCGGATGTTGGAGTTGGTCAATGCGGAGGGCTGACTCCATGAGCGCCTATGCCGAAACGGTGCTGGAGCGAGTGTTGCTGGCAATCATTGAAGCGCATCCCGCCGCTGGGATGTGCGGATCAGCCCAAGAGCGATTGGATATTGCATTAGAGGCTCTCTTGGGCACGTCGCTGGCAAGTTCAACCGATTTAAACGATGCACTCGAGTTTATGGTGCGCGAACGCCAGCGAGACATTTGCAACGCCGATATGTTTGCGCTGGCCGTTGGTTCGGATATTGTTCCCCCTGCGGTCCGGTCGTGCGCGATCTTGCTGAAACCGCCGTGCGCGATGTCTTCGGGCTTGACTGCCCGGCGAAGGTCCATACTGTGGCGGACCTACTTTGCAGCGAATATAGACGGCAGACAAGGCGGCACGCGGTCGAAGGCGACCCGGCGCGTGAGGCGATGCAGGATGAGGCCGTGCGGTGCATCCTCGTCGAACTCGCGGAATGGGACGTTCCCGCCGTCTTCGGGAAATAAAATCTCTTCCAATCAAACCATTAGGCGCAAAAGGCTGGATGCATCCCGGCTACGGGTTGAGCCTGCCACCGCGATATGCAATGTTGATTGCGGATGAGATGGCAGCATCCAACGGATAAATATCCGTGGCGGGTTCCGTAGGCTTTGGTCTCTCGGGTAGCGCTCTTTAGGGGATTGTTCCCTGCCATGCCGTTTAAACGATGACGATCGCCGAGTGTCTTAACCGGCCTTGGCAGGGCCTACCATAGGTAGGTTCAAATGCATCCCCAATCATCATCTGTTCGTGTGAGCGGCACCGCGCCGTTGCGTCCGCTCGCTCACCCCGAAAAGCTTCTCACCACGAAAGAGGTCGCCACGCTCACAGGCCTCAGCGTCTCATTTTTCAACAAGAGAAGGATATACGGCGGGGGACCACGGTTCCTCCGCCTGAATGCTAACAGCAAGATCGGCGCAATTCGTTACCGTCTTTGCGATGTTCTCGAGTGGTTCTCTACTCGCGAATGTGACCCGGAGGTGTTGTCATGATCGACACTTCCGAAAATACATTGAAGCCCAAGGCGCGACATGCCTGGGAGTTTCTGAATTGGCTTTCGCCAGCGGGACCGTATCGCATCGAAACGATTGTCAGCGAAGGGAAAGGACGCCTCGGCGTCCGGACCTTTACTGCCGACGAGTACGAGCCCTTTGTGCGATTTTTGGAAGATCAGAACTCGGCGGATACCAAGCGCAATACCTACTTTCTGGCCAGCGCCCCGTTCTTGACCTGGCAATCGCGCCAAGGAAAATATCCCTGTGACGGATATCTTGCAGGTGGATATCGACAGCAAGGACTTTCCGGGAACGGAAAGCGAAAAGCTGGATCAGGCTATCGCCTTGGTGCTGGACCCGAATGTGCGGCCCGAAGGTGTCCCGGCACCGACCGTCGTTTGTTTTACGGGAGGCGGCTACCAAGCCTTTTGGAAGCTGCGCGAGCCCATAGATGCAGCTTTGGCGGAAGAGTTGAACGCCAGCCTCATTGCTGTCTTGAATGGCGATGTCGGAACCCACGATGTAAGCCATCTCATGCGGCTTCCCGGCACGGTGAACTGGCTTAACGATGGTAAGCGCGCCAAGGGTAGGCAACCGGCGTCGGCCTTGCTGATCGAGCCGGCCAATACGAAAAAACCGCCCGTTCTTTATGACGTCGCGGACTTCAGGATCAAGAGGCAGAAGCCGGGTTCCGGCACGTCTGGCCAAAAGCTCGCCGCCGATATCGAAGCGGTTGGGGAGCCTGAACCTCTGCCGGACGATCTCAGCGAGATTTTTCCGAACGACCCCAAATGGGCCGAAGTGCTCATGACCGGCGAAGACCCGCCCGACAGGGCTTATAAGAGCCGTTCCGAGCTGGTCCATGCGTTCACCATTCGATTGTTGTCGCAGGGCATGAAGCCGGGGCATCTACTGTCGATTTTAACCGACCCGGAATATGGGATCAGCGCTCATATTCTGGATCAGGCCAAACCGCTCGATTATGCAAAAAGGCAGGTAGTATCCGCGCAAGCCTATCTTCTCGAACACGGTGACGAAACGGACGCAGACGGAAAGCCGCAGATTCTCATCTTGCCGGGTCGATTGCCGTCCGCTGTGAGCCGGGCAGAGCAGGCGCTTATTGAGGCCGGTGTGCCAATCTACCAGCGCTACGATTCGCTTGTGCGGGTCGTCAAGCTGCCAGACGGGAACGGTGAAGACGGGATCAGGCGTGACAACGGCGCGCTCATCCTGAAGCCGATTGCACCCGCTTGGCTCCGTGAGCGGTTCGCCATCGTGGCAAGCTGGGTCAAGATGAACGCCAAGGGTGCGAAGGTGGCTGCCGATCCGCCTCCGGACGCCGCGAACGTCTATCTTGCCCGCGCCGGGGAATGGCAGGTTCCGTTCCTGCAAGCGATCACCCAGATTCCGACATTGCGGACAGATGGAACGATCTTGCAGGAACCGGGCTACGACTCGCGGTCGGCGATCCTGTACGATCCCGGCAGCATCGAATTTCCTGCGGTGCCAGAAAATCCCACCAAAGAAGAGGCGCAAGCCGCCTTGGAGGTGCTGTCCCGTCCGTTCCGGAAATTCTGCTTCGCCCGCCCTGTGGATAGAAGTGTAGCGATGGCCGCTATCCTAACGGCGCTCGTGCGCCGGATGTTTCCGTCCGCGCCTCTGTTCATAATAGAAGCGCCGACGGCAGGGACAGGGAAATCGCTTTTCTGCGAAACGCTCGGCATTATCGCGATGGGTCACAAGCCGGCGATGATGTCGCAGGGAAAGACCTCTGAAGAGCAGGAAAAGCGCCTTTCGTCTGTCCTTATGGCGGGCGACCCGGTGATCGTCATCGACAATTGTGATCGGCCTATCGAAGGCGATTTCCTATGCTCGATGCTGACCCAGGAATGGGTCCAGCCGCGTATCCTTGGGAAATCGGAAGTCTTGCGGTTGCCGACGCGAAACCTCGTCGTCGCCACGGGCAATAACCCGGAGGTGGCAGGCGACGTGACCCGGCGGACGCTGAAATGCCGACTGGATGCGCAGGTCGAAAGGCCGGATCAACTGCAATACGACTTCGATCCGCGAGACGAAGCCTATGCGGATCGGGCCAAATTGGTTGTCGCCGGTCTCACGGTCGTCCGTGCCTATATCGTTGCCGGTTACCCCAATCGGCTCGACAGGATCGGTTCATTCGAGCAATGGAATATCATCCGTGAAGCCCTTGTCTGGCTCGGGATGACCGATCCAGCCGAAATGCGTGAACAGATATTCGATGACGATCCCCGCAAGGGCGAACTGATAGATTTGTTGCGCCTATGGTGGAAAGCACTCGGGGAGGAGAGGCTGACGCTCTCCGACTTGGCGGCGGTTCACGAAAAGGGCGATAAAATCGGGGCGGCCGAAGTCGTCACCGAACTGATCGCTAGGACGCGGTATAACGTCTTCAACACCAGAAGCGTCGGCAAATTCCTGTCGACTAAGATCGACCAGATTGCGGGCGGGCTTATGCTTCGCTCGGAAAAAGACCCCTCCGGTGTGAAGCGCTATTGGGTTCAGAAGGTCGATAATAAAGCGAAGCCGGAATTGACGAACCGCGAGTTGCCGTTCTGACCGCTTGGATATTCTGCGAAGTAAAGGCGGGCGGAATATCGCATTCCGCCCGCTGCCGGGTTTGAAGGGGTTTACCGGGTTTTGTATGGGTAGGTAGCCGGACCTATGTGCCGTTGCCATTTTGCCGGTCGCCGGAGCCTCCAAACCCTCCAAACCTTTCAAAACCAGTACACAGGAAGCGCCGCGCCAATAAGGCAAAAAGGGCAGGCAGGAGGCCTCCGGCGGCGCTTTTGCGGCCACAGTGGGGGCGGGGGCCCTAAACCGCGTCAGAGCGCCTCTGACGGCCCGCTGAGCGGGTTTATGGGCGGGTGCCGTAGCTTTGCGGCGCGTGAGCGTCGCGGGAAGGCCTTTTTCAATGCCGTCTAACGGCTATTATCCCGCAGTAGGTCCGCGGTAGTCGTTTCCAAAGCTACGGCAAATTTCGCGACAACGGTGATCGTCGGATTCCTTACCTGCCGTTCGATGCCGGAGACATAGGTACGGTCGATCTCCGCCCGCGCGGCAAGGTCCTCTTGCGAGAGGTCCAGCCGCTTCCGGGCCGCCTTGATGTTCCTGGCGAGAATAGCGCGCACGTTTTCCATGCGCACGATTGGCCAGCGATGCCGACGATATGCCCACGGACGATGAGTCTCATTTTGCTTTCACTTTTGCTTTGTAGACTATAGGCTACAACCCTGTTCATGGGGCAGGGCGATGTGGGAGACAGTCGGTCAGGTAGCAGGATGGGCGATATTGGTGTTCTTCGGCGGTCAGGCGGCGATCTTCGTTGCCCTGATCTTGTGGACGATCTGGACCGACGCCATCAAGCCGGGGCTGATCCCCGCCGCAGACATCGACCGCGTAGCCGATGACATCATCGCAGACTATCCCGACCCCGAAGGAGAGGCCTTCGCCCGCCACGAACGCGCGTGGTACGACAGCGACGGCGCGGAGCAGACCTATTGGTATCGGGTGCGGAAAGCCGTCAGGCGTCGGCTGGAAAGCCAATAATCTGTAAAAATGTCTTTGATATCAGATTCTTGCTGGTGCCGCCTACGTGACTCGAACACGTGACCCCATCATTACGAATGATGTGCTCTACCAACTGAGCTAAGGCGGCTCACCAAGCGCAGGGCGACCTACTATCGCCCTACTATTTTCTTCACTCCTCCGCCAACCCTTTGGCTTCGAACCTCATTCTCGGGCGGACCCGGTAATTACGAATGATGTGCTCTACCAACTGAGCTAAAGCGGCCACCCACCGTCGGCATTCCGACGAGGCTGGCGGGGTGATAGCTGCATTGCGCGGCGAATTCAAGCGCGCCGGTCGTTCATTCGAAAATTCCCTGAAGAGGCCAGCTTGCGGTGCGGCGTCGCAGCTTTGTCTCGGCTGCTATCCGAAAATAGCTGCATCTGGGTCCAGACTGCTCCTGTGATTGAGAAGCATAATCCGGGGCATTCAGGTCGCCGGACATTGCCTGATTGTCATCCGGACGCTAACCATCACAAAACGATACGCCACATTTGGGGAAAACTGGCATTGGATCCGGTCGAGAAAGCGATCCGCAGCGCGCTTGAAAAGGGAAATGCCGAGGATCGCGCCTTTCGGGAGAGGGTGTATCGCTCGGCCTTTGCCGCGCTTGAGCGCGCAACGCAGGCGCAGCCTCACACGACGGTCGAAATGGCGATCAAGCGCCGCCAGAACCTGCAAGCAAAGATCACAAGCATAGAAGCAGAGTTCCTCCCGGCACCACCGGACCTGCCCGTGCAGCCTTCCGAGGTCCCGGTCATATCCCTCGATGAGGATGTGCCTGCCGTCGAAGCTGCCGCACCATCCATCGATGAACCATCGGCAGCAACCCGGGAAGACCGGCACCTGCCGGACGTATCTCCCGTCGATCTGGCTAAATCGGAGGCGGCGGTTCCACCGGTCAGCCTCGATGCAGCTCCCGAAATGAGTGCCCCCGGCGTCGACCTCGGTGCGCAGCGCTTGCAGGAGCCGGATCGCGCAAGGGCACCCCGCGCCGCTGTCGAGCGGCGGCCGCGCCGTCGTCGGCCGTTTGCGGCTGCCTTTGCCATAGTGACCTTGCTGTGCATTGTCGTGATCGGCGGCTGGGCAGCCTATGAGCTCGGGCTTTTCAATAGCGGCTCGGATGTGCCTCCGGCGTCACCGCGGCTGGTGGAAGAAGACGAGTTCGATCCGGCGGATGAAACGCCGGCCGAGCCCGGCGATCTCGGCGGCTCGCAGGAGTTGCGCAACTGGATAACCGTATTCACGCCCGCCGACGCTTCTGGCGTGAACGCGCCGACCGGAGCCTCCGCCGATGTCAGCGAGGATGAATCCGGGCGTTTTCTGCGAATCCGTTCCGGTACGGACGGCTCCAACGTGGTTTTCGACGTGGGGCAGGGCGTTCTGGAGGAGATCGTCGGCAAGAAGGCGGTTTTCGACATCTCAGCGCGTGGCGCCGATGCACAGCAGACGCAGATTTCCATCAGCTGCGATTTCGGGGAGCTAGGCGACTGCGGACGCAAGCGCTACGCCGTCGGCTATGAGCGCGGCGAATATCTCTTCGATGTCCAGCTGCCGGCCAACAGGCCGGGCGCCGGCGGCTCGATAGCGATCAATTCGGATTTTGCCGGGGAAGGCAAGGCCGTCGATATCTACGAAATCCGGGTGTCGGTGGTCGAATAGTTGGCCGAATGGTGGGCAAGACGCTTTTCAGTCGAGCATCGCTCGCAGCGTGTCGATCCGGTCGGCCTCGATGGCAAGCTTGTCCCATCGCAGCCGCGAAATGCGCGGAAAGCGCATCGCCACGCCCGATTTGTGTCTTGCCGACCGGTTTAGGCCCTCGAAAGCCACTTCAAGCACCAGCCCGCTTTCACGATCCGCGCGCACCGAACGTACCGGTCCGAAGCGCTCGATCGTGTTGTCGCGTACATATTTGTCGATCTGCCTCAATTCCTCGTCGGTGAAGCCGAAATAGGCCTTGCCGACCGGCACCAGTTCCTCCTCGCCGGGCTCGCCCTGCCAGACACCGAACGTATAGTCCGAATAGAAGCTGGACCGCTTGCCGTGGCCGCGCTGTGCATACATGAGAACGGCGTCCACGATGTGCGGATCGCGCTTCCACTTGAACCAGGGCCCTCTGGGGCGGCCGGCGACATAGGTAGAGTCCAGCCGTTTCAGCATGACCCCCTCGATGACGGGATGCGGCGGGTTCCTGCGCATGCCGTCGAGTTGCTCCCAGTTCGAGAAGGGAGCGAGCGGCGAAAGGTCGAAGCGTGTCGGGTCGAGGGTCGATACGAATTGCTCAAGACGCCAGCGGCGCTCGGTGAAAGGGAGTCCCCTCAGATCCTCCCCGCCCAGCTGCAGAAGGTCGTAGCAGCGCATGAACGCCGGCGACTGCTCCATGATCCTGACGGACACCGTCTTGCGGTTGAGGCGCTGCTGCAGGTCCGAGAAGGTACCGGTCACCTCGCGGGGGTCGCCAACCAGAAGCTCGCCATCGAGCGTGGCGGAGAAATCCATCGCGTCCACCAGATCGGGGAAGGCGCGCGAGGCGTCGTCGCCGGTCCGCGAATAGAGTCTGCGGACGCCTGCCTCGGCGACGGCCTGGACGCGTATGCCGTCCCACTTCCATTCGGCTGCATAGTCCGCCGGGTCGAGCTTTTCGAGATCGCGATCCTCGATAGGGTTCGACAGCATGACCGGCCGGAACATGGCGTTGGCGGTTTTTTCCGGCTTCGCGGCGCGACCTTCCAGCCATGCGAAGAGATCGATATAGGGCGGCTTCAGTCCGTGCCAGAGTTCCTCGATCTCGGCCACGTCGACCTTCCCGAAATCGGCCAGCGCCTGCTTGGCGAGCCGGGCCGAGACGCCGATGCGCAGGCCGCCGGTGACCAGCTTGATGATGGCGAAGCGCGCGTCGATGCCGGCGTTGTCGAGAAGGCGGGTGAGCACCGAAGGGCCGTCCGAGCGGCTGGCCGATTGCAGATCGTGCACCACCTCGCCGAGGGTCAGCTCGTGATCGGCCTTACCGTGCGGCGGGTCGGGCCAGACGAGCGAAACCGTCTCCGCGAGGTCTCCGACATAGTCGTAGGAGTAGCCGAACAGGACAGGATCCATCCGCTCGGCCATCAGCGCGCGCAGCATGGCAGGCTTGACGGAAGCGATCGAAAGACCGCCCGTGATGACCGCTAGCGCATACCCCCTGTCGGGGTCCTCGACTGTTCGGAAATAATCCGACAACAAGGTCAGCTTGCCATTGCGGGCGGGCGTGAGGACCAGGCGGTCGAGCAGTTCGGCGAACCGGCGCATCAGTCGCCCTCGTCCTCATAGCCGACGAGATGGAGCGCTCTGGCGGCGATGCCGTTCAACTCGCACCAGCGCACAAGTGCCTCCTCGCGACCATGCGTGACCCAGATTTCCCGCGCGCCGGTCTCGACGATGGTCCGCGTGAGTTCGTCCCAGTCGGAATGATCGGAGATGATAAGCGGCAACTCGACCCCGCCCTGCTTCGCCCGCTGGCGGATGCGCATCCAGCCGGATGCGAAGCAGGATAGCGGGTCAGGAAAGCGCCGCGCCCAGCGATCCGCGAAAGCTGCCGGCGGGCCGACGACGATCGCGCCGGCGAAATCGCCCTTTGCACTGTCTTCGACGGTCGCGGGCCGCAGGTCGCCGAGGTCAACGCCCTGCTCGCGATAATAGTCGCACAGCTTTGCCAGCGCGCCGTGGATGAAGATGGGGCGATCGTAGCCGGCATCGCGGATCAGCCGCACCACGCGCTGCGCCTTGCCGAGCGCATAGGCGCCGACGAGATGCGCCCGTTCGGGAAACTGCCGCGTGGACCGGATGAGCCTTGCGATCTCATCATTGTCCGAAGGGTGGCGGAAGACGGGGAGCCCGAACGTCGCCTCGGTGATGAAGACGTCGCAGCGTATGGGCTCGAACGGCAGACAGGTGGAGTCGGGCTGGCGCTTGTAGTCGCCCGAGGCAACGATGCGCGTGCCGTCCTTCTCGACGCAGATCTGCGCCGAGCCCAGCACGTGCCCGGCCGGGTGGAAAGTTACGTCGACGCCGTTGAGCCTGATGGTTTCACCCATCGCGGCCTGCTGCGTGGAGCCGGCGAAGTCCTGACCGTAGCGCAGGCTCATGATGTCCAACGTCTGGCCAGTTGCCAGCACGGCGCCGTGCCCCGCGCGGGCATGATCTGAATGGCCATGCGTGATCAGCGCGCGCGCCACCGGCCGCACCGGATCGATGAAGAAGTCGCCGGGCGGGCAGTAGAGACCTTCGGGACGGGGATGAAGAAGATCGCGGGCGCGCATGGCTGCAAAGATAGGTGATTTATGACGACATAGAAGGCGGCACTGCGAAAAACCACTTGCGCGTCGAAGCGCGCGGCAGCATAGACGCGCGTCCTTCCAGAGCAGATTCCGATGAGCGCAACGTTCAGCCTTTCATCCGGCGATCCCGCAGCCGACCGCCGCGTTGATTTCGCGTTGATGCTTTTTGCCGACGGAGACCATAAGGGTGCTGCGGAGACCTTGCTCGGGGCGCTGGAAATCGTGCCGGGCTGGGCGCTGGGCTGGTACAAGCTCGGCGAAATCCAGGAAGCGGCGGGCGACCTGAAAGCCGCCGCCATAGCGTGGCACAATGCGCTTGCGCTCGATCCCGCGGATCATAGCGGCGCGAAGCTCATGCTTGCCCTGGCCGGTGTAGGCGAGGCCGAAGCAGCACCGCCCAGTGCTTTTGTCGAGACGCTTTTCGACCAGTACGCCGACAAGTTCGATCATTCATTGGTCGCAACGCTCGGATATCGGGTGCCGGAATTGCTGATCGGGGCGATCACTGCGGCAAGCCCCCAACGCTTCGGGCTGGCGCTCGATCTCGGCTGCGGGACGGGCCTGATGGGCGAACGGCTGCGGCCGGTCTGCGACAGGCTGGAAGGCTTCGACATTTCCGGGCAGATGCTGCGCAAGGCGCGCGCCAAGAACATCTATGACCGGCTGGAAAAGACGGACCTTACGGACTTCGCCTGTTCCGAGCCGAAAGCCGATCTCGTCGTGGCGGCGGATGTCTTCATGTATGTCGGCCCGCTCGACCGGATCGTCGCCAAATCCCGCCAGATGCTTTCCGATGGTGGACTGTTCGCCTTCTCCGGTGAAAGACTCGACCGGGAGGACGGCTTCGCGCTCCAGCCTTCCCGGCGCTACGCCCATTCGGAAGGATATGTGCGGCAGGTGCTTTCGGAAGCGGGACTGTCGGTGATTTCGCTGGAAGATCACGTCATCCGGCAGGACCGCGGCCGGCCCGTAGCCGGCATGATCGTGACAGCCGGGAAGGTTTGAGCGCTCCGCCCAACCCTTCCCGGAATTTGATCTACCCGTGGGCGATCATCACGTGCCGGACTGCGGTGTAGTCCTCGAGGGCATAGAGCGACATGTCCTTGCCGTAGCCGGACTGCTTGAGACCGCCATGCGGCATCTCGTTCGTCAGCATGAAGTGCGTGTTGATCCAGGTGCAGCCATATTGCAGGCGGGCTGCCGTCGACATCGCGCGCGACACATCCTTCGTCCAGACGGAGGACGCAAGGCCGTAGTCGCTGTCGTTGGCCCAGTTGACCGCCTCGTCAACGTCCGAGAAACGCGTGACAGAGACGACCGGCCCGAACACTTCGCGGCGGACGATCTCGTCTTCCTGCCTGGCGCCTGCCACCACGGTCGGCTGATAGTAGAAGCCGGTGCCGTCGCCCGGCTTGCCGCCGGTGGTGATCTCGATGTGCTTGAGCTCGGAGGCGCGCTCGACGAACGAGGCAACGCGATCGCGCTGGCGCTTTGAGATAAGCGGGCCGATCTCGTTTTCCGTGTCCTCCTTCTTGTCGTAGCTGATGGTGGAGACGGCAGCGGAAAGATCGGCGACCAGCCTGTCGTAGACTTTCTTGCCGGCATAGACGCGGCAGGCGGCCGTGCAGTCCTGACCGGCATTATAATAGCCGAACGCGCGCAGCCCGCTGACAACAGCATCGACATCGGCATCGTCGAAGACGATGACCGGCGCCTTGCCGCCCAGTTCGAGATGCGTGCGCTTGACCGATTTGGCCGCCGCCTCCAGCACCTTCTTCCCGGTTGCGACGTCGCCCGTGATCGAGATCATGTTGACGCCGGGATGGTTGATGAGCGCGTTGCCGACGCTGTTGCCGCGGCCGAGCACAACGTTGACGACGCCTTCCGGCAGGATTTCGGCAAGTATTCTCGCAAGCTTCAATGCGGTCAGCGGCGTCTGCTCTGATGGCTTGAAGACAACCGTGTTGCCTCCGGCGATGGCCGGCGCCAGCTTCCACGCCATCATCATCATGGGATAGTTCCACGGCGCGATCGATGCGACGATGCCGATCGGGTCGCGGCGGATCATCGATGTGTGGCCGGAGAGATATTCGCCCGCCACGACGCCCGGCATGGAGCGCACAGCCCCGGCGAAGAAGCGATAGCAGTCGACGATCGCCGGAATCTCGTCGTTCAGCGCGGCATTGATCGGTTTGCCGCAGTTGAGCGCTTCGAGCGCGGCAAAGGACTCGGCCTCCGCCTCGATGCGGTCTGCGATCTTGAGCAGATAGGCGGAACGCTGCGCGGGGGTCGTGCGCGACCATGCCGGAAAGGCCTTCTGGGCGGCGGCCACCGCCTTGCCGATCTGCTGCTCGGACGCTTCCGGCAGATCGAGGATCGTCTCGCCCGTCCTTGGATTGAGCACCGCCTCGGCGCCTTCGGTCCCGGCTTCGAATGACGAGCCGATCAGCATCTGGGTGTCCATGGATTCCTCCTTGATCTTTCTATTTGCCGGCGCCGGCGATCTGGTCGCCATCGCGGGTCAGGTAATAGGCGGCGAGAATGGGCAGGAAGGTCACCAGAACCACGACCATGGCGACGACGTTGGTCACGGGGCGCTGGCGCGGGCGCACCAGTTCCTCGAGCATCCAGATCGGCAGCGTCTGCTGCTGGCCAGCCGTGAAGGTGGTGACGATCACCTCGTCGAAGGATAGGGCGAAGGCGAGCATGCCGCCTGCCACCAGCGCGGTGCCGATATTGGGCAGGATGACATGGCGGAACGTCTGGAACCCGTTGGCGCCAAGGTCCATCGAGGCCTCGACCAGCGAGCCGGACACGCGTCGGAAACGCGCCACCGCGTTGTTGTAGACCACCACGACGCAGAAAGTGGCGTGGCCGAGGATGATCGTCCAGAAAGAGAAGGGAATGTCGGCCAGGTTGAAGGCGGAGCGCAGCGCAATGCCGGTGATGATGCCGGGCAGGGCGATCGGCAGGATGACAAGCAGCGAGATGGCTTCCCGGCCGAAGAATTTCGAACCGCTGATCGCGGCCGCGCAGAGCGTTCCAAGCACAAGCGCGATCGCCGTCGAGATCGCCGCGACCTGCACGGACAGGCCGAGCGCCTGCCAGACATCGGGACGGTTCCAGGTCACGGCGAACCACTTCAGCGTCAACCCGGGCGGCGGCCACTGGTAGCTCTTTTCCTCGGTCGTGAAGGCATAGACGAAGATCAGCAGGATCGGCAGGTGCAGGAACAGGAGTCCGGCAGCGGCGGCGATCTTCAGCGAAAACGGTGCCGGTTGCATATCAGAGCGCATCGAATGCCCCCAGCCGCTTGGCGCCCCATAGATAGAAGCCCATGACGACCACCGGCACCACGGTGAAGGCAGCGGCCAGCGGGATGTTGCCGGCGGTGCCCTGGTGCGCATAGACGGCCTGGCCGATGAACAGCCGCGACGTGCCTATGATCTGCGGGATGATGTAGTCGCCGAGCGTCAGCGAGAAGGTGAAGATCGAACCGGCGACGATGCCGGGCAGGGCCAGCGGCAGCAGCACGTTGCGGAACGTCTGTCCGGGCTTCGCGCCGAGGTCGGAGGACGCCTCCACCAGATTGGCCGGCACACGTTCGAGAGCCGCCTGCACGGGCAGGATCATGAAGGGCAGCCAGACATAGACGAAGACGATGAAGGTGCCGGTGAAGGACACGGAAAGCGAGTTGCCGCCGACGATCGGCAGCGACAGCCAGGCGTCGATGAGCCATTGCAGATGAATCTTCTGGAAGAACCAGGTCAGGATGCCTTCCTTTGCGAGGATGAGCTTCCAGGCGTAAATCTTGACAAGGTAGCTCGACCACAATGGCAGCATGATGCCGAGATAGAACACGGCCTTCCATTTGCCGCGTGCATAGCGGGCCGCATAGTAGGCGATGGGGAAGGCGACGATGGCCGAGGCGACCGTCACGAGCGCCGCCATCACTACCGTGCGCATGATGATGTCGAGATTGGACGGTTGCAGCAGTTCCGCATAGGTCTTGAGCGTGAACTCCCGGTTGATCATGCCGGAAAATTCGTCGATCGAGAAAAAGCTCTGCAGCAGAAGCGCAAAGAGCGAGCCGAGATAGACGATGCCGAGCCATAGTACCGGCGGCAGAAGCAGCAGCAGGAGCAGAAGTTTCGGCCTGCGCCAGAAGGTGTCGGACAGCGCGCCGGAAATTCCACCCCGATCCGGCAGGATGGCGGAACGGCCGGAGATGCCTGCTGCGTCCGCCGCGCTCATTGGTTGTCATCCATGAGGTGCAGGTCCTTCGGCGCGAAGCCGATGCGGACGGACTGGCCCTCGGCCGGAAGCGGATGACCGGCGGCAAGCAGCGCGTTGATGCGATGCCCGTCGACGTCTAGGCCGATCCGCGTCGTGCCGCCGAGATAGGAGCGCGACACGACTGTGGCGTCGATAGTACCCTCGGCATCGATCCGGATCGCCTCGGGTCTCAGGCTCGCCCAGCGCTTTTCTCCGCCATGCCGTGCGGCGAAGTCGGGCGGCAGCACGTTGGAAGACCCGACGAAATCGGCGACGAAGCGCGAGTTCGGCCGCTGGTATATGTCTTCGGGGCTTCCGACCTGCACGATCCTGCCTTGATCGAATACCGCAACGCGGTTCGCCATGGATAGCGCCTCGCCCTGGTCGTGGGTTACGAAGACAAAGGTGATGTCGAGCGACTTCTGCAGGCTTTTCAGTTCCTCCTGCATGTTCTCGCGCAGCTTGAGGTCGAGCGCGCCGAGCGGTTCGTCGAGAAGCAGCACCTTCGGCCGGTTGACCAAAGCGCGGGCGAGCGCGACGCGCTGGCGCTGCCCGCCGGAAAGCTGGCCTGGCCTGCGGCCGCCATATCCCGGCAACTTGACGAGTTCGAGCGCGACCTCCGCCTCGCGGTGGCGTTCCGCCTTGCCGACACCCTTGACCATCAGGCCATAGGCGACATTGTCCAGCACGTTGAGATGCGGAAAGAGCGCGTAGTCCTGAAACACGGTGTTCACGTTGCGCCGGTAGGGCGGAACGCCCTCGGCGCGTTCACCGAATATCTCGATGCGGCCCGAGGTCGGCTGTTCGAAGCCCGCGATCAGGCGAAGGCAGGTCGTCTTGCCCGAACCCGAAGGCCCGAGCATGGCGAAGAACTCGCCGGCGCCGATTTCGAGGTCCACCCCGTCGACGGCCTTGACCGTGCCGAAATGGCGCGACACCTGCTTGAAAGAGACGGCTGGGGTCATGGATTATGGTTCCCACGAACGTCGCGGCAAATAATTCCCTCCCGCCCACCCGGGGTGGGCAGCCGCTCTCCGCAGGACGGCGGAGAGACGACTTCGGGAGGATGCTTCAGCTCAGGCCGATCAGCGTCCGCCGATCACGCCGATGTAGTCCGACACCCAGCGATAGTAGGGCACGCACTGGTCGTTCTGCGTGGCGCATTTCGCGGTCGGCGTCGTCCAGAACCTGACCTTCTCGAAATTGTCGAAGCCGTTCACGGTGCAGCCTTCCTTGGTCTGCATGCCGCGCCCGTCGGTGCATGCCGCCGGCACGGACGGATTGGCGCCGAACCACACCGCAAGGTCGCTCTGGAGGTTGGACGACAGCGAATGCTCCATCCACATATAGGCGCAGTTCGGGTTGGCGGAATCGACATGCATCATGGTGGTGTCGGCCCATCCGGTGACGCCCTCGTCGGGGAACACCGAGGCGACCGGCTGGTTGTCGGCCTTCAGCAGGTTGACCTGGAAGGGCCACGAACCCGACGCGACGACGCCTTCGTTCTTGAAGTCGTCGATCTGGATGAAGGCATCGTGCCAGTAGCGTCCCACGAGCTTGCGTTGCTCGCGCAGCAGGTCGAGCGCTGCCTTATACTGTTCCTCGTTGAGCTGGTAGGGATCCTTGATGCCCAGTTCAGGCTTGTGGGTCATCAGGAAGAGTGAGGCATCGGCGATGTGGATCGGGCCGTCATAGGCCTGGATGCGGCCCTTGTTCGACTTGCCGTCATCGAGCGTCATTTCCTCGAAAACGACCTTCCACGAGGTCGGCGCGGTCTTGATGGCATTGGTGTTGTACATCAGGACGTTCGGGCCCCACATGTAGGGCGTGCCGTAGTGAACGCCGTCCACCGTATGCCAGGGCGCATCCTTGAGGCGGTCGTCGACCGTCGACCAGCTCTTGATCAGGTCGACATTGATCGGCTGGACGCGCTTGCCTGCGATCAGGCGGAGCGATGCGTCGCCGGACGCGGTGACGAGGTCGAAGCCGCCCTCGTTCATAAGCGCGACCATCTCGTCGGAGGTGGCGGCCGTCTTCACATTGACCTTGCAGCCGGTGGCCTCTTCGAACTTGGTCACCCAGTCGAATGCCTTGTCGGTCTCGCCGCGCTCGATATAGCCGGCCCATGCGACAATGTTGAGCTGCCCCTCGCCGGCGCCGATTTCCTTGATCTGTGCGAAAGCCTGGCCGGAAAAACTGACTGCGAGAGCGAATGCGGTACAGGACTTCAGGAACGATTTCATCGTGACGTCTCCCATTTGCAGGTGCCGTGTTCTAGGGACGGTTCAAACCCTGATAGCAAAGGTGCCGTGAAAGCTGCGGTTTCGCAAATTCATTTGTCAGAACGGCGATATCGGAATTTCCGATATCGAAATTCCGTCACGCGCGTTGCCGGACGGTGCGCTGCGCCTGCGCGATACCTATGAAATCGCGCGACGGCTGCGACAGACCCGAGCCCCGCCGCCACACCATGCCCACCTGAACGACGGGAAGCGCGCCGGAAACATCGCGGGACTCTATGCGGTCGCCTTCCAGCGACCAGGGCCGGTAGACGAGGTCCGGCAGCAGGGCGATGCCCGCGCCGGTGGCGACCAGGCTGCGGACGGCTTCCACCGAACGGGTGCGGAAAGCGACATGCGGCCGTGTCCCGAGTGCGGCGAGCAACTTGCCGGTATTCTCCTCGATCTCGTCCACCGTGAGCATGATCAGCGGTTCGGACGCCACGTCGGCCAGGTTTATGATCTCGGCCGTCGCGAGCGGATGGCCGATCGGCAGCCAGAGGCGATATGCCGATATCTCCAGTATCTCCGACTGCAGCGCCATGCGGTCGCGCAGGTTCGACGTGACCATGACCGCGATATCGAGCTTGCCGCCCACCAGCAGGTGCTCGAGATAGTCGCCGTCGTCCTCGATCGCCGAAATCTCGACCGCCGGATGCGCGCGGCGGTAGCGCGCCAGAAGGTCCGACAGGACATAGCCGGCGACCAGAGAGGTCACGCCAAGCTGCAGGCTGCCCGTCGTCGCTTCCCTGTCGCTGAAGAAGGTGCGCCGTGCGTCCGACACATTGGCCAATATCTTCGTCGCGTGGCGCAGGAACTGGTGCCCCTTGTGGGTGACGTTCAGCCCGCGCGGGTGTCGTTCGAAGAGCGCCACCCCAAGATCGCTCTCAAGTTCCTTTATCGCCTCGGTGACCGACGATTGCGAAATGGAGAGCTGCTGTGCCGCGCGCGAGACGGTGCCCTGCTCGGCTACCGCCACGAAATACTGGAGCTGCCTGATGGTGAAGGCCATGACTCCAGATACCAGCGTGGCCATGCATTGGAAATGGCGAGTTTCGGACCTGATGCCTACGCGCGCATCCCGCCGCGGGAGAGGCAGCCTCATTGACCGGCAGGGTCGGAGCTGCATTATGCTCGTCTCCGACGCTGCTCGTCGCCATCCGGCGCGTGGCGGCTGGTCCTGCCTGCAAGTGATACCCGCATGAAGCGCCCAAACATCCTGATCCTGATGGTCGATCAGCTGAACGGAACCCTGTTTCCCGATGGCCCGGCCGGCTTCCTCCGCGCACCGAACCTCGCCGCGCTCGCGGCGCGTTCGACGCGTTTCGCGAACTGCTATACGGCGAGCCCGCTCTGCGCGCCGGCGCGGGCCTCCTTCATGTCCGGGCAGCTTCCGTCGCGCACGCGCGTTTACGACAACGCTGCCGAATTCGCTTCCGATATCCCGACCTATGCGCACCACCTTCGCCGCGCCGGCTACCAGACCTCGCTGTCCGGCAAGATGCATTTCGTAGGACCGGACCAGTTGCACGGCTTCGAGGAACGGCTGACGACCGACATCTACCCGGCGGATTTCGGCTGGACGCCGGATTATTCACGGCCCGGCGAGCGCATCGACTGGTGGTATCACAATCTCGGCTCGGTCAAGGGCGCCGGCGTCGCCGAGATCACCAACCAGCTCGAATATGACGATGAGGTCGCCTATCACGCGTCCCGCAAGCTCTACGATGTGGCGCGCGGCGCAGACAAGCGCCCATGGTGCCTGACGGTGTCGTTCACCCATCCGCATGATCCCTATGTCGCCCGCAAGGCGTTTTGGGACCTCTATGAGGATTGTGCCGAACTGGAGCCGACCGTCGCGCCGATCGCTTTCGACGGTCAGGACGCGCATTCGAAGCGCCTCATGCTGGCCAGCGATTACGAATCCTATCCGATCACGGCGGAGGATGTGCGCCGCTCGCGCCGTGCCTATTTCGCCAACATCTCATATATTGACAGCAAAATCGGCGAACTGCTCGACGTGCTGAAGCGCACCCGCCAGCTCGACGATACGATCGTCGTCTTCCTGTCCGATCACGGCGACATGCTGGGCGAGCGCGGCATGTGGTTCAAGATGAGCTTCTTCGAGGGATCGGCACGTGTCCCCCTCATGATCGCGGCGCCCGGCATGGACCCGAAGCGCGTCGATGCGCCGGTTTCCACCCTCGACGTGCTGCCGACGCTTGCCACGCTTGCCGGCGTGGAGCTTTCGGAAATCGCGGACTGGACGGACGGCGAAAGCCTTGTTGCGATTGCTTCCGGCGGCAGGGAGCGCGGCTCCGTGCCGATGGAATATGTGGCCGAGGGGTCGGTCGCGCCGATGGTGGCCTTGCGTGACGGGTGCTACAAGCTGTCGCTCTGCGCGGCCGACGAGCCGCAGCTTTTCGACCTGGACGCGGACCCGCGCGAGCTGACGAATCTGGCCTCTGACCCGGCGCATGCGCCAGTCATCGTGGCGATGGAGAAAGCGGTATTGTCACGCTGGGACCTCGAACGCTTCGACAAGGAAGTGCGCGCCAGCCAGGCGCGCCGCCACGTGGTCTATGAGGCGCTGCGCAATGGCGCATATTATCCGTGGGATCATCAGCCGCTCCAGCGCGCTTCCGAGCGGTACATGCGCAACCATATGGACCTCAACGTGCTGGAAGAGCAGCAGCGCTTTCCCCGCGGCGAATAGGGTACGATCTGCATGAAACGCTACGCCGACCGGATCGATGCGGAGACATGGCGCTTCATCGACCGTTCCAACGCATTTTATCCGCCGGAAGCCGCAGGCTGGTCGCTTCAGAAGAACCGGGAGGCCTATGACGCGATGTGTCGCGCATTCGACGCGGGAATTCCATTGGGCGTATCCACCGATGATTTCAGCACCGAAGGGCAGGGTGGGCCTTTGCCCATGAGGCGCTACCGCAGGGCCGATCCCGACGGCTCCGCCGCGATCCTTTATCTTCATGGCGGCGGGTTCGTGCTGGGCGGACTCGAAAGCCACAATTCCATATGCGCCGATCTTTGTGCCGGGACGGGCTACGATCTGGTTTCCGTGGATTACCGGCTTTCGCCCGAGCATCGACACCCTGCAGCGCTGGAGGACGCTTTGGCCGCTTTCGAGCTGGTTTCGGCGGAGAGCGGGCGGCCGGTCGTCCTTGTCGGCGACTCGGCGGGCGGGACGCTTGCGGCCGCCATCTGCCATGCGACGCGTGGCAGGCACGTGCGGCCCGCAGGCCAGATGCTGATCTATCCCGCCCTGAGCGGAACCTCTGATGGCGGGGCGTCCTACGCGGAGCATGCCGACGCACCCATGCTCACATCGGCCGATGTCGAAATCTTTCGCGGTATCAGGACCGGCGGCGCGCAGCATGCCACGGACGCGACTCTCTGGCCGCTCGCCGATACGGATTTTTCCGGCCTCCCGCCGACCTGCATCGTCGCGGCGGAAATCGACCCGCTCGCTTCAGATGCCGAAACCTATTGCAGGCGCGTCGCCGACGCCGGAGGCAAGGCGTCATGGGTTGTGGAGGAGGGGCTCGTGCACGGCTATCTGCGCGGCCGGCACAGCGTCGCGCGCGCCACGAGAAGCTTCGCGCGCATCATCGATGCAATTCCCCGACTCGGGCGCTGCGACTGCCCCCACGACGACGCGGATGGTTGGAATGTCGCCAGCTGCGGAGTCTAGTTGCCCGCGCTTTCCATGCGGCGGCCCGAGATCGCCTTGTCCAGCCAGCCGATCTCCATCTCGGGAACCGACGACAGCAGCAATTCGGTGTAGGCATCGAAGGGCGGCGTCAGCACCTGGCTCTTGGGGCCGTAGCGAACCACTTCGCCGCGATACATGACGGCGACTGAATCGGCGATCGACTTCACGGTCGCGAGGTCGTGCGTGATGAAGAGGTACGCGACGTCTTCTTCCTTCTGCAGTTCGAGCAGCAGCTTAAGGATGCCGTTCGCAACCAGCGGATCGAGCGCGGACGTGACCTCGTCGCAGATGATCAGCCTGGGCTTGGCCGCGAGCGCACGCGCGATGCACACGCGCTGCTTCTGCCCACCCGACAGTTCGGCCGGATAGCGGTCCGCGAAGCCCTGGCCCATCTCGATCTTGTCGAGCAGTTCGGCCACCCGGCGATCACGCTCGGCGCCTCGCAGGCCGAAATAGAATTCGAGCGGACGGCCGATGATCGTCGCGATTGACTGGCGCGGGTTCATCGCGACATCGGCCATCTGGTAGACCATCTGCAACTGCCGCAAATCCTCCTTGCTGCGGTCGGCCAGCGCGTTGGACAGGGTCTTTCCGCCGAAGACGATGGACCCTTCCTGCGGCGGCAACAGGCCTGTGATGGCGCGCGCCAGCGTCGACTTGCCGGAGCCGGATTCGCCGACCACGGCGAGCGTCTGTCCCGGTTGGATGTCGACGCTCACATTCTTCAGCACCTTGACCGCACCGCCGCCATAGGCGGCCGTCACGTTCTTCACCGACAGGAAGGGATTGTCGGTCGGCGCCTTCTCCTTGTGCTCTATCTCGTGCACGGACACCAGCGCGTTGGTATATTCCTGCCGGGGTTCCTTGATGATCTGCTGGGTACCGCCCCATTCGACGAGCCGTCCGTGCCGGAGCACCATGATCTCGTCGGATACCTGCGCGACCACGGCCAGGTCATGCGTGATGTAGAGCGCGGCGACGCCGGTATCGCGGATGGCGTCGCGGATGGCCGACAGCACGTCGATCTGCGTCGTCACGTCCAGCGCGGTCGTCGGCTCGTCGAAGACGATCAGGTCCGGCTCGGAGCAGAGCGCCATCGCGGTCATGACGCGCTGGAGCTGGCCACCGGATACCTGATGCGGATAGCGCCTGCCGATATTGTCGGGATCGGGAAGGCCGAGCTTGCGAAACAGGGCGACCGCGCGTTTCTCGGCCTCGGCGCGCCGGGACGTTCCGTGCAGCAGCGACGCCTCGATCACCTGCTCCATCAGGGGGCGCGCCGGATTGAACGCGGCCGCGGCCGACTGCGCGACGTAGCAGACTTCCTTGCCGCGCAGCTTCCTGATGCCGTTGGTTCCGATCTTGAGGATATCGCGGCCGTTCAGGATGATCTCGCCGCCGGTGATCCTGACGCCGCCCCGGCCATAACCCATGGAGGCGAGCCCGATCGTCGATTTTCCCGCGCCGGATTCGCCAATCAGCCCGAGCACCTTGCCGCGTTCCAGCGTCAGCGAGACGTCATGTACGAGCGTGATCGTGCGCGGAGCTTCCCCCGGTGGATAGACCGTCGCCTCTATCCGCAGATTGCGGATATCGAGGAGCAGTCCGGACTTCTCCCTGTCATCGGCCTTTTTTCGCCTGACGGTTGCGGGCTGCTCGTCACGCATTGCCGCGGCCTCCCTTCAGGTCAGTCGTCCGGTTGAGGATCCAGTCGGCGACCAGATTGACGGAAATCGCCAGTGCGGCGATCGCGCCGGCCGGGATGAGCGCCGCAGCTATGCCGAACACGATGCCATCCTTGTTCTCCTTCACCATCCCCCCCCAGTCTGCCGATGGCGGCTGGACGCCCAGCCCCAGAAAGGAGAGAGCCGACAGGAAGAGAACGGCATAGATGAAGCGAAGCCCGAGCTCAGAGACGAGGGGCGACAGCGCGTTGGGCAGGATCTCGCGGAAGATGATCCAGCCCCGGCCTTCGCCGCGCAGCTTGGCTGCCTCCACGAAATCCATGACGTTGATGTCGACGGCCACGGCGCGAGACAGGCGATAGACGCGCGTGGAGTCGAGAATGCCCATGACCAATATGAGTGTGATCGTGTTGGACGGCAGCACCGAAAGGACGACGAGGCCGAAGATCAGCGTCGGGATGGACATCAGCAGATCGACGAAGCGGGATACGAGAGCATCGAACCATCCTCCCAACACCGCCGCCGTGAAGCCGAGGATGGACCCCAGTGAAAAAGCCAGGGCAGTGGCGAGAACGGCGATAAAGATGGTGATCCGCGCGCCGTAGATCATGCGCGATAGCAGGTCGCGCCCGAGGTTGTCCGTGCCGAGCAGATGCGCGGAAGACATCGGCTCCCAGACATCCCCGACGATCTCTCCGTTGCCATGCGGCGCGATCCAGGGCGCGAAGATCGCGCAAATCAGGAAAAAGCTGGTCAGGATTAGGCCGATCCAGGCGCCTACCGGGATACGTTTGACGTTGAGCATGCCCGTTCCCTATTTCGGATGCCTCAATCGCGGATTGGCCGCGATCGCCGCGATATCCGCTATGATGTTGAGCACGATGTAGACGGTGGCGAAGATCAGGCCGACCGCCTGTACCACAGGCACGTCGCGTTTCGTTACGTGGTCGACCAGGTACTGCCCCATGCCCGGGTATACGAAGATGACCTCGATGACGACGACGCCGACGATCAGATATGCGAGGTTCAGCATCACCACATTCACGACCGGCGCAATAGCGTTCGGGAACGCATGCTTGCGGATCACGTCGATCGGTCTCAACCCCTTGAGTTCCGCCGTCTCGATATAAGCCGACTGCATGACGTTGAGGATCGCGGCGCGCGTCATGCGCATCATATGCGCGAGCACGACCAGAGTCAGCGCGGTGGCAGGCAGCGCTACCGCCATGAGGCGCTCGCCGAAACTCATGGTGTCGAACACGGTCGAGATGGCCGGGAATATCTGCCACTTCACCGCGAAGAAATAGACGAGCAGATAGCCGATGAAGAACTCGGGAAAGGAGGTGGAGGCTAGCGCGAACGCGGAGATCGCCTTGTCGATCGGCCCGTTGCGATAGCGCACGGCGAGCAGGCCGAGCAGGATGGCCAGCGGGACCGCGACCACGGCGGCGGTCGCGGCCAGGAAAAGCGTATTGGCCAGGCGGCTTGAGATGGAGCTGGCTATCGGCTGGCCGCTCGTGAGCGCCGTACCCAGGTCGCCTGTCAGAAGGCCTCCCAGCCAACGGAAATAGCGCACATAGGACGGGTCGTTCAGGCCGAGCTGTTCACGAAGGTTGGCCAGGGACTGCGGTGTTGCGGTCTGGCCGAGTATCGACTGCGCGACGTCGCCCGGCAGGATCTCCGTGCCGACGAAGATCAGCACGGAAACGGCGAGCAAAAGAACAAAGCCCATCGCGATGCGCTGGAGGACCAGTTTCAGGATCGGAGAGGACATCGAGAACCTGCCGGGAAGCTATTGCGCGCGGATTTGACGCCGCGCGGTCAAGGGCGGGAAAAAAGGCCGGTTCAGACCGGCCTTTTCTCGGTTCAGGCCTCGAGCCAGCAGATCGACAGCGCGTAGCCGTTGCACATCTCCTGCGCGGGGTTCGAAACCCAGCCCTGCACGCCCTTGCCGCTGGCGTCGATGTACTGATTGAAGAACGGCACGATCAGCCCGCCTTCGTCGCGCATCATCACCGCCATGTCGCGATAGATGGACTTGCGCTTGGCTTCGTCTAGCTCGCCCCGCGCCGCGATGACCATCTTGTCGAACTCCGGACGCTTCCAGCGCGTGTCGTTCCAGTCGGCGGTGGAGATGTAGGCGGTGGAATACATCTGGTCCTGCGTCGGCCGCCCGCCCCAGTAGGAAAGCGAGAAGGGCTGCTTGTTCCAGACCTCGGACCAGTAGCCGTCGCCGGGCTCGCGCCTGACCTCGATGGTGATGCCCGCCTTGGCGCAGCTTTGCTGGTACAGTTGCGCGGCGTCTACCGCTCCAGGGAAGGCGACATCGGACGTCCTGAGCAGGATCGATCCGGAGTGGCCCGACTTCTTGTAGTGTTCGGCCGCCTTTTCGGGATCGAACTTGCGCTGTTCGATGTCCGTGGCGAACAGCGGGTAGGCCTCGTTGATCGGGAAGTCGTTGCCGACCGAGCCATAGCCGCGCAGGATCTTCTCCAGCAGTTCCTCGCGGTCCATCGCGAGCTTGAGCGCCATCCGCAGGTCGTTGTTGTCGAACGGAGCGGTGTCGACGAACATGTTGAACGGATAGAAGCCTCGTCCCGAGACAGGCTGGACGGTCACGCCAGGCGCGCGCTTGATGAGGTCGACGATCTTCGGCTCGACGCGGTTGATCAGGTTAACCTGGCCGCCCTGCAGCGCGGCCGTGCGCGCGGTCGGATCGTTGATCACGATGATCTCGATCTGGTCGGCATGGGCCACCTTGTCGCCCTGCCAGTAATTGGCGAACCGTTCACCGCCATGGCGCACGCCGGGTTCGTTGACGGTCACCTTGTACGGCCCGGCTCCGATGCCCGCATTCGGATCGTCCTTGCCGCCGTTCGGCTGAATGACGAGGTGGTAGTCGGCCATCAGATAGGGGAAGTCGGCGTTCGGATCCTTCAATGTGACGATGGCTTCATCGCCGCTCGCCTTCATCGACTCGATGCCTGAAAGAATGCCGAGTGCCGCCGATTTCGAGTTTTCGTCCGCGTGGCGTTCCAGGGTCGCAACCACATCCTCGGCGGTCACGGTCTTGCCGTTGTGGAATTCGATGCCCTTGCGGACCTTTATCGTCCAGGTCTTCGCGTCGGGGGCGGAACCGATCGATTCCGCTATGCGATATTCGAGGCTGCCGTCCACCGCCTGGTCCACAAGCAGTTCGCCCCACGCCTTGCCGAAGCTGAAGGTAACCTGGCTGAGGTTAAGCGCCGGATCGAGAACGTTGGAGGATTCGCCGCCTTGCAGGCCTGCCTTCAAAATCCCGCCCTTCACCGGCCCCTGGGCGCGCGCGGCGTCTGCAAGCATGGAATTGGCAACGGCGGCGGAAACGCCAAGCGCGGCGGCCCTGCCCAGGAAGTCGCGTCGGCTTATCTTTCCCGCGACGGCGCGGTTGCTCAGAAAAACAAGTTCGTCAGACATATGGTGCTCCTCGCTCTGTGGCTTTCAGCCTTTTGATTTTTTATTTCCTTGATATTGGCCGCAACGAGCGACAGGAAACAAGGCCGAATGCGACATTCCTTGGCGTAATCGCATGAGGGATCTGGTCTAAGTTCCGGCAGGGGCGTTTTTCCCCCAACCTGTCGTCCCTCCGCGCATCCGTGGGCGGGTGCCCGGCGATCGTCGCCGTCGCCCTATCCGTACAATCAGGCTATCAGGGCCTGTCGACACCTTGGACTGACGCAAGTGGACGAGATTTTTGCATATGCGGGCCTGTTTGTCTTAGCCTTCGTCGCTGCGACGATCCTTCCGGCACAGTCCGAGGCGGCGCTCGCCGGGCTCCAGATCGCGGGATATTCGCCGGTGTTCCTCATTGTCGTCGCGAGCGTCGGCAACACGCTCGGCGCCGTGGTCAACTGGGTGCTCGGCCGCCTCGTGGAACGTTTCCACGACCGCCGCTGGTTTCCGGTCTCGGCCTCCGCGCTCGACAGGGCGACCGGCTGGTACGGGAAGTGGGGACGCTGGAGCCTTCTCCTTTCCTGGGCTCCGCTGGGCGGCGATGCCTTGACCGTCGCGGCGGGCGTGCTCAGGGAGCCGCTATGGAGCTTCGTGTTGCTCGTGGCGCTCGCCAAGACGGGGCGCTACATCGTGCTTGCCGCGATCACTTCGGGTTTGCTGTGACCCCCTGGCAGGCAGTGCGCCCTTGCCGATGCGCGCGTTACGGTCGATAAGCTGGCGTCGACATCGGCCGGGCCCATCCCTGGCGGATGGGGATTTTTCATTTCCGTCGAGGAGAACGACATTGAAGCTAGGACTGTTGACCGCTCCGTTCGCGGATACGCCGCTCGAGCAGGTTGCCGACTGGGCGCATTCGGAAGGGTTCGAGGCGCTGGAGATCGCCTGCTGGCCGAAATCGTCCGGGCCGTCGCGCCGCTATGCCGGCACGTCGCATATCGACGTCGCCTCGATCTCGGCGGCGGAAGGCAAGGAGATCGTCGAACGGCTGCACGAACAGGGCCTCGACGTTTCCGCCTTCGGCTACTATCCCAACCCGCTCCACCCCGATGCGGCGCATCGGACGGCCGTGATCGACCATCTCCGGAACGTGATCGCCGCGGCCGGACGCATGGGCGTCGGGCTGGTCAACACCTTCTGCGGCGGCGATGCCGCGCAGACGGTCGACGCCAACTGGGCCGAAGCGCAGAAGGTCTGGCCGGACATCATCGCCTTCGCCCGCGACAATGGCGTTAAGATCGCTTTCGAGAACTGTCCGATGATCTTCAGCTACGATGAATGGCCGGGCGGTCACAATATCGCCTATTCGCCCTATATCTGGCGCCGCATTGTCGAGACGTGGAAGGGCGAGGTCGGCATGAACTTCGACCCCTCCCATCTCGTCCTGCAGATGATAGACCAGGGCCGCTTCATCCGCGAGTTCGGCAAGCACATGTTCCACGTCCACGCCAAGGACCTGATGATCGACCGCGACGGGCTCTACGAGCGCGGTATCCTGTCGGCCGGCATGGGCTGGCAGGTTCCGCGCATGCCGGGGCTGGGCGAGGTCGACTGGAACACCTTCTTCTCGGGCCTCTATCGCGAAGGCTATGACGGGCCAGTCATCATCGAGCACGAGGACCGCCGCTTCGAGGGCAGCGACGAGGCCGTCAAACGCGGCTTCCGTCTTGCGCGGGACGTGCTGAAGCCGTTGGTGAAGTAGCTCTCGATCCCGGGCCGGTCGCGGCTTGAATGCGGCCGGCCCAGCGCCTATCTCGCGGCAGTTGCTTCCTGAAGGAGAATGGCCTTGTCGTCACTTGATCGTTTTCTGGGCGACTCGCCGCTTCGCGTTCTGATCAAGCTGATCGTCATCTCCTTCCTCGTCGGGGTGGTGATGAACGCATTCGGCTGGTCGCCCTTCGACGTGCTTGAAGGCATACGCGATTTCTTCCTCGACATCTGGAACATGGGTTTCAGGGCGATAGAGAAGTTCCTCGGCTATTTCTTGCTGGGCGCGGCAATCGTCGTGCCGGCCTTCATCCTGCTCAGGCTGCTCAGCTATCGTCGCTGATCGCGCGTCAGAGGGGTCTGTCGGCCCATTGCGCGACCCTGCTGTCGCGGATTTCGGCGAGGGATTTCAGCCCCTCGCTATCGAGGAACCTTGAAAATCCCCTGACGAGCCGGCCCGGCAGGGTTGGGCCGGCATAGATCATGCCGGTGTAGAGCTGGACGAGATCGGCTCCCGCCCGCATCTTTTCCAGCGCGGTTTCCACGCTGTCCACGCCGCCGACTCCGATCAGCGCGACATGTGGCCCGACGAGCCGGCGCATCTTTGCCAGCGCGACCGTCGAGCGTTCGAACAGCGGCCGCCCGGACAGCCCGCCGGTTTCCGTCCGTGATCGCGAGGCAAGCGCAGGGCGCGCGATCGTCGTGTTGGAGACGATAACGCCCTCGATCTTCTTGTCCAGCACCTCGGCGGCGATGTCCGAAAGGTCCGCCTCGTGTAGGTCGGGCGCCACCTTCAGGAACAGCGGTGCCCTGCGGCCGGTGCTTTCGACGACGGCGTCGCGCGCGGCGGCCACGCGCGCAAGCAGCTCGGCGACATTGGCGCGCGCCTGTATGTCGCGCAGTCCCGGCGTATTCGGGGATGAGATGTTCAGCGTCAGGTAGGCTGCGTGCGGCGCGAAACGCTCGACGCCGAGCGCATAGTCGCCGATGCGGTCGGGACTGTCCTTGTTGGCGCCGACATTGACGCCGACCACGCCCGCCCGCCATGCGCGCGCGGCGAGCCGCTTCCCGGCGGCGTCATGACCCTCATTGTTGAAGCCGAGCCGGTTGATCACGGCGCGGTCCTCCGTCAGCCGGAAGATGCGCGGCTTCGGATTTCCCGCCTGGGGTTTCGGCGTTATGCTGCCGACCTCCACGAAGCCGAAGCCCAGGGCCAGCAAGGCATCTGGAACTTCCGCATTCTTGTCGTAGCCGGCGGCCATGCCGAGCGGATTGTCGAACTCGATGCCCGCGACCGTGGTGCGCAGCCGCTGATCATGGCGCGGCGATCTTGCGACAGGCAGGCCAGCCTTCAGCGCGCCGATCGACAGGCCGTGCGCCGTTTCTGGATCGAGGCAGAACAGCGCCCGCCGGCCGAGCTTTTCGAACAGGTCGAGCATCATGGGAGGTCAACCGGAAATATGTGCGCACCGTCTTCGCCCACCGGCAATGGAACGGCCCACAGCGCCAGCGCGGGATCGAGCGGCGCATAAAGATGGGGAAACAGCGCCCCTCCGCGTGACGCTTCCCATTTCAGCGCTTCGCCGAGCGGTTCGGCGGCGATCGCGACCAGAAGCAGGTCTCGCTGCCCGGAAAAGTGCTTGGCGGCGGTTTCCTTCACCTGCCCGGCGGTGGAAAAATGGATAAAGCCGTCGGCGAGGTCCACCGGCGCGCCGTCGAAACGTCCGGCCTTCCGCGCATCGCGCCACATGGCTTGCGGGCAGATCTTGTAGATGATGGTCATGCGGCGGCTATAGGCTCAATATGCACCGCATAAAAGGCTGCGTGCCGTCCATGTCCCCAATTTTGGCGTAAATGGGGTCGAAAACCCATAGGGTGGCCGCCTGCGCCTCAACCGGTGATTGGAGTATCCGATGCGCCCTGTTGCCCTGATCGTTCCGTTTTTCCTCGCCTCCACGATTGTCGGCGCGTCCGCGAACGAGCCAGAGCGCTATCGGCTCGAAAGGACGCCGAACGGTTATGTCCGCATGGATACGCAGTCAGGCGAGATGTCCCTTTGCGAGGAAAGCGCGGGGCAGCTCGTCTGCCGCAAGGCCGCGGAAGGCGCTTCCGCTCTGCCGGCCGTCGCGCAGATCGAGGACCTTCAGCTCCGGTTGAAAGCACTCGAGAAACGCGTGGCCGAGCTGGAAGGGTCCCTGGGGGCGAAGATCGAGAAAAGCCTGCCTACCGAAGAGGATTTCAACAAGACGCTGGGATATATGGAACGCTTCTTCCGCAGCTTCATGGGCATAGTGAAGGAATACGAAGGCGGGGCTCCACAGCCGGATGCGCCCAATTCGGATAAACCGGCCCCGGACAGGACCTGACGATGTTGCGGCTTGAAAATGGCCGCTGCCGCTTCATAATCTAGACCGAGGCTTGCGGATAACGACACAGGCGGGCCGCGGGAGGAACATTTGCCGGCAGGCTACAAGGTCGTGATCGCGGACGATCATCCACTTTTCCGCGGCGCCCTGAAGCAGGCGCTCGCGGGCATAGGCGACATCTCCACCATATTGGAAGCCGGCGATTTCGAGAGCGCGAAGGTGCTCGTCTCCGGCAACGAGGACATAGACCTCGTGCTTCTCGATCTCGCAATGCCGGGAGCGGCGGGTCTGTCGGGCCTGATATCGCTGCGCGGCATCAACGCCACGGTTCCACTGGTGGTGATCTCTGCCCATGACGATGCGCAGACCGTGCGCCGCGCGCTCGAGCTAGGTGCATCGGGCTTCATCTCGAAATCCGCTAGCATGGACGAGATTCGCGGCGCGGTCGGCACCGTGCTGGACGGCGGCGTCACCGCGCCCGCCGGCATGGAACTCGGAGTCGAGGGCGACCCCGAGATTTCCGACCTGATAAAGCGCCTGCAGTCGCTGACGCCGCAGCAGACGCGCGTGCTCGGCATGCTGGCAGAGGGGCTCTTGAACAAGCAGATCGCCTACGAGCTAGGCGTCTCTGAAGCCACGATCAAGGCGCATGTCTCGGCGGTGCTTCACAAGCTCGGCGTCGATAGCCGCACGCAGGCGGTGATCCTGCTTTCGCGCATAGGTTCGGAGCCGGAACCTGCGGCGTCCTGACCTCGGCTACTCCGCCGCCTGCCGGGTCATGCGGCGAATACGGGTGATGAGCGTGCGCAGCGCGGCCGGTTTAAGCGGCTTGTTCAGGACGGGTACATCCATCCTGTCGGCGGCCTCGCGCACGTCGTTGGAGCGATCGGCCGTGGCCAGGATCGCGGGCAGGGCCGCACCGAACCGCCGGCGCAACTGAGCGATTACGTCGAGCCCCGTTTCGCCGTCGAGATGATAGTCCGCGAGGATGATGTCGGGCGCCTCCGGTCCCGCGCCCCCGCCGATCGACTTCGAGCCCGAATGTGTGATCACCTCGCAGCCCCAGCCCTCCAGCAGAAGCCGCATGCCTTCGAGGATGCGCTGGTCGTTGTCGATGCAGAGAACCCGCATGCCGTTCAGCGCCGCGCCGGGGAGGGGAAGCGGGGCCGTTTCGGCCGCGTGTCCCGGTTCCTGTGCGTCGGTGACCGGCAATATGACGGAAAAGCGCGTCCCTTTCCCCCGGCCTGAATCCACGCGCAATTCCAGCCGCAGCACGCGGGCGATGCGATCGACGATGGACAGGCCCAGCCCAAGCCCCTGCGCTTCCCGCGCGCCTTCCTCGAGGCGGGTGAACTCGCCGAAGATGGAGGGGAGCTTGTCGGCGGGAATGCCGATGCCGGTGTCGAAGACCTGGATTTCGACCAGGTGGCCGCGCCGGCGGGCGCCGACGAGGATGCGCCCCGTGCGCGTGTATTTCACGGCATTGGAAACGAGGTTCTGGACCAGCCGGCGAAAAAGGTTGCGGTCGGTGCAGACCGTGAGCGTGGAGGGCACGATGGTGAGCTCGAGCCCCTTCTCGGCGGCGAGCGGCTGGAAGTCGGTGCCGATCTGGCGCAGCAGGCCGTCGAGCCGGAACACCGTATCGACCGGCTTCATCGCCCCGGCGTCGAGGCGTGATATGTCGAGCACCGCGCCAAGGATCGTCTCGACCGATTCCAGCGAGGACTCGATGTTCACGGCAGCCTCGCCGGATGCGCCGGTTCCGGCGTTCTCGATGAGCGACGAGCAGTAGAGCCGGGCGGCGTTGAGAGGTTGCAATATGTCATGGCCCACGGCGGCCAGGAAGCGCGTCTTGCCGAGATTGGCCTCCTCTGCGAGCATCTGCGCCTGCGCCAGTTCCTCGTTGACTCGCGTGAGTTCGGCGGTGCGGCGTGCTACGCGTTGCTCCAGCGTCTCGTTGGCGCGCTTGAGCGCATGGTCTGCTTCCACGCGCTGCGTGATGTCGGCGTAGGTCGCGACGATTCCGCCGTCTGGCATCGGGTTCGAGCGCAGCTCGATGATGCGCCGCACGGTCTTCAGTTCGAGGTGCCACGGCTGTCCGAACGTCGTCATGCGGTCGAGTATCGCGACCCGCGCATCCGGTTCGATGTCGCCTCGCTTCACCAGATAGCCAAGCATCTCGTAGAGCGAGACGCCGACCTGCCCCATTTCATCAGGCAGGTCGAAAAGGGAGCGGTACTGGCGGTTCCAGCAGGTCAGACGGAAATCCTGGTCGAAGACGGTGATCCCCTGTTCCATCTGGTCGAGCGCGATCTGCAGCAGGTCGCGATTGTGCTGCAGCGCTTCGGTGGCGTCGTCCAGCAGGCGGAAGGCATCGCGTGAGCCGCTGTCGCCGCGCTTGAACAGCAGTGACAGGATGAGCCGGGCGGAAGAAGATCCCACGGCGCTGGCAAGAAGCTGCTCCGAAAAGCGGATCACGTCCATGCTGGCCTGCTCATGGCCGTTGAGCGCGCCGTTCCTGCTCTCGAAGGTCTGGAACGAGCGCTCGGTGCGCTCGACCCCGAGATAGCGCGAGATCGTGTCCTTGAGGTCGTTGACGGTGATCGCCGTGCGGAACCGCTTGAGGCTCGGCATTGGCCCCGCCTCGCGCGGCACGAAGATCGCCGCCTGGATGCGCTCCAGCGGGACCGACGCGCGCGACAGAGAGCCGAAGACGAAGAAGATCAGATTGATGGCGAGGCTCCACATCACGCCGTGGTTGAGCGGTTCGGCCTCCGTGCCGAAAAGCGCCTGCGGGCGCAGCGCCTCTATGCCGAAGGGACCGTTCACGAGGATGTCGGTTGTCGGCGAGGCGAGCGACGGGAGGAGCAGCGTATAGGCCCAGACCGTGATGCCGGCGGTCATGCCGAGTGCTGCCCCGCGCGCATTGGCATTGCGCCAGATCAGCCCGCCGAAGAAGGCGGGGGCGAATTGCGCGATAGCGGCGAACGACATCAGCCCGATTGACGCGAGCCGGGCGTTGTTGGTGCTCTCCCGGTAATAGAGGAAGGCGACGAAGAGGATGATGAAGATCGAAGCGCGCCGGATATTGAGGATCAGGCTCGACCAGTCGCCGTTCTCGGCCGTCTGGCTCTTCAGCACCCTGCGCACGAAAAGCGGGATCAGCAGGTCGTTGGAGATCATGATGGACAGGGCGACGCTGGCGACGATCACCATCGCGGTTGCCGCCGACAGCCCGCCGATGAAGGCCACCATCGCCAGCAGGTCGTGGCCGTTGAGCAGCGGCAGTGACAGGACGTAGAGATCGCTGCTGGTCGCATCGCCGACCAGAACGAGCCCGGCCAATGCTACGGGCAGCACGAACAGGTTGATGGCGATCAGGTAGAGCGGGAAAATCCAGGTTGCGGTACGAAGCTCGCTCTCCGCCCTGTTCTCCACGATCATCACATAGAACTGGCGCGGAAGCATGATGATGGCGAAGCCCGAAAGCATGGTCATGACGAGCCACGTCCCGAGCGAGGTCCGGTAGTCGAGCGAGGCCCGCACCTGGGGATCTTCCCCGAGCGCGTCGAACAGGCCCTGCGGGCTGTCGAACAGGAAGAAGAACACCAGTATTCCGACCGCCATGAATGCGGCAAGCTTGACGACCGACTCTACTGCCACCGCCAGGACCAGCCCGTTCTGGTGCTCGGTGGCGTCCGCATGGCGCGTGCCGAACAGCACCGCGAACAGCGCGAGCAGCAGCGCGATCACCAGCGATATATCGCTCACGAAGGGATTGAAGCTGAGCGGCGAGCCGCTGTAGTGCTCGACCATGAGGCTCACCGAACCGGCGATCGCCTTGAGCTGCAGCGCGATGTAGGGAATCGCGCCCACCACGGCGATCAGCGTGGCGATCGATGCGACCGGAAAGCTCTTGCCGTAGCGCGCGCCGAGGAAATCGGCGATCGAGGTGATCTTCTCGGCCTTGGCGAGCGCGATGATGCGCCTCAAAAGCGGGAAGCCGAAGACGAACACCAGCAGCGGGCCGATATAGATCGTGAGGAACTCCAGCCCGCGTTCGGTGGCCAGCCCGACCGAGCCGAAGAACGTCCATGAGGTGCAGTAGATGGCGAGGCTGAACGCATAGATATAGGGCCGTGCGCGCACGGGTCCGCGCCGCGCCGACCAACGGTCGCCAAGGCTGGCGATCGCGAAAAGCAGCGTCACATATGCGATGGCTATGATGACGACGAGAAAGCCCTTCACGTGCCGGCTCCTCCTTTTCCCGGCGTTTCAAGACCCATGCCGCGAACGCAACCACAGGCGCGCGCGGGAGTCCACCGCGCCGTTCGTCGGCCTTGCATCTTGCCCGACCCCCGCTTAATGCGATTTTCCGGTTCTGCGGCCGCAGTTATTTGGTACGGTTTGCGGTGGAGCGATCAGAATCCGCGATTCGAAGAAAACCAAGGAGGGTTTTATGATCAAGGAGTTCCAGGAGTTCATCGCCAAGGGCAATGTGATGGACCTGGCCGTCGGCGTGATCATCGGCGGCGCGTTCGGTCTCATCGTGAATTCGCTGGTCGGCGACATCATCATGCCAATCGTCGGCGCGATTTTCGGCGGTTTCGATTTTTCCAACTACTTCCTGCCGCTGTCGTCCAACGTCACCGCCGATACCCTCGAAGCGGCCAAGAATCAGGGCGCGGTCTTCGCCTATGGCAGCTTCCTGACGGTCGTCATCAACTTCCTGATCCTCGCCTGGATCATCTTCCTGATGGTCAAGGGCGTGAACACGATGCGCAAGCGGCTGGAAAAGCAGAAGGCAGCCGAGCCGGCCGGACCTCCTCCCGCTGACGTCCAGTTGCTCACTGAAATCCGCGACCTGCTCGCGAAGAAGGCCTGACTTCAAAGGAACCTTCCTGGCTCAAGAGCCCGGTCGCTCTGTCAGCCGGGCTCCCGTTTCCTGTGCCGGCAAAACCGGCTAGAGATTCAAACCGAATTTCAGCCGGCCGTGAGCAGGAAAAACCATGTCTCTGATCGATAATCTGCGGGATGAAGCCCGGCGCGCGCCGGTCAGCGGCATCGAGGCGGTAGCCAATTACGGGCGCGACCGGCCGGGCCTGATCCCTCTCTGGTCAGGCGAGAGCGATCTGCCCACTCCCGAATTCATCAGTTCGGCTGCCAAGCGGGGGCTGGACGCCGGCGAGACCTTCTACACATGGCAGGCCGGCATACCCGACCTGCGCGCGGCACTCGCTCGCTTCCACCAGCGTCATTTCGGCAAGGACTTCTCGCCCGACGAGTTCATCGTGACTATCGGCGGCATGCAGGCCATCGTGCTGGCTCTGGAAGCGACGGCTGGCGCCGGTGACGAGGTCGTCTATCTGGAGCCCGCATGGCCGAATTTCGCCGCCGCAGCAGCGGTTGCGGGCGCGACCCCCGTACCCGTCCCGCTCACGCCCGGCGGCAATGGCTGGTCATGTGACATCGACAGGGTCGAGGCTGCGATTACCCCGCGCACGAAGGTGATCTTCGTCAACACGCCGGCCAACCCGACCGGCTGGACCGCCGATCTGGAAACGCTGAAGGCCCTGCTTGAACTGGCGCGCCGGCGCGGCCTGTGGATCATCGCCGACGAGATATACGCGCTGTTCCACTACGGCGGCACGCGCGCGCCCTCCTTCATGGACATCATGGAGCCAGAGGATCGCATCCTCTTCGTCAACACTTTCTCCAAGAACTGGGCGATGACCGGCTGGCGGATCGGCTGGCTGTGCGCGCACCCTTCGCTGGGCCGGACGTTCGAGAATCTGATCCAGTATTCCAGCTCCGGCGTTCCGGCCTTCCTGCAGCGGGGGGGCATTGCCGCGCTGGACGAGGGCGACGATTTCCTGAAGGCGCAGGTGAAGCAGGCGCAGCAGGCGCGCGACCTCATATGCCGCAAGCTCGCCGACACAGGCCGGGTCCGCTTCAGCGTGCCGCCGGGCGCGTTCTACTTTTTCTTCTCGGTGGACGGGATGACGGATTCCACCAAGGCCGCCTTCGATATCATCGACCGGGCCAATGTGGGCCTGGCTCCGGGCATCGCCTTCGGAAAGGGCGGGGAGGGCTATCTCCGGCTATGCTTCCACCGCAGGCTCGACCTTGTCGAGGAGGCGGCGGACCGGCTCGCGGAGTGGATCAGGACGGCATGAGCGGCCCGTTCAGCCGCCGGATTTCGGAACCAGCAGCGGGATGATGCGGTCGGAAGCGGCAACGGCGGGCCGTCCGGTCGCGCCGTAGGGGATGCCGAGCGCGTCCCACGTCTCGATCAGCGCGTCGCGTAGTCGCTCGATCAGCACTTCGTCATGGAAGGGCGTGGGAGTGATGCGCAGCCGCTCGGTGCCGCGCGGCACGGTCGGATAGTTGATAGGCTGGATGTAGATACCGTGCACGCCAAGCAGACGGTCGGTCGCCATCTTGCACAGCTCGGGGTCGCCGACCGCGACAGGAACGATATGGGTGTTGGACGGCATGACCGGGAGACCGGCGGCGATCAGCGTTTCCTTGGTGCGCGCGACCTGGCGCTGCTGGGCTTGCCGTTCCGTCTGTGAAACCTTGAGATGGCGGATGGATGTCGTCGCCGCGGCCGCGATAGCCGGGGGAAGCGCGGTGGTGAATATGAAACCCGGCGCATAGGACCGAACCGCGTCGACGATCGTCGCGCTTCCGGTGATGTAACCGCCCAGCATGCCGAAACCCTTGGCGAGCGTGCCCTCGATCACATCGATGCGATGCGCGAGGCCCTCGCGCTCGGTAATGCCGCCGCCGCGATTGCCGTACATGCCGACCGCATGGACCTCGTCGATATAGGTCATGGCGTTGTATTTCTCGGCGAGGTCGGCGATCTCCTTGATAGGGGCGATGTCGCCGTCCATCGAATAGACGCTCTCGAAAACGATGAGCTTCGCGCGCTCGCGGCCGGCTGCGGCGAGGAGGCTTTCGAGATGCGCGACATCGTTGTGGCGGAAGATCTTCTTCTCGGCGCCCGAGCGGCGCACGCCCTCGATCATCGATGCGTGGTTGAGCTCGTCGGAAAGGATCAGGCAATTGGGCAGGAGGCGTCCGATCGTTGAGATCGACGCCTCGTTGGAGACGAAGCCGGAGGTGAAGACCAGCGCAGCTTCCTTGCGGTGCAGGTCGGCCAGTTCCAGCTCCAGTTCCACGAGCGGATGATTTGTGCCGGAAATATTGCGCGTGCCGCCCGCGCCCGATCCCATGCGCCCTGCGGCTTCCTGGAATGCCGCCACGACCTGGGGGTTCTGGCCCATGCCGAGATAGTCGTTCGAGCACCAGACGACGATTTCCTCGGCCTTGCCGTTGGATCGCCAGATGGCGCGCGGAAAGGAGCCCGCGATACGCTCCAGATCCGCGAACACGCGGTATCGCCGCTCGGCGTGGACCTGGTCGATCGCTTCTTCGAAAAACCGCTGGTAGTTCATGCTGCCCTTCCGGATTTGTGGCGGATAATAGTGTCTCGGACTTTCCGCGTCCATTGGATCAGAACGGTCAAAATGCCACGCCCAGTCATGTCTTCTCAGCCGCAGGAGAGGGCGGCGTCCCCGATTCTCGCCAAGGACCCCGGGGATTGTCCGCTTCCCGCTGTATGACAGGCCGGTATCGGCGCGGTGCCTGCGACATATTTTTCTGGTTTCCGGGCTGTTGCCTGCTATGACCTTGCGGATCTCACATGGAGGTGTGGATGAGCGTCCTCGTTACCGGCGGCGCCGGCTATATAGGCAGCCATATGGTCTGGGAACTGCTGGATCATGGCGAGCAGGTCGTGGTGCTCGACAGGCTTTCGTCCGGATTCGAGTGGGCCGTGCCGCCGGAAGCGCGGCTTTACGTCGGCGATGTCGGCGACAGCGCATTGGTGACGAGGATCATCCGCGAGCACAAGGTGAATGCCATCATCCACTTTGCCGGCTCGCTCATCGTGCCCGAGTCCGTTTCCGATCCGCTGCTTTACTACGAGAACAATACTTGCAGGACGCGCAGCCTTGTCGCCGATGCGGTCAGGGAAAAGGTGCCGCATTTCATTTTCTCCTCGACCGCCGCGGTCTATGGCAGCGGCGGCACGGAGCCCGTCCGCGAGGATGCCCGAACCGTTCCGGAATCGCCTTACGGGACGTCGAAGCTGATGACCGAGTGGATATTGCGCGATACGGCCGCTGCCTTCCCCGGCTTCGACTACACGGTCCTGCGCTATTTCAACGTCGCCGGCGCCGATCCGGCGGGACGCACCGGACAGTCGACGCCCGGCGCCACGCTTCTCATCAAGGTCGCGGCCGAAACGGCGGTCGGCAAGCGCCCGTTCATGCAGATTTACGGCAACGACTATCCGACGCCCGACGGAACCTGCATCCGCGACTATATCCATGTCAGCGATCTGGTATCCGCGCACCGGTTGGCCCTCGCCCGTTTGCGTGGCGGCGGCGGCAATCTCGTTGCCAATTGCGGCTACGGCCACGGCTATTCCGTGCTGGAGGTCATGGAGAGCGTCAAGCGCGTCTATGGCGGTACGATCGATGTGCGGATTGCCGGCAGGCGGCCGGGCGACGCGGTGGCCATCGTCGCGAATTCGGACCTTGCCCGCGGCGAGTTCGGCTGGGCCCCCCGGTTCGACGATCTGGATCGCATCGTCTCGGACGCGCTGGCATGGGAGCGCGTACTGGGCATGAAGAACTGGCCGACGCCCACGCAGACGTAAGACACAGGCAGACACAGGCCGGGCTGTGCCGCCGGTTGCGGCGGGACTGGATGATTGCTTTTCACACCTGTCATCGGGCAAGGGGACGTCCGATGCAACGACGCCACGGGAAGCCGCGATGAAGCAGAAATTCAACCAGCCGCTTGGCGGAAACGAAATGCCGCGCTTCGGCGCGCCAGCAACTTTCATGCGACTGCCGGCGCAGGCCACGGCCGAAGGGCTCGATGCCTGCTTCATAGGCGTGCCGATGGACATAGGCACGTCCAACCGGCCGGGAACGCGCTTCGGACCGCGCCAGATCCGGGCCGAGTCGAGCTTTCTCAGGCCCTACAACATGGCCTCGCGCGCGGCTCCCTTCGACAGCCTGCAGGTCGCCGACATCGGGGATGTCGCCATCGACACGTTCAACCTTCCCAAATGCATGGACATCATCACCGATGCCTATGACGCGGTCCTTGCGCATGACTGCATTCCGCTGACGCTCGGTGGCGATCACACCATCGCCTACCCGATCCTGCGCGCCATGGCCAGGAAGCACGGCCCGGTCGGCCTCATCCATGTCGACGCGCATGCCGACATCAACGAGCACATGTTCGGCGAGCCGATCGCGCACGGCACGCCGTTCCGCCGCGCCGTCGAGGCGGGAGTTCTCGATACCAGCCGCTGCATCCAGATCGGCTTGCGCGGAACGGGCTATGCCGCCGATGATTTCGACTGGCCGCGCCAGCAGGGCTTCCGCGTCGTGCAGGCGGAGGAATGCTGGCACAAGTCGCTGACGCCGCTGATGGAGGAAGTGCGCGCCCAGATGGGCGATGGGCCGGTCTACCTGACCTATGACATAGACAGTCTCGACCCCGGTTTCGCGCCGGGCACGGGAACGCCCGAGATCGGCGGCCTCACCACCATGCAGGCACTCGAGATCATCCGCGGCTGCTGGGGCCTGAACATCGTGGGCTGCGACCTCGTCGAGGTCTCGCCGCCTTACGATCCTTCCGGCAATACGGCGCTGACGGCGGCCAATCTCCTGTTCGAGATGCTGTGCGTGCTGCCCGGCGTCGAGCGACGGGTATAGCGCAAGAGACACGGGGACAGGGGACGATCCGGATGAGGGTAGTGGTGCTCGGCGCGGGTGTCGTGGGTACGGCCGCCGCCTACTGGCTGGCGCGCGACGGCCATGAGGTGACGGTGGTCGAGCGCCATGGCGCGCCGGCGGAGGGCACCAGCTACTCCAACGCCGGGCTGGTGTCGCCGGGCGATGCGACTTCATGGGCGTCGCCGGATGCGATGAAGACGTTCTTCCGCTCGCTGTATACGCCGGACCTCGGCATTCGCGTCAGGTTGCGGCTGGACCCGTATTTCTATGCATGGAGCTGGCGTTTCCTGCTCCAGTGCACGACGGCGAGGATGCGCGCCAACACGCTGGTCAAGCTGCGTATGGCGTTGCACTCGCGCGACTGCATCAACCAGATCGAGACCGATACCGGCATCGCCTATGACCAGCGCAAGAAGGGCCTGACCTATTTCTTCCGCTCGCAGCGGAGCTTTGATACGGGCGCGGAGAACTATCGCTTTCTCGGCGAGCACGGCCTGCCCATCGAGATCGCCGACCGAAAGCGGCTGATCGAGCTGGAGCCGGGGCTGGCGGGTGCAGCCGACAGGATCGCGGGCGGCGTCTACTCGCCGATCGACCAGACCGGCGATTCGAGGATGTTCGCGACCCGGCTCGCCGCCTATGCGCAGGACAAGCTCGGCGTCACCTTCCGCTTCAACACGACGATAGAGGCGCTCGACATAGAAGGCGGGCGCGTCAAGGCGGTGCGTACCTCGGCCGGCCCGATTGAAGCCGACACCTTCGTGCTCTCTCTCGGACCGGAGAGCGGCGTGTTCGGGCGCCGCCACGGCCTGGACCTGCCCGTCTATCCCGTGAAGGGCTATACGGCGACTATACCGCTCAGCGATCCCTCGAAGGGACCGACGATGGGCGGAGCCGACGAGGACAGGCTGATCGGCTATTCGCGCCTGGGCGACCGGTTGCGTATGTCCTCGACGGCGGAGTTCGCGGGTTTCGATCGCAGCCACAAGCCCGGCGACTTCTCCACCATCTTCGCCACCGCCCGCGATCTGTTCGGCGGCGCGCTCGACGAGAGCCGGGCTGAAATATGGGCGGGGCTGAGGCCGATGATGCCGAATTCCGTGCCGGTTTTTGGCCGGGCGCGCTACGAGAACCTGTTCCTGAATACCGGGCATGGGCATCTCGGCTGGACCATGGCGGCGGGCTCCGGCCAGTTCGTGAGCGACCTGGTCGCCGGCCGCAAGCCGGCGATCGATCCGGCCGGATTGCTCTATAAGGAATAGGTACGCATCGCCTCGTTGCAGGGCATCGCTACTGCCGCAGCACCGTTCCCTGCGCCCCTGCCTCGATCTGGTCGATCACCAGGAGCTTGACCGGCTCCAGCCCGATATTCGTGCCCTGATGCCACTGGTCGATCATCTCGACGATGAAGTCGCCGGTCTTGAAGACGGCGCTTTGCCCGCTGTCGACATTGGTCACCTGCAACGTGCCTGAAAGTACATAGGCGTAGCGGGGAAAGGGGTGCTTGTGGACCGGCAGGGCGGCGCCCGGCGCGATGTCGAAGATCGATGCGGAAACTTCTACATTCTTCTGAGGCGGCGTGATCGGCTGGCCGGTCGATGTGACAGTCGTCCTGGCGATGGGGGTTACGACCACGGACGGCGAGCCGCCGTCGAGCGCATGCGCGGTTCCGACGAGAACGCCGGCGGTCATCGCAATCGCGGCGAAAAGAATCTTCTGCATCGAACCCCGCCTTCCCGCCGCGCAACAATGCGGCACTCCATTACCATGGTCGCTGCAATCGATAGTCAACTGGGGAAGGAATTAAGGGCCGGCGCCTAGCTGGGGGCTTGGGAGTGGGCGGCGCCGGCCATGCGGAGGGTGGTCCGCCGCAAGGACAGAGGAACACAAACCGACCGGTCGGCGCTATTACGTTATCGCACCATATGGTTAAGCCGGCATGCAAACCGAATCAGCAACTTTAACGGTGCCGTGAGGCAATCTTGGATTGCAGAATTGACCCGGAATGGCTGAAAAGCTGGATTTCCGGCCAGGTCGGAGTTGCGTCAGTTGTCCGCCGAATGCGGGTCGGCCAACGCCGCGTCAGGACGGCTTATCGGGATCGCTGTTTTTGAGGTGCGCTTCGCAAGCGCCTTCTCGCCGTCGCGCTGGAGCAGCTTGCGGAAGCTCGGATGCATGCCGCCATCCGCATAGGAATGGGCCGAAAGCAGACTGCCGGAAGAAACGAGGCTTTCCATTGCGACGCGGTCGGATTGCGTCCGGCCGGCGATGAGCGAATCGGCGGCGTCCGGTACGGGAGGACATGCGGCCAGTGCATCCTCGGGCTCGCCGCCGTCGAATTTCCTGTCGAAGACGTAACGGCCCTCGCAATAGGAAACCCTGGGTTGTCGCCGTGTCACCTCGAAAGTATCGTAGCCCTGTTTCAGGTCCGACCAGAAGTCGAAATTGGGATCGTACCTGTTCTTGGCCATGTTGCTGGGCGTCATGCGGAACGGGAACGCCTGGACCTGGAAGGACGTCTGGCCGCCCTTGAGCGCCTCGCGCGCGACGGCATAGATCTCGGACACCCCCTCGTCGGTCAGCGCGTAGCATCCCGAGGACGAGCAGGCCCCGTGCACCATCAGCGCTTCCCCGCTGTAGCCGAGCGCCTGCTCGAGCGTGTTGGGATAGCCGAGATTGAAGGACAGATAATATTTGGAGTTGGGATTCAGCATGTCGGCGGAGATGTGGTAGAAGCCCTCGGGCGCTTGCCGGTCCCCGTTTTTCTTCTTCGGTCCGAGCTTTCCCGACCACCGGCACATCGGATAGGTCTTCAGCAGTGCGAACTTGCCGCTGCGGTTGCGCTTCCAGATCTCCAGTTCGCTTTCCTGCTTGAATATCCGTATCAGGATGGGTGCGGATGGAGACATCGACTTGCGCGACATGTCCGCCACGAGGGCTGCGGGAACAGGCTGGTTGGCCTTGCTGTCGACGTCGAGCACGAATGACACGCAGCCGCTCGCAAGGAGCGCGAGCGCGAAAATCCCTCCTATCCTCAAGGCAGCAAGCATCATCCGGAACCGTTGTCGGCGCACACCACACCGGCGCGCCGCTCGCATTGTCGGTCGGTCATGGTTAAGATGATGTTTCCGGCCATATGTTGGCGAGCGCCCGAAAAACCCTATCTGAGCCTCGTCAACGGCAGGAACTGGAGAAGGAAATGCTGACGATCGGAGAGCTTTCGCGCGAGACGGGAGTGAAGATCCCGACCATCCGCTATTATGAGCAGATGGGGCTCATGGCCGCGGCCGGACGATCCGAAGGCAATCAGCGCCGCTATGAAACAGGCGATCGCGACCGGCTGTCCTTCATCAGGCACGCGCGTGACCTCGGCTTCACGATCGAGGCCATCCGGGAACTGCTCGAGCTGAGTGCCCATCCGGAGCGCCCATGCGCCGACGCGGACGACATCGCGCGCAGGCAGTTGCAGATCGTGCGCGCCAAGGTCGCCAAGTTGCGGCAACTCGAGAAGGAACTCGAACGCATGGCGAGCCGGTGCCACGGCGACCATGTGAAGGACTGCTACGTACTGCAATCGCTGGCGAACCACGACCTCTGCACCAGCGGGCACTGACCGTTTCCCGCTTGCACGCGGTCGGTCGCGACGCGGCGACTATTTCATCCTTCGTGCTCTTGACCCTCTAGTTGCTAGAGGTCCTATCTGTACCTCCTGTGAGAAGGAGACAGACGATGACGGTTGCAGGACGCCAGACCCGTTTTCGGGTCGAAGGCATGGATTGCGCGAGTTGCGCGGCCAAGATCGACACCGCTGTTCGCCGCCTGCCCGATGTGACGGACGTTGCGGTTTCCGTTGTCGCCGGCACTATGACCGTCACGCATGGAGAAGGAGCCGATCTCGACGAATTGTCGAGAAAGGTCGGCAGCCTTGGATACAAGGCGATGCCGGCCGGGCAGGGCGCAGACGCAGGGGACGATCATGGCGATCACGCGCATGAACACGATCACGACCACGACCACGGTGACGCGCTGGCAGGCATGCACGGCCATGACCACGGTCCGCAGGATGGCCCGTGGTGGAAGGGGGCCAAGGCGCGGCTGACCATCGTCTGCGCCGTCGCGCTCGGCATCGCATTCGCGGCTGCGCAGTTTTTCCCGCAGACCCAGCCATGGGGCTTCATTGTTGCCATGGCGGTCGGGCTCATTCCGATCGCGCGACGGGCAGTGTTCGGCGCCATGAACGGCAGTCCGTTCACCATCGAGACGCTTATGACCGTCGCAGCGGTCGGTGCGGTCCTCATCGACGCTGCCGAGGAAGCGGCGGTCGTCGTCCTGCTGTTCCTGGTCGGCGAGTTGCTGGAGGGGATAGCGGCCGGCCGCGCGCGTGCCAGCATCCGTGCGCTGGCGACGCTGATGCCTAAAACGGCCCTTGTCGAGCGCGATGGTGCGACCGAAACGGTTCCGGCCGAAAGCCTCGCCGTCGACATGGTAGTCCTCGTGCGGCCGGGCGATCGCGTGCCCGCCGACGGCATCGTGATTTCAGGCGAAAGCGCTGTCGACGAAGCGCCGGTGACGGGAGAATCCGTACCCAAGCGCAAGGAGGCGGGAGACAGCGTCTTCGCCGGCACTGTCAATCAGGAAGGCGTGCTGAGGGTGCGCGTCACCGCCGCCGCGGCCGACAATACCATTTCGCGCATCATCGCGCTGGTCGAGGAGGCGCAGGAATCCAAGGCGCCCACGGAGCGCTTCATCGACCGCTTTTCCAGATACTACACGCCGGGCGTCATGATCGTCGCCACGCTCATCGCGACCCTGCCGCCGCTGCTTGTCGGTGCGGAATGGACCGTCTGGATCTATCGCGGTCTGGCGGTGCTGCTGATCGGCTGTCCCTGCGCGCTGGTCATCTCCACACCGGCGGCGATCGCCTCGGCGCTTTCCGCCGGGGCCAGGCGCGGGCTCCTGATGAAGGGTGGCGCGGTTCTCGAAAACCTCGGCAAGATGGACGCCGTCGCCTTCGACAAGACGGGAACGCTCACGGAAGGCAGACCGAAGGTCACCGACATCGTCGGCGTCACGCGCGACGAACGCGAGACCTTGCGCCTGGCCGCCGCGCTCGAGGCGGGATCGAGCCATCCGCTGGCGGTTGCGATCCTCGCGAGGGCCGACGCTGAGAAGATCACGGTCGTCGCGGCAAGCGATGCCGGTGCGGTCGGCGGCAAAGGCGTGGTGGGAAGCCTTGACGGCATGAAGCTCTTCCTGGCTTCGCCGCGCGCGGCTGCGGAAAAGGTCGAGCTGGACGAGGCGCTGTCGGCAAGGATCGCGGCCTTGAACGATGAGGGCAAGACCGTCTCTATCCTGCTCGCCGATGGCGAAGTGGCGGGCGCGATCGCCATGCGCGACGAGCCTCGCGAGGATGCGAAGGCAGGCATTGCCGCGCTTCGCGATCTCGGCACGGATGTCGTCATGCTGACCGGCGACAACCGGCGCACCGCCAGCGCGATCGCATCTTCCCTCGGCATGGAGGTGCGCGCCGAATTGATGCCGCAGGACAAACAGAGGATCATCGGCGAGATGCGTGCCGGCGGCAGGTTCGTCGCCAAGGTCGGCGACGGCATCAACGACGCGCCCGCGCTCGCGGCAGCCGATATCGGCATTGCGATGGGCAGCGGAACCGACGTCGCTCTGGAAACGGCCGATGCAGCAGTCCTGCACGGCCGGGTCGGCGACGTTGCAGATATGGTGGTGCTGTCGCGGCTGACGATGCGCAACATCGTCCAGAACATAACGATCGCGCTCGGCCTGAAGGTAGTGTTCCTCGTGACGACCGTGCTGGGCGTGACGGGGCTCTGGCCGGCGATCCTCGCCGACACCGGCGCGACCGTGCTCGTAACCGCCAACGCGATGCGCCTGCTCGCATGGAACGGGCGGCGTCAGGCATGACGGTGCGGCAGGAACGGCTTAGAAACAGAACGCCGGAACACGCCGGCCTTGATCGTTCCGATAAAGCATTGAATTCAATAAGTTGAGTGGCGCGCCGAGCCTGATGAAGGCACGAACATCTATCTTATTAAAGTCATAAGGTAATCGTTGATGTCGCTGGCCGGCACTGAACGCTTTCCGCTTAATACGGGGCACATAATGGATTTGCTTCTTCCGGACGAGAGAATTGAGCCAGAGACTGCCGATGATACCGTGGGTGGGGCGGCGTCACCGTCACCACGATGCCCTATCACCCTCCACCACAGTCGTCATTCGATGAAAGGCGGCTTGTCAGGATGAAGCTCTTCTCCAATACGAATTACATCATCCATCCATGGTTCTAGTGCTGTGAGAGGAGGAATATAGTTTTTTGAATTATGCGGCGGCACAATTGCACGAGATGTGAAGAGTGGTGGGCATTTCGGGCTGACGCGCGATAGAATCAATTGCTGTAATCAATGCCGTGAACCTGGAAGACATTCTTTGCAAGATCGATCCCGATAGTCAGCCTGGACATCCCGTTTCTTTCTCAACGTTTGATTGGTCCCTGCCGAGATACTCGGCGGTAGAGGTGAGGGTGACCACATCATCAAAAAGCCGTCTCCGCCGCCTCACGCCAGGGTTTCCCTCGAAGCCAGCATGCGAGGCTTTCAGAACGGGGCGATTGATGCGCCAGCACCCGGAATCGGAGGGTTCCAGGAGCCTTCGGTCGAGGCCGGATCTCTCTCTGGAAGATGTGATAGCATTTATAAAATTCCATCTTTTGAGATTATAATTATCGTTTTTCATGTTTCCAATAGGTCGTATTTCTGAATCTTTAGGCCTTATATCAACGCGAACCAGCCGCACTTTCCCGCCGAGCTCGACCCGGGTAGCCTTCATTCTTGACGATCATGCCGAGGTGGTGGCCACATCGCTGCGATCCAGGCGGGCTGATCAATGGATATCATGTCGAGATCGATCGTATCGCTGGCAAGCACCGCCGCGCGTCGACCCTTGCAAGCTCACCTGTTGACTTCCAGGAACCCTATGGTTAGCATTCATATTATGGATGTCTTTATTCCATAATATGGAATTATTGTAATGAATTGAGTCATGTTGATTTAGCAGGCTTGAGTTTCGCGAAGCCTAGGGAGGGGTAGCCAAATCGAAATCGATATCTGGGATGCAATGCGGGCCGGCGCCCAGATGTCCAGGTGGCATGCCCTTGGGCGTGCCGCTTTTCGGTCTACGTAGAAAGCCAAATGGTGAATTAGGGGAAATTACACATGAAAAAGTTCATTCGTAAGGTTGCATTGGTAGTCAGCGTGCTGGCGGGCACCCTCGTCGCGAAGCAGGCTATTGCAGAGGATGTGTCGAAGCTCGACGAGGTCGTCGCTCGCGGTAAGCTCATCGTGGGCGTATCCAGTGAGTCGCCGCCCTTCGGCTTCATCGATGATCATGGCGAGCTCGTCGGCTTCGATGTCGATATCGCCAAGTTGATTGCCCGCTCGCTGTTCGATGGCAAGGAGAATATAGAATTCGTCAAGCAACCCTTCTCTGCACGTTGGGCGAACGTTAATACAAATAAAGTAGATATGGGTATCCAGCTGACCACCATCTACGCAGACAGACTGCTTAATGTTTCGTTCACCCGGTCCTATATTGATTCGGCGCTCGTCGTTGTGACGCGCGCCGAGTCTAATATCAGCAAGATCGAGGACCTAAATTCTACCAGCCACACCATTTCGATCCTGACGGCACCCATAGAGAAGGACATTGCGGATCGGCTGTGGCCCGATGCTCAGACGCTTACCTTCGACAGCACTGCCGCGCAGCTGGCCGCCTTGCAGAGTAAGCGTGCGACGGCGGTGATTCTCGATTTGCCCGTAGCCAACTACTATGCCACCCTCGATCCGTCCCTGAAGGTCATGCCGGAGCTGGTCACCGATCTCGCCAATAATGCCATCTTCATGAAGCCGGGCGACTTCAAGTGGTGGTACTACCTTGACACGATGGTTTCAGAGATGCGGGGCGGTTCGCTCTATTCCGAATATTCGACAATATACAAGAAATGGTTCGGCGTGGAGCCGAAGAACCTGAACGCTGGTAGGTAACGCCTACCCCTGCCCAGAGCTACCAGGCGCGAGGAGCTGGACAACAATGCAAGCGCTCAATCTGCTTCCCAAGCTCTGGGCACCTTTTCTCGTCACGATCGAGTTGACCGTATCAGCCGCCATCCTGTCCTATTTCGGAGGGTTGCTTCTGGTCCCCCTGATCAGGTCGCGGTTCTTTGTGATTAGGACTGCAGTGAAGTCATATATCGAGCTGCTGCGGTATACGCCCCTGCTAGTTCAGATCTACCTGATCTATTTCGGACTCCCGTTTCTGGGGATTTTCATATCCGGATTTCTCTCAGGTCTGCTGGCGATCGCCATGCAGCATGCCGCGTTCTTCGCCGTGATATTCAATTCCGGCGTCGAGGCCGTCCCACGCAGCCAGTGGCAGGCCGGGCGTGCGATCGGGATGCGGCAGTGGCAGATCTGGGTCTATGTGATCCTGCCGCAGGCGGTCCGCAAGATGATCGCGCCAATCGGGAACCAGACTGTGGTCCTTGCCTTAGATACGTCACTGCTTGCGGCGGTCGGCGTGGTCGAGCTCACCCTTGCAAGTAAGATGATCGTCGAGCGCAGCGCCGCCACCATTGATGTCTTCTTAGCGGTCGCCGTCGTCTATTTAGCGCTAACGACGTCGATCGGCCTGCTGCAGCGCGGTCTGGAAAAATGGTGTCGGGCGAGAGGATAAGGCCATGGATATACTTCTGCGAAGCCTGCCCTATCTTCTCAAAGGCGCGCTGATCACCGTGCAGTTAAGCTTGATCTGCCTAGTCGCCGGCACTTTCCTCGGCGGCGTGCTCGGCACGCTCTCGGCGTTCGGGCCGAGCTGGGTCCGCATACCCATCGGAATATATGTCTTCCTGATTAGGGGCATTCCCGTCCTCATCCTGATGTTCCTTGCCTATTTCGGCCTGCCCAGCATCGGGATCGAGATCGACAGCGTGGTCGCCGTGTCGGCCTCGATGAGCCTCTATTCGGCTGCTCATGTGACCGAAATCGTGCGCGGATCACTGCTTGGCGTCGACAAGGGACAAATCCTCGCGGGAAAAAGCATTGGTCTCCGCTGGTGGCAAGTCTTGGCGTATATCCAGCTTCCGATTGCGGGGCGTATGTCGATCGGACCGATGATCAACAATTCGATCATCATGGTCAAGACAACATCTTACGCCTCGATCGTCGGTGTCTGGGAGCTGACATTCGCGGGGCGCGAGATAGTTGAGCGGACGTTGTCGCCATTCGCGATATTCCTCGGAATACTTATGATATATTTTTCAATTTGCTACCCGCTCGGCATTTTATCAAGAGTTCTCGAAAGGCGTTACAGCTACGCACACTAAAATCGTGTCTGGAGGATTGGTATCGTGGAAAACAACATGATCGAGGTACGCGGGCTGACCAAGCTTTACGGCAGCCACTTGGTCATTGATCGCATCGATATGACGGTGGACAAGGGGCAGGTGCTTTGCGTCATCGGTCCGAGTGGGTCGGGCAAATCGACGATGCTGAGATGCCTCAACTTCCTTGAAGACTTCCAGGGCGGCGAGATTCTCATCGAAGGCACGCCGGTCGGCTATGAGGGCTCGGGTGACAAGAGGCGCCGGCTGTCGGAAATGCGGATCGCGCGCCAGCGTTCCGAGGTCGGCATGGTCTTCCAGTCCTTCAACCTCTTCGCGCATATCACCGTTCTGCAGAACATCACGCTGGGGCCGCTGAAGGTGCTGGGCCAGCCAAGGGCCGAGGCCGAGGAGTTTGCCCGCGAACTGCTCGTGAAGGTCGGTCTGGAAGACAAGGCGCACGCATATCCGTCGGCGCTTTCGGGCGGCCAGCAGCAGCGCATCGGGATCGCGCGCGCGCTGGCCATGCGCCCCAAGGTCATTCTGTTCGACGAAGTCACTTCCGCGCTCGATCCCGAACTTGTCGGCGAGGTGCTGAAGGTCATCCGGAAGCTGGCCGACGACGGCATGACGATGGTCATCGTCACGCATGAGATGCAGTTCGCCAGGGAGATCGCGGATCGCGTGCTGTTCTTCGATCAGGGATGCATCGTGGAGCAGGGCCCTCCCGACCAGATTTTCTCCAACCCGCAGACCGATCGCCTGCTGTCCTTCCTCAAGCGCGTGAATGTCGCTTAGTGCGGCGTTTGAGGGGCGCACGTGGCAGGGGAATAGGTTCGGGCCATGGCAGGATGCTGCCGGCGCCACACCTAGAGCACATCCTTCGATTGATGAATCGATTGTGATGTGACGGCTGCCATTGCCGGTGATTCAATCTCCGGATCGCTGGAGATTGACGATGGGAAGAGTACTGAGTGAGGATCTTCGGTCGCGGGTGCTGAAGTCTTCGGAAACAGGCATCTCGGCACAGCAGGCTACAGCACGTTTCGGCGTAGGCCTATCGAGCGCGATCCGCTGGATTGCACGGGCTAAGATCGGCGAGTTGGCCTCATCGGCGCAAGGCCGCCGCCGCCTCTCGCTCCTTGATGCTTCGGCGGGGGTTTCGGAGGCGGCGACGCCATTACCGCCGGCACGAAGGCCAGGAGTTCCTGCTGCGCCGAAGCGGCTTGTTTGCGCGCTTCACGGCGCCAAGCGAACACCTGCTGTGGCCTGAGACCATAACGCCGGACGACTTCAGATATGATTGCGTTCGGCTCCAGCGTCTCCGCCACGATCCGTGCCTTGTCATCCATCGACCAGTGACGTCGGCCGTCAGCACCGTTGATCACCTCGAAACGCCGAGGCTGCCGCTCCGGGTGAAGCGTGAGGTCAAGTCCAGACACAAGCCTATCTCCGATCCCAATACAGGACCGGCAACCTCACAGATCGCGATCACTCCCGAAAGGTGGCCCGGAAACACCGCATATGACGGGCATGACCGCCCCGTTCGTCTACGACAGCGCCATGAACCGCAACGTGTTCCTGGCCTATTTCGAGCAGGTGCTGGTCCCGACCCTATCGGAGCGCGACATCTTCGTGATGGATAACCTGCCAGCTCACAAGGCGGCCGGTGTGCGCGACGCAATCGAGACGGTCGGCGGGAGGCTGATATGGCGCTCCTGCGCGCCAAGGCCGGGAGAACCATCACGGCCCTGTGGGATGCCGTCGGCTCCCTCCTTGATTAGTTCACGCCACACGAATGCGCAAACTACTCCCACGCCACCGGATATGATCCAAATTAAACAGGACGTGCTCTAGCGATATCGACCGCGTCGGAGTCAGACAGATTGGAACACTTGCTCGACCTGGTCACGCCCATCGCCACGCGCCAGGCATAGGGCAAGCAGGATCCTGGCCTTTTGCGGATTGAGGTCGTTACCGGGTATGATGCCGAGGGACCGATGATGACGGCTGTCGACGACCTTTCCCCCGCCTGCGCGCGTCGATTGCACGATCACCAGCCCTTCCGCTATCGCCGCTTGCAGCGCCGCTGTCTCGAGAGGCGTGGACACGCCCGGCCCAAAGCCGGCTGACACGATCCCTTTCGAGCCCGCCGCGACCATAGCGCGAATTGCCTGCCCGTCGGCACCGACATAGCTGTAGACGATGTCGACCCGCGGCAGTTTCAACAGCAATTCCGGTGCGAACGCGCCCTGGTGGCGACCTTTCTCGATCGGCGCCATGTGCACATACGGCCCATCAATATAGCCGAGCGGTCCGAACCAGGGAGAGTGGAAGGCGCCCAGCCGAAGGGTATGGCCCTTGGTCACGAGGCGGGGTGAGTGGATCTCGTCATTTAGGGCTACCAGGACGCCTGGCTGGCCAGCACGGGCAATTGCAACTCGGATCGCTGCCGCAAGATTGGCGTGCGCGTCCGATGAAATGCCCGTCAGCGGCCGCATCGACCCGGTCACGACGACGGGGACGGGAATGTCCAGCACGAGGGAGAGCAGCCAGGCGGTTTCCTCGAGGCTGGCGGTTCCATGCCCGACAACAATCCCCTGGATTGACGGATCTGCTGACAATCCAAGACATAGATCGACCAGCGTAGCCCAGTTCCCCGGCGTGATAGCGCTGCTGTCTACCGGGCAGAAGTCGATCGGCGCGATTGTTGCAAGCTTGCCCTGCAGGCCGGTCCTCTCGATGAGGGGCCCCGAGGCGAGGCGTTCGTCGGTCGCGCCATAGTCTAGGAGGTCGAATGGGTCGACGCCGATCGATGCGATCGTCCCACCCGTTCCGATAAAGGCTATCCTTGGAAGCATGGTGCCGAATTCACCTTTGCGAGAATATTCCGGAAGGCGTACACTAAAACAAAGCCGCCCTGAGGCGGCTTTGTGGATTAGAAGAGCAGGACGTCCCGTTCATGCCTACAGGCCCCGTGGCTATTTTATCAGATCAACCGTCCACCATCGATCGCGAACTCATAGCCGGTCATAAAGCTGGCTTCGTCCGAGGCGAGGAACGTCGCCGCATCGGCCACGTCCTGCGGCCTCGCAAGCCGGCCGAGCGGGATGGTGTCGACGAAGCGCTTGTAGACCTCGGGGGTGTTCTGACCCATGAACTTGTCCATCAGGTTCGTCGGCGCCAGCGCGGGGCATAGCGGGATGACCCGGATGTTGAATGGGCCGAGTTCCATCGCCATGGACTTCGACAGTACCAGAACCGCGCCCTTGGTGGCGTTGTACCATGCCAGTCCGGGCCGCGGCCGCACCGCTCCGGTGGAGGCAATGTTCAGAATAACGCCCTTCTTCTTCTCCTGCATATGCGGGAGTGTGGCCAAGTTCATGTGATAGATCGACCTGACATTGACGTCGAAGACCAGATCATACTCTTCCCTTGTCACCTCGGTCATCGGCTTGGCACGGTAGGTCGTGCCGGCATTGTTGATGACGATGTCGATATCGCCGAAATGGCTAAGCGCCTTGTCGGCCAGCCCCTTCACGTCCGAGAGCGAGGTGACGTCGCAACGCACCGGAAGGACGTTATTGCCCAGCTCGGCGCCCAAGGCGCCGAGCCGCTCCTCATTCATGTCGCCCATGACGACCTTGGCACCTTCGCCGAGATATTTGCGCGTAATCGCCTCGCCAAAACCACCGGCGGCGCCGGTGATGATCGCAACCCGATTTTTCAACCTCATCTTTCACTCTCCATAGCGATGAATGACCGTCTTGGTCGTGCTGAGTTCCTCAAGGGCGAGCATGCCCTTTTCGCGGCCATAGCCGCTACGGCCGTTGCCTCCGAAGGGCAGTTCGACGCCGGATCCGGCGCCGGCGCTGTAAGCGTTGATGTAGACCTGTCCCGCCCTCAGAGCATAGGCTAAGCGCAGTTGGCGCGCTCCGTTCTGTGTCCAGATCGCGGCCGAAAGGCCGTATTCGGTACTGTTAGCGACCCTGAGCGCGTCCGCTTCGTCCTGCACAGGCGTCACCGCCAATATAGGCCCGAAGATCTCTTCCTGCGCGATCCTCGCCCGTGGCGGCACCGCGCCGAACACGGTAGGGGTCACGAAATATCCGCCCGCAGGCACGTCCTTATCAATCTGACCTTCAGCGACGACGGGAATTCCAGCCTCGCGCGCCTGCAGCACGAACCCCTCGATCCGCGCCTTCTGGTTGGCGTTCATAACCGGGCCGCAGTCGAGGTCCATCGTTGGCGTTCCGACGCGCTTGGCCGAGAATTTTCTGGCGAGTATTGACATGAACTTGTCGTAGACCGCCTTCTCGACAAGCACGCGGCTTCCAGCTGAACAGTCCTGGCCGGCATTGTAGACGATCGAATCGACGATGGTATCGGTCGCGTCTTCCAGGTCAGCGTCGGCGAAGACCAGATGCGGGGATTTTCCACCAAGCTCCAGCACGCATTTGATCGGAGTCGTGGACGATGCCTTCTGCACCGCGCTGCCGGCTTCATAAGACCCAGTAAATCCTATAAAATCAATGCCACGATGGCGCGCGAGAGCTGCGCCCGCTTCCTCTCCGAGACCGGTGACGACATTGATGACGCCCGCAGGCATGCCGCAGGCTTCGGCGAGCTTGGCGAAGCGGAGCGCGGTGATCGAAGTGTCTTCCGAGGGTTTCAACACAGTCGCATTCCCCATTGCAAGGGCGGGGGCGATCGACCGGCCGAGGAGCATAGCCGGGTAGTTCCAGGGGATGATGTGCGCCGTGACGCCGAGCGGCTGCCTTAGCAAAGCGGCGAAATAGCCTGTCGAGGTGGGAATGATCTCACCATGCAGCTTGTCGGCCGCGCCGCCATAGAACTCGAAATAGCGCGCCAGAACGCGCATGTCGTTTCGTGCCGTACTAATCGGCTTGCCGGTATCAATCGCCTCGGCATGCGCGAGTTCTTCAAGATTGTCGAGGACCGCGCCGGAAATACGCAGGAGCAACCTGCTGCGATCGAGCGCACTTGTGCGGCCCCACGACCCATCGAACGCGTTGCGTGCCGCTCGGACTGCCCGATCCACATCGGCCGCCTTGCCTCGCGGGATGGTTGTGTACTGCTCGCCGGTGGCAGGGTTCACGACGCCGATCGACTCGCCGTCCGCGGCATCGTCGTCACAGCCCCCTATGTGCATTTTCTCCACGCTGACCGTCCTTTCGCGACCATGAGACCCTGAAACCGCTTTGCCGAAAGAGGCGAATAAATTTCCATATTATAGAAGAAAATATTCTATTAATCTATCAATCGATCTGACGGAATGTCAAGGCATAATTCCGCGTCGGATACCCTAGCCCAACGGAAAATATGATAGATACATGTGGACAATCACAGAGATGCTGCTTCGGGGGTGGGGTGCCAAATAGGAGATTGACACGCAATGTCAAATCTGGGACGGTCACATTAATGAAAGAAAAATTCTCGGAAAATGAAACGCTATAAAGATTAGCTTTCCGTCAACGTGCTTTACCTGGATCATTAGGATGAATCCCTTGCTGCAGCCCGAGTTCAAAGGCCCCCTTCGAGGTCTAAAAGTTATCGACGCCGGAAACATGATTGCCGGCCCCCTCGCCGCAACGCAGTTGGCGGATTTCGGTGCCGACGTGATCAAACTGGAGCTGCCCGGCGCTGGCGATTCCATGCGCCATTGGGCTCCGATGAAGGACGGTAAGTCGCTTTGGTGGAAGGTCATTGCCCGTAACAAGAGACTGATTTCCCTGTCGCTTTCGACGAAGGCGGGCCAGGACCTGTTCCGCAAGCTGGTCGTCGATGCCGATATATTAATCGAGAATTATCGGCCGGGTACGTTCGAGCGCTGGGGGCTCTCCTATGCCGAGTTGGCAAAGATCAACCCGCGGCTGGTGATGGTTAGGATTTCCGGCTTTGGCCAGACCGGCCCCTATGCTAAGCGTGGCGGCTACGGCACGATCGCAGAAGCTTTTTCGGGAATACCCTCGTTCACGGGTCCTGCCGATGCGCCGCCGACCTTGCCTGGCTTCCCTATGGCCGATTCGGTGGCCTCGACCTTCGCCGCGATGTCCGCGATGTTCGCCATCTACAATCGCGACCATGGCACCGGTCGGGGGCAGGAGATCGATCTCAGTCTCTACGAGCCGCTGTTCCGTCTGGTCGAGTCGCAGGTCATCGGCTTCGATCAGTTAGGGATTGTAAAGGAGCGCATCGGTAATCGCCTGGCTGAGGATTCTCCGCGCAATACATATCGGACGCGTGACGGTAAGTGGATTGCTGTTTCCGCCAGCTCCCAGCGCACCTATGAGCGCCTTGCGCATGCCATCGGCGCACCGGAACTCATCACCGATCCGCGGTTCGTCGACAACGCCTCGCGCTGCGAGAATGATGGGCCACTCGATACCTTCATCTCGGAATGGTTCTCGCAGCATGATTGCGACGAGATACTTGCCATGTTCGATGCCGCCGAGGTCGTCGCCGGGCCGGTTCTCGATATCGCCGACATCTTCAAGGATCCGCACTACGCCGCGCGTGGCAATATCGTGGCCGTGGCAGACGAAGAACTCGGCGAGGTGCAGATGCAGGGCGTCGTGCCGCGTTTCGTCGAGACACCGGGGCAGGTGCGGCATGCCGGCAAGCGCATCGGCGCCGACAATCTCGACATCTATCAGGATATGCTCGGCCTGACCAAGGACGAGATCGGCAAGCTTGAAGTGCAGGGGGTTATCTGATGTCGGGCATGTTCGAGGGCGTGATGATTTGCGGCGCAGGCCAGTCCGAATACGCGAAGAAGTCGGATAAATCCCTGCAGCGCCTGATGTACGAGGCGGGCACGAACGCGCTGGAGCAGGCCGGCCTGCCATGGAGCACGATCGACGGCATAGCCGTCACTTCCTTCCTTCTGCCGCCCGACAATGCCCCGACCGTCTCGGAGCATTTCGGCATCGCCTCGCGCTTCCTGTTCCAAGGCGTCCATGGCGGCGCATCATGCATCGTGGGAATGGCCCATGCGGCCCGCGCGATCCGGGACGGGGGTTGCGAGGCCGCGCTGGTCGTGGCCGCGGACGCCTTCGACGTCGCCGCCCACAACGAGACGCTCGATCGCTTCAACGGGTCGATCCGGGACTACATGTCGCCCCAAGGATTTGGCGGCGCCAATGGGATGTTCGCCCTCCATACCCGCCTCTACATGGAACGCTACGGCGCGACGACGGAGGATTTCGGCTCCTTCTGCATTGCCCTGCGCGAGAATGCGGGGCTGAATGGCAACGCTTTGCTGCGCAAGCCGATGACCATGGAGGATTACCTCAGCGCCAAGCCGATCGCGGACCCGCTGCGCCTCTACGACTGCGTGATGCCCTGCGTCGGCGCGGATGCCATCGTCATGGTCTCCGAGCGCCTTGCGGCCCGGTTGAACGGTCCCTTCGTCAGGATACTGGCGGCTGAAGAGATCCACAATTACCCGGCGAACAATCCGTTCGATGTGCCGGGAGGCTGGATCGCGTTCCATGACCGGCTCTTCGGCCGGGCAGGCACGACGCCAGGCGAGATCGATTTCGCGCAGCTCTACGACGATTACCCTGTCATGGCATTCCATCAGTTAGAAGGGCTGGGCTTCTGCGCCCCCGGCGAATCCCCCCGGTTCATTCGCGAGAGAGGCATCACGACGCGCGGCTCATTCCCGATCAACACCGGCGGCGGTCAGCTGTCGGCGGGGCAGGCCGGTGCCAGCGGCGGGATGATCGGGCTCTACGAGGGCGTCACACAACTGCTTGGCCAAGCCAACGAACGCCAAGTCTTTTGCCAGCGAGGCCTAGTTTCGGGATACGGCATGATCGGTTACGGGCGGGGCCTCTCCTCTAGCGCGGCTATCCTCGAGCGAGTGAATTGAAAGACACCGAGATGATGAAACCCGTTCCCCGCATCAACGCTCAAAACGCGCCGTTCTGGCAGGGCTGCAACGAGAACCGCCTCGTCCTGCAATGCTGCAACGCTTGCGACCGGTACGTCTTTTATCCACGCGCTGCCTGTCCGCATTGTCATGCGGACCGGCTGGAATGGAAACAAGTCGCACCCGAAGGTGAGGTCATTTCCCACACGACCGTGCGGCGCACGCACCATGACGGCTTCAACGACGACGCGCCCTATGTATTCGCGGCGGTCAGTGTCGCCGACGGACAGTGCATATTCGGACAAATCGTCGGTCCCGCGGAGGATGATCTGATCGGCAGAAAGGTCACGATCGAGTTTGCGCCGCATTCGATGGGTCAGAAGATTCCAGTTTTTCGTATAGCATTCTGACCGACCGTTCCTTTCGGGGAATGCCCGGCAAGGGCAGTGCACGGGTTGTAACGCGTGCCGGATCGGGTATACGACGGAGCTCCAGCGCGCGTGGACTTGTCCAGTGTCGATATGGCAGGTGTACGCGACCCTCTATTGAAAATGACAACCTTTTATTGAAAATGACACTGGCGATCTTGGGAGAAACTATTGGGGAAACGGCCGGTCCCTCCTGAAGAAAGTAAAAGAGAGCAACCGTTTGATCGCGCATTGAAGGTGCTGAGGGCATTGGCGAATGCCTCGGAGCCGCTGTCGATCACGGATATCGCGACAGTGTGCGAGTTGCCTTTGCCAACCGCGCACCGGCTGGTCGGGCAGCTGGTCCAGCGCGATCTGGTCAAGCGATATGTGGGCTCGAAGCGCTTCATGGTGGGAAGCGCGCTGCTCGATCTCGCCACGAGCGCGATCGCCTCGTCGCTGCGCAATGACGATGTCCACCGGGTGCTGGCCAAGCTGGCTCAGGATATCGACGAGCATTGCCATATCGGCATCCGCGTCGACGATGAGATTCTCTATGTCGATTCGGTCGACGCGCCGCTATCCACCGGTCTGCGCTTCAACCAGGGCGGCAAGGCGCCGCTTCATTGCACGTCGATCGGCAAGCTGTTCCTTGCCGAGATGAGCGAGAAAGAGCTCGACGACTGGCTGAACATCGCCTCGCTGAAGGCGTTCACGAACAACACGATCGTTACCAAGGGGGCCATCCGCAGCACCGTCAAGCAGATACGCCGCGAGGGATGGGCGACGTCGAACGAGGAGCTGGCATCGGGCGTCGTCGGCTGCGCCGTCCAGGTCCGGGACAAGAATTCGGTGCTGTGTGCCGGTCTTGGCATTTCCGTGCCGAGCGCCCGCGTCTCGTTTGACGAGCTGGGGCGGTTTCGGCGCGCGCTCGAATCGGCGGCCCAATCGCTCGAGGCGCTGATGGCTTAAAAGAACGTCGCGATTAATCTGCCTGATATCTGGCCGCGCTGAAGAAGTTGCGGCATTGACGGGCGCAGTCCCCTAGACTGTGCCCGTCAATGCGGTTCGTCGAGGTAGAGAGCGTCGAGCAGCAGTCTGGCTGATGTTCCATCGAACGCGGAGCTGCTGGTCAAGCGGCGTATCATGTTGGTGAACTCCTTACGGGGAGAACTCGCCGAGTTCGGACTAATCGCGCTGAAGGGAACATGAGCATAGTCATAATACTGCACAATTTTGCGAGCGGCTCGCCTAGGCGATCATGTGGCGGGGGGCGGGAATGGTCATTCGGGATCGCCTGCGATCAATTTGGCCAATGAAGCGTGGTGTGAAATATAGAACTTGATCAAAGATCACTCGAGGAGCGACGACGACGTAATGGCATCCGGTCGACAACCCGGTGATCTCGACGACCCGAATCTGTGCTCGGACCTCGGATATCGAACCGCGTGAAGAGGCCGGAAGATGACCGCAACCGGCTATCCAGCCAAAACGAAGCTCCGTCTTGGCAGACATCGTTCGGGATGCACAGGTGGGATGGATTCAATTTGAGTCATTTCGTGACGTTCTGAAACGTTGCGGAATGACTCGTTTTGAATCGGCGGCTTGTCGCCGATGAAGATCGGGCTCATGCTTTTCGGCATGAAGGACGATTTCAAACAGGTGCTGGTAAAAATAGCTTCGGACTACATCGGTCCGGCAGGGGCGATTCCATTTGAGCGACTTGTCGCCAGGCATCTGGGGGGTTGCAGCAATTGCGCGGGCGAGGGCTGACCTAGGAGCAGATTTCACGCCTGCTTGCCGGCGCCGGGATTTTCCGCAGTGGCGGAAGCGCCTTTTCCCCATCTCATTTACGTGGCGTGTTTGGGCGGCAGCATAAGCGGCCCGCCGAGCCGGCTGTGGTCAAGCCGCTCGGGGGACACGGCGACCGCCCGGGCGGCACCGACAGGGACAGTTCATCCGGTGAAAACCCGACACTGGCAAGTGATTAGCAGGCAACAGGCTGGCGTCAACCTGGCAGAGGGGGCTGTCGTCGGTTCCGCAGCCGGGCTCGAGCCGCTTGCTGCCGATGCCGGAGGAAAGCTTCTCGACATTGGGGAATATTCCCAGCGGGATGGAAATGCCGACGGCGAAACGGCGGTGAATACGCCGCACCGTGATCGCACCGATTTTCTGGCGCTGATGCGGCAGGCAGCATTGGCGCGCCCGAAAGGATTCGAACCTCTGACCCCCAGATTCGTAGTTCAAATCTATCCGTTCGCCATAGTATCCGCCTGCCCTCCTAACTTTGCATGGGATAAGATAATATATTGAAAATCAGATAATTATCGTATAATCACGCACCGCGTCGAAGATATCCCTTCAGATCACCCGATTTGCGAAAACCGTTTCAAAAACCGTTTCAAATTGCGAGGCTGTAGCTATGGCGACCCTCCGTATCCAACTCAATGACAAAGCAATCGTCCGGCTCCCGGCACCCGATAAGGGGCGCTACATTGTCCGTGACACTGATCTCAAGGGCTTCTTTCTCTTGGTGGGTATCAAGAAAAAGACCTTCATGATTCAGGGAGATCTTCGTGAGCAGGGCAAGCGCGCTTCTACTCTCCGACTGGCGATTGGAGATACGACTGAACTCTCCACGCGCGCCGCGCGTGCAATTGCAAAGGAGTATCTCGTCCAGATCAGCCGTGGACTGCATCCTAAGTCCAATGAGCGCGTGGCCAAGGCATCGACGATCGCTGACCTGAAAGCAGACGAGGCTACGGGTGAAGATCTAAAGTCGGCTGGAATCACTCTGCGAGAGGCATGGAAGCGCTATCGACTTGCCATGGAGCGAAAGAACCGAAGCGAACGTACAATCGAAAGCTATCGCGACCACGTAGAGAGGGTATTTGAAGATTGGCTGGACACGCCGTTAATCCAACTCGGTGAAGACCCCGCTCAGGTTGCGACCAAGCACGACGCCATCTCCGAAAAGAACGGCCCTTATATCGCGAATGGGAGTATGCGAACATTTCGTGCAATCTACAATCACGCTCGCAAGACCAATCGCGATCTCCCCGCTGACAATCCGGTGGACAGCGTGGATTGGAATCATGAGAAGCGCCGGAACAGCGGCATGGGCCTGGCCGACCTCAAGGCATGGTTTGTCGAAGCTGCCAAGCTTGATAATCCGATCCGCCGCGAATTCCATCTGTTCACGCTGCTCTCTGCATCTCGGCCCGCAGCCCTTAAAGAGGCACGACTGGTCCATCTGGATCTCAAACGTCGGGTGCTTCACATTCCTCGACCGAAAGGCGGCGCAGACCGTGCCTTTGATATCCCTCTGTCTCGCCAGATGATTTCCTGCCTCATGCGGGTGATTCGTTTTGGGCGGTACATCCACCCGCTCGAAGCTAGGGATTGGCTGTTTCCCGCCGATAGTGCCGATGGCCATCTCGTTGAACAGAAGGAAGACCGGGAGGTGCTGTCGAAGTGGGGTAACGAATTGCGCCAGACATATCGCACTGTAGCAACCCCTGCGGGTGTCTCGGAGCTCGACGCACGTATGCTGATGAATCACTCGGTCCCGGGAGTGAACTCCGGCTATATCACCCGGCACAAGCTGTTGGAGGATCATCTCCGCACGCAGCAGCAGGCGATTAGCAACATCGTCTTCTCAGCAATTGGGGATGCGTTGACCAATCAATCAGAAGTTCGAGACTGGCTCGGACACGGTGCCGCCCGTCGTCATATTATTCGCGCGGAGGAGGAAGCTCAGAAACGCGTGTCGAAGAATACTGCGAGCAGGCGTGGGAAGGTGGCGTAACAGCTCTCTGGCTAAGTAGTTTGGCTGTTCGTGCCATACGCCGCCTGGGTGCTTTTTGCCTCAGTGCAGAACGCCACGTTTGGCATCTTAACTTAAATAAGGCGTCGCACCGTTACGGTCGATGACAGAACCCAACAAGGCTATCCGAATGACATTTTGCTTCGACGCGGTGGCCTGCCCCCTGAAAAGTGGTCCTCCCTGAAGTAGGCTATTGAGCCATTGGAGAGGACGTTGGAATGCCCCAGAAGAAGCATAAGCCCGAAGAGATCGTCGCGAAGCTGCGCCAGGTCGATGTTCTGCTGTCGCAAGGAAGATCGGTTGGCGAGGCGGTTCGCACGATCGGCGTGACGCAGTTCACGTATTATCGCTGGCGCAAGGAGTTCGGCGGCCTGAAGGGCGATCAGGTGAAGCGGCTGAAAGAACTCGAGAAAGAGAATGACCGGCTG
>WPCJ01131401.1_pt1 | contig 83858 bp, 67 predicted proteins | sample 5399831 | NCBI WGS metagenome assembly WPCJ01 (sample SAMN12869470, study PRJNA574797) | sludge metagenome | isolation source: wastewater treatment of pH10 | place: China:Beijing | collected 2019-05-20
TGATAATTGATAATCAGTGTTATATATATAATGATATAGAGAAGAATTAGAGATAAATAAGAGAAGGAAATAGTTTTTTTAAGAGAATAGGTTTAAGTGAAGACAATCTTAATGAAGTATAGGAAATTGTCATGAAAAATAATCAATACAACAATACTCAAATAGAACAATGGGGAGTTGATGCCGTGGGAAACGCTCTTTCAGTGACCGATACTTTACGACGTTTTTTTAAAGAAAATGATAAAACTCCTTTATGGGATGGAGAAGTCTTTATATATAAAAGTAATAACTGGAATAATGAAAACCTTATTGGTAAAGTAAGTGTACAATTAAAAGGTAAATTAGCTACAAAAGAAGAACTCTCAAAAGAAGTAGTTTCATATCCGGTTCGAATTGTTGATTTAGTTAATTACATAAAGAATGATGGTACAATATATTTTGTTGTTCTAATAAATAAAAAGAATATCTCACAAAAAGTCATTTATTACGAGACACTTACGCCTCAAAAAATAAGAGGTTATATAAAAGGAATAGAACATCAGGAATCCTGTACCATAAAATTGAGACAATTTCCTAAGGATAAATATAAGATACAAACTATTTTTCATAATTTTTATCCAAATAGCCGTTTTGGTAATATTCCGCCTATTAGCTTAGATGAATTGTCGACAAGGAAAGATGTGGTAAAGATTACGTCACGAATAATGGAATTTTTTCCTAAAAACAAGAAAATATCTCCTATAGATGTATTGCTTAATAATGAAGTATATTGGGCTGCAGAATTATCAAGTAGTCCAATCCCTATCCCCATTGAATTAACACCTGACATGCAGCTTGCTTTCGTTTCTAAAGACGGGTTGCCTTCAATTCTTGTTAATGGCGAAAAATATGATAACTATTTATCCATTACACGAACAAGAAATTCTACTATCTTTAAGTTTGGAGAAAGTACGACATTGACTATTCAGGAAAATACCAGAAAAGCTGACATAAAATATACTCCATCCAACTCATTGACAAATAGGATAAGAGACCTTAATTTTGTAATCAGTATAGCTGAGACAAGAGCAATACATGTTGAGGGTAAAGATGTTTTACATTTAGGAGAAATAATAACGGATAGCCCATTTGATTTAAGAGCCACAAAGAAAGTATTGGAATCCTACAAACGTGTTGATAAATTTTGGAAATCATTAAATATTACCGACGATTTTGATATTGGTAAAATTGACTCAAATTCAAGTCTAAGAGAACTTGATTTATTGATCGAATCAATAGATGGGAAACAATCAATCTACATAAATACCAACGGAGAAAATTCGTATTATTTATTAAAGAAACCAATCTCAAATTTTTTGGTTCTATTACTCTTAGAAGCTGTAGATCAAGAAAAATCCCTTTTCAATGTCTATAATTATTTCGACCAAAAAGGAATTGTAAAAATTGCCAGAGGAGAGGAGGAAGAGCAAATCACCTCGAAATATTCTGCTTTGAATGCAAACGACTACATTGAATTATCCAATATTGTTTTTTCAGATATACTACAATCTTATAAAGATATTCTTCCTTTGAATAATAAAATTTACCAACCTGCAAATATTGATTTACTTAACTTATTGTTGGCCTATGATAAGCATAGAGATCATCCTGCTATAATTTTGAAGACTGCAAAAGATCTTGCAGGTTGGCTATTGGAAGAAAGCGGAGAGGTTTTACCGGATGAAATTAAAGTTATCAATTATCTGCAGACGATAAAGAGAGAAAGGGATTTAACCAAAGAAGAGAATAGCAAGCTATATCATATTACCGATAAATCAGATAATATAATGTACAAACTGGGAGCCAATCTATTATTAGAAAATTATAAGGTAGCACAGCTTCAATTTGAACAATTAAGTGATGATAAAAAAGATATTTTTAAAACTTTTCCGTTATACCGATTTTGGCAATAAATAAAGCCATACTCAAGTTATATTACACCTATCCCCCCGGCAAAAACATCCTTTTACATTTCTAAATCCATTCAGGTTTACCCAGCATTAGGATTTTCTAATCCCGTAGCTACAATCATTCGGGCACAGCGGAAATTGGGGACCGGAGGTCAAACGCAAGACCCTTCACATCTTTCAACCCGGTTTCCAATACCGCAACTGCGTCGACCTTTAAATCCCCAATTCCCCCTGTACTCCTGCCGGGCAAAGGATGTTTTTGCCTCACCGACAGTGAAATCCATGTGCCGGCTTGTGTTCCTTTCAACATCCCCCGCAAGTCCTGATCCCACCTTCATCCCAACAGTATATCGTCAACCTTTCCCCGTACCCCATCCCCAGCCACCTTCGTCTCCCTGTTCCCCCTGTTTTCACCCTCACCCCGGTAGTGATCCCGCCCCATCCCGGTATTCTCCCGGGATGCAGTCCACACGGTTCTTTGACCGGAGACCATAAAATTAACTATCCCCTTCCTACTCGGGTAAACTCCTGCACCCACCGTCACCCGATAAAACCAAACAGGTTGTAAGGTGTTCGTCAATCGCTCCCTTAGTTCCGCAAAACATATGAGCAAGGGCAAGCAAGTGGCTTTAAAAAAATCTCCACCCTTGCTTCGCTGCAGGTAGTATTTTTTCAGCCACCCTTGCACACAACGCAGCCACACATCACGCTTCCGCTCCAACCCACTCCGCTTGCAGGCGACAATCCACATCCCTACCATCCAATCACATCCCGAAACGCCAATCGATACCATCTCCCATTAAATCGCTCCGTTTGGTGCTCAGCGTGGCGTGGCTACTTGTTTTGCTGCACACAGTCGCTCAATCCTCACCCGTGGCTACTCTTGCCCCCTGTAACCCCGATATCGTATTCACTTCGCTCATACATTTTTTATAAGGGGGCAACCGCCACTCATTGTTTCTGCTCGCCTGCGGGTCGCTCGGGCTAAATCGGGGTGTCACACTTTTTGTAGATGCACCGGCCTGCCGCTATTGCAGTGCTCATTCCACTCTCTCATACTGTTGCGCCCTCATGCTTCGGGCAAGCAACATCCTTCGTTCGGTTCCATTCACACCGCACCGCTGTATCACGGCAAGACCCTCATTCCGCTCGTCATTCCGTTTCATTGACGCTCAATTTCACTCCAGGCGCTTTTTCCCAGTCATGATACATCACCCAAACCATCTAAAGCGGTTTGCTGCCAAGTTTGCTCCGTACTTCGCAGCAAACCGCACCAACCAAAGCCCCTTCCGTTCGCTTCGCTATTTCACTCCCTTCCTCGCTGCATGAGGCACTTGCCCAAACCGGAAGCCATGAACAAAAAGATGCGCCACCCCTGCTGGAGCCAGTAGGCGTCACTCGCACTCGTGGCCTCGTGCTTCCTTCTGCCACCACCCTCGCTCCACTCGCAACGGCTCGCGCCTCTACACTCCGCAACAAAAAAACACTCCACTTCGTTCCGCAGTTTTTTTATTGCTCCGTTCCGGATAACCTGTTTTTCCGGCAGGCGAAGAACCCGACCATCAACCGGCAGGTCGTTCAGGCACACCCGACGCAGGATAGTGAACCGCACCATTTCAAATTCAACATTCGTTTACTCCTTTTTTCGGATTTCCGAAAAAAAAGACTAAACTTGCACAGCTATTACTATTTTAAATACATTATGTGCGATATTGAAACGATAAATCCATACGAAGAACCTCTAACAAAATATTTTGAGACTATAATTGATTTTGTACATACTTACAATAGGCTAAATAAAATTCTGTTGAAAGACGCTCAAAAATATTCTCAAGAAGGCTCTAGATATAATGCTGCGTCTGCTTTAGTAATTGGGGATTGGACAGGTTCCACTAATAACGGATGGAAAATTAATTATTACACTGGTACCATAAAAGAAGTGAATAAACAAAGTTATCCTGATGAAATCAACAAAATACTTTCCAGAGAGTTTGGGATGGCATATGCTCAATGTTTTGAAGCGTTTGAAACATTGTTAAAGGATTTAATTTACATCAAAATACAGAGTGATCAGAATTTCAAAAACTTATTGCTAAATAATGACTATTCAAGGCAATCTATAAAAGGAGGTCCCGATTTATTTAAATTGATAAAAAAAGCCGGTGGAGAAAGATTTAAAAAGTATTCTAAAGAAAATAATTGTAATTTCAGGTTTAAAGAAATGTTCACGATTATATCCGAAATAAGGCATGCAATTACACATTCAAAAGGAGTTCTTGCAACGACAAAAATTCCAAACGACAACTATTACAAAGCACTTTTCAAATGCTTAATGCCTTTCAATAATCTTGAAGGAGAAAAAATACTTTTGAAATTTGAATATGATATGTTTTATAATCTTCTCATTTGTTTGTCTGAGTTTGGTTATCAGATATTTAAAATATTGAGTGAGGAAGAAAATTACGAGTGTAAAATACTGAGTAAATAAAATACTACTTATAAAATGACATTACACGAAGCTATCGAAAAGCTATTACGGCAGATAGGACGACCTATGACAACCCGGGAGATAGCGCAGGAGTTAAATAAGAACGGCTGGTATCAAAAAGAGGATAAATCACCAATTCATGAATCTCAAATTCGTATTAGGGCATATAATTATTCTCACATTTTTGATCTGCATAGTTCAATTGTTTCACTAAGAAAACAGTCGTCAAATGAAGAGCCACGGAAGAATACAGTACGTTCAATTACCGCAACCAATAAAGTAAAATATGAAAAAGATGAACAATACGTTCTTAATCTTTGTGACAAGGTACTAAGATTAAAATCTTCTCGACAATACAGGTTTGACTTTTTACTTGGCGATAAGAATAAAAAAGGAAAAGCAGCAAAGCTTCCTGTTGACAGTTACTATGATGAACTAAGGTTAGTTGTTGAATATCGTGAAAAACAACATACGGAAAGTATACCCTTTTTTGATAAACCCGATAAAATGACTGTAAGTGGAGTTTCTCGAAGCCAGCAAAGAAAAATTTATGACGAACGCAGATGTAAAGTCTTACCAGAACATGATATCACATTGATCGAAATCTCCTATTCCGACTTTAATTACAATAGTCAAAAGAGAATTATCCGAGATAAGGATTATGATAAAAAAATAGTTCGACAGAAATTGAGCGACTTTGTTGAATGCTCCTCTTCTCTCAGGAGATGAAAAAACACAGAATTTCCAATATTTTACCAACCTCTCATAAATACGCACGCCGCAAAGATACGGTGGCTTTTGGAGTAATCTTGCAAGGTCAGGCCCTTCGGGTTTTCGATGGAATCTCCAATTCCGCTGCGCGGAAATAGTATTCCACCGAAAAACCTTGACCGATTACAAAGCCACCCTTTGCTGTACGCTAAGTTTGTATTTATTCCATTCACTTATTTACTGATCTCCCACAACGCAACACAAAGCATACGGAGGCACTACATACCATGTTGTAAGGAATAAAATCATTATGCTATAATTTTATTCGTGGATAAGGTCATGGCCGTACCAAGTCAATACCAAGTCCAAGCAATTAATGTTTAACAATTTAATAAACCAGTTTTTATGGGAACAATTAAACAAGGAATCTTAGGAGGCTTCTCCGGCAAGGTCGGAACCGTTGTCGGAGGAACATGGCGAGGCATCCATTACATGCGAAGCCTTCCGTCCAAAGTGAGAAACCCTCGGTCACCCGGGCAGGTAAGGCAGCGTACAAAATTCTCTATCACGATAGAGTTTTTGAAACCGCTCACTCCGTTCCTGCGGATAGGCTTCAAAACCTATGCCGACAGGAAGACAGCGTTCAACGCTGCCATGTCTTACAACGTCAACAACGCTGTAAAAGGGGAACATCCCGATCTGGAACTCGATTTTCCGAAAATCCTCGTCTCCCGGGGAAGCCTTCTGCCCGCAGAAAATGCCGCTGCAGTCGCTTCCGGTGGCAACCTGAACTTCACGTGGAATGACAACAGTGGAGTAGGGAACGCCTCTCCCGGCGACCTGGCAATGCCGCTGATTTACAACAGCGTCAAAGGCGAATCCGTTTTCAGCACCGAAGCCGGTCAACGTTCGGCAGGATCTGCAACAATGAACATCCCCGACAGTTGGATGGGTGACACCGTGGAAATATACCTGGGGTTTATTTCCGAAGACGGTTCGACGGTGGCCAACAGTGCCTATCTCGGTCAGCAGACAATAGCTTGAGCTATTGCTGCCCTTTCACATGGGATCGTTCCCTGCAGGAACGTTCCCATGTTCAACTACTATAATGTTTAACATACCACGATAAAAGAGTTTTGATTATTGCCCTCGCCACCTCAATAAAAGATTAAAAACATGATCACCCTACTCCAAATAAATTACGAATTGCTCGCCATTTTTTCTTCATTGGTGGGTGGAGGTGCACTGGGTGGATTAGTCTCGACAATCATCAACCGGAAAGAGAACAAACGGATCAAAAAGAGTGAAGCGGTAAAGTCCGAAGCCGAAGCCAAAAAGGAAGATGTTTCTGCAGCCGTCGAAATGATGGGATTACTCGAACGAACCGTTTCACACATGGAGCGGATGAACGACTACAACAAGACCAATTCCGAAGAACTCCTGAAACTACTCCGGGATAAGGATGGCATCAATGAGAAGTTGAGGAACGATATCAAACTGCTGCAACTTCAAAGAACCGAAGACCATAGAAGGATCACCGGACTTGAAAAAGCATTCGACAGGGAGTTTGAATGGCGAAAGGACAGCGACTACCATTACTGCAGGGTAAAAGATTGCGACAAACGAGAACCCCCACTGGGTACATTTAAACGAGAACCCCCACAAAAATTGCAGCAATGAACACCCAAATATTTCTCCGGGAGATAAATACAAGTCTGTTCAACCGATGCATGAGTAACAGCCAGCGTGAAGGCATCATTGTAAAGTTGACAGCATTTGGCAACCACCATATAACCGATATCCGATGGAGCGCCTATATGCTTGCCACATCCTTCCATGAAACCGCCCGAACCATGCAGCCGGTTGAGGAAATCGGAAAAGGCCGAGGCAAACCCTATGGACAAAAACTCAAATATAACCGGGAACCCTACACATGGCCCGATAAAATCTACTATGGCCGAGGCGATGTGCAACTAACCTGGTACGAAAACTACCGGAATATGGGAAAAATCCTCAACCTGGCACTACTCGAACAGCCGGAACTCGCCCTTCAACCCGACATATCCGCACGGATAATGATAGAAGGAATGACAAAAGGGATATCCAACCGTGGCGACTTTACTGGTGTATCACTCGAAAACTATTTCAATTCATACACTGATGATCCCATACATGCACGAAGGATTGTGAACGGTCTCGACCAGGCAAATAGAATAGCAGAATATCATTATAAATTTCTGGACGCAATAAAAAAAGCATCATAAAAAAGTATCACCATGAGCAGATTAACAAGACATAGAATAATAGTTGCAGCTTCAGTAATTGCAATTCTGCAATTACTATCAGCGTGCAAGCCCAATCAACTGATCGCCGAAAGAGTAATCACCAAAACCGACAGTACTGCAGTATGGAATCTGGAAAAAGAACTCCATAAGAAAGAACTCCGGATCACCCTTCTCGAAACCGATTTAAAGCGGACAAAGGACGAAAACCTAAATCTAAGGAGCGAGATATCGAAACACGAAATCCATTACGATACAACCGCCCCGGTTGATACCTCAACCGGTCGGCCACCTGTATCTGCAGAGATCATCACCATCACCAAGAGTTGGATGAATAGAACCATCAAGGAGTATGAAAACCTTATTCAGCAAACATCGACCGAAAACGAAACCCTAACCACCGAAAATACCAGCCTGCAGCTCACCGTTAAAACCCTGGTCGATGAAAATAGAGAGTTGAAAGAAAAAACCACCGCTGCCGGCAGCACAAGATCTCGGTTATTCTCCATCGGCCTCATGGTCGGCATACTCTTGACTTTGCTCATTTGCTTCGCAATTCGCAAACTCAAATGAAAAATCGATGGAGCGGAGCGACATCGATACACAATCCATAAAACATAGTTTGGTAAAGATTTTAAGGCTTATGCGTATCTGTCTATCAAATATTTAGTATTTTTGGTGGAGATAAGTCGAGTAAAGTAATGTTTTGTTCTGGAGAGTTACACATTTTATGGTTCATTTTAAAACGACAATGCTAAAATGAAAAGAGAACAACTAAAAGACGAATTTCAACGACTTTCAGACGATGCGAATTTTCCAACCGCTGCAGACAAAAGACGTAGAGGGAGAGATTTTGAACGTTTGATTTATAATTTACTTGATAATGAAGGGCTTCAACCAAATACAGCTTTTAGGCCCAATGGTGAGGAAATAGATGGATCTTTTATTTTAGGGCACTCTGTATTCTTAATTGAGGCCAAATGGCATACATCTGAAATGCCGGCTTCTTCAGTCTATCAATTCAAGGGAAAGGTCGATGGAAAATTAGTAGGAACCATTGGAGTTTATTTATCAATGTCCGGTTTTTCAGGTGAAGCCGTCGATGCATTAACTTTTGGTAAATCTATTAATATTCTATTATTTGACAATGAAGACTTTAAAACCTGTATAAACGAAGAAAATGGTTTTACAAAAGTTCTCCTTGAAAAGCTAAGAGTTGCAACAGAAAAGGGTACTGTATTTTTTCAAGTAAAATCTGTTACAGTGAGTTCCCAAACATTTGAAGGTAAACCGAAAGTTACTATTTCACAAATTGACACAAGCAGCTTCCTCATAAAAACAGATAGGGAAAAAACTGAGCAACTGGTTTTCATTGTAGAAGGAGTTTCCGACCAACAGATAATAACAGCGTTGGCTGAAAAGATTTATTTGTCAACTAATGAAAGAAAACAGATAAATATTGTGGTGGCAGGAGGCAAATATTCAGTGGCAAAACTTGCTAATACTATCAAAGGAGATTTACCTAAGAACTCAAAACTTGTCTTAATTGTTGATGCTGATACTAATAGAGAAGAAACATTAAATCTTCTTATGCAAAGCTTGGAGGACAAAGAAATAACCACAATCATTCCTGATCCGGAAATTGAAGTTTGGTTGTCAAAACTCAACATAAAGAACAGAAAAGAATTAAGGAATATGGCAGTTCACAACAAAGTAGCAGCTGCAAAATATATGTCAGATCTTATAGACAATTTGAACATAGAAGAACTAAAAGAAACTGATAATTCCTTCAGAAAATTTTACGAAGTATTGACTGAATGATATTTAAAATGAGCTATAGCATGGAGGTTGGTGTCAGGTGTCATTCCTGCCGATACCACAGGATATTGATAATTTCTTTTTTGTACAAATTAAAAAGCCCGGATATCCGGGCTTTTTAATTGAGAGGTGAATATTTATATTCTGCACCTCTTATAATTACATTTACAATTCCAAATTTTAGAAAGTGGCTAAGTAAGCCGACAGGCTTTCAATATCAGAAAACTCTTTTATATTCGAGTTTTCTGTTTTCCGAACTCTTTTATGAGTGCGGCTGTCAGCAACAACAGACATCATTGAATCGACAATACCCTTCATGTTTTTTAATTTGACATTATCCCTGTTTTCGTTGACGATAGTATATACTTCATCAGCAAAAGAACGGGAGATAAACTCCACACTATTAAAATCGAGTTCAACAACATCGTCATAATTGGCTATACTGTTACGTATATGATCTGCATTCTGTCTGGAGCGAATATCTGAACCAATCAACTCCACTATTTTTATTCTCCTTTTCATAACTTTGTTGTTTTATCTTATAACATATTCTATGTAGTTAAAGTTTTGAGGAACATCAATCGGAATCCTCAATAAGACGATTGTACCCATCCAATTCATCATTTCGGGTAACTTTACATAATCGCTTCCATTGATATCATGTCGGTGGAAGGCTCCCCCGGAAAGCATAAAGAAATCTCCTTTTAAACCCTCAACAAGCATTCTTTTTGAAGTAGAAATGCCGAATCCCCTATTTTCCGTTTCAGGCAGGTCTTTTGTGGAATAACCCTCATTAGCGAGGCGTAATGCTTCCGCCTCATTACTATTTATTATATCCAAATACCTTCTTGCCTTAACGTAACTTCCAAAAACGGATATACCGTCATCAGCAATACAAATATTAATACACTTCTCCTTATGCGACAAACATTGAGAAAAAATATAACCATATTTGCCATCCGAGTGCTGGCTTATATTACAGATCAACTCTCCCAGCATATACGACAATGGAGTCTTTATTTCCCTTCCGGCATTACTTTGCACCTCTATTATATCCTGAATGATTGTTTGCATTCCATCAATATTGCTTTCGCACAAATCGAACCGGCAAAAAGGGATATATGTTTTACGTTTATAGGGATTTAATCTATTCTCTAAATCCGCAAGTTCATCGAAGCAAAGCATATCATCGAAATATATCAGTCTAAAATAATTATCGATATTTACTGATTTCTTGACTGTGATAATATTCTTTTGACTTCTATTTTTGTAAAGGATTAATGGAGCGAGAAAAAAAGGATGAAAGAATGTTGTATTACTAAAATCCCAAATCACCGTATCATCATCAATTTCCTCTGTACGATAAATGATCGAGAACATATGGTTGAATGCGCTACCTATCCTTTCGTCACGATCCACATTCGGTATAAATACAACATTGCTCATTTAAATTCTCCTGAATCTCTATTTGTTGACAAAGATATGAAAAACAACCAATTTGTTGTTACTCCTTTAATCTTTTATGATATAAATATTGGGTTTAACATCTTTGGTTTAATCACCATCCGGGATGCAACCCCTATATCTAAGTTCCTGCAGTAATTAGTTTATTTTTGTTAGGATATTTGCAGTATAACTGCAAATATCCTATATAATATAAACCTATTGTGTCTCCCAGCAGATTATTTACCCTACTTCTACCGCCTTTCCGGAATCGATTGTCGTATATTTCTTTTTCGGGTTCAGCAATTTTAAATTCATTTCCCTTCTCTTTTTAGCATTCAGGTTGACATATCCTGCAGTCACATCCTTCTTTGTACTGTGCCCAATCATTTTCCTTACAACTATAGGGCTAATGAGCAATTCATTTGTAAGATGGGATGAATAGCTATTCCGTGTGTAGGAAGTAGATAGATTAGGATCTAACTTTAATTCCTGGGCAATTGTTTTTAGCGATGTATTGATTGGGTCGAGAGTAAGACGGATCATTTTTTTTATTTTACTTTCGTTTTCATCAATAGGCTTTATACCATTCAAAAAAGGAAATATATATCCGTCTTGGTCTTTATTCCCTTGCCGGTTGATTATTTCAACCATAGGCGGGAGTATTGGCGCATAAATAAAGGTGGGTGCTTCACCTTTTCGCAAAGTCTTTTTTCTTTGAAATATTATTTCTTTTGAAGATGCCTCTATATTGGAATATCTTAACCGGCAGAGATCACCATAATTTAATCCGTTACAATAAAACATGAAAACGAAAATATCACGAGCAGTTGCTAAAATCTCATCGTCTGTTTCGTAATCCTCTACTTTCCAAATATCCTCAATTGGCAAAGCAATCTCCCTTCTTCCACCTTCTGGAATAGCATATCTCCCCCGCCTTACTCCGAAAGGATATTTTTCTCCAACAAGATAGGCCTCTTTACCTTCATTATTATTGACGATTGAGCGTAAAGTACGCATATAAATACCAATGGTGGCGTATTCAATAGATGTTTCTAACCAGAACTTCTCACATTCTTCTAAAAATTGTGGCGTAATCTCGTCAAAAGAGATAGTTTTGTCAACGGTTATTACATCCTTCCCGACCCTTACTCTCTTTTTCTCAATGCAGCGTGTAACAAATTCTTTTTTTTCCTTACTACTCTTAAGGTATTTGTAATGCTTAAATCGCATTAGAGCATTGAAGGTGGTTATATAAATCGAAGCATTGCCTATCTTGTTATCTTCTTCCAACGAAGTAATCTTTGCCTTAAAAGCATCATTGACACTAATCACTTCATCGGTAGTTTCGTTCTCCTTTTCATTCTCGTCTCCCTTCAATCTATCTTCGAGTGCTTCAAATGAAAATGAATTATTTTCAGCAAGTTCATCAATCAAAGGACGTAGGGTTTTATCGAGAAAACCCCGGGCCGTATCTTTGAAATTTTTATGTTTTCGTAATTCTTTGTTGATAACATCATCCCAATCTTCCTTTGAAAATTCAAAACCTGTGGAATAGTGTTTAAACTTACGTTCAAAGGTGATACGCCAAAAAACTGGTGCAATTTCGTTTATATCGTAACGATATTTTCTCGTTAAGGTTACAGAGATATTCCGATTTTTATATCCAAAAATGGAATTCTTACCAAAACTTCTTTTATTATTGCTTGACATAATGCATTTTATAATTATAAAATTGGGTAAACAATGGGTAAACAAATATAGATAAACATCCAAAAATAACCAAAAATACTGATAGATTTAACAGTTATAATTTACATAAAAAACAATAAATCAAATAATTAATAAATATGCAGAAATAACGGAAAGTAAAAATATAGCCTTCTAAGCTGTGGGTCGTGGGTTCGAATCCCGCTCGGATCACTTTAAAAATAAGGTACTTATCGATAATTTTCGGTGAGTACCTTTTTGTTTTTGGTCATACACAGTTCCCTGAATCAGGCTATCAGATTGCAGCAGAATTGTGTTTCGATCAATATCCGACGGAATCCGAGAATGGATATTTTGATGTAGAGATGTGTGTGCAAATTAGATAATTATTGAGAGTGTCCCACGAAACAGTGTCTCGCATCATGGGATATCACTCAACTAATCCAATGTTGTTATAACCGAAATCATTCCGGAATTGCTCTGTAAGATCGTAAATTCATTATCCAGATCTATTTTCGCAACCACATTTATTCTGTCTGACACCCGATGAGCTGCAAATAACACGCCACTCTCGGTAACTTCCATTATAGATATATTGACATAACCATTCAATGGTGACATATCTAAGTTGAAAACAGGTGTAGTGGCCCCATTTTCAATATTTATATGTGTCAGCGAGAAGGTTTCTTTATCGAAATTATATAATTTGTCATCAATTACAATGTTGGCCTCAACAGCGCAGAGTATTTCCCGGTATGAATCCATACTGGAGATATCAACCAATATGGCTGTACCTTCAAAAAAATAACTATACATAACTTTTCCTCCGACATAGAATACATTATACGAGGATGGTAAGTTGTCGCCAACAAATTTCAATTTTAACTCCTTAACCCTTTCGAACTGCCCATCTCTTAGTTTCATCAAAAAATATTTTCTGTCAGGGAAATGGATATATCCATCGAGTTCCTCGTCATATTCAGCCATATATTCGTATAGTGCCATTATATCCTCAGTACCGCTCCATACTAAATTACAAGCAGCGACAGCAACATCACTATACTTCTCTCTTATAATTGCAGGAATTGGTTCACCAATACTTCCGTCAGCACTCACGTATCTCATCCATTCACCGCCGGCACGGCCGTACAAGGCGTTTCCTTCCTTATCAATGCAAAAGCCCCACACTGACTCGCTCTCTACAGAAATTGGAGTAAAATTAATATGATTATTGGCAGTTATGGATATACGATGCAGAATGTTAGGGCATTCACCACTGCTCAGACATTTTGAAGACGAATAATAGAGATTGTCATACTTATCGAAGCATACGTTCAGAAAATCCCAATCTTGAAGAACAGGGATATATCTGAATCGGCGTTTATTCGTATTTGCATTGAAAATCATATCATTGTGCCCATCGACAATCGGGATATATTCTCGAGGAATCTCAAATGCCTTTCCATCCTTTTTTCGGACGAGATATCCCTCATAAGCATATAAATCATGAGGATCTTTAAATATTGCCATCAGATAATCCCGAGCATCATAAAGATAATGAGGCATTTTGTCTTGAATCGTCTTGCCTTTGTTATCGTAATACTCTATTTCATAAATCTGATCATTTTTGTCAGATGTCGATCTCAACGTTGACGCGTTCTTAACACCATAAAGTTTTGAACTGGAATTTTGAGAAGAGATGTATAATAATTTTGCATCTTCGATATTCATACGAATCAGTTTTCCAGCTTTTTCCTCATTTTCAATATCATCCTTACAAGATATTGTTATCATGGATAAACTAAGTATCCAAACGAAATAATAAAACGGTAAAGTCGTCCTTTTCATGTTGCTTATGTTATAAAATGGTTATTACGTAAATGATATAGATTTACTCGATCTGTGTGAATTGAGTATTGATTATTATGTTGCTAAAACTATAAATCATGCAAATATAAATAATAATATAAAGATTCAATTATCTTTCCCAATTACTTTTATCAATTTAGCAGAATCATTAAATGGGATTATTACAATTTTCCCTTCTTTTAAAACTATACACAAGATTTCTTTTCAGCAGATTTTTCAAATCCGAATGGAGAAAAGTAAATCCTGCATTCGTAATGGCGACTTATGCGACTTGAACTTATTTTTTAAACAAACCCTTTTGACCGTGTGGCGCACACCGATCATATTGAGGAGGTGGAGTAACCTGCGCACCCAACGACGCCGCAGCATGCCATCCCCATCGTGGATCATAAAGCATAGCCCGTCCTATAGCGATCATATCCGCCTTTTCTTCCTTGATGGCCTGTTCAGCTTCTGTTGGTTCTGTAATCAACCCGACACCGATCACCGGCATTTTTACTTCTTTTTTGATGGCTTCAGCAAAAGGCAACTGATAGCCCGAATGCAAGACTGGGAGTTGTTGTGATGCGTCCAGTCCTCCTGACGAGACATGGATATAGCCACACCCCCTTTTGTCCAGTTCCCGGGCAAATTCGATACTCTGGTTGATATCCCATCCACCCTCTATCCAATCGGTAGCTGATATACGGATACCTATCGGAAAATCTGCAGGAACGGCTACTTTCATTCCATCGAAGACTTCGAGAGAGAAACGCATCCTGTTTTCCAGGCTTCCTCCGTATTCATCTGTCCGTTTGTTTGTGATCGGTGAAAGGAATTGGTGTATCAGGTATCCATGTGCACCATGTATTTCCACCATGTCGATGCCGATGGAATGTGCCAGTTTCGCTGCTTCGGCAAATTGAGTAATAATGGACTTTATCTCCTCTTTTGTTAAGGATTTGGGAACCATGTGCACCAAACGGTATGGCAGACGGTGCGTAAATCTGCCAACCGTGAGGCTCATCAGGTTGAAAATATTGATGAGGCTTCCAACCTAGATCGGTAGATGCTTTCCTTCCGGCATGTGAAAGTTGTATGCCAATCCTGAGATCGGAATGCAAGCGGATAAAGCTTATCACTTTGCTTAAAGTATGGGCGGTATTTTTGTCCCATAAGCCTAAATCGCCATAACTGATACGTCCCTGTGGACTAACGCCGGTCGCTTCGATGATCATCAGGCCGGCACCCGACATGGCGAGATTTCCATAGTGCGCCAGATGCCATTCATTGGCTTGCCCCTCTCCCGCGGAGTATTGGCACATTGGGGGAATAACGATACGATTATTCAACGCTATCCCGCCTATTTTTATTGGAGAAAATAAATTGCTCATTTTTCTTTTAAATTAAATCTACTACTTTCGCATCAATTTCCTTGATCAGGTCGGGTGCAGCAAGATGTATCTGTAAACCTCTTTGCCCGGCACTTACATAAATCCGGTCATAAGTCATGCAGGAAGCATGTATATAGGTCGGAAACAACTTCTTCATTCCAAACGGACTGCATGCTCCCCGTATATATCCTGTGATGGGAAGTAATTCCTTCATGGGGATCATATCGCACTTCTTATTACCGGACACTTTCGCCGCCTTCTTGAGGTCTAACTCTTCCGCTCCGGGAATGATGCAGACGAAATAGCCGGTTTTATCTCCCTTTAGCACCAATGTCTTGAATACCTGCTCAACAGGTTCATTCAATTGGTCGGCAACGTGTGTAGCACTGAGATCCGATTCATCCACTTCATACGGAATCAGGTCATATGCAATTTTGGCTTTATCCAATAATCGTGCTGCATTTGTTTTTGCTATCTTCATACATTAAATCGCTTGGGAGAGAAAATCAATTGCGAAATTAGTCATTTAAATTAAGACTCAATAATAATGTGAGAACAAGAAACTCAGAAGTATTTCTTGTTAGTACATCTCAGAAGGATAGCTGATGAAAGGCCAGTATTTCAAGACGAGGTTTTACATCTTACCAATCACTAATCATTGATTAACCAGTCTCTTGTTCCCATAATTATCTGGTCTACCTATTTATCTTTATTCTGTACCATGAACACAGTCCAATTGGATTGTACTTTTGTGGCGTTATCGAAACAAAATAATTTCAACTCAAAAGTACTCATTATGGCACAAATTGAAGTAGCTACGTTAGCGCATTTAGACCAGTTCGCTGAATTATTCAATGATTACCGGATATTCTACGAGCAACCATCCGATTTGGAGAAAGGGAGAGCATTTCTCAAGGAACGGATAAACAATAATGAGACGGTTACGTTTCTGATAAAACAAGACAATAAGTATGTCGGATTTGCCCAACTATACCCGTTATATCATTATAAGTCGTTAAAACGGCAATGGCTGTTGAGCGATCTGTTTGTTGATCCGGCATATCGTGGGTTCGGATTGGCAGTGGCGCTTATCGACCGGAGCAAGCAATTCTGCGACGAGACCGATGCTTGCGGATTACTGCTGGAAACCCAGAAGACAAATATCATCGGCAACAATCTGTATCCCAAATGTGGATTCGAACTGGACAACGAACATAACTATTATAACTGGAGGAGGGTCTGAGGACTCTCCCCGTCCGATAAGCTATGGATAATATCAGGACAAACTTATCAATCATCCATCAAAGGATGGAGGCGGCTTGCAAAAAAGCGAACCGAAATGTGGGCGATGTGAGGTTATTACTGGCGACGAAAACCGTTCCGACCGAAAGGATCGCATTTGCACTGGAATGTGGAGAGACGCTGATCGGTGAGAATAAAGTGCAGGAATTAAGGGAGAAATACGAAGCACTGCGTCCATACAATTATGAAAGTCACTTTATAGGCCATTTGCAGACCAATAAGATCAAGGATGTATTGAAATATGTGGCTTGCATCGAATCGGTGGACAGACTCGGTTTAGCCCGGAAATTGGATCAGAGGCTGCAATTTGAAGGTCGGTCGATAGATATCCTGGTGCAGGTAAACAGCTCGTTCGAAGAGAGTAAGTTTGGCATAGATCCGGCAGATGCCATTCCGTTTATCAGGGAAGTCGCAAAATATGATACGATTACAATCAGAGGATTGATGACCATCGGCATATTCAGTGCCGAAGAGGAAAAGGTAAGAAGATGTTTCCGGTTACTCAAAAATATCCGGCAACAGGTCATAGAGGAGAATATCCCCAATGTGGAAATGAGGGAGCTGTCGATGGGTATGAGCGGTGATCTGGAGATAGCCATAGAAGAAGGTGCGACCATCGTGCGGGTGGGTACTGCCATCTTTGGCCAGAGAATTTATCCCGACAGTTACTACTGGAATGAATCGAAAGGGTGATATTGGTTCAGATATTTGCTGATAGGATAGTGTGAAATAATCCCGGATCGAAAATCTGACAGGACTACAGATACTTGCTCAAGATGTGTACCCCTTTCTCCAGATTGGCTTTGGAAAGAGATGCATATCCGATCCGTAGACCCTGGATCGGCTGCTCATAACTAAACCTGTCCGGCGTATAAAAGCTGATCAACTCCGCATTTACTTTTTCCTTTATCCGAAAAAGATCGATATCCCTGGTCGGTTTCAACCAGAAGGCAAGTCTGCATGCGTCTGTTTTGGTTGAGCATATTCGATATTGTCTCCCGGAATTTCTCGTCGCCGAATTCACTCGCCAGATTCATTATCTGCCATTGCGCCTTGCGGCTGAAAATACGGCGATAGGCTCTTGCCAGCTCTTCGACCGGTGTACAGGTGGTATCGGGTAATCCATCATCAAAAAAGATCAGGTCATTGCTGAAAATTTCAGTCGTTTCAAGCCGGACGTCTTTCTTCTCTGCAGCCTGATACAGTTGGATTTTATCTGAAACACGGGTTTTCTTTCGTTCTTCCGAAATAAGCCACCCTTCACTGATAAGAATATCAAATGCCAGGACGACGGTGTTCCTGTTGACAGACAATTCTGCCGCCAGTTGGCGTGTACCGGGCATCGTTTCTCCGACTTTCAGCACCCCCTTTTTGATATAGCCGATTATCTCATCTGCGATCTGGAGGTAAATAGCCTTTTTGCCGGATCTGTCGAGCTTTGATTGTAGTTTGGTAAAATCCACTTCTGGTCTGTCTGTTTGTATTCATTTTGAATTACAAATATAGTCCAATAAGGTGGTGTTTTTGCATTATAAAAATAAATATATATCACAGGATGTATCCATAATAAACTATCAGGTTTATTGTAATGTAATAAATGTTTGTTTTCGAAAAATAATTATCTTAGTGTCGTATACGGTTAAATGTTACAATGAAGTGCAATCTCCGGTGAGAGCATCAAGACCGATGAAAGTTTTTATTTATACTTCGACTTATTGCATTGGAAAATCAGAACAAAAGATATAGCAACAAATAGAGAAAAATTTAATAAGATTGCAATTTCGACCAATACCGAGTTGGTGAAAGAAATGGGATGGTCCAGATATTTTCCTTCAACCATTAGAATATATGGCTCGTCTGTCTTTTTATCTATCCACAAATAGCAAAATATTTTTTTCTTATAACAAAAGCAAGGCATTCCCCACTTCTGCGTTTCAGTAATATTTGTATCCTGATTAAGAATAATGTTTCGTAATGCAAACAAGCAACTCTTGTTTGGTTCTTCTTTATTCAGATAATAGTCATGAAGTTGCTCAATCATTTTTCTCTACTTTATAGCGATTAAAAAGTCGTTTGGGTGGCAAGCGGGTCAGAATTGCTGGTCTGGTCGCAGTTGCCTACAACGTTTTAGAGCTTGGTGTAGTGGCGGTTTATAGCACTGCCGTTAATACGAAGTACACGCCTCAAATATAGTAATAAAGTTGATCTGAAACACTTTACCCGCCATTACACCAAACTGATATCTTATTAGCATTTCCTTGTTTCCTGTCGTTAAATTAGATGTTTTAAGTTTATATTCTGTTTATCTTTTTAAGGTTGACAGTAATTCGTCCAACTGGTTCAACCCCATCGTCATACCCTCTTTGAATCCCATTTCGATAGTTGTTTCGAGATCGGCGAGTGTATCGAAAGTAAGTATCATATCAACCTGCACTTTGTTTTCTTTCGGAATAAAGTTATTCTCCCATAAATTTTGAGGGAATGCAGGATTCATTATTCCGTTTTCATCACAAAATCCGTCTTTTGCAGTAAATGATTTTTCTTTCTTAATAGTAATATATGAAGCTTTACTCCAATGTCTTTCCCCTTCGGGGCCTACCATTGCATAATGCCAAAATCCACCTTCCCGAAAATCCATTGTTTTGGTTTCTGCTCTCCAGGGTTTCGGTCCCCACCACTGGTCAAGCAATTCGGCTGTGGTCCACGCTTTCCAGACCAATTCAAGATCGGCATCAAATTCACGTTGTATGTGAATGGTTTTGTTTTCCTTATTCACGGAAAAATCGAATAAAAGATTGTTGTTCATTTTTGCTGATTTTTAAATGTTACTAATAAATTGTCAAGTTGATCGAAACGGGTTTCCCAGATTTTACGGAACTGCTCCAACCATTTATCTATTTCTTTCATTTTCTCTATTTCAAGTTGGTAATAGATTTCCCTGCCTTTCTGTTCCGGCTTTATCAGTTCGCACTCTGTTAAAATCTGGAGATGTTTGGAGATGGCTTGCCGGCTTGTATCGAAGTGTTCGGCAATGGCATTGGGTGTCATTGCCTGTAACGCAATCAAGGTGATGATTGCCCGCCTTGTCGGGTCTGCAATCGCTTGAAAAATATCTCGTCTGATCTCCATAATGCAATCATTTGGTTGCAAATATAAGTGCAACTTTTTGGTTTCGCAAATTTTTCTGCGATTTTTTTATGAAATCAAAGATAAATGTTCAATTACATTAGACATTTTGAGTCGCCTTCGCTCCTCGATTTTCAATTGAGTCGCCTTCACTCCTCGATTTTCAATTCTGTGTTCGACATAACCAAGCAAGCTTTGTTTCAGATCGGGCTTGATGAGAACGTTGGAATTTTCCGTCTGGCAGGTCGTCCTAAAATGACCGTTGGGTTTTTTGTGTTTGTCGGATGTGCTTTTTATTCTCTTGTAAATATAAACTGTCCTCCCCCTTGTTTCAGTAACATTGTTTTTTCTGTCGGATTAAATTCTAAGACCAGATTTGCCCGGTCAAATTTAAACTTGTCTTTTTCTATTGCTTCCAGTGGAAAGGAAGGCTGTCCCGTACCTTGTGCGATGAGTGTTTTATTCTCTTTGGTTATTGTTACTTTCAACGGAATCTGTGCTGACGAATAAATACCCAAATACTTGTCCAAATCTTCAGAACTCACCTCATAAGTTGAAAATTCAGGAATATCATAAGGTTTGTCGCAAACAGCACTTAAAACCGCAATGGATATGTTATTATTATTATAGTTCGTTCCGTTTGAGATCAGAGCATAGGAAATATTTCCATCCGGAAAATGTGAAAATACCGAGCTGAATCCATCTATACCACCTGTATGACCGTAGCCAATCTTGTCGTAAAAAGGAATTTGAAACAATCCTATTCCGTATTGGTCTTTAAAGGTTGTCATTATTTCAAGACTTTCTTTTTGTAAGAGTTTTCCTTCGAATAATGCGCTGCTGAATTTTACCAGGTCGCTTGGTGTGGAGACAATGCCACCTGCACCTAGGGGAATGGAAATATCCGTTTCGGATTCAGTATTCCAGGTTTCTACATACCTGTATGATTTACTCTCTTTTTTAAAGGTATCTATCTTTCCTCCCAAATAGGTGTTTTCCAGCCCTAAAGGTTGAGTAATATATTCTTTCAATAATTCGGCATACGATTTTTTGAAACACTTTTCAAGAATGTAGGTCAAAAGTACATAGTTCGAGTTACTGTATTGTGATTGGGTATCCGGTGCAAAATCGCTACCTGATTTAGCAATAATTCCTACCATTTCTTTTTCTGTCCTCGGTTGGGTGTTCCAGGTCAGATATTCTTTGTCATTGGTAAAATTATGTATTCCACTTCGATGGTTGAGTAAATGCTGTATGGTTATTTTCTCAGCATTTTTGATAGTTGGAAAATACTTATCAATTGTTTGATTTAATTCCAGTTTCTTATCTTCCACAGCTTTCATGACCAGAACTGCTGTAAAAGTTTTTGATATTGAGCCAATTCTGTATTTTGTATCTTCGTCTGCCTTAATATTATTCTCAAAATCCAAAAATCCTATGGATTTTGAATAAATGATTTCTCCATTCCGGGAAACGGCCACACTTCCCATAAATTTATTGTTTGCTTCAAGAGCATTAAAGTAGTTATCCAATTTGGTTTTGTCAAAGTTCTGAGCAAAACCGATTTGGCATAAAATGCCGATAAACAGTGTCGTAAAGAATATCCTTTTCATTCAGGTTATTGATATTGGGTTCCCATAAATTTCAGTTTTCAAAGATAACAGTTTTATGGTTTCTTTACCCAATAAACTGAAAAACTTATTTTGTCCTTCTTGCAGCGTCTTTTTTTGCTTTTCTAAGCCTTAAGTAAAGATATGAACCAAAAATTAGAATAAGAGAAGCAATATGGATGTACCGTTTTACCTCGCGACTGACATTGATATCGGTAAATCCGATGCTTCGTGCATGTCCGCCTCTTCCCGAACTCGCAATTTTGGCCTGGTCGCGTCCGGATTCCTTTGAATCCGCGATGCTGTCATTCATCTGTTTAGCATGTCCGGCATAGCTTTTATTTGCTTGCTTATCAATATATTGATTCCCTATAGAATAATTTGTGTCTTTTTGATTTTCAATGGCGCGATTTCCAGTTTCTTGGTTTCTGACCCCATGACTTCCACCTGACTGATTACCGGTTTCGTGATGATTATCCCGCCTTTCCGCGGTTAGGGGCTTCTCTTGCCCGGTATGTTGGGGTGTGATAATAGTGGCAGTTTTATTGTCTGCCCTTCTGTTTGTCTCTGTATTTGCCGATACTTCAACCGCTTGTGCTGGTCTTGAACCTCCACGTGGATTGAGCATTCCGCCTACCTGTATTCCCATTGCATGAATAAACAGAAGAGCATAGAAAGGGTATGACCATTTTTGTAGTCTTTTCCATTTTATACTTCCCATACGTTTGTGTATCGAGTCGAAAGAAGTTACCCAAAGAGGTATAAACAAAACGAGCAATACGATGCCAAGGACAAAGCTGAAATTACTTATTCCGGCACCCAACTCGTTGGTAACATTCGTATTTGCCATGTATTCTGCATTATTTGTGAAATACCTGAGTGAATTGGGGAAAGTGCCGGTCGCGCGAATAAGGGCATGAGTGAGTACAGGAAAGCCTGATATGATAGAAAGCTCCTTACGGATCTTTAGAAGTTTTTTTACCCATGCGATTCTGGGATTAAGTGCTCCTACATACATGACGATGATCAGTATGGGAAATGCAAATGTGCCAAAATGGATATAATCTCTTATAATCCCTCCCAGAAACGGGATTTGGCTAAAACTAAACATCTCGAGTCCGAATAACCGGCCGATAAAGGGAATAGCCACCATAGCAAAAGGTATCGCCAGTATGATGTAGTATATTGTTGCATGCTTTTTTATTGATTTTGACAATAATACAGCTAACAAGGTAAATATAGCAAGTGAAGTGAGCAATGGTGCCGTTGAATTCAGAAACTGAATAAGATCAATGAAAAATTTAATCATACAATATATTTCTTTTTATTTGAATGTGCAAAGTTCAGTTAATTTGATTAAGTGGGCAATCCCTATAATCAAGGATTTAAATCAACTTTAATACCAAAAAATAATGATTAGAAAACTTTTGGGGCACACTGAATATGCATCCTTTCCATTCGTTGACAAAAAAGCGTCGTTAGTTGATTAATTTACTGGAAGAGAAGCGTTATTGCTACATTTGCGATGAAAACTCATGATAAATAACAACGCATTATGAAGAAAAATTTATTGATTATATGCCTGAGCCTTGCCATAATGATGATGTACGCCTGCAGTAAGGATGACTTTGTAGAACCTGAACCGGAGGAAACGGAACAGACTGAGCCGGATCCTGAAATACCTGAAGATTCGGGTGATACGGATGACGATGATCTCAATCCCAATTCCCAAAGCATTAGTTATGAAAATGCTGTTTTAATTGTATTTTCTTCGAGCGGCGCTACGGTTACCAATCCGTTTGAAAATAATGAAGTGGTCGTGGAAAACGACAATGGACATATTGTTATCACTTCAACGGTTTCCGGATCAGAATTGAACTATGTACTTTCAGGGATAATTGCCGACGGATCTTTGAAGATTTATGGTGGAGAAAAGTTTGGATTAGTATTGAATGGTGTCGGAATAACCAATCCGAATGGAGCTGCGATAAATATTCAAAACAAGAAAAAATGTACTGTAACCCTTGTCGATCAAACCAATAATCGCCTTATCGATGGAGCTACATACACCTATACCGATGGGGAAGATATGAAAGCGACCTTCTTCAGTGAAGGAGACATCGAGTTCGAAGGGAACGGAAACCTCGAAATACGAGGGAAGAATAAACATGGGTTTGCCACAGATGGTGCACTGACAATCATAGAAGGAACCATTCATATTAAGGAAGCCGCCAGTGACGGGATCCATACGAACGACGATGTCACCATTTCAGGTGGTACCCTGACTATACGTTCCACCGGTGACGGAATAGAGAGTGAAAGTACGAAAGCGCCTATTGCAATTACCGGTGGAGATATAACTATCGTGACGACCGGAGAGAAAGGCCATGCGATCAAGACAAAACAGAATGTAGAGATCGAATCCACCGGAAAGATCAATATCACCACTTACGGTGCAACTTCAAAAGGTATTAAACCTTCAGGAGATATCACAATCCTGAAAGGGAATATTACCGTGAATACCGCAGGAGATGCCATTTGGGATACAGACGACCAGGATATTTCTTCAGCCGCAGGCATCAAATGCGACGGTAACTTCCTGATGGAAGAGGGAACCCTTACGGTATTGAGTACTGGAAAAGGAGGCAAAGGGATCAATGCAGATGGTACGCTTATCATTAACGGGGGAACTGTATCTGTCACAACAACCGGTGACCAGTATGTGTATGACTCCAGCAACGATACGGCAGCCAAGGCGGTAAAAAGTGACGGAAATCTGACAATTAACGGAGGCTCTGTCAAAATACGCACTTCCAAGACAGAGGCTGAAGGACTGGAAAGTAAGGCAACACTTACCATAACCGGGGGAGAGGTGGATATTGAAGCCTACGATGACGGAATTAATGCCACCACCCATATACAAATAGATGGAGGAAATATTTACTGTAACAGCACTACCAATGATGCGATTGACTCGAACGGTACGCTTACGGTTACCGGAGGTGTCGTCATTGTGGCAGGAGCCACACAACCCGAAGCTGGTTTCGACTGTGATAACAACCGATTTACCATTACCGGAGGTACCCTTATCGGTATAGGCGGTGCTACCAGCACCCCTACTGCCAGCTATTGTACCCAACGTTCATTGATTTTCAATTCTTCCACGTCCGGTATTCAGGTTATACGGATAGAAACCACATCAGACGGGAAAGAGGTTTTGACCTTCAAGTTACCTAAAACATATTCATCGCAAATGACCATGCTTTTCAGCAGCCCGTCTCTAGCGGCGAATACAGGATACACCATTTACACTGGTGGCACTATATCAGGCGGAACCAATTTCCATGGTTTCTATACCGGAGCAAACTATACCAAAGGTACCTCTACCGGAACATTCACTACCGGCTCAGCCACCGGTGCCGTTACTACTGTAGGGACCACTCAAGGTTCCGGTGGTGGAGGACGCCCGTAGGAAGTTTTGTTAATAGTTCTGATGAATAAATAGATAATACCGCTGTTATGTTATCTTTGTGTAACAGCGGTATCTTTGTTCAAACTGATACGCAACCCGATGAATCGAAAACAATATATACTCGAAAACCTGATATATGCCTTTATATGGCTTGTCTTGTTTATCATACCTTTGGCCGGTTACAGCTTTGAGGGGAGTATTCATTGGAACGATGTGAGAAGATATTGGGTCGCGTTATTACCTTTTGCCTTACTCTTTTTACTGAACAACTACCTGTTAATCCCTGTGTTCCTTTTCCGGAAGAAACATCTGTTGTATATCGGCTTGCTTATCATATCAATCCTTTTTCTTTTTATTGCCAGGCCACTTATAACAGACAGTCTAAATCCCAACCCACATCCGAAGAAAGAACAGGTACTCAGGAAAAAGAATGGAGATTATCCCCGCGAGGAAAAAAGGCCCGATCACGGAGAAAGAATATCTCCTCATGAAAAGAAAACATCTCCTTTCGAAGAGAAAATATCCCCTCACGAGGAGAGAATAAAACCGTCTCCCTTTAAGGGGCCGCCACCCGGAGATCAGAAAAAAGGTCCGCCGTTGATGCAATTTCCCAAGAAATGGGGACCATATCTGAACGGATTGTTAATGGCAATGTTGGTCGCAGGATTTAACATAGCAGTACGCCTTCTTTTCAAGTCTATGAACGATGCCAAACAACTCGATGAACTGGAAAGACGGAATCTGCGTAATGAACTGAAGTATCTGAAAGCTCAGATAAATCCCCATTTTTTTATGAATACGCTCAATAATATTCATGCGTTAATAGATATCGACGGCAAAAAAGCAAAACGGACGGTGGTTGAATTGTCTAAACTGATGCGATATGTATTGTATGAGGCAGAAAAACCTTTTATCACGCTGGAAAAAGAAATAGAGTTTATAGAAAATTATATAGCGCTTATGAGGATACGATATACAGAAGATGTGGAGATAATTACTGTATATCCGCAGGATATGCTTCACGCTCAGATACCGCCTTTGCTTCTAATCACATTGATAGAAAATGCTTTCAAGCATGGAATTAATATAAACGGTAAATCGTATATCCATTCACGGATGACGATTGAAAACGAACATCTTTTTTATTCCGTTGCAAATACTTTACCTGTGGATCCTCCGGACGGTATACCTGCAGCCGGGATGGGATTAGATAACCTGAGAAAGCGTCTGGAGTTACTTTTCGGAAAGGACAACTATAGTCTGGAAACATATAGCGGTAACAGAGTGTTTATAGCGAACCTCAATATACCTGTCAAAGCATGAAGGTTAGATGTATAGCGATAGACGACGAACCTCTGGCACTTCAGCAACTGTCAAGATATATACTTGATACTGATTTTCTCGAACTGGCAGGATCATTCCGTAACGCGCTGGTCGCACAGAAATGGCTTTCAGGAAATACAGCCGATGCGATATTTGTGGATATAGAGATGCCGGGGCTTAACGGATTGGAATTTGTCCGGAGCATGAATCAAAAATCATTGGTTGTGTTTACCACCGCCCATTCCGAATATGCATTGGATGGATTTAGAGTGGATGCGACCGATTATCTTCTTAAACCGATCGATTATCTGGACTTTTTACGTTCAGCAGAGAGAGTGTATCGGCAGTATCTGTTAATGCAGGGGACAAAAGAAAGGAAGGGAGATAAGCATACAATCTTTGTCCGGTCGGAATATAAGACGATGGCCATAGACATCGAAGAGATAATTTTTATCGAAAGCCGAAGTGAATATGTACGTATATTCCTGGAAGACAAAAAGCCGATTATGACGCTCGGAAGCCTAAAATCGTATCAGGAGACATTACCCTCTGACTTATTTCTTCGTGTGCATCGGTCTTTTATGGTGAATATCTCGTCAATAAAATGTATTGAAAGAAAGCACATAATACTCACCAACGAAATGAATATACCTGTAGGCAAACTATACGAAAAAGACCTGAGAAAATATATCAGTGAGAATATTCATAGGAAGTAAACCGTATTATTTGGGGAGTACAAGTAACACGTTTTTGTTTTAACATGCCAAAGAGAACCTCACTCTGCGTGTGAAAAGTTATTACATTCGTTTCATATTCAATAAAAAACCTTACTTTTGCAAATCAAAAATTTTGGAATGCTTTGGAAAAGTAAACGGTTAATTGCCTCTATTCTATTTGTGGTTTTCACATTTTACTATGTGGATATCTGCTTCTTTTCCCATAGCCATATCATTAATGGTACTACCGTTGTCCATTCGCACCTTCACAATAAAGCCCATGCCCAGACGGGAACACACACAGACAATGAGTTAAAACTGATCTCGTCGTTGTCTGCTTTTGAAACACTTCCGGCAGAGATATGCGTATTGAGCCTGGGTATCCTATTATTGCTACAGGTATTTGTTCTGCCTTTCTTTGAGGAAAGAATTTACTCCAGCCCTACTACCTCTATTTCTTTGCGGGCTCCTCCTGCATTATAAATACATTTATTTCATACAAATAGTGCTGACTATCCACTGGTATCAGTGAACAGTTATGCTGTTCTCTGTACAAGGGAATTTCAAGGTATTTGTAACTATTTAACCCCATCGCTGACAAGAGGTATATTCTATCATTTCATTTCAAAAAATTACACCGTGGCAAATAAATTATTTATGCTGGTGGGCCTGTTGATTTTACTGGCTTCCTGCAAACAAAACAATACAGCACAAGAAAGTGCTGAAGTTCAATATAGAGGCGATACCATCATCGTAAAAGAAAATTCACCCATTTTGGGACAGATAGTGATCGGGAAAGTGCAGTCACGGGATTTTTCGGCCGGATTCAGAACGGTCGGAACTATCCGTCCTGTGTCAGGTAAATATGCAGAGATCGCTCCTCCTTTCTCCGGACGTATTACAAAAACATTTGTGGAACTGGGGAAGAGAGTGAGTGCCGGTTCGCCGGTTTTCGAACTGAGCTCATCCGAGTTCTTTGAAGCTGCGAAAGCTTACTTTGCTGCACAGTCGGCCAATGAACTGGCCCAAACTAATTACAATCGCCAAAAGGAGTTGGAAGCTAACGGTGTAGCTTCGAAAAAAGAGTTGGAACAGGCCCGGAACGAAGCAAATATTGCTGCCAAGGAATGGGAGCAGGCAAAGGCGACCATGCAGATTTTCAATATCGATAGCAATTCGCTTCAAATGGGACAGGCCTTGAAAGTAGTATCACCCATCGCCGGCGAAGTGGTGAAATATGATATCACCATCGGAAGCTATGTAAGGGAAGACGCGGAGCCGCTGGCTGTAATAGCCGACTTAACGACGGTTTGGGTTACTGCGTTGGTGAAGGAAAGAAATTTCGGTACAATTAAAAAGGGCGAGCAGGTAGAGGTATTTACCGACACACATCCCGATAAAGCTATCCCGGGGACTATTTACCATGTGGGCGAGATGTTGGATGTGGAAACCCGTTCGCTGGAAGTGATCATTGCCTGTGATAATGCCGACAGGCAACTGAAACCAGGTATGTTCTGCAAGGTGCACTTCCTGAACTCTCCGACAAAAGCCATTGTCTTGCCTGCCACCGCCATCATGCAGGAGCAGGAGAATGATTATGTCCTGATCGAGGCGTCGAAAGGCAAATACCTTCGTCGTAAGGTAGAAACCGAAACGGTCAGTATGGAGGAAGTGCTTATCCTTAGCGGTATTGACGAGGGTGAAAATGTAGTTGCAAAGGGTGGAATTTTTCTAAATATGTAAATCGATGGAAAAATTGATGAACACCCTGATCCAGCGCCGCTGGTTGATGCTGACAATATTTATTATCTTGTCAGCTATCGGTATTTACGCCTGGCGGCAGCTTGCCATAGATGCTTATCCCGATATTGCCGACGTGTCGGTCGGCGTTGCCACACAAGTACCGGGACTTGCCGTCACGGAGATAGAACAGCAGATCACTATTCCCCTCGAACGGGAACTCAACGGTATCCCCCGCCTGAAAATCATGCGGAGCAAGAACTTCTTTGGCCTTTCCAAGATCACCCTTGTCTTTGAAGACGGAACAGATGATTACTGGGCACGACAAAGGGTACTGGAACGGATCAATGATATCGACCTGCCATTCGATGCACAGCCGGGGCTCGACCCGCTGACTTCGCCCACTGGAGAAATATACCGCTATGTCGTCAAAGGAAACAAGAGCCTGCGGGAACTGACCGAACTCAACCACTGGGTTATCATTCCCCGCCTGAGGCAGATACACGGGATTGCCGATGTTTCTAATTTCGGTGGTATCACCACTCAATTTCAGATAGAGATAGACCCCAATATGCTGACGAAATATGACCTTTCGCTCAGCGAAGTGACCGAGTCGATAGAGCGCAACAACTCGAATGCCGGAGGAAGTACCTTCAGCCGCGGGGATCTGAGCTATGTAGTGCGCGGGGTAGGGCTTGTGCAGGACCTGCAGGATATGGGCAATATCGTGGTAAAAACCGTTTCCGGAGCGCCTGTCTATTTAAAAGACCTGGGTGAATTGAAATACGGGAACCTCGAACGCAAGGGTATCATGGGTTATGTCGATAAAGAGATAGACTATGAAGACGGAGTGCAGGGTATGGTGCAACTGCTGCGGTATCAGAACCCATCGCGGGTACTGGAGGAGGTACAACGTGCGGTGGATGACCTGAACGACAATATCCTGCCCAAGGATGTGAAGATCCATACCTTTTACGACCGTACCGAACTGGTGGACGCTACCTTACATACTATCTCCCATACCCTTTCATTCGGAATCTTATTGGTCATCGGGGTATTGATTATCTTCCTTGGGAGCCCCAAAGGAGCATTACTTGCTACCATCACTATTCCTGTCTCGCTGCTGATCGCTTTTATCCTGATGTGGTTGACCGATATTCCGGCCAATCTGCTCTCCCTGGGAGCCATTGATTTTGGTATTATTGTGGATGGAACCATTGTCATGATGGAGACTATTCTCAAGAAGCGGGAGGATAACCCCAATATACATCTGGAGGAATCGGGTATCGCAAAACGGGCTGCCGAAGTTGCAAAGCCGATACTGTTCGCTACGCTGATTATCATTGTGGCCTATCTGCCGCTGTTCGCATTCGACCGTGTGGAACGGAAACTTTTCACACCCATGGCGTTTACGTTGTGTTTTGCCCTGTTGGGTGCACTTGCATCAGCAATGATCCTGATCCCGGGACTGGCGTTTGCGGTCTATAGAAAACCACAGAAGGTATACCATAACCGTTGGTTGGAACGACTGACAGAGACATACAAAAGACAGACTACAAAGATCATTGCAGCCCCGAAAAAACTGATTGTTCCCATTGCAGGTGTATTGGCCGCAGTCGTCGGGCTTTCTGTCTATGTGGGGAAAGACTTTATGCCGGCCCTTGATGAAGGAAGTATCTGGATACAGGTGCAATTGCCTCCTGGTATGTCACTCGAGAAATCCTCCGAAATGGCTACCGTGCTCAGGGATAAACTCAAACATTTTGATGAAGTGACCTATGTGATGACACAGACGGGGCGGGACGACGAAGGGGTTTGTCCGTTTTCCTTTTCACATATTGAAGTGATGATCGGGCTGAAACCCTATAAAACATGGAAAGGTGGCCGTAAGAAATCGGATCTGATTGATGATATGGCTGAGGTGATTGCCACGATGCCGGGCTATAGCGTAGGTTTTTCACAACCGATCATCGACATGGTGATGGATCAGATTGCGGGTGCGCATAGCGATCTGGCGATCAAGATCTATGGTGAAGACCTGACCGAAAGCCGCCGTATTGCCGAGCATGTAAAGACGGTTATCGAAGGGGTAGATGGCGTGGCCGATGTGGGCATTATGGAAGAGCCTTTCCTGCCGCAATTACAGATCGTCGCCGACCGTGACAAGATTGCCCAATACGGATTGAATGTCTCTGATGTGGCTGAATTGATAGAAGTTGCCATCGGAGGAAAAGCTATTTCACAGGTGTTTATCGATAGCCGGGTATATGACGTGATCTGCCGATACAGTGAAGAGTCGCGCGACACACCGGAAAAGATCGGGGCATTGATGCTTACTTCTGCATCGGGTGCAAGGGTTCCGCTCTCCACCGTGGCAGAGGTAAAGACAACCACAGGTCCCAGTATGATCTCCCGGGAGATGAACCAGCGCTTTACGACTGTACGTATGAACCTGCGGGGTAGGGATTTGACCTCCTTTGTAAGGGAAGCACAGTCGACAATCGAAAAAGAGGTGCAATATGACCATTCCCGGTTTCAGCTTCACTGGGCGGGACAGTTGGAGAACCAGCACCGGGCGTTCGGCCGCCTTGCCGTCATCATGCCCATCACACTGGCGGTAATGTTCCTGCTTCTGTTCTTTGCTTTCGGGAAATTCCGCCAGGCAGGACTGCTCATCGGGATGTTGCCGCTCGCGGTTTTCGGGGGGATGCTTGCGCTGGTAGTCCGCGGGATGAGCTTTAATGTATCGTCGGCTGTCGGATTTATCGCTCTGTTCGGGGTCTTTATCCAGAACGGTGTGATCATGATCTCCCATATCAATATCATGCGGAAGAGAGGGGTTGAATTGAAAGAGGCCGTGATCTCCGGTGCATCGCACAGATTGCGTCCGGTACTGATGACCGCGACTGTGGCGGTGCTGGGACTATTGCCTGCATCGTTATCGACCGGTATCGGTTCTGATGTGCAGCGTCCGCTGGCGACCGTGATTGTATATGGGCTGCTGTTCGGTACAATCCTTACCCTCTATATATTGCCGGCGCTCTATTACATCATGGAAAAAGGAAAATCAACTCAAACGACTGCCCAATGACAAACAAAATAAATTTTTTGAGACCTCTCTTGTTGTGTGTGGTGTGCGTTATAGGCACCACGGTTCATGCACAGGAAAAACGGATTTTGACATTCAGTGAATACCTGGAGAATGTCAAAAATTCCAATGTCAGTTATCTGGCTGAAAAGTACAATGTGGATATTGCCGATGCGGCGGTAAAAGCATCGAAAGTCTTTCCCGACCCGGAATTGTCGGTCAGCTATGCGAATAATCAGAACTGGGATCTGCAGATGGGGTACGGTGTCGATGCTGAATTAAGCTACACACTTGAACTGGGTGGTAAACGGAAAGTCCGTATGCGGTTGGCGCAAAGCGAAAAAGAGATGACCGAAGCGCTGCTGGAAGACTATTTCCGCAACTTACGGGCAGATGCGACCATCGCATACCTCGAGGCGCTGAAACAAAAGGCGCTGCTGGAGATACAGAGATCGTCCTACCACCAGATGGCACGCCTTGCACAAGCGGACAGTATACGTTTCCGGCTGGGTGATATCACTGAAGTAGATGCGCTTCAGTCGAAACTCGAAGCCTCCACGATGCTGAACAATCTGTACGAGAGTGAGGGTGAATTGCACGATGCCCTGGTCCAATTAGCGCTATTGCAAGGAAGCCCAAATGTGGAATTGCCTGACTCTATTGGGGACGATCTTGCTTATTACCAACGCTATTTCGATCTATCGACACTGATCACGGAAGCACAAAATAACCGTGCCGATTTGCAGGCTGCCCTGAAAAGCAACGAAGTTTCACAAAACAACCTGCGACTGGCCAGAGCAAACCGGGCTATTGATCTTGGTATCAGCATAGGCGGTACCTATTCTTCGATCGTCCGGAATGAGATAGCACCGGCACCGGCTTTTAAGGGTATTATGGCCGGGGTCAGCATCCCTCTGAAATTCTCCAATACAAATAAAGGGGAGTTGAGAGCGGCCCGGTTTGCTGCAGAACAGCAGGAAAGACAATACGAAGCTGTTCAGTTGCAGATCAGCGCGGAAGTGGTACAGGCTTACCATCAGTATATGACCGCCTGCCGGCAGGTAGAGCAATTTAACACAGGACTGTTACAAGAGGCGGAGACGATCTTTCAGAAAAAAAGATACAGTTATGAACGCGGTGAAACCAGTATTCTTGAAGTACTGAATGCGCAACGTACGCATAATGAGGTACAGGTAAGCTATAACGAAACGCTTTTTACCTGTGCTGTTGCCCTGGTAGAGTTGGAGCGTGCCTGCGGGATATGGGATATTGAAATGGATTAATTATATGTAAATTGGCGCATCGAACTTCAAATGTATAGTCTCCCAAACAGTGAAGTATCCACCCCCTTTGCGTTCGGTTTTCTTGACATCTTAAGAACCTAAAAATTAAGATAGTATGTGATGTTGAACAAAATGAGATTCAAACTGTTTACAGTGTTAAAGAATCTAGTCACATATTAACTTAAATAAAGATGTACTATTATGAAGATTATCAGTTTGGTTGTTTTTCTGACTTTGATAAGTTCGATACTTGATCCGTCTGCTTACGCTTGCACACGGGTTGTATATAAAGGGCCGGAAAATACTGTAATAACAGCGCGTTCAATGGATTGGAAGACTGAAATAGACGCTAATTTATGGGTATTTCCCAAAGGGATGCAACGTAACGGAGAAGTAGGTCCCCTTTCTGTGGAATGGACATCGAAGTATGGGAGCATCATTACGAGTGCATGGGATATTGCCACGGCTGACGGCATGAATGAAAAAGGATTGGTGACCAATGTATTATGGCTTGTTGAGTCGGAATATCCCAAATTCGATCCTAACGGTACAAAACAAGGGGTAGCGATCTCTCTATGGGCTCAGTATGTGTTGGATAATTTTGCAACGGTGGAGGAAGCTGTTAACCAGTTGAAAGATGAACCGTTCGTCCTGGTGAGTGATTATATACCCGGCACTGATAAGTTTACGACCTTGCATTTGTCAATATCCGATGCCCATGGAGACAACGCAATTTTTGAATATATCAATGGAAAGTTGGTAATTCATCATGATCCTTCTTATGTGGTTATGACCAACTCTCCTGTTTTTGATCAACAACTGGCATTGAATGAATACTGGAAAGGAATACCCGGGACGATGATGCTTCCGGGGACTAACCGTGCTGCCGACCGTTTTGTCCGTGCCTCCTATTACATTCATGCTATTCCTCAGACCAATGATACCCGCACTTCTATTGCCAGTGTTTTTAGCGTCATTCGAAATTGCTCTGTGCCGTTCGGTATTTCTTCCGAAACAGAACCGAACATTTCATCTACCCGTTGGCGGTCTGTATCGGATCAGAAGAATTTAGTCTATTTCTTTGAGACCGCACTTACTCCCAATACATTTTGGGTGAATCTGAAAGATTTCGATCTGAGCGAAAAGGGTAAAGTGATGAAACTGAATCTGGATAATTTTGAGACATACAGCGGAGAGGCAAACAGTTCATTTAAGCCCGCATTCGCATTTAAATTTATGGGTATCTGAAAAAACAGAGAGTCATATTATTATAGCTTTTTTTAAGAAGAGCTAAAGCCCGCCGAACCGTGAAGTATCCACCTCCTTGCGTTCGGGTTCCTTGTACCCGCCGAAACGGTAAACGAAAGAGAGGGAAACCAGCCGGGTGTCCTGAAATACTTTCAGGCTGCTTTTTTGCCCCTTGTAATTGATGGATGCTGCGGGAATCCTTGTATTAAAAATATCGTCGGCTTTCAGGATCAATCTGGCACGGTCCTTTTGGAACGTCCATGTCAACGCTCCTGAGAGATTGCCCGAAGCGCCCAGGTCGTAAATGCCCTGTATGGCGCCCGCAGTGGAGACGTATCCCGAAATATTCATCTTCAGGTCCGGTTTTGAAGTAAGGGAGATATCATGGTTCATCTGGAATATCCCGACAACGGTTCGCCTGTCAAACGGAATGTCAAAAAATTCATCATCTTTTTCACGCCAGTACATTCCGTTGGCGATAAACCTCGATGAAATGTGCTTGCCGATATTGAATGGTATCACACCCATTAACCCGATATTCCGGCGATAGGTATAGTTCTGCTCTACAAACTCCTGCCGGAGTTCGTGGGGCGACTGATAGGGTAATTGCGCAAAATAGCCGGGAATATAGTTCATATAGGGACGGATAACATATTTCTGCCGGAAGATATAAGTTAATCCCACGCTGTAATTCCTCATTGGGCGTAGATAGGGATTTCCGTAGGTTACCCCGTAGGCGCTGAAATAAAATATATTCGGGCTCATGTTCCAGTAAGAGGGATATTGCTTGTCGGAAGAGACGGAGAACTGGAAAATATGCAATTGTGCAGGACGGTAACTTATGTTTACCGTGGGAAACCACGCTACATCGTTCCAAAGCTCTTTTTGGGTCCCCTTGGATATTTCTTTGGCATTATAATACTCTGCTGCGATGGATGCCTGGGCTGATAATTGCTCGGTGAATGTTTTGGAAAAGCCGAGAAAGATATTCCAGATATGTTCCTGCTGCCGGGTATCGAATGTGGCTTCATCATATTCAACGCCGTCTTTCAAGGCGTCGGAACGATTTTTGACGCGTACTCCCGAATAATTCAGTCCGTAATCGATGCTCCAACTGTTTTTTAGCGGATGCGACCGGTTGGCGTAAAACATAATGCGGTCGATTTTCTGCTGTGATTGGTAGATAAGTTCTTCAGTTGGTGAGGAAGAGTTCCTTAATCTATTTTGCAGGAAATGGTCTGACTTATCACTAAAGGAGGTATAGTCTGCACCGGCGTTTAACCCGAAATGAGCGGTATAATCCGCTTTTATGTTATGGGTGGAAGAAGGCCCGTCAGCACTAATCTTTGTATCGGTTATTGTTCCGGAAATATCCGTAGTGGCTATGCGATCGGACTTTCCATCATCAAAAATACCGGTGTAGGCAATATCCACTTTGTCCTTGTTCTCCAATGTGTGTTGCAAAGCCAGGCGGGTGTTGTGATTTCTGCCATTTGACCTGCCTTCACTTCGTTGTACAATATCGTACACAGAGTCCTGTAAAGTATGTGCTGCCGTCAGGTCTTCTGAATTGAACCTTTTACTTCTTCTATAAGAGTAGGAGGCATCTACCGAAGTATGTTTTCCTAAGTAGAGCAGATTAACCCGTGCGTTGCCGTCGGCATAGTACCGTTGTCTGTATTCGGTTGCCGCTTCGCCTTGCCATACATCCTGTTCCAGGTTCTCGTCCGAAGCTTGTTTCAGAACTACGTTGATCGCTGCACCCCGTACATTATATTGCGGTGGAGCACTGTACATCACCTCGATATTTTCTACACGCGACACCGGAATGCCACGTAACGTTTCCATTAGTTGTTCATAGGGCATGGAACTTTTTTGTCCGTTCAGAAGAATGGTCATTCCGCTTGTACCGATGAGAGACAGGAGTCCATCCTGCTCCATAACTCCCGGAATTTCCCTAATCGCGTCATAGGCATTTGTTACCGGTTTGTTCATCAGTAGTGTGGGGATATGATAAATAATTTTCTCCCGTTCGACTTTCATAACGGGATGATCGGCCTCCACCACCAGTTCCTGTAAGAGGGTGATATCTTTTTCCAGTTTGAAATTGCAAATGACCGGTTCACGGCTGTCTGCCGGAATGGACAGATTGGTGTAGACCGTTTTGTAACCCATAAAAGAGATCCGCAGCCGGTAATCGCCCGGTTTCACTCCGGACAGCTTATAATACCCGTCGTAATCGGTTACGATGCCATACCCGAATTGGGTTGTATCGTTTGAAAGATACAGCACAACATTCGCATATGGTACCGGTTCATCATTTTCATCGGTAACTGTGCCGAATATCTCCTGTTCATCCTGTACATATTCTGATTTTGTGATGATGATCAATTCGTCTGATGGCATCACAAAAGTCAATCCTGTATTTTGTAACAGAGTATCGAGTATCTCTTTTACGGGCTTGCTTTTGGCGTGGATGGAAACACGCAGGTCGTCGGGCACAATTTCATCATTATATAGGATGCGGTAACCGCTTTTCTGTTGCACTTCAGCGAACACGTCCTTCACGGACGCGTTCGTTGCTGAAATACTGACGAGACCGGTTTGTGCTTGCAAACCGGCAGTCAGAAAAAAAAGTAGAGTAATTAAAAGTAGAGTTGTTCTCAAATATTGTGTGGTGGTATGCTGCATGCGTGTACTGTTTTAGGTTTTCTTACAGGCTTATAGAGATGATATTTTTTATTTAGCCGATAATGACTTAGTGGATAATAACCTCTTTACCGTCTATTTCGTAGGTGAATGGATAGGATTGTTTCAGGGCGTCAAGCATCTGTTGTAGTGTTTCGCTCTTGATACTGCCCGTGAAACGCTGTTCTGCCAATGCGGCATTTTTTATTTTTATGGTTACCTGATAACGCTTTTCCATTAGCTTGGCTAAATCGGAAAACCGCTGTTTCTGGAAAACCAGTGAGCCTTTCAGCCATTGTGTTTCGGGAATGATCGTATCGTTTTCCTGTACCAAATCACGGACAACATAATTACTGTCACCCGAGATGATATGACCGTCACGCACTACGATTTTTTGGTTAGGTTGTAACAATATCTCTTTGGTATTTTTCCTCCGGTTGTCTTTCACTGCTATCAATCCGCGTATCAGCGCCACTTCAATGTCCGAAGAGGCAGCATCCACATTAAAGGCGGTTCCTTTTACCGTCACATCTATGTCGCGTGCGGTTACGGTGAGGGGTACCTCGGGACGATGTGTTACATCGAAGAACGCTTTACCAGTGAGGTGTATTTTACGATCCTTCTCGCCAAAACGGTCATTATATGCGATTCGGGAGTGTTTGTTAAGCCACACCTGTGTACCGTCATCAAGGACGGCGTACAGGTTCTCATCGCCTGACTCCATCACCTGGCTATAAAGCTCCTGCTTGGGTAAAAGATAATAGTAAGCCGGCCAGCTTAATCCGATCAGGATAGCTATCGCTGCGGCAATCCGGGCCCATACGGGGATTATATGTTTACTTGACTGTAACGGCTTTTGCGGATGCCAAACAATGGCAGACGGCATTATACGTTTACGTGGCTCCGATATATGGTAACCGGTTTCAGGCATTCCGGCGATCTTATCCCATACTTCATCCAGTCTGGCATCAATATCTACATCGGACAGAGCTTCTCTATCCTGCATGAATCCATAGATTTCATCATAGATTTCCTTCAACTGGCGGTTCTCTGTCAGCGTTTGCTGTAGATCCGCCCGCTCTTTTTCCGATATATTGCCGCCTATCTCTTTGGATAATAAAGCGACAAATGTTTCTTTTGTCATTGCTGTAAAGTTTGTCGTTTATAATAAGGACACAGCGGCGACAAAAAATACGTAGCGATAAGAAAAAAAAATTCCGATATGCAATAAAAAACAGCCATAAAAGTTGCAATATATATCAACTTTATATATATTTGTGCCATGAGAAGGAAGATTATTGCTTTTGGGGAGTACTATCATACATTTTTACATTCATTGACCGATAAAGAGCAATTGAAAGTAAAATACGTATTATTATTGCTCGAAACTCAAGATCGATTACCTGTCAAATTTATCAAATATATAAAAGATGATTTGTATGAATTGAGAATAACATATAATGGAAATATATTCCGACTGTTTTTCATTTTTGATGAAGATAAAATAGTTGTCCTTTTCAATGGGTTTCGTAAGAAAACACAAAAAACCCCGAAAGGGGAGATAGAAAAAGCATTAAAAATAAAAAGAGAATATAATGAACAAAAAGGAATTCGAAATACATGACTTAAGTGCTGAACTGGAAAAAGAATTCGGAAAACCCGGTACGCCGGAACGGGCCGAATTCGATGAAAGGGCATATGCCTTTTATACCGGGCAGGTCATTCTGGATGCGCGTAAAAGTGAAAAGATCACCCAGACGGAGCTTGCAAAAAGATTAGGAGTGGATAAATCCTATATTTCTAAAATAGAGAATGGTATTGTTAATCCGAGCGTAGGATTTTTTTACCGTATCATGAATGCTTTGAATTTGAGGATAGAGATCACCCGGCAAGTAGGATAATTTTAAAATTACCACAACACTGCCATCATCTTTTTCATTTGCTTTTTGCGGGGAGAATAGCCCAGATAGAGGGTGATTTCCTCTTCAAGTTTTTTCACGGCTTTATAGAGATGTGTCTCGACGGTTCGGTGTGAAAGGTGGAGAATTTTGGCTGTCTGTCGGGCAGAGAGACCGCTTTCCTTTATCATCTTGAAAACCTGTTTTTGCTGATCGGGCAGGTTTTCGATAAGAGCATGCAGTCTTGCCGACAGTTCCTTGTGTTCCATTCTTGAAAGAGGATTGCTGTCGGCCAATGATTGTTCCGTTATGGGTTGTTCGTCGAGTGGCACGACCTTACTTGAATCCCTTAGAGCGTTCAGGCAACGGTTTTTCACGCTTTTAAAAAGATAGATTTCGGGTGAACCAATGTCGCCAATGCGTTCGTGGTTCATCCAAAGCCAGACGAACAGGTCGGAGACCACCTCACCTGCTTTCCCCGTTTCGCCAAGGTAGCTTTTCGCAAAAAACAAGAGTGACTCGTATTTCAATCGGAATAAACAATTGAACGCCTCTTTATCATCTTCCTTTATGCGGGTGAATAGTTGTTGTATGTCGGGTTCGATACGTTGCATGCAACGGATTTTAAATAAAGACACCTCAAAAATCAACCATACGTATCCGGGGGTTGAAAATATGTTGTAAAGACTCCACTGTGGAATTTTTCTACAGATACTTGAATCGTTTTACAAATATCATCATTCATAGGGAATAATTCTCTATTTTTGTTCCGGATTCATTGAAAAATAGAATTACGCGCATTGATTTTTTAATCCAACCAAAATCTTAACTATGTTTTTATTTTTTCGTAGCGATTACGGAATTTTAAAAGCATAGTTATTTTTTTGTATTCTCATACACGCAACACTTTCACATTTTCTTTGTTATAACTATCATATATTTAACGCATATGGGATACGAAATTGAACGCAAGTTTCTTGTCAGGGGCGATTATAAATCACAATCATCCAAAAGTTTTTCTATTAAACAGGGTTATCTTTCTCTTTCCGGAATAAGTGTGATCCGTGTACGGATCAAGGGTGAAAAAGCATTTATCACAATCAAGAGCGCTTTGGCGGAAGGCAAAATAAAACGCCATGAATGGGAATATGAGATTCCTATGGAAGATGCCGGAGAAATGCTTGCTTTATGTGAAAATCCGGTAATCGAAAAGACCAGGTACTTAATTGATTACGGTGGGCATCTGTTCGAAGTAGATGAATTTTACGGCAATAACGATGGCCTGGTTATTGCTGAAATCGAACTGGAGGATGAAGAAGAATCGTTTGATCGTCCCGATTGGCTGGGAGATGAGGTGACCGGAAATGTGCGGTATTACAATTCATTCCTGTCCATGCACCCATATAAGGAATGGAGTGATGGATGAATCACTCCACCACTGTTACCCATCCGTACTTATCCGGTTCGTCGCCATATTGGATGGCACGTAGTTTATGGTATAACTTCTCGCTAACCGGGCCTGCTTTGCCGTCTTTGGAAAAATGGTAACTTCTGTTTTCACTCAAATCGTCGATCCTTAAAATGGGGCTGATTACTGCAGCCGTACCGCAGGCTCCCGCTTCCTCGAAGGTAGCAAGTTCCTCTTCCAAAACCGGGCGGCGTTCTACTTTCATTCCCATATCTTCAGCCAGTTGCATCAGGCTCTTATTGGTGATGGAGGGCAGGATGGATTCCGATTTCGGGGTGATATAGGTATTATCCCTGATCCCGAAGAAGTTTGCCGGGCCACACTCGTCGATATATTTCTTTTCTCTTGCATCGAGATAAAGTACGGCGGAATAACCCATTTCGTGTGCTTTCTCTCCCGAACGCAGGCTGGCGGCATAATTTCCACCTACCTTGTAAGTCCCTGTGCCGAGTGGAGCGGCACGGTCGTATTCACGCATAATTACCATAGGGGTAGGTTTGAAACCTTCTTTAAAGTAAGGACCTACCGGTGTGACAAAGATCAGGAAAGTATATTCTTTGGCCGGTTTTACTCCCACCTGGGCACTGGTGCCGATCAGCAGCGGACGGATATACAATGATGCTCCACTCTCGTAAGGAGGTACAAAGCGTGCATTCTTTTTCACGGCTAACAGCACCATCTCTTCAAAGCGTTCAACCGGCAGTTCCGCCATCATGATGCCGCGGCAGGAGGATTGCAAACGCAGTGCATTCTCTCTCATCCGGAAAATGCGGATCTTCCCGTCTTTCCCGCGAAAGGCCTTTAACCCCTCAAAAACTTCCTGTCCGTAATGCAGACAGGTAGCTGCCATATGAAGGTTGATATATTCCGATGTTTCCGGTTCGGGATCGCTCCATTTGCCGTCACGGTAATAACAGCGCACGTTATAGTCGGTTTTCATGTAGCCGAATGATAAATTCGACCAGTCGATTGCATCCATCTTCGTAATATTTAATAGTATTTGAGTTAGACTAAATACTCTACAAATATAGGGCTTTATTTTTGTAATTAGCATTCTTTTACAGGAAAAATTAGTATTTTCGTACTGCCAAATGATCGACCAGATAACTATAGGACGTATTCAGGATGCGGCACAAATTGTAGATGTCGTATCCGATTTTGTCACGCTCCGCCGCCGGGGGGTGAACTATGTGGGTTTGTGCCCGTTCCATGACGACCGTACTCCCTCATTCTATGTCTCTCCCACCAAAAATATCTGCAAATGCTTTGCCTGTGGTGAAGGGGGATCGCCTATCCACTTCGTGATGAAGCATGAGCAGCTTTCCTATTACGAAGCACTGAAGTATCTTGCCCGCAAGTACAATATTGAGGTGGTGGAAAAGGAGTTTACCGATGAGGAGAAACAGGCCCAGAGCGATCGGGACAGTATGTTTATCCTCAATGAGTATGCCCGTGATTATTTTGTAAAGATACTGCATACCCATCCCGAAGGGAAGGCCGTCGGACTTTCCTATTTCCGCGAAAGAGGATTCCGCGACGATATCGTGAAAAAGTTCCAGCTTGGTTACAGCCTGGAGCAACGCGATGCCTTCTCGGTCGAGGCACAGAAAGCCGGATACAAACGCGATTACTTGCTGAAAACAGGATTGTCTACCGGTAACGACAATCAACCGCTTTTCGACCGTTTCCGTGGAAGGGTGATTTTTCCTGTCCATACACTTTCGGGGAAGGTAGTCGCTTTTGGTGGTCGTATCCTCAAAAAGGCAGAGAATACGGGGAAGTATGTGAACTCCCCCGAAAGTGAGATTTATTCCAAAAGCAAGGAACTCTACGGAATTTATCTCGCCAAAAATGCCATAGTAAAACAGGACAAATGTTTTCTGGTGGAAGGATATACTGATGTGATCTCAATGCATCAGGCGGGAATTGAAAATGTGGTGGCCTCTTCCGGGACGGCGCTTACCTACGGGCAGATCCGTATGATACACCGCTTCTCCGAGAACATTACTGTCCTGTATGATGGTGATGCGGCGGGAATTAAGGCAGCGCTGAGAGGGATCGACCTGCTGCTGGAAGACGGTATGAATGTGAAAGTAGTACTTCTTCCCGAAGGAGAGGATCCCGATTCGTTTGCAAGAAAGCGAAATGCGGAAGGTTTTCATCAATATATCACGCAGAATGAAGTCGATTTTATCCGGTTTAAAACACAACTGCTGCTGAAAGAGGTGGGAGATGATCCCGTCAAGCGATCAGGATTGATATCGAGTGTGGTGGAGAGTATCGCGTTAATACCTAATACCATTACCCGTTCTGTTTATATCCAGGAATGCTCCCAACTGTTGAATATGCAGGAGCGGGTACTGATCTCGGAGATCAATAAGATACGTCGCCGCAATTACGAAAGGAAAAAAGAACAAAAAGAGAAAGAGCCCGTTTTGCTGCCGGAGCGTGAACCGGAAGATATGCCAATACCCGGAGAAGAGACTAAAAGCAAGGTTTCTTTAAAAAGTCCTTACGAAAAATATGAAAAGGAGATACTACGTTATGTAGTCCGCTATGGTAACAGACCTATTTACCGGAAGTTTGAAAAACAGAAACGGAAACAGGGCAGAGAGGTCATTGAGGAGGATGTGTTGGTAGAAGAGGGGCCGGGAGTAACGGAATTTGTAAAGTTCGACCTGGAGCGCGATAACATCACATTTACTACTGGCTTGTACAAACGGATTTTTGAAGAGGCTGTGGCGTATATGGAGGATACGGATTTTGATTCCGGCCGTCATTTTCTCTCGCATGTCGATCCGGTTATCAGCAAACTGGCATCGGAATTGATGAGTGACCGCTATCATCTGAGTAAGATCCATGCGAAGATACTGGGAGAAGAACTCGATGACAAAGATTCCCGATTGTTGGAGGAAAACCTGCTGAATTCCTATGTACCCCGCGCGACGACAGAACTGAAAAATGCCTATGTCCTGCAGCAGATCAAGGAGATAAAAGAGGAGATGCGAAAAAGTAATACGGATGATTCTCTTTCTCTTATTGTCCGGCTCCAGCAGTTACAGGAGATAAAGAAAATTCTCTCGAAAGAGTTGGGAGAAAGGATTATATTGAAATATTAATGATAGGCTCCGCTGATAGTGGCTTCGTCGATAATTGTGCTTTGCATGATAGTGGCTTCGTCGATATAGCTTCGCTGATAGTGCACTTCGCGCGATAGTAACTTTACTGATAGTTGCACTTTGTGCGATAGTTCGTTTCACGCGATAATTGGTAATTAGTAAGTGGTAATTAAATTAAAATAGATGTATTTAGAAACCAGTAATGTCGTAAAACAGTATGCCAATCATCTGGCGTTGGATAAAGTGAGTATTCAGGTACCCCATGGTACTGTCTTTGGGTTGTTAGGGCCAAACGGGGCAGGAAAAACTACGCTGATCCGTATCATTACCCGTATTACTGCTCCTGACAGTGGTGAAGTGATGATCGACGGCCGTCCCTCAAAAGCCGAAGATGTGTACAAGATCGGTTATCTGCCCGAAGAACGGGGTTTGTACAAGAAAATGAAAGTAGGGGAGCAGGCGATGTACCTGGCGCAACTGAGGGGATTATCTAAAAAAGATGCACATCGTGAATTGATGATATGGTTTAAACGGTTCGACATTATGGACTGGTATAACCGGAAGGTTGAGGAGCTCTCGAAGGGGATGCAGCAGAAAGTGCAGTTTATCTCCACCGTAATCCATAATCCTGATCTGTTGATTTTCGACGAACCTTTCAGTGGTTTCGATCCTGTGAATGCGGATATTGTGAAGAGGGAGATGTTGCGACTCAAGGATGAAGGAAAGACCATCATCCTCTCTACGCACAATATGGAATCGGTAGAGGAGTTGTGTGATAATATCGCGCTGATCCATAAGTCGCAGGTGGTATTGCAGGGAAAAGTATTTGATATCCGCAAGGAACATCGTCCCGATATTTTCCGGTTCCGGCTGATGGGCAATGAATTCGATCTGGAACATCCTTCCTTTACTTTGTTGTCGAAAGAGCCTTACCATGAATTTATTGATCTGCGTATCCAAAAGGAGGGCGATATCAGCAGTAATGAATTGGTGAGATTAATTCTCGACAGGTATGAGGTAATGAGTTACGATGAAGAACTGCCTACCATGAACGATGTGTTCATCAGAACCGTCACAAGATAAAAATACAATTAATCGTTTTCGATGAGTTAAATCTCCACAGGGAATTTAAAAATCAACTGAATATCCATTGCACATGAACAGATTAGGTTTAGTAATCCAAAGAGAATATATCACTAGGGTAAGAAAGAAATCATTTATTATCCTTACGCTCCTTATGCCGTTATTGATGGTGGCTTTGTCATTAGTCCCCCTATGGCTTTCTACCCTTAATGACGGGAGTGTGAAGAATGTAGCCGTAATAGACAATACGGGTATCTATGCACCACTATTGAAATCAACTGATGCTTATCAGTTTCAGGTGATAGGCGGATCGGAGCAGCAGGAGCCGGAATCGAGATTGGGAAAGGACCTGTTTGCTATTTTACAGATTACCGAAGACCTGAACAAAAATCCCCGGGCGGTTTCGCTCACATCCCAAAAACAGGCGCCACAGGAGCTCCAGTCGATGATTGCGAGGACATTGAACGAAAAAGTCACACAACAAAAATTAGATGATCTTTCATCGTCGGGTAATGTGGACAGGGAAGCTATTACACAGGTGCGCTCCATTGTGGAAGAAGGATCAAGGGTTTCTTTACGGACATTGCGCCTCGACAGCGGCGGAGGTGTGTCGGAATCGTCTACCGAACTGGCTACCATCATCGGGATGCTGTTCACCATCCTTATCTATATGTTTATACTGATGTATGGGAACATGGTGATGCAAGCGGTACTGGAAGAGAAGAAAAGTCGGATCGTAGAGGTGATGGTCTCTTCCGTAAAACCGGTCAACCTGCTGGTGGGTAAAGTGGTAGGAATCGGATTGGTCGGAATAACCCAACTGATTATCTGGGGGATATTGATGGGACTCTTCTTCAGCGGACTCTCCTTTTTTGTCGCCTCTCCCGGACAGATGGACACTGCTATGCCGACCGAAATGGGCAACTTCGATATGGAAGGGATGCTGAATACGGTCATGACTGTCAACTGGCTGGAGATCGGCTTCTATTTCATCCTATTCTTTATCGGAGGCTACATCCTGTATGCTTCTATCTTCGCCATGTTTGCATCAGCTGTCGATAGTGAAGAGGACACAAGCCAGTTTATGACTCCTGTAACGCTTATTATCGTGTTTGCCTTCCTGGCCGGATTCTATAGCGTGAATAATCCCGACGGGCCCCTGGCTTTCTGGGCGTCACTGATTCCATTCAGTTCGCCCATTGTGATGATGGTACGTATTCCGTTTGGAATTCCATTGTGGGAAAAGTTGTTATCAATCGTGCTGCTCTACGGGACATTTATCCTTATCTCTATCCTTGCCGCCAAAATTTACAGGGTAGGTATTTTGATGTACGGTAAGAAGCCATCTATCAAAGAGATGATGAAATGGGTAAAATATAAATAAAACTTTTGATTATTTTTCACATGAAAATAAAACAAAAAGTTGTATTTTTGTAGAATAATCAGCAATTTTCTATTTGAATGGGTTGTTTTATGCGAAATCGTTCAAATATTTACTGAGGAGGATATAGTATTTTGTTTCAGTCGCGATAATGTAGTCCAGATAATAAAGCAGATTACATTTATTGCATATAATCTTAAAACACTTGCCTGATTCTATGGAATCACGCAGGTGTTTTTTGGGATAATAGGGCATCATTATTTCGGGATCCGGTGCCAAACCCTATTTTGATAGAGAATGCAACAAAGTTTCAATCGTATGAAGTTTGAAAAAATGCAAGCCGCAGGTAATGACTACATTTATGTCAACCTGTTCGAAGAACAAGTGGATGATCCTGAAGTATTATCCCGCCGGGTAAGTGATCGTCATTTTGGTGTCGGGAGTGATGGGCTTGTCCTTATCGGACCTGATGAAGAGGGTGATTTTTCGATGAAGATGTATAATGCCGATGGTAGTGAAGGTGCGATGTGCGGTAACGCGGCACGCTGCGTGGGCAAATATCTTTATGAAAGAGGATTGACTACAAAAAAAGAGATTGCCTTAAATACCAAATCGGGAATAAAATATCTTTTGTTGACGGTGAATCCTCAGAACAATAAGGTCGAAAGTGTCCGGATAAATATGGGAAAAGCGATTTTCTCCGATTCGAATTTGGTTACAATTCCTGAGATGGTGAATTATCCCCTGTCAGTGAATGGTAAAGAGTGTCCCATCACCTTTGTCTCAATGGGCAATCCGCATGTAGTCATCTTTATGGACGGTATTGATAAGCTGGATATTGAGAAAATTGGATCACTGATCGAACATCAACCTTTGTTCCCGCAACGGACCAATGTGGAATTTATTGAGGTGATTGACCAAAGCCATCTGAAGATGCGGGTATGGGAGAGAGGAAGTGGCGAGACACTTGCCTGCGGAACCGGAGCATGTGCTTCGTTGGTCGCAGGAGTGATCACAGGCAGGTGCGATACCAAAGCTTCTGTTCAACTCAAAGGAGGAGTACTTGAAATTGAATGGGATAGGGATGACAATCAGGTCTATCTTACCGGTGATGCCCATTTTGTATTCAAAGGCGAAATTTAACGTGCCAATGTGCTAATGTGAATAATGTGCCAATTATAAGTGGAAAAGAGGAAAGATGTCCAGGTGGTTAGGTTTAATCAATCTTCTTCAATCTCATTCCATCAACAAATCGAATATATGTTTGAAATCAACGAGAACTATCTGCAACTAAATGAAAGTTACCTGTTCAGTACCATAGCTAAAAGAATAGAGAAATTCAGTGCTTCACATCCCGAAGCCGATATTATCCGGTTGGGGATCGGAGACGTGACACTGCCTCTGCCTCCATCCGTTCTCCAAGCCATGCATAATGCAGTGGGTGAAATGGGTGTAAAGGAGACTTTTCGCGGCTATGGACCGGAACAGGGATATGCTTTTTTGCGGGAGAAGATCTCGGAGATTGATTTCAGGCAGAGAGGGATTGATATCTCACCCGGTGAAATTTTTGTAGGTGACGGTTCGAAAAGCGATACGGGTAATATTGTCGATATTTTAGGAGAGGACAATATCGTGGCTATTACCGATCCTGTCTATCCTGTCTATCTCGACACCAATATCATGCGTCTGGGTAAGTCCTCAAAGATTGTGTTGCTGCCTTGTGGAGAAGAGAATGGTTTTCTGCCCGAGATACCTTCGCACCACCTGGACGTGATATACCTCTGTTATCCCAACAACCCTACAGGTACTGTGATGAACAGGGAACAACTCAAACAATGGGTGGATTATGCGTTGGAAAACAGGAGTCTTATCCTGTTTGATGCGGCCTATGAGGCTTTTATCCGGGACAATGAAATACCCCGGAGTATTTATGAAATTGAGGGAGCTGCAGCGTGTGCCATCGAGTTTCGTTCTTTCTCCAAAAATGCCGGATTTACCGGTTTGCGATGTAGCTATACGGTGGTGCCGAAAGTGCTGACAGCAAGATCCGCAGAAGGGAGCAATATATCGCTGAACGGCTTATGGAACCGCCGCCAGTCCACCAAATTCAATGGTACGCCCTATATTGTCCAAAAGGCAGCCGAAGCCGTTTATTCACCGGAGGGCCAACAGGAAGTACGCGAAATGGTTTCTTACTATATGCGTAACGCGGAGATGATCAGGGAAGGACTAACAGAAAAAGGATGGACTTTCTTTGGCGGCAAAGATTCTCCCTATATCTGGCTGAAATGTCCCGGTGGCATGGATTCATGGACATTTTTCGATCGCCTGCTCCAGGAGTGCCATATTGTAGGCACACCCGGCGTAGGATTCGGCTCCAAAGGCGAAGGCTATTTCCGGTTGACCACCTTCAATAGTTTGGAGAAAACAGAAGAGGCGATTGAAAGAATAAAAAATTTCCAACAATAATAAAACTACCTATTCTCTTCTCAAATAAATGAGATTCCTGGATTCGTCTATTTTAAGAATACGATCTGTTTTTATACCCAAAAATGGTAGGTTAAGGGTGAAAATGAGTGTGTGAATACTCAATTATTGCTATTGTAAGGAATAACGGCTGCTTGTACCTTTGTACCTTAATGAAATCGGCTATTCATCGTTTTTCTATGGCAATCACGTTGTGGAATGTGGGTGTGTGCGATTTTATGCCGATAATATAAAGGAGGTTATTTGAGAACACTTATTCTTACGCTTGTTTTACTTGTGTGTGCGGTGGTATCCCTCTTCGTGGGGGTGGCAGATATCTCTGTTGCCGATATATTTCATTGGAATGCGGAGAAGTTAGCACTGATCTCTATCAGTCGTATCCCCCGCACTGCTTCGCTGATACTCGCCGGAGTAGGAATGAGCATATCGGGTGTAATCATGCAGCAGATGACGCAGAATAAGTTTGTGGCTCCTACTACAGCCGGTACGCTCGAAGCAGCTAAAATGGGGTTGCTTATCTTTCTCATCTTTATTCCCACGGCAGGGTCGGCCATAAAAATGATATTGGCTTTCTTGTTTACATTCATTGCCAGCCTGATCTTTCTGGCTATTGTGCGGAAGATACGCTACCGCAACGTAGTGTTTGTCCCGTTGGTAGGATTGATGTTCGGAGGGATCATTGGTTCGATATCCACCTTTTTCGCTGTAAGACTGAACATCGTACAGGATACCAATGCCTGGATGATGGGTGATTTTTCGGGTATCCTGCAAGGGCGCTATGAACTGATCTATCTCAGCCTGCCTGCCATCATCATCACTTACCTCTACGCCAACAAGTTCACTGTCGTGGGGATGGGAGAGGATTTTTCCCGGAACCTGGGATTGAACTATATGGCGATCATGAATATCGGTCTTTTCTGCGTCTCGCTCACCGTAAGTGCTGTAGTGATCACTGCGGGCGCCATTCCTTTTCTGGGACTGATCGTTCCCAATGTAGTGAGCCTTCTCTTTGGAGATAACCTGAAGAAAACATTGCCTCTGGTTGCCTTGTCGGGAGCTATTTTCCTCCTGTTATGCGATATTGCCGGCCGGGTGGTGATATATCCCTACGAAGTACCTATCGGGGTAACGGTAAGTATTATCGGGGCAATCATTTTTCTCATACTGATAATAAGGAAGAGATGAAGGGGATAAAAAAGAATTTTCTGGTTACGATCCTGTTATTGTTGGTAGCGGCTGCCCTCTTCCTTTTCTATGATATGGGGAGGAATTGGGAGTTTGCCCTGCGTCTACGAGGTGTAAAAGTACTGGCTATCCTGGTTGTCTCCTGCTGTGTGGCTTACTCCTCCGTCGCTTTCCAGACGCTTACCAACAACCGGATACTCACCCCTTCCATCATGGGATTTGAATCGGTGTATCTGCTGATCCAGACCGTGATCGTGTTTATCTATGGTGATTTGACATTCCATGTACTCAGTAGTTTAGATAATTTCTTCCTGTCGGTATTGGGGATGATTGGATTTGCCTTTTTACTATATATATTAATATACAGGAAGGGAAAAGACAATCTCTATTTATTACTGCTTGTCGGGATTATACTGGGTACCCTGTTCAATAGTCTTAGTTCGTTTATGCAGTTGCTGATTGACCCGAGCGATTATTTTATCGTACAGGGTAAGATGTTTGCTACTTTCAACAAGATCAACCGTGATCTGTTATGGCCCTCGGCGGGAGTATTGATAGTGCTTCTGGTTGTCGGTTTTCGGACGACCAAATATCTGGATGTGTTGGCGTTGGGCAGGGATCAGGCAATTAACCTGGGACTGAATTATAACCGTACGGTACAACTCTTCCTGATAATTATTGCTATACTGGTGTCAGTTTCCACTGCTCTGGTCGGCCCTATCACTTTCCTGGGCCTGCTGGTGACCAATCTCACCTATGAGTTATTTAAGACACACCGGCATAGTGTAATTATTGCTGCCTGTTGTCTGGTTACTGCCGTCACCTTGTTGGGTGGGCAATTTGTAATGGAGCGGCTCTTTCATCTCTCTATCCCGGTAAGTGCTATTATCAATCTTGTGGGGGGATTGTATTTTATGTTTTTATTGTTACGAGTAAGAAAACTATGATTGAAGTAAAAAATATATCAAAACAATATGGCAGGAAGATTGTGTTGGATGGTGTCGACTTGCAGTTTCCCATAGGAAAGATTACCTCTTTAATCGGGAGTAACGGTGCAGGAAAAAGTACCCTGCTATCCATTGTAAGTCGTTTGCTGGCGCAAGACGGCGGTGTGGTGACGGTAGATGGAAAGAATGTGTCTGATTATAAGAATAAGGTATTGGCACAACGACTTTCTATTCTGAAACAATCCAACCATATACGGCTGAAGCTGACCGTGCGGGAGTTAGTATCGTTCGGCCGGTTTCCCTATTCGCAGGATAAGCTGACCGATGAAGACAATGAAAAAGTAGACAGGGCGATCCGTTTTTTGGATCTGAAAGATATTGAAAATGCCTATATCGATGAATTGAGTGGTGGACAAAAACAGAGGGCTTATATGGCGATGGTGGTGGCACAGGATACGGAGTATGTGTTGCTCGACGAACCGTTGAACAACCTGGATATGAGACATTCGGTACAAACAATGAAGACTTTGCGCAGGCTGGCAGATGAATGGAATAAAACCATTATTATCGTGTTGCATGATATCAATTTTGCATCTCATTATTCCGATTATATTGTTGCCCTGAAAGATGGTAAAGTGAAATATTGTGATACTACTGACAACATTATCAATGAAAAAGTGTTGGAAGATGTGTTCGACATCGCGATCAATGTATCGGAGTTTAATCAGAAAAAAGTCTGTAATTATTTTATTTAGGATTCAAAATTCAAGATTTCGGATGTAAGAGATTATTTTTTACCTCTCAACTTCTTTACTTCCGACTTCTTATTTGACTACGTCGATTTTGGCCCCGCCGAACGTTGTTTCAATTCTCAGTTCTAATTTCTAACTTCAAACAAATTTATCAGATGAAAACAAAAATATTCCTTTTCGCATTGGGCACAATCATCGCCCTTTCCGGTTGTACCGGCAATCAGCAACAAAAAGAGAGAACAGGTGAGACTATTACAGTGACTCATACTTTAGGGACGGTAGAGGTACCTGTGAATCCGGAACGGGTGATAGCACTTGATTTTTCCGCTTTGGAGAATCTCGATTACCTGGGTATTAAACCTGTCGCAATCCCTAAATCAGGAGTACCAAGCCATTTGAGTAAGTACAAAGATGATCCTTCCATCGCAGATGTAGGTACGGTTGTAGAGGTCAATTTGGAGAAAATCAATGAACTACAACCTGACCTGATTATTATTGGTGGAAGACTGTCCGATTTTTACAAGGACCTTTCGGCCATTGCTCCGGTAATCTATCCTACTGTAATGGGAACCACCGATTTTCTTGGTGTATTTAAATCCAATCTAGACGACCTGGGACGGATTTTCAACAAACAGGATGAGATAGACCGGGCATATGCAGAAATCGAAACGAAGGTCGATGAGGTAAGAGCAAAAGTGGAAGCTTCGGATGACAGGGCGCTTATCCTGCTGCATAATAGGGGTCGGTTCAGCGCATATGGCAGCGGCTCACGTTTCGGTATTATCCATGATGTATTGGGTTTTCAGGAAGCAGAAAAAGGGTTGGGTACACAAATTCACGGTACACCCGTGTCGAGTGAATTTGTCCAGAAAGCCAATCCTGATATTATTTTTATCGTCGATCGGAGCATGATCGTAGGAAATGCTGTTATGGATAAAGAAGAGGTAGAAAACAAGCTTGTGAAGCAGACCAATGCCGCTCAGAACGGGAGAATATTTTATTTGAATCCCGAAGTATGGTATCTTGCCGGTGGCGGAATCACATCCGTCAATATGATGATAGACGAGGTATCAAAGGCACTCTAAAATAAAAGACATGTGGTGGGTGTATGCTCTCCTTTCAGCTTTATTCGCTGCCCTTACAGCAATCTTTGCCAAGGTAGGCGTAGCGAATATCAATTCCAATCTCGCAACCGGGATCCGGACTATTGTTATCCTGATCATGATCTGGCTAATTGTTTTCAGTCGGGGTGAAACGAAGGGGATCCATACCCTATCATGGCAGAATATTGTTTTTCTTGTTATATCGGGAGTAGCTACCGGCCTCTCCTGGATATTCTATTTCAAAGCGTTACAACTCGGTGATGTTACTCAGGTAGCCATGTTAGATAGACTTAGTATTGTTCTGACAATCTTATTGGCTGCGATCTTTCTGGGAGAAACCATCACCTTGCGTACGGCTATTGCCGCGGTGTTGATTGTAGCCGGGACATTGCTGCTGGTGGTGAAGTAAAGTACTGAGCTAACAAACGGCCAGTGGATAGTTTATTAAATTTAGGGGTCAGATAATTTGTAATCATTATCTTTGTGCTAAATTGTTCCGGTACTTGATGCTAAAAATGTTATCTCAAAGTTGAATATCAGATGAAACTGAAAACAACCCTGATTCTTTGTTGCTGTGCTGTCTTACTTTCCGCACAGGAAAAACCGTCGCAGGAGTGGCTCGACCGTAAGTTCTCCATGTTTATTCATTTTGGATTGTATTCCGTGTATGGAGGTGTATATGAAGGTGAGCCCGTCACGCGGGGTTATAGTGAACAGATCCAATCGTTCGCAGGGATCTTCAGTGACTGGTATGGGAATACAGCCAACGAATTTGATCCTGTCAATTGGGATCCCGACAGTATTGTGTCGCTCGCAAAAGAGGCAGGAATGGGATCGATCGTCTTCACATCCAAGCATCACGACGGGTTTTGCATGTATCATTCTGCTCATACCGATTACAATATTGTGGATGCTACTCCTTACGGCAGGGATTTGATGAAAGAACTGGCCGAAGCCTGTGAACGGGGTGGGATTGCGTTTGGTGTCTATTTCTCGTTGATCGACTGGCACTTCCCTCAGGCTTATCCTATCTCAAGTCATAACGCTGACCCGCTGACGCCGGAGCATTATGCGTTCAACCTGAAGCAGGTAGAGGAGATTATGACGAATTACGGGCCTCTCTCCGAAATCTGGTTTGATATGGGTTCGCTTACGCCTGAGCAAAGTAAGGGATTGTATGAACTGGTTAATCGGCTGCAGCCGCAATGTATGATCAGTGGCCGTCTGGGAAACGATTATGTGGATTTTTCGGTGATGGGAGATAATGAATATCCTGATTATCAAATCGGTGTACCCTGGCAGACGGCCGCTTCCATGTTCGATGAAACCTGGGGTTACCGTTCCTGGCAAGAAAGGGGTGAGGTACAACCGAAAGTAAGAGAAAAAATAGAAAGCCTTATCAAAGTGGTCAGCAGGGGAGGAAATTTTCTGCTCAATATCGGACCGAAGGGGGATGGGGCTGTGGTAGAGTTCGAACGTGAGGTCTTACTTGAAATTGGTAAATGGGCGATATCCAATAGTGAAGCTATCTATGGAACTCATCACAACCCGTTCCATCAACCGTTCGTCTGGGGTGATATCACTACGAAAGAAGGGAATTTGTTTGCCTTTGTGGAAAGAATGCCGGCGTCCGATAAGATTGAACTGTCCGGTTTCAATGGTAAAGTAAGCGGAGTGAGCCTGTTGTCATCGGGAGATCTGCTGCCTTACTCACAAAACAAAGAGCAGTTGGAGATCGATCTCTCTGCTGTTTCAGCCGGAGAAGCCGTTCCCGTATTGAAGATTACGTTTGAGGATGGCTATAGTGTTATTCCTCCCTCAGTAGTCACTGATGGGATATTAACTCCCCGAAATGCTGTTTGCCTCTTTGGCCATTCCAGCCTTAACTATTATGCCGGCTACAAGAGTATAATAGGTTATGATTGGATGCTTCGTTCGCACAAATCATCCGTCTCGCCGCAAATTACTTTTACAGACAATGAGAAAGGAAGGAAAGTTGAGTTGGAGATTGATGGCCGGAAACAATCGGTCACTTTGGAAGCAGATGCATCCGAAACGGCCAGACTTTCCCGGAACAGTGTGAAATGGGGTAATTTGTACAGAAAACCGGGTAGAGGTGTATTCGGTAATGTGGAAGAAGAGGGCATACCGTGGGTGGATGTAAATACCGCCGGCTCACGTTGGGTGGAGGTTGATGATTTTCGTTATGGTGAGAGCCATACCGAGCGTATCCTGCCGCGTGCAAGTGTGGTCTTCCTGCAGGAATTGGAGTCGACACGCGAACAAACTGCAGCCGTGAAGATCGAAAGCGGCAATGCTGTTTATATCCTGCTGAATGGTGAATACATCACAGCTCATTTTTCTCCCGAGAGGATAAAGCAACAGGAAGAGATCGTGCTTTTACCACTGAAGAAAGGACGAAATCAACTTATAATTAAATATTATAACGGATTTGGGAAAGAACTTACTTATGGCATCACTCCGCTGAATGAGTGGATGGTATATACACGGAAATTTTCACCTGTCACATTGGGAAGAGGTGATAATCACCGGATTTCTATCCGCTCTGCCAATTCGTCTTCGAATGTTTCGCCGTTGCGTTTGAACAATATTAATCTGATCCTCCGCTAGATAGTTTTGGAATATCTGATTCTCCGAATTTTATAATTTGGTTCTCATTAATTATCTTTGTACATAGATAGATTCAAAATTCAAGATTCAAGATTTCATATTTGGGATTTTCGATATGGGATATAGGATTTGTGGTATGTTATCCACCGGTAATTAGTAATTATTAATTGGTAATTAATTACTTTCCCTCTTCCCGAACTTCTAAATTCTGAATTCTAATTTCCCGGCTCTGACTGCTTAAAATAAGTCTTGATTCCTGATTCTAAATAAAATAATAGAATGAAACCTCTTTTTTTACAATATCCCAAATGCGGCACTTGCCGTAAAGCTGCCAAATGGCTGGAAGAAAACAATGTGGATGTGACATCAAGGCACATTGTGGAAGAGAATCCTACCCGCGAAGAACTTTCGCTGTGGATTGACAGAAGCGATCTACCTATCAGCCGTTTCTTCAACACATCGGGATTGGTCTACAAGGAGCAGAATTTGAAGGAAAAGGTAAAAACAGCCTCGCGTGATGAGTTACTCGGGATTCTGGCTTCCAATGGTATGGTGGTAAAACGTCCCATTATCGTGGCTGACGACTTTGTACTGGTCGGCTTTAACGAAATAGAGTGGAAAGAAAAGTTAGGATGAAGATTGCTAATATAGAACTTCCGGATAATCCCGTTTTTCTCGCTCCTATGGAGGATGTGAGCGATATCGGGTTTCGGCTGCTGTGCAGGCAGTTCGGAGCCGATATGGTCTATACCGAGTTTATATCGAGTGATGCCCTTATCCGCGATATAAAGAAAACCAAGGAAAAAATCCTCTTCAGTGAAAAGGAGCGTCCTCTCGGAATACAGATCTATGGTAGCGATCCTGCAGCGATGGTGGAGGCCGCCAAAATCTGTGAGGATGCCGATCCTGATCTTATCGACATTAACTTTGGTTGTCCCGTAAAGAAGATAGCCGGTAAGGGAGCCGGATCGGGGATGATGCGAACACCTGATGTGATGCTTGATATCACTGCGAAAGTGGTGAAAGCGGTGAAAAAGCCGGTATCGGTCAAGACCCGTCTGGGTTGGGATGACAACTCCAAAATTATTGTACAACTGGCAGAGCAGTTACAGGATTGCGGTATTGTCGCGCTGACCATTCACGGGCGTACCCGTTCGCAGATGTATAAGGGCGATGCCGACTGGACACTGATCCGCGAGGTAAAGAACAATCCGCGTATGCATATTCCTATTATTGGGAATGGTGATGTAACTACGGTAGAACAATGCCGACAGCGTTTCGATGAGACAGGCGTGGATGCAGTGATGATCGGTCGCGGAAGTATAGGTGCCCCCTGGATATTCAGGGAAGTAAAGCATTATCTGCAGACCGGTGAACATCTCCCCAAAGAACCGTTCCGTTGGTACCTGGATATCCTGAAGAAACAGGTGCTTGAAAGTGTGGAGCGGATCGACGAAACACGGGGAATCCTCCATATGCGCCGACATCTGGCTGCTACACCCCTGTTTAAAGGTATTCCCGATTTTAAAGCGACACGTATCGCTATGCTCCGTGCCAATACTCTCGGGGAACTATTTTCTATCCTGGATGAAATCCCGGAGAAATTTCAGGTGGATTAAACTCCACGCTTATCCTATCGTTTTATTCAGATTGCATTTTCTCTCTATATTCGCTTGGAGAAATACCTTTCCACCCTTTAAAACTTGTGCTGAAATAACGCTGAGATGAGAATCCAGTCATGGACGCAATTTCGGCGATGCTCAAATTAGGGTATGCAATGAGTAATGCGGCGGATTTTTCGAACCGGATGCGATTCACGTAATCGCTTACGCCCACATTGAGTAATTCTTTCATCTTGTTGTAGAGCGATGCACGGCTCATGCCTATTTCGGCAGAGATGAACGCAACGTTTAAATCGGGATTGGCGATGTGTTTCTCGATGAGCGTGTTTAGTTTCAGCACAAACTGCTCGTCGGCGTTGCTGAACGTTATTTCCTGTGGTAGCGGTACGGTAGCCTGTGATTTGTAGCGCGCCTTGATTTGCTCACGTACGTTGAGTTGATTTTCCAGCACGGTTTGCAGGAAATCCATATCGAAAGGTTTGGCAACATAGGCATCGGCGCCAAGTTTGTAGCCCAGCCGCATGTTGTCGGAATCATTGCGTGCGGTGAGCAATACTACCGGAATGTGGCTCACGGTAATATCCGATTTAACACGCCGGCACAACTCGAAACCATCCATGTGCGGCATCATTACATCACTTACAACCATATCGGGCAGGTCACGGCGGATGATTTCCAAAGCTTCTTCTCCGTTTGTGGCGGTATAAACAGTTTTGAACGCGTCGCGAAAATGTTGTTTCAGGAACGCAAGCAGTTCGAGGTTGTCTTCCACCGCCAATAAAGAGTAACGGGTTGTATCAATGTGCGGTAACGTTTGGTAATCCGGCGTTTGTAAATCGGTTTCGGGCGAGAACAACTCGTTGATATAGGCTTTGGATTGCATGGGCGCACCGTACGTTTGCAGGCGCAAGGGCAGATCGAAGAAGAAGGTAGCGCCCGCACCGTCGCGATTGTCTTCGGCGCCTATTTCACCACCGTGCAATTCGACCAGCACCTTTGAAAATGCCAACCCGATGCCACTTCCTCCGTGTGCATGCTTGCCCTGGTAATAACGTGTGAAAAGCTGTTTTGTATCCACATTTTGTAACCCTTCACCTTCGTCAGAAACACTTATGCGAATGCGGTTTTCGGGTTCTCGTAAGGTCGTGCTCACGGTTATCGAACTGTCGGGTGCGCCAAATTTGAGTGCGTTAGAAAGTAAATTCGACAGCACAATGGCACATTTTTCTTTATCGAAAGCCACTTCGTGCACACGTTCATCAAAAATATATTGCAATGTCATTTTCCGGTATGCTATTTCATCAGTGAAAAAATCGGCCGTTTCCCGAATCCAATCGTGCACCGCATGTAATTGGATGTGCAGTTTGCCGTGGCCGGTTTCCATTTTACGCATATCAAGCACCATGTCGATAATCTGTTTCATGTGCGTCGCCTGTTTATGGACATTTGTAAGTTCGTTTTGCAATTCTTCTTTCCCGGGTAGGCGTTTTAACATGCGTTTCAGTGGTGCGTAGATGAGCGTGAGCGGCGTACGTAACTCGTGGCTGATATTGATGAGAAAGCGTACTTTTTCTTCATATACTTCCTGTTCGCGCTCTTTAAGTCTCCATTTCAGGGCGTTTTCCTTCCTCCGGATAAACATGTAGACCGCCAAAGCGATACCCGTCAGGATAAGAAGCACAATGAGCGTGATAAACCACGCACTTTTCCACCACGGAAGCAACACGTTGAGCCGTAAAATGTCGGTAGGTTGGGTCCATCCTCCGTCGGGCAGGTTGCACGAGACAGAAACAGAGTAATTACCTGACGGAAGCGATTGGAGTGTAAGCGATTGGTCTGCTGTTTCGATGGGTTCGGGTGACAATCCCGAAACATAATACCGGAACATGCGTTTACGGAAGATATCTTTCTCTTGTACAATCACGCGCAGGGTAACGGCTGATTTGTTCCATGCCAGACGAAGGTCTGGTGCGGTACCGGTATTGATCGTAAAGAGTCGTTGGCGGTCTCTGTCGTTGGAGATAACCTCGGTAAGGTGAATTTGGGGTGTTGTGATTTTTTTCGGTTCAATGTCGGCGTTGATGAACAGCAAGCCGTTTACACCGCCCATGTAAATGTCGCCTGATTGTGAAATAAGGGTGGGGCGGGCAAGGTATTCGTTGGGAACCACACCGTCAGATTCGCCAAACTCGCCGAAAAGTCCTTTGGTAATATCGTAATACCATATTTTTCCGCGTGTTCCAATCCAAAGCCTGTCTCTGTTGTCGTATGCCAGGGCCGTTATGCCGTTTTTCAACGGCGTGTCAATGGTTTCGGGTCCGGCATTGTCCGGATCAAAACGTTTCAATCCACTATCGCTTCCTATCCAAAAAATGCCATGCTTGTCAACTGTCAGTGCGTTAATAGTTTCTCCGTCAGAAGTTTCAAGTAGTTTTTTGAGATTACCCGAGGGAGTATATTCGTATAACGCTACGGGGCTGTAAATATAGGTGTGGCTGTCTTGCAACGATGAGATCATGTTCAGCTTTCCTTGTCTGATGGAAAACGGCCGTTCAGAAAATTTTTGGGTTATTCTATTATACTGGTGTAACTCTAAAGAGAGAAAATAGTATTGCTCTCTGTTGTTAGTATGGATGGTGATGGCGTAGTTAGAATTTACAATACGGTTGTTTTCGACTTCGTCTACGATGATTAAAGGTTTTTTTGCACCCGTTTTTTTGTTAAAAAAATAAATTCCGTGGGTAAATACGGAGATAAGAAGTTCATCCTCTGAATACGGGGCAATGGAAGTAATCTTGTCGTTTATGGATGTATGGAAATGGGTGATGAGTCCGGTGCGCGTATCCAATTTGTTTATACCCCCGCCGTCGGTGCCTACCCATACGTTTCCATCGTCGTCCTCAAGCAACGAAATAACGGTTTCATTACTTAACCCGTACAGGTTACCAAAAGAGGTTTGCCGGTAAATATTCATACGCACTTCCTTTATCTCCAATAATCCGTCTCGGATACTGCCTACCCAAATATTGTTCCACTTGTCTTTGTAGATGGAAATGATTGAGTTAGCAGGAAAAGATGCGGTGTTTTCAGGGATATGGTGGATGTGTTCGATACTCCCGGTTTCGGTATTTAGGATATTTATTCCGCCGCCGTCGGTGCCGAACCAGAGGTTGCCGTTATTTTCCGCTATAGTGAGTATAACATCATGGTTGAGTTTCGAATTTCTTGTATTATATTCAACTATTATTTCCCCTTCCGGGGAATAACATATGACGCCTTTGCCATAGACAGCCACCCAAAGACGATTCTTATTATCTACATAGATATCGTTAATATCGTTTTTTTCAGTGAAGAAATCGGCTTTTAATAAATTGTTACTGGATAGGTCGTATATATAAATCCCGTTATGTCGGCTGCTCAGTAGCAGTTCACCCTTCTTTGATCTAACAATACCGGTAAAGTAGAAGTCTAAGAGTAAGTCACTTTTTAGAGGGAGTTGTATCCATTGCTTTGTGTTGTACAAATATTTAAATAATGAGCCTGAAGAAGAAGCAATCATGCCGTCAGGGACCATTAAATAAGCATTGCTGATAAAATGCGCATCGTCTATCTTTTGTAAGATAAATGTATCTTTCTCCCTGTCATATAGAGCTAAGCCTCCATTTGTTGATATCCATAAATTTCTTAATGAATCTTCTGTTATGTAAAACACATGATTTCCGGGAAGGGTTACACCATTGTTAACCCGGGAAACTACATAGGTTTTGATGTCTTGTCCGTCGAATCGGTTTAAGCCGGCAGCCGTACCAATCCACAAATAACCGTAACTGTCGCGGTGTGTCGCATAAACGGTAGTTTGTGTCAATCCTTCTTTTAGCGATATTTGATTGAAATAGTAAGAAGGGGAAGGGGCGGAAACGGTGTAACCAAACCACAAGAAAAAGATATGTATTATAAGTCCTTTCATCAATAGGGGAACGGAAGATTTTCTTATTGTTTGCAGATTTTTTATGATTTGCAGGGTGCAAATTTACAAAAATTTCAGAAACAGACGATATTGGACAATAAATAGACGATATTGAACATGAATTTTAGCTGAAATAGACAATTTTGCACATTATTAAATTTCATATAATATATATAAAAAACACAATTATTTGAAATGGATAATAATAGTTTTATTAATAAACCATTAAAAAAAAGAGAATGAAAAGAAAAAAACAATTTGGTTTTAGGGGCATGTTAACTCTACTGTTGGGTTTTCTTGCCTTTTCTATCTCAGCGCAAACGGTAACTGTAAGCGGAATAATTACAGACGATACCGGAATAGAAGTTATTGGGGCAACCGTTATTGTTGAAGGTGATGCAACACGCGGTACTATTACGGACATCGAAGGAAGATACACTCTAAGCGACGTTCCGAAGGATGCATCATTGCAAATTAGTTATGTAGGAATGAGAACACAGGTGGTTCCTGTGAACGGGAGAACTACCATCGACATAGTTCTTGTTTCCGACACGGAGTTGTTAGATGAAATAGTGGTAGTAGGTTACGGTACTCAAAAGAAGGTGAATGTCACCGGTGCAGTTTCTTCCATCGATTCCAAGGCACTGGAATCAAGACCTGTCCAGAATGTTTCTCAAGCCTTGCAAGGAGTTATTCCGGGTTTAAATCTTTCACAAACCAATTCGGGAGGTACCTTGAACAGCCAGATGTCCATTAATATCCGGGGTGCCGGAACTATCGGTGCCGGTTCCAGTTCTTCACCATTGATATTGATTGATGGGGTAGAGGGTAACCTGAACGCTATTAATCCCGCCGATATAGAATCGATAACAGTGCTCAAGGATGCGGCTTCCTCATCTATATACGGGGCGCGTGCCGCGTTCGGTGTGATTCTTGTTACCACCAAGTCGGGAAAAAGTGGGCGCACTAACGTGTCTTACCAAACAAACGTGCGCTTTTCCGACGCTAACCAGATACCCGATATGCTGGATTCGTACCGGTTTGCACAATATTTTAATGAAGCTGCAAAAAATTCAGGACAAGGAGCCATCTTCGGGGAAGAGGCCCTGCAAAATATCCTTGATTATCAAGCTTACCAAAACGGGACCTTTACCGGGGAACTGACTGACCGGAACAGGAATGCGATTTTGTATGGTACCACCGCGGGCAGCAACGAGAGATGGTTGCTTTATGGTGGCGGCACTGCCAATACCAATTGGTTTAAAGAGATGTACAAGGACTGGGTACCTTCCCAGGAACATAATCTCAGCGTCAATGGCGGATCTGAAAAAATCACCTATCTAATTAGTGGGAATTTTCTGGATCAAAAGGGATTAATCCGTCACGGCGAAGACAAATTCAATCGTTATTCGTTGAATGGAAAGATTTCCGCTAAACTGGCCGACTGGGCAACAGTAAACTACAGTAACCGATGGGTACGTGAAGAGTATTCGAGGCCATCCTACATGACCGGACTGTTCTTCCATAATATTGCCCGCCGATGGCCTACTAATGCTGTTGTTGACCCTAACGGAAACTACCTCGAAGGGAACGAAATTCTCCAAATGAAGGATGGAGGAGTCGATGCCGATCAGAAAGATTATCTCTATCAACAAATACAATTCGTTTTTCAACCCATCCAAGACTGGTTTATCCGGGCAGAAGGAAATTACAACACTATCAACCGGTTCAATCATTGGGATGTATTGCCTGTTTATGGCTATGACACAAATAATGAACCATTTGCCGCTCCATGGCAAGGGGGAGATGCGGGACAATCGAATGTATATGAATACGGCTACAGAGAGAACTTCAGCTCAATCAACATATATTCTGACTACACATGGAATATAAATAATACGCATACATTTAAAATATTGGGCGGTAGCAATATTGATCTAATGAAAACCAGGAATCTGAGCGGATCAAAAAAGGACCTGATCACTCCGTTGGTACCTACTCTCAATACTGCTACCAATCCAACTCCAAGCGTGTCAGGCGGGTATGCCCATTGGGCTAATCTCGGGTTCTTCGGTCGTTTGAACTATAACTACAAAGAAAAATACCTCTTTGAAGCGAATATCCGTCGTGACGGATCCTCACGGTTTATTGGAGATAAGAGATGGGGAACGTTTCCATCTTTCTCGGTAGGGTGGAATATGGCACACGAACCGTTCTTTGAACCGCTGTCCGATAAAATCAGCATGTTCAAACTTAGAGGATCCTGGGGACGGTTAGGAAACATGAACACTGACAACTGGTATCCATTTTATCTTAACATGCCTGTATCCTCCAGCGCAGGAAGCTGGTTGGTTGATGGAAAAAGGCCTAACATCTCTTCCGCACCGGGTATCGTCAGTACGTTGATGACCTGGGAGACCATTCAGTCTTGGAATATCGGATTGGATTGGAATGCCCTGAATGGTAGGTTCATTGGGGTTCTTGACCTGTTCAACCGCACCACGAAAAATATGATCGGCCCGGCTCCCGAACTGTCTTCACTTCTGGGCACGGGTGTTCCCCAGGTAAACAATGCGGATATGGAATCCTACGGTTGGGAACTGGAACTAACCTGGAGAGATATGATTCAGGATTTCTCGTACGGAATTAAACTGGTATTGTCGGATGACCGTCAACGCATCCTCCGTTACCCTAACGATTCTTATAACCTGAGTAATTGGTATAATGGACGTATGAATGGTGAGATTTGGGGATATACCACGGTAGGTATTGCGAAATCCGATGAAGAGATAGTGCAACACCTGGAAAAAAACCGCCCGTCCTGGGGAAGCAGCTGGGCTGCCGGTGATATCATGTATAAAGACCTGAATGGTGATGGCATGGTAAACAGCGGTGCAAATACTCTCGATGATCACGGTGATTTAACGATCATTGGTAACAGTTTGCCTCGTTACAAGTTTGGTATCACACTTGATACCGCCTGGAAAGGGTTTGATTTTAGAATGTTCCTGCAAGGAGTCGGCAAAAGAGATTATGTATTGGGAGGCCCCTACTTCTGGGGAGCTGATGCCGGTGGAATGTGGCAATCAACCGGTTTTGAGGAACATTGGGATTTCTTCAGGGACGAAAACAACCCCCTTGGAGCCAATCTTGATTCTTATTATCCGAGACCATTATTTGGCAGTAACAAAAACCAGCAAACACAAACGCGGTACCTGCAAAACGCGGCCTACCTGAGGTTGAAAAATATCCAGCTAGGTTACACTTTACCGGGAAATGTTTCGGAAAAAGTATCCTTGCAAAGTGTCCGTTTTTATGTTTCCGGCGACAATCTGCTGACCTTTTCTCAGATCACTGGTATTTTTGACCCCGAACTCCTCGGTGGTGACTGGGGGCCGGGAAAACTCTATCCATTGAGCAAGGTGATCTCTGTTGGTTTGAATATTAACTTCTAATTAGAAAAGACAAGATGAAAAAAATTATATACAGTCAATTATTGATATGTTTAGGAATGGTGGGTATTATGTTCGCTTCCTGTGATGATTTTCTGGACCGGGAACCGTTGGATCGGGTTGGCCCCAACCAATTCCTGAATTCAGAAAATGATTTGGCCTCTTTCCCCATCAACTACTATGGCTCCATCTTCAGTACCCATGCTGGTTGGGGCACCGGTTTGGGAAGAGGCGACGACCATACCGACAATCAGGCTACAGCCGATGCCAATCTAAACTTGTACGAACCGGGATTCCGTCTGGTTCCGACCAACGGTGATTTCGGAGTAGGAAATATCCGGGCATTCAACTTCTTCTTGCAGGAAGTATTACCCAAGAGAGCAGCGGGTACCCTGACCGGTAACACACAAAACATCGATCATTATATCGGCGAGGTATATATGCTCAGAGCGATGGCGTATTTCGATAAACTAAAGACCTTCGGGGACTTTCCAATTATCACTACCCCGCTTCCGGACCAAGCCGAGGTGTTGATAGAGTCATCCAAACGGGCTCCACGAAACATCGTTGCCCGCCAGATCATTTCCGACCTGGATTCCGCGATCCTCATGTTGAATACTGTCATGTCCAAAAAAAACCGTTTGACAAAAGACGCCGCCTTATTGGCCAAATCAAGGGTTGCCCTTTATGAAGCATCATACCTTACTTATCACAGAGGTACACCGAGAGTACCGGGGGAGCAAGGATGGCCGGGCGCCAACATGAGTTATAACAGCGGTTTTTCGATCAACCTGGATCAGGAAATAGACTATTTTCTGGATCAGGCTATGGATGCTTCTAAACAGATAGCAGACAAAATTCCCCTCACGGAAAACAACGGCGTATTAAATCCACCATCCAGTAATGCGTACACGGGATGGAACTCTTATTGGGATATGTTCTCCGACAGAGATATGAGTAAATATCCGGAGATACTTTTCTGGCGTGAATATGATCTTTCGTTGCAAATCGCCCATGGGGTATCGATTTATATTGAAAGAGGGGGAAATACCGGACTTACCAAAGGGTTTGTTGATGGATTCCTGATGAAAAACGGCCTTCCGATTTACGCACCCGGTTCAGGATACCAGGGAGATGTATTTATCGCTGACGTGAAAGAAGGGCGTGACGAACGTTTACAGCTCTTTATCTATGATGAAGATGATCACGTTCATTTAAAAAATGATACCTCCTTCTTTAAAGCTCCTCTGATTATCAATCTAAAAGAGGTAAGAGATGTCACGGGGTACCGTTCCAAAAAGTTCCTGAATTATGACCCCAGTGAAGTCCCCGGTTCCGACCTGACCTGTACGGCAGGATCACCGGTCTTTCGTGCTGCGGAAGCTTATTTAAACTATATCGAAGCTTCCTATATGAAGAAAGGGACAATTGATGCAGATGCGGACAGATACTGGAAAGCCATAAGGACAAGGGCCGGACTTGATCCGGATTATAATAAAACCATCGCGGCTACCGATATGTCCCAAGAAGCCAAAGGCGACTGGGGTGCCTATTCGGGAGGTATATTGGTGAATCCCACACTATACAATATTCGTCGCGAACGCAGGAACGAGTTCGTAAGTGAAGCAATGCGCTACGCCGATCTTATGAGATGGAGAGCTATGGATCAGGTGAAAAATTACATCATTGAGGGATTTAACTTGTGGGACGAAGCATATAATAACCCGATATACACTGACCCAAAGCCTGGAGAAGCAACCAGTTCGGGATTGATAGATAACGGCTCTTCGGACGCGAATGTTTCCAGCAGGACATTGAGCAAGTACCTTCGTCCCTATCAGATACTGAATTCTGTTACTAACACCGTCTTTGGCGGCTATAACTGGAGTGAAGCCAACTATCTGGCGCCGATCCCATTCAGACAGATGCAATTAGCATCGCCGGATGGAGATGCCAATAATTCGAACTTCTACCAGAATCCGTACTGGCCGGTGCAAGCGAATGCGAAAGCTGAACGTTAATAATGTAAAATATCGTTCTGTATTAAATAATTACATTGATAGAATCAAAGACTTGATTTAGTGGGATAAACCATACACCGTGTCATATTTAATAATCAGGAGGAGAAGAACCGTAAGGTTTTTCTCCCCTTTGTTGCTTTCAGTTCGATCATAAAAAAGATGAAAGATATCCGGCAGAGCAGTCGTTTATCCATTTTTCCCAGTATAAGAATTAAGAGTATTTCTTCTTTCATATAATATGAGATAGATGAAAAAAAGACTTATATTTTTCCTTTCCTTTGTTCTCTGCGTTTCAATCATTTTCGCCCAATCTTTCCACATCCTGCCCTATCCGGCAGATGTAAAAAAAAGCGATGGTGAATTTTTATTTACACCCCGGACTGTGATATCAGTCGAAAATGAAGAGCAACGCATTTCGGCACAACTGTTTGCCGATTTATTCCATGTTTCGGCAGGGTTTCGACCGACGGTTTCGGTCGGCAGCACGGAAAACGCTTCGGTACGCCTGAAAACCGATCCCACACTAGCTTCAGAAGCCTATAGCCTGAGCATCACACCTCAAAGCATCGAAATTTCTGCCGCCGACAAAGCAGGATTCTTCTACGCACTGCAAACTTTGCGCCATATGTTGCCTACGGTAATTGAACGCAGCCATGCGCAATTGCAAACTAAATGGACGGTTCTGTGCGGTGAAATAACCGACACCCCGCGTTTCGGGTATCGAGGGCTAATGCTTGACGTATCGCGCTATTTTATTCCCAAAGAAACGGTGCTGAAAATCATAGAAGTCATGTCTTCTCTAAAAATCAACAAATTACATCTTCATCTGGTGGATGACAATGGTTGGCGGCTTGAGATAAAACGCTATCCCAAACTCACCGACATCGGTGCCTGGCGTGTGGACAGGCGAGATATCCCGTATCCCGCACGACATAACCCCTCCCCTGACGAACCGGCCACCGTAGGTGGATTTTATACGCAGGACGATATGCACGAAATCATCACCTTTGCCGCCGAACGTCAGGTAGAAGTCATCCCTGAAATTGAGATGCCCGCGCATACTGTTTCCTCACTTGCGGCATATCCCGAACTGGCATGCCCTATCGTTGATGATTATATCGGTGTCCTCCCCGGGGCAGGGGGAAACAATACAAAAATTATCTATTGCGCCGGAAACGATAGCGTATATACATTTCTGGAAAATGTCCTGGATGAAGTTATCAACCTTTTTCCTTCGAAATACATTCATCTTGGCGGTGACGAAGCTGACAAGTATTACTGGGAACGCTGCCCGCTGTGCCAGGCAAAAATGAAAGAAGAAGATATTCTGGATGAAGAACATCTGCAAAGCTATTTCATGCAACGGATCAGCCGTCACGTGCAAAGCAAAGGAAAGGAAGTAATGGGTTGGGACGAGCTGACGAACGGTAAAATTCCTGACGGTGCCATCATCTTTGGTTGGGAAGTAAATGGGCAGAGAGCGTTGAAAGCCGCTGCACAAGGACATCACTTTGTGATGACGCCGGCACGCACGCTCTACCTCATCCGCTACCAAGGGCCACAGTGGTTTGAGCCGCTTACCTATTTTGGGAATAACACGCTTGCCGATATCTATCACTATGAGCCGGTACAATCCCATTGGGACACCCGCGCCGAATCGTTGTTGATGGGTGTACAGGCATCGCTGTGGACTGAGTTTTGTTCTTCACCCGAAGATGTGGAATATTTGCTTTTCCCGCGTTTGGCTGCTTTTGCCGATATGGCATGGCGGGCAAAAGGGAAACAGAACTGGACGGATTTTCTTCCCCGCCTCGATGCGTTTACCGGGAGGCTCACGGCACAGCATATAACCCATGCCCGTTCCATGTTCAACCTTGATCATACGATAACGCCCTCCGGAAACGGCAAACTGGAAGTTTCCATAACGTGCATCCGTCCCGATGTATCGATACATTACACGCTTGATGGTTCTAACCCCACCGCCGAATCAGCTGTTTTCCCGCAATCGCTTCTATTGGATAAGGCTACATTAGTGAAAGCCGCCTCATTTAAAAATAGTATACAAATGGGTCAAATCCTCACACTTCCCGTGCGTTTCAACAAAGCCACCGGTCATACAACAGAAGGCAACGGTAATGATAATGGTAATCTTGAACTTTTAACCAATGGCATCCGGGGTAGCGAGAAACAATCCGATTTTGAGTGGTGCGGCTGGTATGACAGTGATTTCTCGTTCACCCTCGATTTGAAACATATCCAACCGTTACATCTCCTCACGTTTGGAACCATTACCAATTATGGAATGGCTGTACACCAGCCCTCCGGCATTGTTGTCTCGGTTTCGGACGATAACAAGATTTTCCGTGAAATAGTTCAGTTTCACCAATCAAGGGACGAAATTTTCCGTGAAGGTACCTTCTGTGAAGATAAAACCTTGTCATTGGGAAATGTTTCGGCGCGTTATATTCGGATCGACGGGAAAAATCCGGGCCTGTGTCCGGCGGATCATGTGCGTTCCGGGCAGAGAACCTGGGTGTATATGGATGAAATAATAATAGAGTAATTATTTGGTAATGGATGGTAAAATTGTTTTGTAAGCTAAAAACCCAAAATAAAAATGAAACATTATAAGCACTTATTCCTCGTTTCTTTATCGCTTTTGTTCAGCAGTATATTAGCAGCGAGGCAACCCGAATGGCAAAACCAAAACGCAGTAGGGCTTAACAGGCTGCAACCGCACACCTACGTAATTCCTTATGCAAAATCCTCCGATATAAAAGAGGGAGCCTATGAAAATTCGCCTTACTACCTGAGTTTAAACGGGACGTGGGATTTCAACTGGGTGCGTAATCCTGATAACCGTCCGAAAGAATTTTATAATTCCGGTTTCTTTACCGGAAGCTGGGGAAAGATAGAAGTCCCTGCCAATTGGGAGCGAAGAGGATACGGATTGCCTATTTATGTGAATGAAACATATGAGTTTGATGATGAAATGTTCAACTTCAAAAAAAATCCGCCGCTGGTACCTCACGAAGCCAATGAAGTGGGTTCTTACCGCCGTACATTTACCATTCCCGCCGAATGGAAAGACCGCCGTGTAGTACTGTGTTTTGAGAGTGTGACCTCTTTTTTCTACGTGTGGGTCAACGGAGAATTATTGGGCTATAATCAGGGTAGTAAAACCAATGTGGAATGGGACATTACCGACAAACTGAAAGAGGGAGAAAACGTGCTGGCCGTAGAAGTTTATCGCTGGAGTTCGGGAGCCTACCTTGAATGTCAGGATATGTGGCGCCTTAGCGGTATTGAACGTGACGTATATCTTTACAGCACCCCGAGACAGTATATTTCCGATTACCGTGTAATGTCATCATTAGATAAAGAAAACTACAAAGACGGTATTTGGGGATTGAACGTAAAAGTGGAGGGGGAGCCACAAAACGGATACTTGTCTTATCGTCTGTTAGATAAAGAAGATAAAACAGTCCTGTCACAAACGCTTCCCATAGAGAGTAATAAATCGGGGCAAGACATTCATTTTGAAGATAAAGTACTTGCCGGTGTGGAAAAATGGAATGCGGAATATCCTTATCTTTACACTTTGATTCTTGAGTTGAAAGACACAAGCGGCAACACCATCGAAATTACCGGTATGGAAGTTGGATTCCGCACGGCGGAAATTAAAAACGGGCGTTTTTGCATTAACGGTGTGCCAATATTGGTAAAAGGGGTAAATCGCCATGAACATTCACAGTTGGGACGTACTGTGAGTAAAGGGCTGATGTTGGAAGACATACAACTGATGAAACAACACAATATCAACCTTGTGCGCAACGCACATTATCCTACGCATCCGTATTGGTACACATTATCTAACCGCTATGGTTTATATGTTATTGACGAAGCAAATATAGAATCGCACGGGATGGGCTATGGGGAAGCGTCACTGGCAAAAGACAGCACATGGCTTACGGCGCATTTGGACCGCACCGAACGTATGTTCGAACGTTCAAAGAACCATCCGTCCATTGTCATCTGGTCTTTGGGTAACGAAGCCGGAAACGGTATTAACTTCGAAAGAACGTACGATTGGATGAAAACCCGTGACAATACCCGTCCGGTACAGTATGAGCGTGCTGAACTCAATGATAATACTGATATTTATAGCCGGATGTATCGTAGCATAGAAGAGATCAAGGCTTATCTGGCAAAAGAAGATATTTACCGCCCCTTTATCCTGTGCGAGTATGTGCACGCCATGGGCAACAGTGTTGGAGGATTAAAAGATTACTGGGATGTGTTTGAGTCAGAACCAATGGCGCAGGGAGGTGCAGTATGGGACTGGGTTGATCAGAGTTTTTATGAGTTGGATGAAAACGGAAAGTGGTACTGGGCCTATGGTGGTGATTATGGATCTGAAGGCGTTCCGAGTTTCGGGAATTTTAGCGGCAACGGTTTGGTGGATGCATTCCGCCGTCCACACCCACATCTGTCGGAGGTAAAAAAAGTATACCAGAACATCAAAGCCGTGATGAAAGACGAATCAAATCTTATGGTACAAGTGAAAAACTGGTTCGATTTTTCCAATCTCAACGAGTATGAACTGCGTTGGAACGTTACAGCAGACAATGGAACGGTGTTGGCGCAAGGTTCAAGAATCACGGATTGTGCGCCGCACGGTATTATGGATATTACATTGGGAAAAGTGTCCGTTCCGGGGAATGTCCGTGAAGCCTATCTCAACATGAGTTGGTATCGCTTAAACAGTTCACCCCTGATCGATACCAACCACGAAGTGGCTTATGACCAATTTATATTGAAAGGAAATGCGAATGCCAACGTACGGACGCCTAAGCAAACCGGAAAAGTAGCTTTTCATGTGGATGAAGAAACAGGAGTTGTCAATTCGCTTACTGTTGACGAAAAAGAGATGCTGGTAACACCTATCACTTTAAGTTTGTACCGTCCGCTGACCGATAATGATAAACGGGATAGGAATGGGGCTAGAATGTGGCGTGAAGCAGGATTGCAAAATCTTTCACAAAAAGTTGTTTCAGTAAAGAAAACCGGAACAGCTACCATAGCACAAGTGGAAATTCTGAACGATAAGAAAATAAAAATTGCAGATGCTCGTTTTGTATATACCATCGGCAGGGATGGCGGCCTTAAAATAAAAACAGGTTTCTTTCCCGATACGACAGCCGTAAAATCATTGGCACGCCTGGGAATCACTTTTCAGATGCAGGCAGCATTTGGGAATGTTACCTATTTGGGGCGTGGCGATGTTGAAACTTATGCCGACCGTAAACAAGCAGGGAAAATCGGGTTGTACCATACTTCTGCTGAACGTATGTTTCATTATTATATCACACCGCAATCTACCGGTAACCGCACAGATACCCGTTGGGTAGAATTTACCGATGCCAATCGTTCCGGGTTGTTTGTGAAATCCGATAAACCATTTGAATTCAGTGTCTTGCCATTTTCTGATAAGATGATTGACAAATCCACCCATATTAATCAATTGGAACGTGACGGGAATATTACCGTCCATCTGGACGCCATACAGACAGGGGTGGGAACGGCTACCTGTGGCCCGGGTGTGTTACCGCAATACCTGGTTCCGGTAAAAAATTATCAATTTGAATTTGTAATTTATCCTGTAAAATAGTAGAGGTAATAAAAAATAAAGTAATCATATGGACAATTCAAAATTGACAGCGCTATGCTATCCGATTGTCGGTATAGCCATGCTATCTGCTTGCGGAACCGGGAAAAAAGCTGAACAGCCCGAACCGTTGAATATTGTATACATCATGACTGACGACCACACGCGGCAAATGATGAGTTGTTACGACGATCGTTTTATCGAAACGCCGAATCTCGACCGCATTGCTGAGAACGGCATTATATTCCGTAACGCATACGTGGCCAATTCCATATCGGGGCCAAGCCGCGCCTGTCTCTTGACAGGGAAACACAGCCACAAAAACGGAAAAGTAGATAATCACTCGGTATTCGACGGCAGCCAGCAAACCGTACAGCAACTTCTCAAACAACACGGATACCAAACGGCAATGATTGGAAAGTGGCATTTGGACAGCGAACCAACTAATTTCGACCACTGGGAAATCCTTCCGGGGCAAGGGAGTTACTACAACCCCGACTTTATTACTCCCGAAGGCCGCGTACATTACAAAGGTTACGTTACCAATATTATCACCGACATGGGAGTAAACTGGTTGGAAAATCAACGTGACAAGGAAAAACCCTTCGTGTTGTTCCTGCACCACAAAGTGGCGCATCGTAACTGGATGGCTGACACCACACATTTGGCTCTCTATGAAGATAAGACATTTGCACTTCCCGATAATTTTTATGATAATTACGAAGGACGTGTTGCCGCATCGAAACAGGAAATGAGTATCGAAAAGGATATGGATTTGACAAACGACCTTAAAATATTGCATCCCGATGTGCAGACGCGGCTTGCGAAGGCATATGAACTGGGCGAATATGCCCGTTTGAACCCGTTGCAAAAAGCGGCTTGGGACAAGCACTATCAACCCATTATTGATGAGTTTGTTGCCGCTGTCCTGCAAGGTAAAGAACTTGTTGAGTGGAAATACCAACGCTACATGCGCGATTATGCCAAAACCATCCGATCGCTTGATGAGAATATCGGCCGTTTGCTGAATTATCTGGAAGAAAATAACATGATGGAAAATACTGTGATTATTTACACTTCTGACCAAGGATTTTACATGGGTGAGCATGGTTGGTTCGACAAACGTTTTATGTATGAAGAATCATTCAGTACACCACTTGTAATGCGTCTTCCATCGCGCTTCAAAAAACGGGGAGAAATAAAGGAACTGGTGCAAAATATCGACTTTGCCCCCACTATGCTGGCACTTGCCGGCGTGGAAATTCCGGCTGACATCCAGGGTGTATCGTTACTGCCCTTGTTAGAAAGCGATAAAACACCCACCGGCTGGCGAAAATCGCTTTATTACCATTATTACGAATATCCGGGCGAACATGCTGTGTGTCGTCATTATGGGATAAGAACAGAGCGTTATAAGTTAATTCACTTTTACGACGATATCGATGAATGGGAATTGTTCGACCTGCAAACCGACCCGATGGAAATGGACAATCTTTACGGGAAACCGGGCAATGAATCCATCGTAAATGAATTGAAAGCGGAATTGAAGCGTTTGCAAATTCAATATGAGGATCCGGTTCTGGAAAAATACCCCCTGTAGAGTTACTTTTGGCGAAATAAGGGTTGTTAATACCTATAAGTGAACAGGTAATAACAAAGTAAAAATCAGGAAAAGTTTCAGGTGGATTAAACAAACCTGAATAGAAGTAGTCTTACTGAAAATATGGAATAATATGATGAAAAAGATTTTAGTACTCGCACTGTTATTATTGGCAATTATGGAACTCTCCGCCCAACAGCACTCTATTATTGAGGATGTATTGGTAAGTAGCGTAGAAAAGAAAATTTTTTCTATACAGGAATTGATCGGATTTGATGATGCACAAGCAGATCAACTCCGGAAAATGGAACTGAATTTTTTATTGGAAGTTAACAAAACCGAAAACTGCTTTCTCTGCAACAAGCAAAAACGCATCAAAAAATTAAAGCAAAAACGTGATGCGGAACTGCAAAAGATACTCGAGCGTGATCAGTATATCAAATACGATGCAATCGAGAATGAAAGAATACAGAAACGCCCGTTATGGGCAAATTGATACAACAAAAAAAAGAGGCTCAAAAGGCCTCTCTTTTTGTAATGTCCTGTTCCTCTCCGGAGTGTTTTATTTCTTTAATTCCCGAAGCTTCTGGAAATCTTCCGCTGTCAATTTCACATTATCCATAATTACCGGTTTGGCTATATTGCGAGAGTCAACGACATCTTTCGTTCCTTGCATACTTCTTGTTGACAGGGGTTGTACGGGACGATAACTTGCATCTTCCGAAATCAGGTATAACGCCTGCCCCAATAATACATCTTTCGGATCGCCGATAGGAGTCCAGTAATCAATGTATCCAAATCCTTCGTTTAATTTATGGTCGGGAACTAAATATCCGGGATTGCTGAAATTCTTACTATCCTTGTTGGCATACATAGCTACGATGGGTTGCATGGCCCAGTTTTTCAGTTGGTTTTTTTCGGAAGAGGTGAGTTTAGTCTCATCATATACCGGTACTCCAAAATCATTGTCATACCCGTGAATAGTCCATGATGCCGTATATTTTCCCCCTGTATCGCCTCCAATATGAATAACGTTCATATACGATTTTAAACAGAATAGGGTGAGTTCTGAAGCAGAAAATGAACCACCCGTCGCGATGATATATACTCTGCTTAAATCGAGATTTGCATCCAACGGATTTCTATCTTTGGCACTATCATAAATACCAAAGTATTCTTTTCTGTCATACCTGTATTTGTCTTCCGGTTTTGCTTCATTATACCATTGATCAAATGATCTGTTCAGCAGATCATTGTAGTCCATTACTACAAACGGAGATTTGTTTTCCACTACAGTTCGGGGGGCTAACAAGGAAGCCAGATAGATCGCTGAAGAAACCGCGCCTCCGGTATTATAACGTAAATCGAGTACCAGGTCGGTAATACCGGCCTGTTTGAATTTATTGAAAACCTCATACAGGCGATAATTATAATTATCGTAGTAATTGGTATAAAAGAGATAACCGATCTTCTTGCCACCGATAGTGTAAATATTGTCATAAAGAACAGGATCTTTGGGACTTTTATCAGGTGTAATCGTAACCTCCTTATCCTGCACTATTTGGTTACCCGACAATTTGTAAGTAGTGAATTTGACAGGATTATTACCATATAATAAATTGATGTCCCTAGAGCTTACATAAAGACTACCATTACGCTCTTCAGTCGAGATAGGCTGCCCGTTCAACTTGCCGATCAGATCGAGACGCTGCAAGCCTGCTTTTGCAGCAGGTGTATTGGCATGCACGTATTTTATAAAAGCATATACATCATTGCCGAGCATAGTAAAGTTCAACTCATATCCAAAGGATAACGATTCTCCTGAAAATCCGGCTAAAAGACCATTCACATCATCTGTGATCCACGACCACCCTTTTTGGGTATCTGTGGAATGTAATATCTTATAGAAATAATTTTCCGGATCAACATCGGTAAGTTTTGGTTGTTTGTTTACTACGTCATTTGCCCAGAAATAGTAAGTGGACATCCCGTCATATACAAACTGAGAAACCGTATTTACCTCTTTTGAAATGGTTGCATCTCCCGAGACTGTTGCATTGGCTGTATAAAGATAGGTTTTGCTGTCCAGGGCATAACCTGCCGTCGGAGGATCTACCGTATTATCTATTACAGCCGGGTAGCTTTTTTCGCCCCCTTCACTATATTTTACTATGAACGAACGGGTTGCCGCGTCATAAGTAGCCGAAACAACATCTCCCAGAGCTCTGTCAGAAGTCTCTTTGGGATCGCAGGATGAGACCACAATTATCAATGTGGCGATAAGAGGGAAGATGAGAAATAATCGTTTCATAATTGTGGTTTTTATGCAATTAATTAAAATGTTAGACAGCGAAAATAGAAAAGAATTTAATTGCGTTTATAAAATCTCAGAAATTTAACACTCCTTTGCCTTGTCGGGTAATCTCCGGTTCGTCAGAAGTACAATCGACCACCGTAGAAGGTTCAACTCCTCCAAAACCGCCGTCGATCACGATATCGGCGATCTCTCCCCATTTCTCGTAGATCAGTTCCGGATCGGTGGTATATTCCATCTCATCATTATCGTCTTTTACGGATGTACTCAATACCGGATTGCCAAGTTGTGCCACGATCTCCCTGACGATATTATTGTCGGGGACACGGATGCCGACAGTCTTTTTGTTCTTGTAGATTTTGGGCAATGACGATGTTGTTGGCAGAATGAATGTGAATGGTCCGGGTAGGTTTCGTTTCATCAGCTTAAAGACGGGCGTGCTCACTTTAGCATATTCACTGATAATGCTCAAGTCATTACAGATGATCGATAAATTACTTTTTTGCGGATTGATCCCTTTCAGGTCGCATATCTTCTCCACTGCACGCACGTTAAGGGCATCGCACCCCATACCGTAAAGGGTATCAGTAGGGTAGATCACGATACCTCCGTCACGAAGTACTGAGACCACTTTTTCAATTTCCCGCGGATTGGGGTTTTCATTATATAATTTCACTATCATAACCTGCAAATGTATAAAAAAATAGCTTCAACCTTATCGATCGAAGCTAATTTATTTATAATTAGTGGAATATTATCCGTAGATCACATTTCCCTCTTCGTCGCGATTTTCATCCAGCCCATTGCTATATTGTTTCATTGCACGGAGACTCATACCCATACTGGAGAATCCTCCGTCGTTATAGAGATTCTGCATGGTTACCTTACGCGTGAGGTCGGAGAACATCACGATACAGTAATCGGCGCAATCGTCGGCATCAGCATTTCCGATGGGAGCCATCCGTTCAGAGAAATCCATCAGGTCGGTCATCCCTTTTACACCGCTTCCGGCAGTAGTCATTGTCGGCGACTGCGAAATGGTATTTACACGTACTCCTTTGTCGCGGCCAAGGATATATCCAAAACTGCGGGTGATGGATTCCAACAGTGCTTTGGCATCGGCCATGTCGTTATAACCATAAAAGACACGTTGTGCAGCTACATAAGTGAGCGCGAGCATTGAGCCGCCTCTTTCAATAGCGTCTAATTTACGGGCTACTTGCAGCATCTTGTGAAAGGAGATGGCTGAGATATCAAGAGTCTTGGCAAGCATATCATAATCCAAGTCATCATATGTCCGTTTTTTACGGACATTGGGTGACATACCGATGGAATGGAGAACGAAATCAATTTTTCCACCCAATATCTCCACCGATTTGGAAAAAACCATTTCAAGATCTTCCACATTGGTGGCATCTGCCGGAAGGATCTCGGCGTTAAGCTTCTCTCCCAGTTTGGCCGTATCTCCCATACGGACTGCAACGGGAGTATTCGACAATGTAATGATGGCACCCTCTTCAACAGCCCTTTCGGCCACTTTCCAGGCGATGGACTGATCGTTCAACGCACCGAAGATAATACCTCTTTTACCTTTTAATAAATTGTAACTCATAATTTTTTCAATTTTGATTCTCCAAGTAAAAGTTCAATTATTACCAGAACTTTTATTTGAATTTTGCCGTGATTCATTTCGAAAAACTGCGCAAATTTACAAAAAATGTGCAATAACTAAACGTTTAGCGTGGAAATAAGTTCTCGATACCCACAAAAAAGGGAGTGGACCGATAGATCCACTCCCTTTCTTCTAATTTTTCAGATACCTGAATTATACAGCTTCCATTGCATCATTCTCTACTGTAATCCCTTTCCAGACAATGGCAGCTATCGCAGCACCGAGCAACGGAGCTACAATGAACAACCAAAGTTGTCCTAATGCCGCACCTCCTTCGAAAAGGGCTGGTCCTATACTGCGGGCCGGATTCACTGAAGTTCCCGTGATGGGGATACAGACAATGTGTACCAGTACCAATGCCAGACCGATAGCCAGTCCGGCAAATTTATTCAGGCCATTCTTAGCGGTCACTCCCAGTACAACCAGTACAAATATGAAAGTGAACACCGTTTCTGCTACAAAGGCAATTGACAACTGTCCGTCTGTAAAACCATTTGCCCCGGTAAGGGTGGTAGTAGAACCTGAATCTTTTGCAAGGAACCAGAGGATGGAAGAACCTAAAATGGCACCGACCACCTGAAAGATCATATACATGCCGGCATCTTTACCGCTCATCCTGCCCGAGAGGAATACCCCCAGTGTGATAGCCGGATTGATATGACATCCCGAAATACTACCGATGGCATAAGCCATTGCCACTACTGAAAGGCCGAATGCAAATGCAACACCTAACGTACCCACAGAATCAAAAGGCTGTCCTGCCCCTGCGAACACGGCTGCACCACAGCCCATTAATACCAGTACCATCGTACCGATCATTTCTGCCAAATACTTCTTCATGATTTTTTGATATTTTAGTAAAACATATACTATTCTGCAAAGAAAGAAATTAATTTGTAATAATTTACGAACCAAATTGAAAATTGTGGAGGGAATCCACATATTTTTTAGAAACAAATTCACAGATCCACTGTGGTTTCCTGTTTTAATGTTTTTATCAATTTTTATATGAAACCAATTGAACATTTGTCCGGTCAGTTGTTATTAATAGTAAGTATTTCAGTTATGAAAATCACCTATATATATCACAGTTGCTATCTGATTGAATTTGAAGGGTTCTCGATCCTCTTCGACTATTATAAAGATACACCCCGTGAAGATGGTTCTGGCTGGGTGAAAGATTACCTGCTCAATAAGGAGGAGGAGCTTTATGTCTTATGCTCGCATTCGCATTATGATCATTTTAATCCGGAAATTCTTTCCTGGGGTGAATGGAAAAAGAATATCCACTATATTTTCTCTAAGGAGTTATTAAAAAGTGGAGTATCCAAAACTGGAGATGCACTTTATCTCGAAAAAGAAGAGGTGTATCGAGACCATCGACTGACAATAAAAGCGTTCGGATCGACTGACGCCGGAGGTTCTTTTCTGGTGGGGTACAATAACCGGCATTTTTTTCATGCCGGGGATTTGAATAACTGGCACTGGAGTGAAGAGGTCAGTACCGAAGAGGCTCTTTCCTATGAAAATTATTTTCTATGTGAGCTGGAGCTGTTGGCGGAAGAGACCAATCGTCTCTATCTGGCAATGTTTCCTGTTGATCCCCGGCTGGGAAAAGATTTTATGCGGGGTGCGGAACAATTTGTATCACGTATAAAAACCGATCTTTTCCTGCCGATGCATTTTGGAGAGAATTATGATAAAGTAAACCGGTTTGGAGAGATTGCTGCCTGGTATGATTGCCAATATCTGCCGTTATCACATCGGGGACAATCATTTGGATTTGGGATGTAAGATGTAGGATATGAGGTTTTAGAGTTCACTAATTTTCAATTTTAACTCCATTGATTTTCTGTCGTCATTCGGCATAGTACAAGCAAGCTTGCCTCTGCCCTCATTCCGAAGAAAATTCAACTGTCAATTATCAATTATCAAAAGAATATGGAAATAAAAGCAAGATTTGACCATTATAATATTAATGTGTTCGATCTACAAAAGAGTATTGAGTTTTATGACAAGGCATTGGGACTGAAGGAAGTGCGCAGGAAGGAAGCACTGGACGGATCTTATGTATTAGTTTTTCTGGGAGATGGTGTCACCGGTTTTTCACTCGAACTCACATGGCTTCGCGATTGGGACAGGCCATATAATATGGGTGACAACGAGCAGCATCTGTGCCTCCGTGTAGAAGGAGATTATGATGAGGTAAGAGCATTTCATAAGGAAATGGGTTGTGTATGTTACGAAAATCACAAAATGGGGCTTTATTTTATCATTGATCCCGACGGATATTGGATAGAAGTATTACCTTTGAAGAAATAAATAGTAAAATATGGATTTTTTCAATTACAAACGCCGTCCTACTGTTGACGTACATGTGGGGAATATCATCATGGGCGGAAATTATCCGGTTGTCGTGCAGACGATGACCAATACCAATACGCTCGATACCGAGGGTAGTGCTGCCCAATGTGAGCGCATCATTGCTGCCGGTGCTGACCTGATCCGTCTGACGACACAGGGTGTACGTGAAGCCAATAACTTACGGGAAATACACCAAGAGTTAAGGGATAAGGGATATACCACTCCCCTGTCGGCTGATATTCATTTTAATCCCCGTGCGGCAGAGGTGGCAGCCACTATCGCGGAGAAAGTGCGTATCAATCCGGGTAATTTTGTGGATAAACAAAAGACTTTTGCCGAGTTGATATATACCGATGAGGAGTATGCACAGGAACTGGAGAAAATACGTTCCAAAGTAGTTCCTTTTCTTCGTATCTGCAAGGAACATGGCACTGCCGTACGTATCGGTGTGAACCACGGTTCACTGTCGGACCGTATCATGAGTCGCTACGGCGATACTCCTGAAGGGATGGTAGAATCCTGTATGGAGTACTTGCGAATTGCCATAGATGAAGATTTTACCGATATTGTGATTTCGATGAAAGCTTCCAATACATTGTTGATGACCAAAGCGGTTCGTTTATTGGTAGCGACCATGGACAAGGAGAATATCCATTTTCCGCTCCATCTGGGAGTGACCGAAGCCGGAGACGGAGAGGATGGTCGAATGAAGTCGGCTGTAGGTATCGGTGCTTTGTTGAGCGACGGGTTAGGCGATACCATTCGTGTTTCATTGAGTGAAGATCCTGAAGTGGAAGTACCTGTAGCCAGAAAATTGGTGGATTATGTAAACCTGAGAAAAGGGCATGCATCCATAGAGGGCAAAATTTATCCCGGCTTTTCCCCTTACTCTACAGACCGGCGTGAAACGGATCCGGTCTGGAATATCGGAGGGGAACATTTGCCTGTGGTAATTTCCGATAGGAGTAAGATTGATGATATGTCGGTCAACCCACATTTCATCCCCGATTATATTTATATAGGAAGCCGTATGCCGGTTAATTTCCCGAAAGGAATGAAGTCTATTGTCGATTATCCCTATTGGGAAGAGAAAATAGATAATTTTCCGCTCTTTACGGTCGATTCTTTGGATAAAATAAGAGATTGCCATACAGAAGTAAAGTTCCTGCGACTCTCTTATCCCGAACTCTCGGACGAAGTGATGGCTTTTCTGAAAGAGACGCCCAAAATAGCGGTGATCCTTACTACTGCTCATCAGAATGGGGTAGGAGAGCAGAGGGCATTCTTTCATGCATTGTTGAACGCGGACTGCTGGGTACCGGTAATTCTTCAGCGGAATTATGCCGAAGATGAAGCCGAAGATATTCAGATCAAAGGCGGTGTGGATTTCGGTACTGTTCTCCTTGATGGGTTTGGTAACGGAATTATGATAAGTAACCAGGGGCAAATAGATATAACCAATCTCGATGCTTATGCTTTCGGTCTTCTGCAGGCAGCACGGGTGCGGACAAGCAAGACCGAATTTATCTCCTGTCCCAGTTGTGGAAGGACCTTATTCGACCTGCAGACTACGGTAGCGTTGATCAAACAGCATTTCTCCCATCTCAAGCATCTGAAAATAGGGGTGATGGGCTGTATTGTGAATGGCCCCGGTGAGATGGCTGATGCAGATTACGGATATGTAGGTGCTGAGCACGGCAAGATATCACTCTATCGCAAGAAAGAGTTGATAGAGAAAAATATCCCTCAGGCTGAGGCTGTGGAGCGTCTGATACAACTGATCAAAGATCATGGCGACTGGATTGAGCCGGAGAAAAATTGATCCGTGGAGTCTGACATAAAAATAAAAATGCCAATAATCACTTAGAAGATAAGAGGATTATTGGTATTTATTTTGGTAATTTCCGAAAAAAGCAGTAATATTGCACCCGCTTTCGGTGAAACTAAAAGCTGAAGGAGAGGTCCCATAGCTCAGTTGGTTAGAGCACCTGACTCATAATCAGGGAGTCACTGGTTCAAGCCCAGTTGGGACCACTTTTTTTGAAAAAAGAGTTACTTTTCAGGGTAGCTCTTTTTTCATTATTATAAGGTTGTTATTCTCCTCTCTGGGTTAGAAAAACACAGTTTTTTGATTTAGTCTTTAAAACCCGAAATCTTGTATACCCAGGCATGTTGCGACGGATATTCATTGATAGCCAAAACGGGTGGTGTAATGGTTAACCGGCCGTTTTGAAATGATACATCAACCTTTCCCCCATATCCCAGTAATTCTACTTTTGCTGCCTGCTCCAATCCCGGAATAGTGATTGGAGCCTGTTGCCATTCTTTGAGGATGAGATACAGGTTATCTTCCCTTTGTGTGAAAGCGATCTGTTCGTTCTCGGATTTATTGGCGTTTCGCCACGGACGGGAAGAATAAATGGCCTCACCATTAATCTTCAGCCATTTCCCCATATCGAGCAGCCGCTCTTGCATGACTACCGGTATCATTCCTGTGGCATCGGGGCCCACATTTAACAGAAAATTGCCCCCGTTGGAAACTTTATCAATCAGGATATGGATCAGTTGCTTCGACGAGAGATAATGTGCGGAAGTCTCAAACCTGTTGTAGCCGTACGATGTCCCTATGCCACGGCTCTCTTCCCAGGGATGGTCGGCTTTGTCACCTATACCTTCATTATTATGTACCAGGTCATACTCCGTAGTGTAATAATCGCCATGTTTACTGCGTGTTTCCTTACCCCAGCGGTCGTTTGCCACTACCGAATCTTTTACCGGGGACTCGTTATATAGCCATGCCAGGAACTGTTCACTTTTGAGCGTCTTACTATCGTAATCCCATTCTCCGTCAGAGAAAATTATTTCGGGTTTGTAAGTGTTTACCAACTCTTTCATCTGTGGGATCATATGGGTATCCACCCATTTTTCGATAGTGGATTGTGTGTACAACGGGTGTCCCCATTCGAGCAACGAGTAATATAGTCCGAAACGCAATCCCGCATCGCGTACAGCGGTCGAGAGTGTATCTATAATATCCATATGAGGTCCCATCACAACACTGTTCCAATGGGGTGTTTGACTACTTGGCCACAGGCAGAATCCATCGTGGTGTTTCGATGTCAGTACCACATATTTTGCTCCTGCTTCTTTGAAAAGGTCTGCCCATTTAGTTGGATTAAAATATTCCACCCTGAACATGGGGGCAAAATCGGCATATTTAAAATTCTCACCATAGTGCTTGTTGTGAAAATCGGTAAACAGTTTATTTCCGGCCAGTAAGCGGTTGTAATAATGTTCGGCATACTTTTCGTAGATTCCTTTTACTTCATCCACAGGAGCATACGCCGGTACGGAATATAATCCCCAATGAATGAAAATTCCAAATTTGGCATCCGCCCACCAGGAAGGTATTTCGCGTTTGTCGAGTGATTGCCAGTCGGCCTTATACTGTGCCTGTGCGGAAGAGAACGCAAAGACAAGAAGAATGATTATCAACTTTTTCATCGTATTTAAAAATATTAGTTATTTCCCAAAGTTATATTCCCCAAAGTTAATGAATTACTTTACATTATCCTTCAATTTTTCCTGTTCATTATATGGAATGCGATAAAAAGAAAGAGGATATCCCAAATATGTAGATATCCTCTTCTTCAGTGTGCCGTGCATGGTTTATAACTCGGTGGTGCAAGTCCACTATGGGGGTAGGTAGCGACCAACCATTAGCAGAAGGCAAGGGTGTCCATGGCAATGTGGAATCTGAAGGAAGCCGAATGCAAAGTCCCGGTCTGAGGAACACGAACATCATACAAGGCTCAAGTCGCAGGGTGAGTTTGCTGAACAAAACGAAGCCCAAAAGCTATCCGGACGCGACAGAGTAAATGATGC